>Ga0209266_1000092_pt1 | contig 75490 bp, 60 predicted proteins | sample GraSoiAngelo_132_FD_185889 | JGI IMG/M metagenome (GOLD analysis project Ga0209266, IMG submission 185889) | Grasslands soil microbial communities from the Angelo Coastal Reserve, California, USA - 14_0929_02_40cm (SPAdes) (version 2) | ecosystem: Environmental > Terrestrial > Soil > Grasslands ...
GAGATCCTGCAGGAGTACGCACGTCGTGCCCCGACGGGGAAGCGCAAGCGCCTGTTCGCGCGTTTTCTCGTCTCGCCGGTAGAAGTGCTCGGCGACGCCAAGGGTCACGTCCGGGCGCTTCGGCTCGTGAAGAACCGTCTCGAGGCCAGCGACCGCGGTCCGCAAGCCAAGCCGACCGGCGAGATCGAGGAGATCCCGGCCGGGCTCGTGTTTCGCTCCGTCGGGTACCGAGGCGTCGCGCTCCCCGGCGTGCCGTTCGACGAGCGGTCCGGCGTGATCCTCAACGACAAGGGCCGGGTGCTGGACCCGGCGACGAAGCGCCCGCGTGCCGGCGAATACACGGCGGGCTGGATCAAACGCGGCCCGAGCGGTGTTATCGGAACGAACAAGCCGGATGCGGGCGAGACCGTCGCGCTCATGCTCGAGGATGCCAAGGCGGGGTCGACGCTGCATCCGCCGGCGTCCGATCGCGCGGCGATCGAGCGGTTGGTCCGGGAGCGTCAGCCCCGTTGCGTGTCGTACCCCGACTGGAAGATGCTCGATCGGCTCGAAGTCGAGCGGGGCCGCCCGAGCGGCCGTCCACGCGTAAAGTTCTGCACGGTCGAGGAGATGCTCAAAGCACTCGGCCGGTGAATAGGTTCTTGATTCCTCACGTCGCACGTGTGTAAATGGCGTCGATTGCGTGTGTGAATACCATCACTGTCCCGGAGGAGGGCTCATGAGGACGGGGGCGAAGTGCGTGGTTGCCGTAGCGGCGACCTTGTTCGTGGCCGGCGCTGCCGTGGTCTCGGCGCAGCCCGAGTGGAAGGCGCCAGCGGACGCGAAGGCGATGAAGAATCCGTCGCCCAAGGATCCCAAGTCCATTGCCGAGGGCAAGAAGCTCGCAGAAACGAACTGCGCGACCTGTCACGGCCCGGAAGGCAAGGGCAACGGCCCTGCCGCCGCCGCGCTGCCGCCGCCCAAGCCCGCCGACTGGACCTCGGCCAAGGTGAAGAGCGAACCCGACGGCGATATCTTCTGGAAGATCTCCAACGGGCGCGGGGCCATGCCGCCCTGGAAGCATCTCCCGGACAAGGATCGCTGGGCGTTGGTGAACTACATCCGCAGTCTCCAAAAGTAGTCGTCGCGCCCGGATCGAGCATTCGACGCCTGTTCGGGAGGATCGTGGCCTCCCGACAGGGCGTCGTCGTCAGATGCGACTCGCCACCATCGACCTCGGCACCAACACGGTCCGCCTGCTCGTCGCCGACATTGCTGCAGCTGGCCGCTGGACGACCGTCGTGCAGGATCAGCGCGTCACCCGACTCGGCGAAGGCCTCCGCGCGAGTGGTCGTCTCGCCGAGACGCCGATGAATCGGACGGCCGCGACGGTGACCGAATACGCACGGCGGGCGAGGGAGGCAGGCGCCGGCGCGCTCAGGATCATCGCGACGAGCGCGGTGAGAGACGCCGCCAACGGGCGTGAGTTCGCGATCGCCGTCGAGCGCGCGAGTGGCCAGGCGGTCGAGATCGTGAGCGGTGAAGAGGAGGCGCGGTTGACCATCCGCGGCATCGTCGCCGGCCTCGGTACGGCTCAGGGACGGCTGCTGGCCTTCGACATCGGCGGCGGGAGCACCGAGTACATCCTGGCGCACGCCGGGCGAGTCGAGACGGCCATCAGCTTGCGGCTCGGCGTGGTGCCGCTCAGCGAGCGCTTCCCATGTCCGATGCGCGTGGACGTGGATCGTTATCGCGCGATGGAGTCGGAGATTCGCCACGGTCTCGAGCAGGAGCTTCCCGACGCCGTGCGCGCCTCGGGTGTTGCTGATCTGGTGGGAACGGCGGGAACGGTGACGACACTGGCCGCGCTCGACCTCGGCCTTCGATCCTACGACGCCGAGCGCGTGCAGGGGCATCGGTTGAGCCGGGCGGCGATCGAGAAGCTTCGCGATCGCCTCTGCGTGCTCACCCAGGACGAGCGTGGGCGCCTGCCGTGCCTCGAGCCGGGCCGCGCCGATCTCATCGTGCCTGGCGTCGCCATCGTCCTCGCCAGCCTCGACGTCACGCGGACGGATGCGGTCGTGGTGAGCGACTGGGGATTGCGGGAAGGTATCATGGCCGAAACCATCGAGCGGCTCTCATGATGCGCCGTGTGCTCCTCGCGCTCTCGACGCGGCCCGCCATCGGCAGATGGATGGAGCGTGTGCCGGCAACCCGAGCGCTGGTGCGCCGCTTCGTCGCGGGGACGACGACCGAGGATGCCCTGGCCGTCCTCGAAGGGCTCAACGCCCGTGGCCTGATGGGGGCGGTGACGTACCTGGGCGAGAACGTCGCGACCCCGGCGGACGCCGAGCGCGCGACCCAGACCTACCTGCATCTGCTCGACGAGATCAAGCAACGCAATCTGAACGTGCTGCCGTCGCTGAAACTGACCCACCTGGGTCTCGACCTCGGCCAGCAGGTCTGCGTCACGAATCTCACCGCCGTGCTCGAGCGCGCCGGCGCGGCGGGCACGCGCGTGTGGGTCGACATGGAGTCGTCGGTCTACACGGACCGCACGCTCGCGCTGTACGCACGGCTCCGGCCCCAGCACTCGCACCTCGCCTGCGTCGTCCAGGCCTACCTTCGCCGGACGCCCGCCGACCTCGAGCGCTTGATCGACGTCGGCGCCACCGTGCGTCTGTGCAAGGGCGCCTATCGCGAGCCGCCCGCGATCGCCTATCCCGACAAGCACGATGTCGATCGAGCCTATCGCCGCTTGATCGATCGCCTGCTGGCGCCGGATGCGCTGGCCCGCGGCGCGTACACGGGCTTTGCCACCCACGACGATCAGATGCTGGCCCACGTCCGCGATCGCGTCCGCGAGCGACGCCTTGCCTCCGGGCGCTGGGAGATCCAGATGCTCTACGGGATCCGACCCGAGATGCCCGGGCGCCTCGCCGCCGAGGGTCTGCCCGTGCGCGTGCTGGTTCCCTTCGGCGAGGACTGGTACGGGTACTTCATGCGGCGCCTGGCCGAGCGTCCCGCCAACCTCCTCTTCTTCCTCAAGAATGTTGCTCGATCCTGAGGTCTAATTTGACACGGATTTTCGCGCCGCTTATCCTAGGCCAGACATGGACGAGATTGCCGTCCTGGTCCTGAATTACAGCTTTGAGCCTCTGCATTTCACGAATGGCCGTCGCGCCATCACGCTCATGCTCGCCGGCAAGGCGGAAGCCGTGGAGGACTCGCCCCGTGTGGTTCGCTCGCCGTCGCGCGCCTTCGCGCTGCCGGCAGTGATCCGCCTGGCGGTATACATACGCAAGCCGTTCCTCGACAGGGTGGCCTTCAACAAGAAGAACATCCTGCGACGGGACGGCTACACCTGCCAGTACTGCAATCGCCGCGGCGAGCGTCTCACCGTGGACCACGTCATGCCGCGGTCGCGCGGCGGCGAGACGACGTGGATCAACGTCGTCGCGGCCTGCCTTCGCTGCAACCTCAAGAAGGGAAATCGCCTCCCCGACGAGGTGGGCATGCGACTACTCCGCGAGCCGGTGCATCCCAAGTTCGTGTTCTCGACGCACATGCTCAAGCACCCGCACGCGCATTCGCTGATCGATTCCTGGCGCAAGTATCTCGTGGCGGACGCCGTCCCGGCGTCCTAAGGGCGTCAGTGTTCCGGCTGACCTCGGAGTTTCCGCCCCGCGGCGACCAGCCACGCGCCATCGAGCGCCTCACCGAGCTGGTGAGCTCGGGCCAGCGCCACACTGTGCTGCGCGGCGTGACGGGCTCGGGCAAGACCTATACGATGGCCAACGTGATCGCCAACGTTCGGCGGCCCACCCTGGTCCTGTCGCCCAACAAGACCCTGGCCGCTCAGCTCTTCAGCGAGTTCAAGGCGTTCTTCCCGCACAATGCCGTCGAGTACTTCGTCTCGTACTACGACTACTACCAACCCGAGGCCTACATCCCCCAGTCGGACACCTACATCGAGAAAGACGCCCTGGTGAACGACGAGATCGATCGCATGCGCCACTCGGCCACGCGCTCGCTCATGGAACGCCGCGACGTGGTCGTGGTGGCTTCGGTGTCCTGTATCTACGGCATCGGCGCCCCGGAGACGTACCAGGAGATGCACCTGGCTCTGCGCGAGGGCGAGCAGATCGACCGCGACGAGATCATCCGCCGGCTCATCGCCGTGCAGTACGAGCGCAACGACTACGACTTCCACCGGGGAACGTTTCGTGTGCGCGGCGACATCGTGGAGATCTTTCCGGCCAACGAGGAGACGTTCGCGCTGCGCATCGAGCTCTTCGGCGACGTGGTGGACGCCATCCACCGGATCGACCCGTTGCGCGGCCAGGTGCTCGAGCGCCTGGACAGCGTTCACGTGTATCCGGCGAGTCACTACGTCACGCCGGCCGCCCAGCTCGAGCGCGCGCTGGGCACGATCCAGGAGGAGCTGGGTGAGCGCCTGGCCTTCCTGCGCCCGCGCAACCGGTTGCTGGAGGCCCAGCGCCTGGAGCAGCGCACGCTCTTCGACATGGAGATGCTGCGCGAGCTGGGGTATTGCCACGGCATCGAGAACTACTCGCGGCATTTGACCGGGCGTCGGGCCGGTGAGCCGCCGCCGGTGCTGATCGACTATCTGCCCAAGGACGCGCTCGTGATCATCGACGAGAGCCACGTGGCCGTGCCGCAGATCCGCGGGATGTACTACGGCGACCGCTCGCGCAAGGAGGCGCTCGTCGAGTACGGCTTCCGGCTGCCGTCGGCCTTCGACAACCGCCCGCTGACGTTCGAGGAGTTCACGCGCATCGTCACCCAGACGGTGTACGTGTCGGCGACACCGAGCGCGTACGAGCTGGGGCTGGCCGCCGAGGCCGTGGTGGACCAGGTCATCCGTCCGACCGGCCTCACCGATCCGAAGATCACCGTGCGGCCGGCGGGCGAGCAGGTCGACGATCTGCTGGCCGAGGTGCGGGCCCGCGCCGAGCGCAACGAGCGCGTGCTGGTGACGACGCTCACCAAGCGTATGGCCGAGGACCTCACCGAGTACTACCAGCAGGCGGGGTTGCGCGTGCGCTACCTCCACTCCGACATCGACACGCTCGATCGTGTCGCCGTCATCCGCGATCTCCGGCTCGGCAAGTTCGACTGCTTGATCGGCATCAATCTGCTTCGCGAGGGCCTCGACATCCCCGAGGTCTCGCTGGTCGCCATCCTCGACGCCGACAAGGAAGGCTATCTGCGCTCGGGGACGTCGCTGATCCAGACGGCGGGACGCGCGGCCCGCAACGTCAACGGCGAGGTCATCATGTACGCCGACCACGTGACCGAGTCGATGGCGGCGACCATCCAGGAGACGGAGCGCCGGCGGGTCTTGCAGGCCGCCTACAACGCGGAGCACGGCATCACGCCCGAGACGATCCGCTCGTCCATCCGCGAGTTGCTCCAGACCGTCTACGAGCGCGACTACGTCACGGTCGAGGTCGAGGAGCGCGGGCCGGAGCGCTTCGAGACCCCGGCGCAGTTGACCGAGCGGATCAGCGAGTTGGAAGGCCGGATGAAGGAGGCCGCCCGGCGCCTGGACTTCGAGCAGGCCGCTGAATTGCGCGACCGGCTTCGCGCGCTCAAGAAGCTGCAGACCGTCTAGTCCCGGAATCCTCCCGCCTCGGCGACGTCACGACGAGCGTGCCGCCAGCCCCGTCCGGTAGTCGATCTATTCGCTCGAGTTTACAGCTCGCTCGATCGACCCGAATTCTCGACGGCCACGTTGCGATCGACGCGGCGGGCGACATCACAATGTCGCGGCGTTACCGAGCGGTGCCGGGGGCCCGACGAGCTTGGTGTAGTCTATGCAGCCCCTCCGGACCGTGGCGTCAACGGCTGCCGTGCAGCGAGTAGGGATCATGCGACGCAGGGCAGGCAGGGGTGAGCGCGTGAGCGCGACTCGGCGAACGAGTGAAGCTGTCGGAGAAGTTGTCGTTCTTCGTCCGGTCAACGGCGAATGATCCGCGTCCTCGTCGCCGACGATCATCCCGTCGTTCGAGTCGGTCTGCGCGAGATCCTGACCCGGCAGCGCGACATCGTCGTGCTGGGCGAGGCAGGGACGGGCGCCGAGGTGTGCAAGCTCGTCGAGCAGAAGGCCTGGGACGTGATCGTGCTCGATGTGACCCTCCCCGACCGGAGCGGCCTGGACGTGCTCAAGGAGATCAAACGCGAGCGCCCGAAGCTTCCGATCCTCATCCTCAGCGCCTATCCCGAGGAAGACTATGCGGTGCGGGCGCTTCGTGCGGGCGCGGCCGGCTACGTGACCAAGAGCGCGTCGCCCGAGGAGCTGGTCCGGGCGGTCCGCCGACTCGCCCAGGGCCTGCGTTATATGAGCCCGGCCGCGGCCGAGGAGCTCATCGGCGCGCTCGGCAATGGCCTGGACCAGGCGCCGCACGAACGTCTTTCGGACCGCGAATACCAGGTGCTGTGCCTGCTGGGTAGCGGCAAGAGCGTTGGCCGGATCGCCCAGGAGCTCGAGCGGAGCGTCAAGACGATCAGCACGTATCGGGCGCGGATTCTCGAGAAGATGGACATGCAGAGCAACGCCCAGCTCGTCCACTACGTCTTGCAGCGGCGACTGGCCGAGCCGGTGTGAGGGAAGGGATCACGGGCGCCGCGACCGAACCCTCTCCCTGGTAGAGCAAAGGGGTTCCCGTACGAAGTTCCGTACCTGGAAATCGCCCGTCGGTGGAAGACCTATAGTGCCGCAGGCCCGTTTCCTACATCACCATAGCTCCCTCACCGATTGTCCACACAGCTTGAAACCGGAGAATGCCCCGCCAAGGGAGGGCTCCGTTCATGATGCGTTGGATCGTCGGGTCGAGCCTGCAGTATCGATTTCTGGTAGTCGGCATTGCCGCGGCGATGATGGTCTTCGGGATCACCCGACTGCGTCAGATGCCCGTGGACGTCTTCCCGGAGTTCGCGCCGCCGACGGCGGAGATCCAGACCGAGGCGTTGGGACTCTCCACCGCCGAGGTCGAGAACCTGGTCACGTTGAACACGGAGGAGTTGCTCGCCGGGGTCCCGTGGCTGAAAACCATGCGCTCGCGGTCGGTCCCGGGGATGTCGTCGGTCCAGCTGATCTTTCAGCCCGGGACCAACTTGCTGCAGGCGCGGCAGCTCGTGCAGGAGCGGCTGATCCTGTCGTACATGTTGCCGAACGTATCGCAACGACCCGTGATGCTCAATCCGGTGTCGGCGACCAGCCGCACGATGATGATCGGGGTGTCTTCGAAGAAGCTCTCCCTGATCGAGCTGTCGGTGCTGGCCCGCTGGACGATCAAGCCCCGCCTGATGGGCGTCCCCGGCGTGGCCAACGTCTCTATCTGGGGCCACCGTGAGCGGCAGCTCCAGGTGCAGATCGATCCGGAGCGGCTGCGCGCCCACGGCATCACCCAGGAGCAGATCATCAAGACAACCGGGGACTCCCTGTGGGTGTCGCCCCTCACGTTCTTGAACGCTTCCTTCCCAGGGACCGGCGGCTGGATCGACACCCCGAACCAGCGGCTCGGCGTGCAGCATATCCTGCCGATCTCGACGCCTGAAGACCTGGCTCGCGTGCCCGTCGACGGAGCGAAGGTGCGGCTGGGTGACGTGGCCACCGTGGTGGAAGGCCACCCGTTACTCATCGGGGACGCGTTTCATAACGCCGGCGCCGGCCTCATGATGGTCATCGAGAAATTCCCCGGGACCAATACGCTGGAAGTGACGCGGGGCATCGACGCAGCGCTGGACGCGCTCCGACCGGGCCTGCCTGGGGTGGACGTCGACTCCCGGATCTTCAGAGCAGCGACCTTCATCGAGATGGCTTTCGACAATCTCACCACCGCCCTGGTGCTCGGCGGGCTGCTCGTGGTCGTCGTGCTCGGTGCCTTCCTCGCCTCGTGGCGGACCGCGGTGATCAGCCTGATCGCCATCCCGCTGTCGTTGCTGACTGCGGCACTCGTCCTGTACGTCCGCGGCGCCACGCTCAACACGATGGTGCTGGCGGGCTTCGTGATCGCCGTGGGGGCCATCGTCGATGATGCCATCGTCGCTGTCGACCAGGTCGTCCGGGAGCTCAGACGGCGGCGTCAGGAGGGGAGCAAGGATTCGACGTCCGGCATCATTCGAGACGCTTTGCTCGACGTGGGCCGTCCTGTTCTCTACGCCACCCTGATCGTGGTCCTCGCCGTGGTGCCGGTCTTGTTCATGGAGGGCGTGTCCGGCGCCTTCTTCAGGCCGCTGGCTGTCTCGTATGTGCTCGCGGTGCTCGCCTCGCTGGTCGTGGCCCTCACCGTGACGCCCGCGCTGGCGCTGATGCTCCTGGGGAACGGCTCCGTCCAGGCGAGCGAAGGGCCACTGGTCCGCACGGTGCAGCGCGGCTACGACGCGTTTCTTGCGCGGACCATCCGTGCTCCGCGTGCGGCGCTGGTCAGTGCCCTCGTCCTGGTGGTGGTCGGCATTGCGGTCTGGCCTCTGCTCGCCCAGTCGTACCTGCCCTCGTTCAAGGAGCGGCACCTGCTGATCGACTGGGTAGGGCAGGCGGGGACCTCTCATCCTGCGATGACCCGCGTGATGAACCAGGCGGCGCGCGAGCTGCGGGCCGTGCCCGGAGTCAGCAACGTCAGCGCTCACCTCGGACGCGCGATCACTGGAGATCAGGTGGTCGGCATCAACGCCAGTCAGCTCTGGCTGACCATCGATCCCAAGGCCAACTACGAGGCGACAGTCGCCGCCGTCGAGCGGGTGGTCGACGGTTATCCCGGACTGTCGGGGAACGTGCAAACGTACCTCCGAGACCGGATGCGGGAAGTGTTGACCGGCGCCGACGATGCCATCGTCGTCCGGCTCTACGGCCCGGAGCGGGCCACGCTTCAGCGGACGGCGCAGGATGTGAAGCAGGCCCTCTCGACAATCAACGGCATCGCCGCTCTGAAGGTCGAGGGCCAGGCCGAGGAAGCCCAGATCGAAGTCAGGGTCGATCTGGCCGCGGCCGAACGACATGGCCTCAAGCCAGGCGATATCCGCCGGCAGGTCGCCACCGTCTTTGCCGGCCTCCAGGTCGGCACCCTGTTCGAGCAGCAGAAGGTGTTCGAGGTCGTGGTGTGGGGCGCGCCCGAGGTCCGCACGAGCCTCACGAGCCTTCACGAGCTGCTTCTGGAGACGCCCAAGGGCAGGCCCGTACGCCTGAGGGAAGTGGCGGAGCTGCGCATCGCCCCGACTCCCACCGTGATCCACCATGAAGCGCTCTCACCGCGTGTCGACGTGGTGGCTAACGTGCGGGGCCGAGATCTCGGTTCCGTGACGCGCGAGGTCGAACATCGGCTCAAGGATGTGAAGTTTCCGCTCGAGTACCGCGCGGAGCTGCTGGGCGAATACGCAGAGCGGCAGGCCGCCCAGAAGCGCATGCTCAGCTTCGCCATCGCCGCGGCGGTCGGGATCGTTCTCCTCTTGCAGGCAGCCTTCGGGAGCTGGCGCCTGGCCGCACTTGTCGTCTTGACGTTGCCGATGGCACTGGTCGGTGGCGTGCTCGCCGCGTTTGCCGGTGGCGGCATCTCGCTCGGGTCGCTCGTGGGATTCCTGGCGCTCCTCGGCATCGCGGCGCGCAACGGAATCTTGCTCGTCAATCGTTACCAGGAGATCCAGGAGCACGAGGGCGAAGCCTTCGGTGCGCGGCTCGTCGAGCGTGGGACCCGCGAACGACTGGCGCCGATTCTCATGACGGCGGTCACGACCGCGGTCGCCCTGCTGCCCGTCGTATTCCTCGGCGACATCGCGGGCCTCGAGATCGTGCGCCCGATGGCCCTGGTGATCCTCGGGGGCCTCGTCACGTCGACGTGGCTCACCCTGGTCGTGCTCCCCGCGCTGTATCTGAGGTTCGGAGCGATGGGGCGTCGAGTCACCGTTGCCGACACAGTCCCTGCCGCGGTGTCTCCGCTGCGGGCGTGAACAATAGCCAACGCGTGCGAACGCGATAAGGAGGAAGCCATGCAGCGCAGTCATCGACGGTGGGCTGTGATTCTGATCGTTGTCGGGCTGGGGGTTTCGGCGTGCACACATAAGTCCGAGATGCCCGCCCAGAGCAAACCTGCGAAGACCGAGGTCGTCCAGGGGACGGACCTCAGTCGCGTGACGCTGTCTCCGAAGGCGGCGGAACGGCTGGACATCAAGACGGCGGCGATGCGCGACGAGCAGGTCAAGGCGCGCAAGTCATCGGCCGCCGACGTCGCCGCGAAGCCAACGGCCGTCGCCGCTGGCGCCAAAGAACGGGTCGTGGCGATGTCCAGCACGCGGAAAGTCGTTCCGACCTCCGCGGTGCTCTACGACGCGAAGGGCAAGACGTGGGTCTACACCAACCCTGAGCCTCTGGTCTTCGTCCGACACGCCGTCAGCATCGACTACATCGACGGCGACCGGGCGGTGCTCACGGACGGTCCGGTCTCCGGCACCGCGGTGGTGACCGTCGGCGCGGCTGAATTGCTTGGCACCGAGTACGGAAGGAAATGACGGCCCCGGGAGGTCCACAGCGATGATGCGTTGGATCGTCGGATCCAGCCTGAAGTTCCGATTCCTCGTGATCGCCGCCGCGGCGGCGATGATGTACTTCGGCGTCGAGCGCCTTCGCTCGATGCCGGTGGACGTCTTCCCGGAGTTCGCGCCGCCCATCGTCGAGATTCAGACAGAAGGCATCGGCATGACGGCGAACGAGGTCGAAGAGTTGATCACGGGGCCGATGGAGGAGCAGCTCCGGGGCACGCCGGAGCTCGACGTCCTGCGTTCCAAGTCGGTGGTCGGTCTGTCGGCGATCCGCCTCATCTTCAAGATGGGAACCGATGTCCTGCATGCCAGGCAGCTGGTGCAGGAGCGTCTCGAGCTGGCGGTCCGTACCCTGCCCCTCTCGGCCGGCGCGCCGATCATGCTCCAGCCCCTGTCGGCGACCAGCCGGGCGATGAAGATCGGGATCACGTCGAAAGAGCACAGCCTCATGGACCTTTCGATGATCGCCTACTGGACGATCAAGTTTCGCCTGCTGCAGGTACCGGGCGTGGCCAACGTTCCGATCTGGGGCGAGCGGATCAAGCTGCTCGCGGTGCTCGTCGATCCGGATAAGTTGCGCACCTACGACGTTGCGCTCAATGACGTCGAGAAGGCGGTCGGCGAAGCCCTGGAGTTCTCGGCGCTGCCCTATTCGAAGCACGCGAAGCTCCAGACCGAGGGGTTCATCGATACCCCGAATCAACGACTGGCTCTCCGCTACGTCCTGCCCGTCATCGAAGCGGCCGATCTGTCCAAAGTACCGATCGACGTTCACGAGGGCAAGACCGTGCTCCTTGGTGATGTCGCCGAGGTGAAGTGGGAGACCTGGCCGATGATCGGCGACGCGGTCATCAATGGCGGCCCCGGCCTCATGATGATCGTCGAGAAGCTGCCCTGGGCCAATACGCTGGACGTGACGCGAGGCGTAGACGAGGCGCTCAAGGCGCTCAAGCCAGGTCTGCAGGGAGTCGAGATCGACGCCCAGATCTTCCGGCCCGCGACCTTCATCGAGATGGCGCTCCACAATCTCACGGCCGCGCTGCTCATCGGCTGCGTGCTCGTGATCGTGGTGCTCGGCGCCTTCCTGTACGAGTGGCGGGCGGCGCTCATCAGTGTGGTGGCCATCCCGCTGTCCCTGATGGCCGGCGCCCTCGTCCTGTACGTGCGTGGCACCACCATCAACACCATGGTCCTGGCCGGCTTCGTGATCGCCGTCGGCGTCGTCGTGGACGATGCCATCATCGACATCGAGAACATCGTGCGACGCCTCCGCCAGTATCGCCGGGAAGGAAGCACCAAGTCGGTTGGCAGCGTCATCCTCGAGGCCTCGCTCGAGGTGCGCAGCGCCATCGTCTACGCCACGCTGATCGACGCCGTGACGTTGTTGCCGGTCTTCCTCATGGAAGGCCTCTCGGGCTCGTTCTTCAGGCCCCTGGCGCTTTCCTATGCGCTGGCGGTGCTGGCCTCCATGGTGGTCGCCCTGACCGTCACCCCGGCCCTCGGCTTCATCCTCTTGTCCAACGCCGCGCTCGAACGTCGTGAGTCGCCGATCACCCGGTGGTTGCAGCACAGCTATGAGGCTCTCCTGACGCGGATCATCCGCACGCCCCGCCCGGCGTTCATCACGGTCTGCGTCATCGTCCTCGCGGGGGCCGTCGTCTACCCCCGGCTCGGGCAGACACTGCTGCCGAACTTCAAGGAGCGCGACTTCCTGATGCACTGGGTGACGACGCCAGGTACCTCCCATCCAGAAATGGTCCGGGTCACACAGCAAGCGTGTCGAGAGCTGATCTCCATTCCCGGGGTCCGCAATTGCGGCTCCCACGTCGGACGCGCCATTACCGGCGACGAGCCGTATGGCGTCAATTTCACCGAGAACTGGATCAGCGTCGATCCCAAAGTCGACTACGACAAGACGCTGGCGAAAGTGCAGGAGCTCGTCGACGGGTACCCTGGCCTCTACCGCGACGTGCAGACCTATCTCAAAGAGCGGATCAAGGAGGTGCTGACCGGCGCCAAGCAGTCCATCGTCGTTCGCACCTACGGTCCTGATCTCGAAGTCCTCCGCCACACCGCGGCGGACGTGGAGCGCGCTCTGGGCGGGATTCCGGGGCTCGTCGACCTGAAGGCGGAGGTCCACCGGCCGGTGCCTCAGGTGGAAGTCAAAGTCGACCTCGCCACCGCTCACCACTACGGACTCAAGCCCGGCGACGTCCGTCGGGCAGCGGCCACCATCATGTCCGGTATCGAGGTTTCCGACATTCACCGGGACGGCAAGGTGTACGACGTGTGGGTGTGGAGTAAGCCCGAGGCGCGCCGAAGCGTGACGGATATTCAGAACCTGGTCATCGACACACCCAAGGGCGGTCACGTCCGCCTGGCGGAGGTGGCCGACGTGAGCGTCAAGCCCACACCGGACAGCATCGAGCACGAAGGCCTCTCGCGCCGGCACGACGTGGGGGGTAACGTGCGCGGACGCGATCTTGGCTCGGTGGTCGCCGACGTGGAGCGTCGCCTCAAGGACGTCAAGTTCCCCCTGGGTTACCGCGCCGAGGTGCTCGGGGAATATGCGGAACGGCAAGCCGCCCAGCAGCACCTGCTCACGTTCGCGGTGGCGGCAGTGATCGGTGTCTACCTGCTCCTGGTGACGTCCTTCGGGAGCTGGCGCCTGGCGACGCTCTCGTTCTTGACGCTCCCTTCGGCGCTGGTGGGCGGCGTTCTGGCCGTGTATTTCGCCGACGGCGTCATCTCGCTGGGCTCGCTCGTCGGGTTCTTCACGATCCTGGGCATCGCGGCCCGCAACGGCATCATGATGATCAATCACTTTCAGCACCTGGAGCGCCACGAAGGCGAAGCCTTCGGCCCCGGGCTCGTGGTGCGTGGAGCGCGTGAGCGCCTGTCACCGATTCTCATGACGACACTCGCCTGCGGCCTGGCCATCGTGCCTCTCGTGGTCGCCGGCAACATTCCAGGGAACGAGATCGAGCACCCGCTGGCCATCGTCGTGCTGGGAGGACTCGTCACGTCGACGTTGCTGAACCTGTTCGTCGTGCCCTCTCTGTACTTGCGGTTCGGAAAGTCACAGGTTCAGCCGGCGTAGCCCGTCCGACTCACGATGAAGGAGCTGACATTGATCACGAAAGTCGCCGTTGTGGTGGGCATGCTGGCGATGGCGTGGGTAACCCCGGCCTTCGCCACGAGCTGCCCCACGGACATGAAGGAGATCGACGAGGCCCTGGCCAAGGGCACCAGACTCAAGGCCGCCGACCTCGACAAGGTCAAGCAGTGGCGTGCCGAAGGAGAAAAGCTCCACAAGGCCGGCAAGCACAAGCAGGCCGTGGACACTCTGGAGAAGGCCAAGGTCAAGCTCGGGATCTGACCGTATTCAGCTTCGGTTCAGGTGGCGGCTCGTATCGTTGCCGCTACATGGCGACTCTCGAATGGTGGAGGCCCTATGAGATCCGCTAGCGCGTTGCTGTTGTCCGCGGTGCTCGTCGCGTTGATCGGGGTGGGCGTGTCTGGCGGCGGCGTCGTCCTGGCGCAGCAGAAGGTGAGTGCTCCCGAGAAGGAGTTCGAGGACTTCGAGCGCAACCACTTCGACCGTCCGACCACGATCGACAACCCCTGGTTCCCGATGAAGCCGGGAATGCGGTGGGTCCTCAAGGGGTTCACCACGGAAGGCGGGAAGCGCGTTCCGCATCGCCTGGTCATCACCGTCACCGACCTCACCAAGACGATCGACGGGGTTCGCACCGTCGTGATCTGGATGGAGGACTTCCGGGCGGGGCAGCTCATGGAGAAGGAGCTCGCCTTCTTCGCGCAGGACAAAGACGGCAACGTCTGGGCCATGGGGGAGCACCCGGAGGAATACGAGGACGGAAAGTTCGCGAAAGCTCCGACCTGGATCCACGGGATCGAGGGATCGAGAGCAGGAATCGCGATGCCAGCAGCGCCCAAGCTGGGTACGCCGAGTTACTCCCAGGGCTGGGCCCCCGCGGTCAACTTCACCGATCGAGCGGTGGTGGACCAGATGGGGCAGAAGATCTGTGTTCCGCTGCGCTGCTTTGACGACGTTCTCCTGGTCGCCGAGGGCAGCAAGGAAGAAGTCGACGCCCAGCAGATCAAGTACTACGCGCGCGGGGTGGGGAAGATTCGCGTCGGCTGGAGAGGCAAGGGAGAAAAGCTGCAGGAGGTCTTGGAGCTCGCCGAGGTGTCGCAGCTCGGCCCCGACGCCCTGGCCAAGGCCCGCGTAGCAGCGTTGCAGCTCGAGAAGAACGCGTACAAGGTCAGCAAGGAAGTGTACGGCCGCACGTCACCGTCGGAGTACGCGCCCGCCGCCAAAGGTCAATAGATGTCGAAGCGCGGAACGGTGGGCATGGCGGTGGTCTTGGCCCTGGCTTCACTCGGGTTCGCCTCCGTCGTCCTTAGCCAGGATCAGAAGCCGGCGGCGACTCCGGCCGAGATCGTCGTCTATGCGGTCGATCTGCCCAAGAGCGCCTTATTCGAGTTCGAGGTGTGGAGCGATTCGACGTCGCCCGGCGGCAAGATGGTCGGAACGCCCAACACCGGAGACATGCTCCACCCTCCACCCGAGGAGGATCCCCATGTGAGGTTCAAAGTCAGCGTTCAGACCGGCGTGCCGTACCGTTGCTGGATTCACATGAAGGTCGGAGCCCCCAAGGGCTTCTCGAAGGCGAACCGGCTCTACGTGCAGTTTTCGGATGCGATCGACACCACCAACAAGGAAGTCCTCAAACCGGGCACCGCGAGCTATCTGACGGCGCAGGGGCCGACCCAGCAAGGGTGGAGATGGGTGGGCTGCGACGGCGCAGGCGGCAAACCGTCCGAGTCGCTGGTGTACTTCCGGACGAGCGGCGAGGCCACCGTGCACGTTCAGGCGGGCATGGAGGGCGTCGCATTCGACCAGTTCGTGTTGAGCCCGGCGCAGTTCCTGGAGAAGCCTCCCTCCGACGCGATCGTGAAGAAGTAGCTCGCGAGAGCGTTGACCGGCTGGCATCGGCCGGGCGTTTGTCCACGTCAGCCTGACACCCCTCCAATCGTCCGACGCGATTTCTTCAGGTATAGACCGACCCGTGTGATGTCGAGAGCTGGCATGTCAGTTGCCACAAGACCAGAGCCGAGGTGGGTCGACCTGGACTTCGCTTCCCGTTTCTTCTTCAAGATCGAGCGCTGATCCGTTCCCGCGCGAGTGTCCTCATACCTTCAAAAGAGGCGACACGATCATGACGAACTCCGGCATCACGCGAAGCATGGTCGCGGCATCGATGTTCTGGGTTCTGGCTGGATCGTCGGCCGAGGCTCAGCCGGTCCCTTCGTCCGGTGAGCTCGAGGCGTTGAGGAAGATGGTGCAGGACGTCATCAAGCAGAACGAGGACCTCAGAAAACGAGTCCAGGAGCTGGAAGCCACGACGCCGAAGCGTGGGCAGGTGGCCGACGCCCCGGCCAAGCCGGCCGGTGAAAGTGCGCCCGCGGCCGCCGAGCCGCCCAAAGACGTCGCCAAGAGCGCCAGGGACAAGATCCAGCTGGGCGGTGCCATCGAGATCGAGGCCAGGAAAGGTCGAGATTTCAGTGGCAAGCATTTCAGTGACCTCTTGCTGAGCACCGCGGAGTTCGACTTCGAAGCCGATGTCGTCGACTGGGCCAAAGCCGAGCTGTCGCTGCAGTGGATCGCACCGACGACCAGTTTCCCGGCGACGCCTGACGACAAGATCACGGTGAACGAGGCGATGATCACGTTCGCCAAACCTTCAGTGACTCCCCTCTATTTGAAGACCGGTCGCGGTGTCGTGCCGTTCGGTATCTCGACGGGCACGACCGTGGCGGCCAGACTGGACGAGTCGCTGACCATTACCGGCCCGCTGACGCTCGAGATCTTCGAGGCGAAGGAAGATCATCTTCTGATCGGGTACCGCGACCATGGGATCACGATCGCCGCCTACGTGTTCAACGGCGACACCAATAACGGCGTACGTGAAAAACACCTCGAGCACGGGGGCTTCGCGGTCAGCTATGGCCGGAAGGGCGAGACGCTGTCGTTCGATGTGGGATTCGGCTGGATCGATTCGGTCTTCGATACCGACGGCCTGAGCACCGCCTTTCCGGAGCTGGTGCGCACGCCCAAGAGTGATTACACGCCGGGGATCGCGGCGTTCGTGAGAGCCGGGCTGTTCGGGTTCTCGTTCATCGCCGAATACGACACGGCCATCCGGTCCGCCAATTTCATCCGTGGCGGACAGCAACGCAGTACCCAGCCCGAAGCCTGGCAGGTCGAGCTCGGCTATACGACGTCGCTGTTCGGTTTCAAGCCGTTCGCCGCGTTCAACTATTCGAAGAGCTATCAGATGTATGGAGCGTTTCCGAAGAGGAGAACGCTGTACACGGTGGGCAGCTGGCTCTCCGAGAACATCCGGGTCGCCCTCGAGTACAACAACGAGCAGGACTACAACAAGACTCACGGCGGCACGAACCGGGATTCCGATACGGCCACCTTGCGGCTGACGTACGAGTGGTGAGGTGAGGCGCTAGTCTCTCAACCCGACCCACTGGCCGCCCTCGACCAGCTGGTAGCCGCGAGCACGCATGCAGGTACGGTACGTCCGCTTGTTGACCGGGGTCGCCTGGTAGCTGAAGACACCCCGCTGGGCTTCCAGCGCGCACGCGTGGTTGTCCCGATTGAAGTCCTCGACCGTCGCGCCTGGCTTGGTCCAGTGGTTTTCCGAGCACGCGGCCACGCCGAGGACCGCCAGCAGTGCCAGAGCCAGGGCACGACGCGGACACATCGGATTGCCCTCCGCTCTCATCCGGCGGGTAAGGTGAGCTCGGCCCGCAGCCCGCCCAGCAGACCGGAGCTCCCGAGCGCGATCGAGCCGCCGTAGAGGCTGACCAGATCACGCACGATCGCCAGCCCGAGGCCGGTCCCGGGCACATTCTCGTCGAAGCGCGCTCCCGGCGCGAGAGCGGAGCCCTGCTGTTCCGCCGGCAGGCCGGGGCCGTCGTCTTCGATCACCATCGTCAGGCGCCCAGCGTCGCGACGACTCGTCACCGCGATACGGCGCTGCGCCCACTTGCAGGCATTCTCCATCAGGTTGCCGAGCATCTCCTCGAGGTCTTGCTGCTCGCCGCGAAAGAGATGGTCGGGGGCGACGTCGATCGCGAACTGCAGATCGCGCCCGACGTACAGGCGGGCGAGCGTGCGCTGGATGGCCGCGACGGAGGGGGCCACCGGCACGCGCGCGCCCGGCACGTCGATCGACGCGGCCGCGCGCGCCCGCGCCAGATGGTAATCGATCTGCTGCCGCATCGTGGTGATCTGGCCTCGCATCGATCCCGCCAGCTGAGGGGCGCCGTCGGCGGCGAGACGGTCCACCTCGTTCGCGAGAATGCTGAGCGGCGTTTTCAGGCCATGCGCCAGGTTACCCGCCTGGATGCGGCCACGTGCCACGATCTCCTCGTTGCGCTGGAGCAGGGCGTTGAGATCTTCCACCAGCGGCTGGGTCTCGGTGGGAAACGACCCCTCGAGGCGCTTCACGCCGCCCTGCCGGATTGCGGCCACGCCGGCGCGGAGCCGATGGAGCGGTCTCAGCCCGACCCGGACCTGGATGGCCGCCGCAGCGAAGAGCGCGAGCGCCAGGACGCCGAGGGACAGGACGAGCGTGCGCGTGAACGCCGCGACTGCCGTGGTCAGCTCGGTCTCGTCCGTGGCGGTCGCGACGCGATAGGCCCCCGGAACCTCGGGGAGAGTCACGGTGCGTTCGACCGCGATCAGTCTCTGTCCTTCGGGTCCTGGAATCCGGTGGCGATGAGCCCGACCGTCTGGCGCTGGATCGTGTGGCAGCTTGAGCGCGACGTCCCAGAGCGACCGGGATCGGAAGATCGGCCCCTCGGCTCCATCGACCTGCCAGTAGAAGCCCGAGTAGGGCTTGCGGAATCGAGGGTCGCTCGGCTGATGCGTCAGGACGAGCGGCCCCGGGTTTCCGCGCTCCAGCGCTGCCGCGATTTGCTCGACCTGGACCGTCAATTCGGCGTCGAGCCGTCGTTCGACGTGGGCACGGAAGAGCGCGGCTAGCAGCGTGCCGGCCGCCCCCAGCGCGAGCGAGATCCAGATGACCGCGCCGACGAGCAACCGGAGGCGGAGGGAATTGACGGCGATCACCCCGGCTCATCCAGCCTGTAGCCGAGGCCGCGGACCGTTTTGATCACGTCCAGCCCGAGCTTGCGGCGGAGGCGGGCGACGAAGACCTCGATGGTGTTGGAGTCCCGGTCGAAGTCCTGCGCGTAGATGTGCTCGATGAGCTCGCTGCGCGAGACGACCTCGCCTTTGCGGTGCATGAGGTAGCGGAGCACCCGGTATTCGTGAGCCGAGAGATCAACGGGGCCGCCGTTCACCGTGACCCGGCCCGAGCGGGTGTCGAGGGTCAGGCCGCCGCACGTCAGCTCCGTGGAGGCGTGCCCGTGGGCGCGGCGAATCAGGGCGCGTAGTCGAGCGAGCAACTCCTCCATCTGGAACGGCTTGGCGAGATAGTCGTCGGCCCCGGCATCGATGCCCTGCACCTTCTCGGGCCAACTGCCGCGCGCCGTAAGGATCAAGACGGGCATGGTGCGCCCGGCGGCGCGCCATCGCTTGAGGACGGTGATCCCGTCGAGCCGGGGCAGGCCGAGATCGAGGACGACGGCGTTGTAGGGCTCGGTGTCGCCGAGGAAGTGTCCCTCCTCGCCGTCGGCGGCACAATCGACCGCATCACCGGCCCGTGACAGCGTTTCGGCCAGCTGTCGACTCAGGACGGGATCATCCTCGACGATCAGGACTCGCATCAGTCCTGGCGCGGCCGCCGCGCCGCATCCGCACCACGCCCCTTGGCCCGGAGCAGCCGGGCGTCGCGGGCATCGTACTCGAGCTTGACGATGGCTCCACCGGGCGCCAGCAGCTTGACCTTGTAGATGAAGCGGCCATCGTCGTCGTCGAGCTCGATCTCGACCGGATGACCGGTGAACTCCGCGTGCACCCGATCGAGGATGGCCTGGAGCGAGACGATCTGGCCGGCCTCGCGGGCGGCCCGAGCGCGGGCGTGATCGTCGTCGGCCGCTGCCGCCCCCACGCAGGCGAGCAGCACGGCGACGGCCAGGAGCCGAGAGGGGTGGCGAAAATCCACGCTGCATCATACCGCGCGACCGCCTGAACGGGAGATGAACGGTCAACTCACGGCTTGTTCAGACACGATCGGTCATTATTCGCGTCGTCGTCGCCACCGACGGCAGGAGGAACACATGCAGGCCACACTTCCGCTCATCGCGCTTGCCACTGGGGCGGTGCTTCCATCACCGCTCCACGCAGTCTACGACGCCCTCGTTGCCGGCAAGCCCGGCGCCCCGGGTGCGCGCGGCACGGAGTGCAAGATCACGGCGCTGCCGGCACGCCTCCAGGAGGACGTCCGGCTCGTCGGCGCCCTTGCCGAGCTCTTCGCCACGGCCGCCGCTGAACGTCTCATGAACGCCGGGCTCACGCCCGGTTCAGACGAGCAGATCTATCGTCGGCCATCGAGCCAGTCAAGGAGGAATGTGATGCCACAGGTCCTGCCGTTGATCGCGCTAGCGGCCGGCGTGGCCCTGTGTCGCGCAGCGCGATCGAGCGGCCACCCGCAGACGGCATCGGTCCCGGCCCGACCAGAGGCGTATCCGGCGACCAAAGCGGCGTAGAGAAGGCGGAAATAACAACGAAAGGTCTCAGGAGAGAGACAAGGAGGATGCATCATGCGGAGGATGCTGTGGTTCTGGGCAATCGTGGCGATCGGGATGCTGCCCCTCACAGGATGCGCGGGGACAGGTGAATGGACTTCTCATTTCGTCATGGAGGGCGATGAGCTTGTCTCCGTCGGGCGTAACCGATACTTCATCCTCGAGCCGGGCTACCAGATGGTCCTCGAGGGGGGCGGCACTCAGCTGATCATCACCGTCTTGAACGAGACGAAGATGGTGGATGGTGTGGAGACGCGGGTCGTGGAGGAGCGGGAGACAAAAAATGGCCAGCTCATCGAAGTCGCTCGGAACTACTTCGCGATCAGCAAGCGGACCAACGACGTCTTTTACTTCGGTGAAGACGTGGACATGTACAAGGATGGCAAGGTGGTGAATCACGATGGGTCGTGGCTCTCCGGAGTAAACGGCGGCAAGTTCGGGCTCATGATGCCGGGCCGGCCGCTGATCAATGCGAGCTACTACCAGGAGGTCGTCCCCAACGTCGCGATGGACCGCGCCACGATCATGAGCACGACCGAAATCGTCAAGACTCCGGCCGGAGAGTTCACGAACTGCTTGAAGATGAAGGAGACGACTCCGTTAGAGCGTTTAACGGAGTACAAGTACTACGCTCCGGGCATCGGGATGGTCAGCGACGGGAAGATGAGCCTCGTGAATGCCGGGAAAGTCGACCTCAAGGCACGGCCGTAGCGCGTGACACTCGTCAGAGGAGGGCGAGCGATGAATATTCCGGCAACGGACTGTGCACTCGCGAACCGCGTGTTGCTGTGGATCGGACTTCTCACGGCGGTCGCCGTCCTTCTGGCCACGACGATCGCCGTCCCGCCAGCGTCGGGACAAACGGCTCGTCCGGGCGGCATAAGCGGTCCGCAGACGTCTCTGGCGCAAGCGGTGCGCGTCGCAGAGCAGCAGACGGGCGGCCGCGCCAGGAAGGCCGAGATGGAGCGCAACCGAGGCACCTACGTGTACGAGATCAAGACCGTCTCGAAAGAGAAGTCGGTCAAAGTCTTCGTCGACCCTGCCTCGGGGAGCGTCGTGCGAACGGTGACGCCGGGGGTGATCTCCTCCCTCAGTCACGTTTTCGACAGGAAGGACCAACTGAAGGAGCAAGCCGCGCTGGCTCGCCTGGAAGCGTCGCCGATGAGTCTCGTGAGCGCCATCGAGTCGGCGGAACGGGAAAGCGGAGGTAGGGCCGTCGAGGCCGCGCTGGCGAGCCTCTACGGATCGACGCTGTTCGAAGTGAAGGTTGTGAAGGACCTGACCACCCAGAGGGTCGTGGTTGATCCGGCGACGGGGAAAGTCGCCGCGGTGGTCCCTTCCCGCGGGAAGCGCAAGGATGACGATGACTGACGCGAGCCCCGTTGCGTTGCTTCGGTTGGACGACCATCGATAAGGAGCCGGCGACGGACGACGGCTGGCGTTGGCGTCGTCCGTCCCTGGACTCCGGCCGACGTTCATCGATCGGGATCAGTCGCCCATCGGATCGATGCGGAATTCGAGGACTTCCAACAGCTTGGAGAGATGTCGCGAGAGCGCCGCCGCATTCCGGCGATCGCGACTCCTGATCACCATTTCATATTCGAAGAACTTGCCGCCCTCGCGGAGGTGGTAGGAAAGGTTGGCGATCGAAAACCCGTGCTCACCGATCAGGCGACGCAGCTCGTCTTCCTCCATCACCGCACGCCGCTCGAACATCAGTGAATGGTGTGCGTAAAACTCGGTCGGAAGGCGCAGCTCGATGAACCGGAATGCCGCCAGGATCGCGATCGTGGCGGCTGCGCCGAGCGTCGCGGCAAAGTAAAAGCCGATTCCGAGGAGGATGCCGATCGCCGCCGTGACCCAGATGGATGCCGCCGTCGTGAGGCCGCGCACGGTGAGCCCCTCTTTGAAGATCACTCCGGCGCCGAGAAATCCTATTCCAGTCATGATGCCCTGGGCCATTCGCGTCGGATCGGTCCGGATGGCGTCGAGTGGAACGATGGTCATCCATTGGTTCTGGTAGACGGTCACCAGCATGAGCAAGGACGACGCGACGCAGACGAGCGCATGCGTACGGAATCCCGCTGGACGTCCGTGGAAGGTGCGCTCGAACCCGATCAATGCACCGACCAGGACAGCGGCGAGCACCCTGACCAGGATCACCAATTCCTCGGATGTGACCGTGATCGTGAGTCCTTTCGCGCTGGACCACCTCACTCGCGGGCTCAGCGCATTTTCTTCGGCCGGATTATGGCATGCAATGCGAAGACGCCGAGGCTCTACCCCGCGACCGAAGTGGCTCGCCATTGACAAATCAGAGAGACGACACTAGAGATGACTCTCGGACAGTGGAGGGACCACGTGAGACGTTTGGCCATCGCGCCCTGGCGCATCATCTGTCTGGTCTCGTTGGGCCTCTTCCTCGGCCTGGGCGTCGCCGTCTATGCAATCGGAATCCTGCCGGGCGACGTCCTCGTCCGCCAGTATCTCCTCCAGAGTGACGGCGGCGCCGTCCGCACATTCGCTCGCTGGGCCAACTACGGGGGCCGGGTGCACGTGCTGTTGCCGGCCGCCATCGTCCTGTTCTGGCTGTCGTCGGTGGCTCGGCGTAACTGGCGGGTCTGGTGCGCCGTCTTGATCGGCTCCTCACTGATCCAGCACGCGTTCAAGTTCCTGGTCGGCCGGTCGCGCCCGAGCGGGTCATCACTCGGCTTCCCGAGCGGCCACACCACCGCCGCGGCGACCTTTGCGATCGTGCTGGTCTACATCGCGAGCCGGGAGCAACTGAGTCGGGCCCAGCGCGTGATTCTCGATGCGCTCGGCGTGTCCTTGATGCTGGCGGTCGGCTGGGCGCGCATCATGCGCCATGCCCACTGGCCGTCCGACGTGCTCGGAGGGTTTCTCCTCGGGATTGGCTGTGCGGCGGCGGCCGCCTGGTGGGCCAGCTCGCACGCGGAGGCGGCCGCGGAGAGCCAGCGCGTCGGCGACCCCGAGGCGCCGCGCCAGATGATGCCGACTACTTCTCAGTCGTGAACGTCGTCTCCACGAACGTGATGTTGCCCTCGCGAGTGACGGCGCCAACGGCCAGCGTATATTTCTTCCCCGGCGCCAGAAAGCCATCGGGCACGGCGAACGACGTCGACGAGGCGGGCAGGAGCGCCGTCAGGTTCACGTTCGACTCCTCGTGCTTGATCCCGACGGAGTAAAACGCCACCCCCTCGACGGGCTTCCAGGCGAGCTTGAGTCCTTTCACGGAGACGGTGGCGGTCGCCTGGCCGGGCTTGACGAGCGTGGCCGATCCCGCTAGCCGATGGGTCAGCGTCGAGGTGCCGGTGAATTGCGTTCCTTTCGAGGTCCGGCCGGAAAATTCGTAGACCCCTTCCGGATACGCGGTTCTGAGCGCCTTGAGATCGCTGGGCTCGGGCGACTCGAACCGGAACGAGCGGATGCCGAGCGTGGACGCGTCCGGAGCCTTGAAGGCCACGACCGTCCGGCGGTCGGGCGAAACCACCGTGAGCTCGGCCAGGCCGTCGTCGGCGCCCTTGACCTCGAAGACGACTTCGAAATCGTTGTCGGTGGCATTCCGCTCCAGATGCACCGTGGCGGTCGGAAAGGCGGTGGCCGCAGATGCCTGGGCGTCCGCTGGGCCGGGCAATCCGCTGACGATCACGACCACGACTGAGACGGCCAGTGCCGAAACGACCGTTGCACGTGCGAATGCCCTCATGTGTGTACGCCTCCCGGGAGCCCAGTCGCCATCGTGTCGACCATGATTGACGATCGCGAAATTAGGCCCCGAGGGGCATGTGGACAATCAGAGGTCGTCCGATGAGGGGATAGGAGGAACGCCGAAGCGCAGTGTAGGACTTCCTCCGGCAATGATGGAGTTCGGGAAGGAGGGTGCCCGGCCTGCCAGGACGCCGGCCGGCCCGAGTGACCGGCCCCGGTACAATATATTGTCGTGACGTTGGACGAGAAGCTCGCCACGCTGCCCGATCGCCCGGGGGTCTACCTCTACCGCGACGCCAAGGGCCAGGCGCTGTACGTAGGCAAGGCCGCCTCGCTGCGGAGCCGCGTCCGCTCGTACTTCCAGGAGGCACGCCCCCGCGATGCGAAGACCGACGCCCTCGTGCGCCAGATCGCCGACCTCGACTACGTCGTGACCGACAACGAGCTCGAGGCCCTGATGCTGGAGGCGAATCTCGTCCGCAAGCACCGGCCTCGCTACAACATCATTCTCCGGGACGACAAGCACTATCCCTTCCTGAAGCTCACGACCAACGAGGAGTTCCCACGCCTGGTGGTGGCTCGGCGCGTTCACAAGGACGGCGCCACCTACTTCGGCCCGTTCTACCCGGCCACCGCCATGCGGCAGACGCTCAGGCTGACGCGCCAGCTCTTTCCACTGCGGACGTGCTCGATCCGGATCGACGGGAAGCTCGAGCGTCCCTGCATCCAGTACTTCATCCACCGGTGCAATGCACCCTGCACCGGATGGGAGACTCGCGAGGGCTACGCGGCGACGGTGCGCGACGTGCAGCAGTTCCTCGAGGGCAAGGACGACGCGCTGGCCGGACGCCTGACGCGAGAGATGGAGCAGGCGGCCCGCGAGGAGAAGTTCGAGCGGGCGGCCGTGTTGCGGGACCAGATCCAGTCGCTCAACCAGGTCCGCGAGCGCCAGAAGATCATCTCGACCGACCAGGTCGACCAGGACGTGATCGGCGTCGTGCGTCAGGGTGCCGACGCCTGCGTGGAGCTCTTCTTCGTGCGCAAGGGCCGCCTGGTCGGACAGGAGGCGTTCTTCTTCGATCGGACCGCGGGCACCGACGACGGCGAGATCCTGTCGGCGTTCATTCGCCAGTTCTACAGTAAGAACGTCACGCCGGCGCCGGAGCTCCTGTTGTCGGAGGAGGTGCCCGAGAGCGACCTGCTCAGCGAGTGGCTCTCGGGACTGGCCGGCCGCCGTGTCGGTCTCGTCGTTCCCCAGCGCGGGACCAAGCGGGACTTCGTGGCCATGGCCGAGTCCAATGCCGCCATCGCGCTGCAGCATCACCTGCTCTCGCGCTCGAACCGCCAGCAGTTGATCCTGGAGGACCTGCAGCGCGCGCTCGAGTTGCCGACGTTGCCCAATCGCATCGAGGGCTACGACATCTCCTCCATCCAGGGATCCGAGCAGGTCGGGTCGATGGTGGTGTGGGAGAACGGGGAGCTGAAGAAGGACGACTACAAGCGGTTCCGCATCAAGGGCGTGCCGGGCGCCGACGACTTCGCCTCGCTCGAGGAAATGCTGCGACGCCGGTTCGCGCGCTCACTCGAAGAGGGCACGGTGTTGCCCGACCTGGTGCTCATCGACGGCGGCCGCGGTCAGCTCAACGTGGGGCTCAAGGTGCTGCAGGATCTCGGGCTCGATTACCTGCCGGTCGTCTCGCTGGCCAAGCAGCGCGAGGAGGTCTATCGCGGCGAGAGCCTGGAGCCACTGCTGCTCGACCCGACCGCGCCGGCACTGCAGACGCTGCAGAAGGTCCGCGACGAGGCCCATCGCTTCGCGATCACGTACCACAAGAAGCTGCGCACGAAACGGACGATCCAGTCGGTGCTCGACAGCATTCCCGGCGTTGGTGCTACTATCCGCACCAGCCTGCTGAAAGCTTTGGGTTCGGCACGTCGCGTGCGAGAATCCAGCGTCGCGGAGTTGGCGGCGGTACCGAAGGTCACCCCGAAGCTCGCGCAGCGTATCTATGATCACTTTCATCCCGTGCCCGAGGGGGCCGAGGCGGCCGGGGAACCCGAGGGTCGGATCGGCAATTGATAGGGTGGAGTACCAGCTTGACCCGGGGGGAGGTGACGACTCGATGAAGAAGGCGATGGCTCTGCTCGCCGTGGTGATGATGCTCGGTGCTGGTGCTGGTGTCGCGTTCGCCAAGGAGTGTCCGTTGCTCGTCAAGCAGCTCAAGGACGCTTCGGCGAAGGAGAAGGACGCGAAGAAGAAGGAAGATGCCGATAAGCTGATCGCGAAGGCCCAGAAGGAACACGAAGACGGGAAGCACGCCGACTCGGTGAAGACCGCCGACGAAGCGGCCAAGGTCCTCGGGGTGAAGCTCGAGCACAAGCAATAAATTTGCTGCCGGGCTCCCTCCGGCGCGGCGTCACTTGCGCCGGAGGGGCCCTCATCTCCGTTTCTTGCCTCTGCCCGCTATGTCTGGTAGAAATCGACCAGAAACATGTCGACCGACCGCTATCCCTTCCGCGAGGTCGAGGCCAAGTGGCAGCGGATCTGGGAGGAGCGGAAGCAGTTCCAGGTTACCGAAGATCCTGCCCGCCCGAAGTTCTACTGCCTGGAAATGTTCCCGTACCCTTCGGGTCGCATCCACATGGGCCACGTGCGCGTGTACGCGATCGGCGATTTGCTCGCCCGCTACAAGTGGATGCGCGGGTTCAACGTGCTCCATCCGATGGGCTGGGACGCCTTCGGCCTTCCCGCCGAGAACGCCGCCATCGAGCACGGCGTGCACCCCGCGATCTGGACCTACGAGAACATCGACTACATGCGCGCACAGCTCAAGAAGATGGGGATCTCGTACGACTGGACCCGCGAGCTCGCGACGTGTGATCCCTCCTACTACAAGTGGGAGCAGCTCATCTTCATCAAGATGTTCGAGCGTGGCCTGGCGTATCGTCGACGCTCCACCGTCAACTGGTGCCCCTCCTGTCAGACGATTCTCGCCAACGAGCAGGTGGAAGACGGCCGGTGCTGGCGCTGCGACAGCGAGGTGACGCCGCGCGAGATCGAAGGCTGGTTCTTCAAGATCACCGCCTACGCTGATGAGCTGCTGGCGTGGTGTGATCGGCTGCCCGGCTGGCCCGAGCGCGTCATGACGATGCAGCGCAACTGGATCGGCCGGAGCGAAGGCGCGGAGTTCGATCTGCCCGTGGCCGGCCGTTCCGGGCTCGCCGTGCGCGTCTTCACCACGCGGCCGGACACCGTGTTCGGCATGACCTACACGGTGCTGGCCCCCGAGCATCCGCTGGTGGATCAGCTCGTCACCGACGACCGAGAGCGAGCGGCCGTCGCCGCGTTCCGCGCCGAGGTCGCGCGCGAGACCGAGATCGAGCGTCTGGCCGCCGATCGCCCCAAGCGCGGCCTGCGCCTCATGGCGACGGTGGTCAACCCGTTCAACAACGCAGAGATCCCGCTCTTCATCGCCAACTACGTCCTGATGGGCTACGGCACCGGTGCGATCATGGCGGTTCCCGGCGAGGATCAGCGTGACTGGGAGTTCGCCACGCAGCAGGGGCTGCCGATCATCGAGACGGTGAAGCGTCCACCCGATTGGACGGGCGAGGCCTACGTCGGTGACGGCCTCAAGATCAATTCGGGGTTCCTCGACGGCCTGACGATTGTCGCGGCCAAGCGCGCTGCCATCGACTGGCTCGTCGCGGGCGGGCTCGGTGAGGCCAAGATCAACTATCGGCTTCGCGACTGGGGCATCAGCCGCCAACGATACTGGGGAGCGCCGATTCCCATCCTGTACTGCGATCGCTGCGGGATGGTCGCCGAGAAGGAGGAGAACCTTCCGGTGGTCCTGCCGCGGAACGTGCAGATCAGCGGCAAGGGCGGCTCTCCGCTGGCCGACGTCGCAAGCTTCGTGAACGCCACCTGTCCACGCTGCGGCGGCCGCGCCCGGCGCGAGACGGACACGATGGACACCTTTGTCGAGTCCTCCTGGTACTTCTTCCGTTACTGCTCGCCCACCTATGAGGGCGGCATGTTCGAGCGGAGCGCGGTGGATTACTGGATGCCGGTCGACCAGTACATCGGCGGCATCGAGCACGCGGTCCTCCATCTGCTCTACGCGCGCTTCTACACGAAGGTCCTGCGCGACCTGGGTCTCACCAAGGCCGACGAGCCGTTCGTCGCCCTGCTCTCCCAGGGCATGGTCATCAAGGACGGCGCCAAGATGTCGAAGTCGAAGGGCAACGTCGTGGATCCTGACGACCTCATCCGGACCTTTGGCGCCGACACGGCCCGCCTCTTCTCTCTGTTCGCGGCGCCGCCCGAGAAGGATCTGGACTGGAACGATCACGGCGTGGAAGGGGGCTCGCGGTTCCTGAACCGCGTATGGCGGTTCGTCCTGGTCCACGTGGAAGACATCAAGAACGTTGGGAGGGACGCCGCGCCCAGCACGGACACGGGCAGGGCGTTCCGTCGCGTGATCCATGAGACGATCGCACGTGTCACTGCCGACATCGAGCGCGACTTCCACTTCAACACGGCCGTCAGCGCGATCATGGAACTGGTCAACGCCCTGTACGCCTTCGAGCACGCGTCACTCGACGGTATGCCGCGCTCCGAGCGGACCGCGCTCTTGCGTGAAGCGGTGGAAACGACGCTCCTCCTCCTCGGGCCGTTCTGCCCGCACGTCACCGAGGAACTGTGGGCGCAGCTTGGTCACGAGGAGAGTCTCTTTCTCCACCGATGGCCGGAGGTCGATCCGACCGCGCTGGCCAAGAGCGAGGTGACGGTCATCGTGCAGGTCGACGGGAAGGTGCGGAGCCGTCTCACCGTGGACGTCGACGCCAGCGAGGACGACGTGCGCCGTCTCGCGCTCGCCGATGATCGCGTCAGGCCGTGGGTGGCGACCCATGAGGTCGCCCGCGTCGTCGTGGTCCCCAACCGGCTGGTGAACATCGTCACGCGGCGATGAGGCGACGGGCAGCGCTGCTCGCTCTGATCGCGACGGCCGTGGCCGGGTGCGGATACGGCCTGCGCGGGACGTTGCCAAGCCATCTCAAGACCATCGCCATCCCGACCTTCGCCAATCGCACGTCGGAGCCGGGGGTCGAGAACTTCCTGACGCGCGCAGTTGTCGACGCGTTCTCGACGAACGGTCGGCTGCGGGTCGTCGGGCCGGACGCCGCGGATTCGATCCTCGAGGGCGAAGTGACCGGGTACGACGTGCAGTCGATCGCGTTCGATGCGACCGCCAACGTTCGTCAGTATCGCCTCATCGTGACCCTGAACCTCCGCTACCGTGATGTGAAGGAAGAGAAGCTCCTCTTCGACCGGCGTGGATACCAGGACCGGGCGGATTTCCGTGTCACCGGCTCCGTGAGCAGTACGATCGCCCTCGAGCAGGTGGCGCTCAGTGCGGCGTCCGTGGAAATCGCGCGCTCGATCGTGGCCTTCACGCTCGAACGCTTCTGAACGGGTGGACTACGCGGCCTTCCTGACCGCGGCCGAGCGCCGGGCCTTGCCGCCGACGGTGCTCGTGCATGGGCCCGATGCGCAGCTGATGGATGACGCGCTCGGCATCGTGAGCCGCGTCTTGTTCAGCGAGCCGTCGGCGGCGGCGTTCGATCGCGAGATCTTCGACGGCCGCGACGTGACGGCGGAGACCGTGACGAACGCCGCGTTGACGCTGCCCGTGCTGGCGCCGGCGCGGCTGGTCGTGGTTCGCCATGCCCAGGCGTTGCCCGCACGCGACGCGGACACGTTCCGGCGCTGGGTCACCGCGCCCAACCCGGCCGCGTGTCTCATGCTCCTCGCCGACGAGGCGCTCACACCCAACCGTGAGCGAAAAACGCCGCACTGGCTCCTCGACGTCGTCCCCGCCGCCGCCGTCGTCGCGCTGGTCGCGCGTCGGGGCCGCCCGCTCGAAGAATGGCTGCGCCAGCGCGCTCAGGCCGAGGGCCTGGTGGTGAGTGAGGAGGGGGCGCGACTGCTCGTTCAGCACGTCGGCGAGGACAGCGCCACGTTGCTGGGCGAGGTGCGGAAGGCCGCGCTCGCGGGCGGACCGGAGAACCGAGCCGTGGGCGTGAAGGAAGTCAGCGCCGTGGTCGGTGAGCATCGCCTGAGCGGGCTCTTCGATCTCACGCGGGCGGTGGAGCGCCACGAGCTCGGCCTGGCCCTGCGCACGCTCGATCGCCTTCTGGCCACGGAGGATCCGCTGCCGCTGCTCGTGGCGCTGACGCGCGACGTCCGCATGCGGTGGACGGTCCGCGAATGGCGCGAGCGTGGTCGACCGGCGGCCGAGATCGCGCGGCTGGTGGGACGGCCGCCGGCGGTCGTCGACGCATTGCTCACGTCGGTGGCCGGCGAGTCCAACCGCGGCCTGACGCGAAAGCTCGAGCAGTGCTGGCTCGCTGAGCGTCGCGTGAAGTCCGGCGGTGAGCCGGGCGCCGAGCTAGCCGTGCTGGTCGCCGAGCTCTGTCGCGGCGGCGACCAGTGACTGCGGCGCGGCGCAGCGTCGCCGCCGCCGCGATCGTCCTGCTCGCCATGATTCCCGCCAGCGCGGCCGAGCGCTGCCTCGACTGCCTCCAGGCGGGCGCGGCGACGGTCAGCCTGCCGGGTCCGCCGGGGACGCCGCTGGCCGGTTACGGAAACTGGGCACGCCGCCTCGTCGCTCCCGATCTCTTCGGCCGCTTCCCTCACGCCTTCTGGTTCCGACCCCACGACGGAGTGCTCGATCCCGTCGTCGCTCGCGCGCTGGTTCTGGAGACCGCCGAGACTCGCGTGGTGTGGATCAGCGCCGACCTGATCGCCGTCGACCGCGGCTTCACGACTCGCATCAAGCGCGGCCTGGCCGCGGCGGGTGGTCGCCCCGCCACGCTCGTCGTCGCCGCTTCCCACACGCATTCGGGGCCGGGCGCGTTCTTCGATTCGCGGCTGCTCGCGCTTCTCACCGTTGATCGCGAAGACGCCGAGGTTCGCGATGCCCTCGTGGGCGCGATCGTGGAGGCCGTGCGACGCGCGGAGGCCGCGAAATCACCCGCGCACGTCGGCGTCCTGGCGGAACCCGGTCCGGCCTTGACGACCGGCCGTGTGGACCGGCCGGTCGACCGAACACTCGCAATCCTGAAAGTGGTGACGCCCGCAGGAGCGCCGATCGCCGTCCTCTGGAACTACGCGATTCATGGCACGATGCTCGGCCCGGCGAATCTCAAGCTCTCCGGCGACGTCATGGGGGTGGCGTCCCACGGCATCGAGCGCGATCTGCAGGCACCGGCGCTCTTCGTCAACGGGGCGGTCGGGGACGTGAGCCCGGCACGTCACGGCGTCAGCGAGATGAAGCCCGTGGCCGCCGAGCTGGCGTCGGCGGTGATGGCCGCCTGGGCGAAGACGCCGACGGCACCCCGAACGCCACTTCGGGTTCGAGCCTCGACGCTGACGATGCCGAAGCCGCGCCTGTCGCTCCGAAACTGTGTCGCTCGCTGGCTCCCGGCCGGCCTGACCGTTCGGCTCGGCAGCGCGTTTCCCGACGAGACGGAGCTGGTGGCCATTGGTGTCGGACGTTCGGCCTGGGTGACGATTCCGGGAGAGCTACAGTCCGAGCTCGGCGAAGCGTTGAAGCGAGGCGGCGCTCCGGCGTGGGAGCGTGTCTTCGTCGCCGGGGTGGCGAACGATTATCTCGGATATTTCCTCACCCCGCAGGACGCGGTCAAGCCGAGCTACGTTGCCTGCGCGAGTGTCTATGGACCGGGGGCGGGGGAGCGAGTGACCCGCGCGGCCGTCGGACTGCTCCACCTCCTGGCCGAGGGCCAGAACCGCTGAGACTACTTGTGGGCGACCAGACGGCGGGCGAGCGCCGACTTCTTGCGGCCCGCGGTGTTGCGGTGGATCACACCCTTGGTGACCGCCTTGTCGAGCGCGCGGATGGCCTCGAGAACAGCGGTGCGAGCGTCGCCACCCGCCTCGGTGACGGCCGTGCGCGCCGTCTTGACCGCGGTCCGGACCTTGGAGCGAACGGTACGGTTGCGGAGCCGGCGGTTCTCGCTCTGCCTGATTCGTTTCATGGCCGACTTGGTGTTCGCCAACCTGGGACTCCTCCCTCGTCGAGATGTGGACACCGCATGATGCCGTATCCGTCCCGCGATTTCCAGGACAATGATCCGCGGAGGACGTCAGCGCCATGAGCGTGGAGCGCCAGGTCGTCCGCGCGCTGGGGTCCATCAGCGGGGCGACGTTCCTCTCGCGCGTGCTGGGATTCGTCCGGGACATGGTCGTCGCGCTGGTCTTCGGCGCGGGCCCCGTCACCGACGCGTTCTTCGTGGCCTTTCGGATCCCGAACATGCTGCGCCGCCTGCTCGCCGAAGGCGCGCTCTCCACCGCGGTGGTCCCGGTCTTCAGCGAATACGTCGAGACGCGGCCGCGCGAGGAGTTCGTCGGCATGGTGCGGGCGGTGCTTGGAGCGGCGATCCTGGCGCTCGGCGTGACGACGATCGTCGGCATCGTGGGCGCGCCGTGGATCCTTCGCGTCATCGCGCCGGGGTTCACCGACGACGCCGCGCAGGCCGATCTGGCCGTCCTCCTGACGCGGGTGATGTTCCCGTATCTCCCGCTGGTCGGCCTGGCCGCGCTGGCGATGGGGGTGCTCCAGATCCACGGCCACTTTTTCGCGGCCTCCATCGGGCCCGCCGTCGTGAACGTCGGAATGATCGCCGGTGTCGTGCTGTTCGCGCGACACGTGCAGCCGCCGATCCTGGCGTTGGCGATCGGCGTTCTCATCGGCGGCGTCGCCCAGCTCGCGGTCCAGATCCCGAGCCTGATCCGTTGCCACCTGCTGGTGGGACCAGCTCACGACCTCCGCCATCCCGCGCTCGGCCGCGTGACGCGCTTGCTGCTGCCGGCGGCGTTCGGTCTCGCCGCCGTCCAGGTGTCCGTCTTCGTGAACACGCTGCTCGCCTCGCTGCTGCCGCCGGGCAGCATCTCCTTCCTCTATTACGCCGACCGGGTCATGGAATTCCCGCTCGGCGTGTTCGGCATCGCGCTCGCGTCGGCGTCACTGCCGACGATGGCCCGCCAGGCGGCTCAAGGCGATCACCGGGGCCTCGCGGCCACGCTGAATTTCTCGCTGAGGCTCGGCTTCTACGTCGCGGTGCCGGCCACGGTCGGGCTCGTCATGCTGCGGACGCCGATCACCAGGGTCCTCTTCGAGCGCGGGCAGTTCACCGCTCCCGACACCGTGGCGACCGCCCAGGCCCTGCTGTGGTACGCCGTGGGCCTGGCGGGATTTTCGGGCGCGCGCATCGTGGCCCAGGCTTTCTACGCGATCGGCGATGCCTCCACCGCGGTGAAGCTCGGCATCCTGTCCGTCGCCGTCAATGTCGCCTCCGCGCTGCTGCTCATGGCGCCGCTCGCTCATGGCGGCCTCGCCCTGGCGTCATCGATCGGCGCCTACGCGAACCTTGGATTTCTCGTGATCATCGCGCGCCGTCGCTTCGGCGCCCTCGGCGTCCGCTCGATCGCCTGGAGCCTCGGGCGCACGTCCGCCGCGTCGCTCGCGCTCGCCGCGTGGTGTGCGGTCCTGCTTCGATGGTGGCCGTCGGCGACGACGCGGGCGGTCGAGGCGGGATGGCTGGTGGGGGCGATCGCCGGTGGGGCGCTCGCCTTCTGGGTTGCCAGCGGCGCGCTGGCGGCGACCGAGAGGAACGCGCTGGCGGCGATCTTGCCGTCGCGCCGATCACGTTGATATAATCCGTCGTGCTCAACCCGCTCAGAGCGCGCCAGCAAATCGTGCGGAGCGGACCCGACCCCGTCGAAGAATTCCTCGCCGTCCTCCAGACCGAGCAGGGGGCCTCGCGTCACACGCTTGCCGCCTACCGCCGTGACCTCGCGGATTTCGTGGCGTTCCTGCGTGGTCGCCGGCAGTCGTTGATCTCGGCCCGCGCCGAGGATGTCGTCGCGTACCTCGAGCACCTCACGCGGGTCGGTCTCAAGGCCTCGAGCGTGGCCCGCCGGCTCTCCGCCCTCCGCAGCTTCGCTCGCCACCTGGTGCGCGAGGGAACCGTGCGCCGTGATCCGACCGAGCACGTCGAACGTCCACGCCTCGGCCGGCCGCTCCCAAAGACGCTGTCGCCCGCCGGCGCCGCTTCGGTGGTGGAGAGTCCTGACGTGACGACGCCACGCGGGCTCCGCGATCGGGCGCTGCTCGAGCTGCTCTACGCGACGGGCTTGCGGGCGTCCGAGTGCCTCGGGCTCCACCTCGACGATGTCAATCTCACCGCCGGCTACGTGATCTGCACCGGCAAGGGGCGCAAGCAACGGCTGGTGCCGCTGGGCGGCGAGGCGGCGGTCTGGCTCTCGCGCTATCTTGCCCGTGGACGGCCACGAGACACGCGGCGCCGCGACAGCGGCCGGTTGTTCGTGAATCCGCGCGGGGGCGCGCTGTCGCGTCAATCGCTCTGGGTCATCGTGCGCCGCGCGGCTCGCACGGCGGGCGTGACGCGCCGCGTGTCGCCGCACGTGTTGCGACATTCCTTCGCCAGCCATCTGCTGGAGGGCGGCGCCGACCTCCGCTCCGTGCAGGCCATGCTCGGCCACGCCGACATCGCGACGACCCAGATCTACACACATCTGCCGTCGGCCACGGTCCGCCGCATGTACGACGAGTTCCATCCGCGAGCCACGTGATGGCCAAGCGGGCGCACGCCTATCCGCAGGTCGACCCGGGCGCGGCAGCTCTGGTCGATGCGCCGGTGGCGAGCGTCCCGCGTGGTGCCCGGGTTGGCGAGGCGCTCCGCCTGGCCCGCCGGCGGCAAGCCGTGGCGGTCAGTGCCGACGGTCGCGCCTGGATTCTGCGGGACGACCTGGCGCGAGCAGCCCGTCTCGGCCTCGACGAATTGCCGGCGGCGATGCTGGCCCGGCCGGTGCCAGCCGTGGAAAGCCGCGTGAGCGAGATCGTCGTGCGGCGGCATCTCGCGTCGGGCGCGCCCGTGGTGATCGTTCGCGACGGGCGGCGCGGCGCGCTCGGTGCCATCGGTGCCGTGGCGGCCACCACCTTCACGAGCTCGTCGCCCAGATTCCCCGAGCGCCTCAGCGCCTTCGCGCGCGACGCGCTGACCGCGCTCGGTCCGGTGGCCCGCGAGCAGAAGGCGGCCGCGTTCCTGGTCGGCGGCGTCGTGCGCGACGCGCTTCGGAGCCCCGGGCCGCTCGCCACGCGTGACCTGGACGTCGTCGTGGAAGGTGATGGGATCGCCGTCGCGCGAGCTCTCGCCGGCGCCCTCGGTGTGGGCACCGGTAGCCTCACCGAGCACGCACGATTCCTGACCGCCTCGCTCACGTCGCCTCAGCGGGCCCGCGTGGACATCGCCACGGCGCGCTCCGAGCGCTACGAGACGCCCGGAGCGCTGCCCCGCGTGATGCCGGCCAGCATCGGCGAGGACCTCGGCCGGCGTGACTTCACCATCAACGCGATGGCCGTCGAGCTCGCGTCCGAGGGCTACGGGGTCCTCGATCCGTTCGGCGGCCGAGCGGCACTCGCGCAACGGCGCATCGCGGTGCTGCATCCGCTTTCGTTCGTCGAGGACCCGACACGGCTGTTTCGAGCCGCGCGCTATGCGGCCCGTCTCGGATTCACGCTGGATGCCTGGACGGCTCGCGCCGTCGGCCTCGCGCTGCGACTGGCACCGTATGCGGCGCTGAGCGGCCAGCGCTTGGCCACCGAACTCGCCCTGATCGTCGGCGATCAGCGGCCGGACGTCGCCCTCCGGCAGCTCGGTACCGCCGGGGTGTTCAGGCTGCTCGCTGCGGACCATCGCTTCTCGGACGCCACGGCCGAGCGCGTGCGACGGTTGCCCGCGGCACTCGCGTGGTGTCGAGCCCACGGTGTGACACCGACGGCGATCGAGACGGCCGCGGTCGTGGTGCTCTTCGGTCAACCGTCGGCGGTCATCCGGGCGGCGCTCGACCGTCTCGTGATCACCGGCGAGCCGCGAGCACGGATCGAGCGGGCGCTGGCTCGTCGGGTGACACCGGCTGCAGCGGGGACGCGGGCGAGTGACCGCGCGCGGCCGTGGTGGGGACTCGACGATCTCGAGATCCTGGTGACGTGGCTCGGTGGTGGTGCGGCGCGCCGCGACATCGAGTGGTTCGTGGAGACCGCGCGGACGGCCCGGCCGGCGCTCGGTGGCGACGACGTCGTGGCCGCCGGCGTGGCGCCCGGGCCGCGCGTGGCCGAGGCGTTGCGGGCACTCCGTGACGCGCGCCTCGACCGGCGGGTGACCGATCGCGACAGCGAGGTTCTCTTCGTGCAAGGCTTCGTGAGCCGAAAGGAGGGATGACGTGGCCCCCAAGTTCATCTTCGTGACCGGCGGCGTGGTCTCCTCGCTGGGCAAGGGCCTGGCGTCGGCGTCGATGGGCTCGCTGCTCGAAGCCCGCGGCTATCGCGTCACCCTCCAGAAAATGGACCCGTACATCAACGTCGACGCCGGGACGATGAGTCCCTATCAGCACGGCGAGGTCTTCGTCACCGACGACGGCGGCGAGACCGATCTGGATCTCGGCCACTACGAGCGGTTCACCTCGGTGCGGGTGACGCGCAACCACAACGTGACGACCGGCAAGGTCTACTTCTCGGTGATCCAGAAGGAGCGGCGCGGCGATTACCTGGGGCGGACGGTGCAGGTGATCCCGCACATCACGGACGAGATCAAGGCCGCCATCCACCGCGTCTCGGGCGACGTGGACGTGGTCATCGTGGAAGTCGGGGGTACCGTCGGCGACATCGAGAGCCTGCCGTTTTTGGAAGCCATCCGCCAGTTCAAGAAGGACGTCGGCAAGGACAACGTCATCTACGTCCATCTCACGCTGGTGCCGTTCATGCAGGCGGCCCAGGAGTTGAAGACGAAGGCGACCCAGCATTCCGTCAAGGAACTTCGAGCGATTGGCATCCAGCCCGATATTCTTTTGTGCCGGACCGATCGTTACTTGCCGCCGGGCATCAAGTCGAAGATCGCCCTGTTCTGCGACGTCGAGGAGGAGGCTGTCATCACGGCCAAGGACGTGGAGACGGTGTACGAGGTGCCGCTGGTGTTTCATCGCCAGGGCCTCGACGACATCATCGTCAAGCTGCTCGGCCTCGAGCCCCGGTCCACGGATCTCACGCGGTGGGAAGACGTGGTCAAGCGTGTGACGTCACCGCGGCACGAGACGCGGGTCGCCGTGGTGGGGAAGTACATCGAGCTGAAGGACTCCTACAAGAGCTTGATCGAGGCGCTCATCCACGGGGGCATCGCCAACGACTCGCGCGTGGACGTGTCCTGGGTGGACGCCGAGCACATCGAGCGCGATGGCCCGGCCGCCCACTTCGCCGACGTCCACGGCATCCTCGTGCCCGGCGGGTTCGGTGACCGGGGCATCGAAGGCAAGATCATGGCCGTTCGCTACGCCCGCGAGCGGGGTGTGCCGTACTTCGGGATCTGTCTGGGCATGCAGTGTGCGGTCATCGAATTCGCCCGGAACGTCTGCGGGCTGGGCGGCGCCAACTCCACGGAATTCGACCCGGTGACCCCGCACCCGGTGATCGATCTCCTCCCCGAGCAGCGCGGCGTCGCCGACAAGGGCGGCACCATGCGGCTCGGGCTCTATCCGGTGGTGCTCGCCGAGGGCAGCTCGGCGGCCCGGATCTACGGACAGTCGATCATCCACGAGCGTCACCGCCATCGCTACGAGGTCAACAACGATTACGTGAAGGATCTGGAAAAGAACGGCCTGCACTTCTCAGGCATCTGGGCCGAGAAGCAACTGGTCGAGATCATCGAAGTCGCCGATCACCCGTACTTCGTGGCCGGACAGTTCCACCCCGAGTTTCGGTCGAGGCCGTGGGACCCGCACCCGCTCTTCGCCGCCTTCGTGCGGGCGGCATTGAAACACCAGGCGGCGTGATCTCAGCCACGCACGAGGTCCGAGTCGGCTCGATCGCCATCGGCGGCGGCCATCCGCTGGTGCTGATCGGCGGTCCCTGCGCGATCGAGAACGAGAAGCACGCCCTGATGACGGCCGAGCGCCTGGCCGCCATCGCCAGCGACCAGCGCGTGCCGTTCATCTACAAGTCGTCCTACGACAAGGCCAACCGCTCGTCGATCGGTGGCTACCGTGGGCCCGGGCTCAAGGAAGGTCTGCGCATCCTCCGCCGCGTTCGTGAGGTCGTCGGGGTGCCGGTCCTGTCCGACGTCCACCAGGTCGAGGAAGTCGGACCGGCCGCCGAGGTTCTCGACGTGCTCCAGATTCCGGCGTTTCTCTGCCGCCAGACGGATCTGATCGTGGCCGCCGCGCACACCGGCAAGCCCGTCAACGTGAAGAAAGGCCAGTTCGTGGCGCCCGGTGACATGAAGAACGTCGTCGACAAGGTGCTCAGCACGGGTCATCGCGGTGTCCTGCTGACCGAGCGCGGGACCAGCTTCGGCTATCACAACCTCGTGGTCGATATGCGCGGCCTCCTCCAGATGCGCGCGATCGGGTTTCCGGTGATCTTCGACGCGACGCACTCGGTCCAGTTACCGGGCGCGGGCGGCGACCGCTCCGGAGGCGAACGCCAGTACGTGCCAGCGCTCGCCCGTGCCGCCGTCGCCGTCGGCGTCGATGGGCTGTTCATGGAGATGCACGAGGATCCGGATCGCACGCTCGACGACGGCCGCCCACTGTCGGACGGCCCGAACATGCTGAGGATCGACGACCTGCCGCGGCTGTTGCGCGAGCTTCGGGCCATCACGACGGCGGTCAGGGGATGACGGACGCGCGCCGGCTGGCCGAACGCGTCCTGCGCCTGGAGGCGGAGGCGATCCTGGCTCTGATCGCCAAGCTCGACGAGCGCCTCGATCGCGCCGTCGCGTTGCTCCAGGGCTGCTCGGGCCGCGTGATCGTGACCGGGATGGGGAAATCCGGGCTCATCGGTCGAAAGATCGCGGCCACGCTGGCTTCGACCGGGACGCCCGCCCATTTTCTTCACCCGGCCGAAGGCGTCCACGGCGATCTCGGCATGGTCGCGCGCGGGGACGTCGTGCTCGCGCTGTCGAACTCCGGCGAGACGGACGAGGTCCTGGCCATCGTGCCGCCGCTCAAGCGGCTCGGCGTGCCGATCATCCTCTTGACCGGCAATCCCCAGTCGACGCTGGCCCGCCAGTGCGAGGTCGTGCTGGACGCCAGCGTGTCGGAAGAGGCGTGCCCGATGAACCTTGCGCCGACGTCGAGCACGGCCGCGGCGCTCGCGCTCGGCGACGCGCTGGCCATGGTGGTGCTCGAGCGGCGCGGGTTGAGGCCGGAGGACTTCGCGGCCTTGCACCCGCGTGGGACGCTGGGATGGCGAGCCCTCGTCCGGGTGGCGGACCTCATGCACACCGGCGACGCCGTGCCGATGGTGCGCGAGGACGTGCGCATGAAGGACGTCCTCGTCGAGATGACCGGCAAGCGCCTGGGGATGACCACCGTCGTCGACCAGGCGGGCGACCTCGTCGGCGTCATCACGGATGGTGACCTCCGCCGCCTCTATCTCGGTGGTGAACCTATCGCCGAGCTCGCGGCCGGACGCGTCGCGACCCGCGGCGCCAAGCTCATTGGGGCCGACGAGCTGGCCGCAAAGGCACTCGAGGTGATGGAGACGTTCGCCATCACGAGTCTGGTGATCGTCGACCGTCATCACCGGCCCGTCGGCGTGATTCATCTGCACGATATCCTGCGCGCAAAAATCGACATTTAGGTCACAGCGCAAAATCTGCTTGTCGTGAGTCGCAAAGCGTGTGTTAGGCTGGTACCGAATTTGCACGCAATGCGATGCAACGTTTAGCAACTCGCATCCTGTTCGTCGTCGCCGGATTCGTGCTGGTCGTGGCGGTGCTGCTCGTCACGAAGAGCCGAAGCGTGCGGACGGAAGCCAGTGGGCCCGCGCCTACGGCTGCAGATCTGAGCATCAAGGAAGTGGAACTCCAGGAGGAGTCCGCGGGGGGCGGCCACTGGCGGTTGCTCGCCGATCAAGCCCAGGTGTTCGATCAGGAGGGGCGGACCGCGCTTCGCAAGGTGACGGTGTACGTCAAAGACAAGGAAAAGAACTGGACGATTGTGGGCGACGAAGGGGACCTCTTCAAGGAATCGAAGAACCTCGAAGTGCGGCGCAACGTCGTGCTGACCTCCGACGATGGCCTGCGCCTGGAGACCACGGTCCTGCGCTGGCTTGGGTCGGAGCGCCGCCTGTGGACCGACGCCCCGGTGAAAATCGTCCGGGAGAACGCGGTCATCCACGGCACCGCCCTCGACGTCAACCTGGACGGCGAGGCCACCACGGTCAAGGGTCGGGTCAATGCGACGTTTGCGCGCGGGACGGGCAAGTGAGCGCCCGTTTCATCGTGGTGGCCCTGCTGGTAGCTCCTCTCGTCGGAGTGGGACTCGCGGGCGCTCAGGCGCCCAAACCGGCGGGCACCCCCGGTGCCAAGCCCGAGGCCAAGAAGGCCGAGGACCGCGAACAGCCGTTGACTGTCGACGCTGACCGGATGGAGCGCTACGGCAAGGAAAGCCTCGTCATCTTCACGGGCAACGTCGTGGCCCGCCAGAGCGGCGCGGTGCAGTACGCCGACCGCCTGGAAATCTATCTCGACGAGAAGGGCGACAAGGTTCTGCGCTCCGTGTCCACCGGAGCCGTCAGGATCACCACCAAGGACTGCAAGATGGGGACGGCGCGTCGGGTCGAATACTTCGAACTCGAGCAGCGGATGGTGCTCATCGGGAACGCCCGCGTTTGGCAGGAAGATAACGTGGTTACCGGCGAGACCATCACGATCTTCCTGAGCCAGGACCGCAGCGTGGTCCAGGCCGGCAAGCAGGAGCGCGTGAAGGCCGTCTTCTACCAGAAGCCTGAGACCTCGAGCAGTGGCGCGGCGACCTCGTCTCCGACGACCGCGTCATCCATGGCGCCCACCAAAGCCGGAACGCCCTGCAGCTGAACGATGGAAGGCCTTGTCGCGCTCGACCTCATGAAGTGGTTCAAGCACCGCAAGGTGGTCGACAAGGTCTCCCTCGACATCCAGCGTGGCGAGGTCGTCGGGCTGCTGGGACCGAACGGTGCTGGCAAGACGACGTCGTTCTACATGATGGTCGGGCTGTTACCGAGCGACGGCGGCCGGATTTTCTTGGAAGGGCAAGAGATCACCGCGTTACCGATGTACCAGCGCTGCCGATTGGGCGTAGGCTATCTCCCACAGGAGTCTTCGGTCTTCCGGAAGCTCACGGTGGAGGAGAACCTGCTGGCCATTCTCGAGACCCTCGACCTGTCGGCGTCGGAGCGGCGCGAGCGGGCGGCCGAGCTGCTGGCCGAGCTCGGGTTGACGGCTCTGGCGCCGTACGCAGCCTACACGCTGTCGGGCGGCGAGCGGCGCCGGCTCGAGATCACGCGCGCCCTCGTCACGTCGCCCCAGTACCTGCTGCTCGACGAGCCGTTCACGGGCATCGATCCGATCGCGATCGGCGACATCCAGGAAATCGTCGGCCGCTTGCGTGAGAAAGGTATCGGGATCCTCATCACCGACCACAACGTCCGCGAGACACTGCGGATCACCGACCGGGCCTACATCATGTACGACGGCAAAATTCTCGTCGCAGGCACCGCCAGTGAGATCGCAGCGAATCCTATAGCCCGGGAGATCTACCTGGGAGAGAAGTTCTCTCTCTAGCCGGGCGCGAGACTAAAAACGATGGCGATGGAAGCGAGACTTTCTCTCCGACAGAGCCAGCGGGTCGTCATGACCCCGCTGCTGCAGCAGGCGATCCAGCTGCTGCAGCTGTCCACGCTCGAGCTCCAGGAAGTCGTCCAGAAGGAGCTGCTGGAGAACCCGCTCCTGGAAGAGGTGCCCACCGAAACGCCGGAGACGCCTGAAGCGACGGCGCCCGGCGAGACGCCGGCGCCGACGGCACCGACCACGGCGGAAACCCAACCCCTCGAGCCGCCGCCGGTGGACCGAGAGCGGGGCACCGACGATCTGCCGTTCGATCTCACCGCCGTCATGTTCGACGACCACGAAGAGCGCTCGCTGGTGGCCCAGGAAGACCGGGACGAGCTGCCCTTCGAGAACATGGTACGGTCGGTCTCGTCCCTCGCCGATTATCTCGACGAGCAGCTCCGCTTCGCCGTCGAGGACGAGACGATCCGCCGCATCGGCAACGAGATCATCGGCAACCTCGACGAGGACGGGTACCTGCGGGCCGAGGTGAGTGAGATCGCCGACCGCTGCCGGGTCACGGCCGAAGAAGTCGAGAAGGTCCTGGCGCTCGTGCAGGCCTTCGATCCGCCCGGCGTGGCCGCCCGTTCGATCCAGGAGTGCCTGCTCATCCAGCTCAAGAGCGATCCGAACCCCGACCCGGTCTCGGTGGAGATCGTCGAGCAATACTTCGACGACCTCACCAAGCGCCGCTACCCGGACATCGCTCGCGCGCTCAAGCTCTCCCTCGACCGCGTCATGGAGTCGGTCGAGGAGATCATGAGCCTCGAGCCCAAGCCGGGCCGCCGCTTCGGTGGCAGCGACTCGCGCTACATCGTGCCCGACGTGGTGGTGCACAAGATGGGCAACGAGTACGTGGTCGTGCTGAACGAGGACGGCATCCCCCGGCTCCGCGTCAACTCGCTCTACCGCTCGCTCCTGCGCAACTCGGGCGACGAGGCCCGGGCGTACGTCGAGCAGAAGCTTCGCTCGGCCGTCTGGCTGATCAAGAGCGTGGATCAGCGCCAGCGCACGCTTCGCAAGGTGACCCAGTCGATCGTGAAGTTCCAGCGCGAGTTCCTGGACAAGGGCCTGCCCTACCTGCGTCCGCTGTCCCTCCGCGACGTCGGTGAAGACATCAGCATGCACGAATCGACCATCAGCCGCGTGACGACCAACAAGTACGTGGAGACCCCGCAAGGCCTGTTCGAGCTGAAGTACTTCTTCCACAGCGGCATCGCCTCGGGCACGGGCGAGATGGTGTCGTCCGTCTCGGTGAAGAAGATGATCCAGGACCTCCTGGCCAACGAGGATGCCTCCAAGCCGCTGAGCGACCAGGAAGTCGCCCAGATCCTCAAGGGCCGCGGCCTCGTCATCGCGCGGCGGACGGTCGCCAAGTACCGCGAGGAGCTCGGGATCCTGCCGTCTCACCAGCGGCGGCTCGCTCCCAAGCGCCGCTGACCCCGGAGCCCGATGGCCGACAGCATCGCCTTCGTCGTCATCACGGGCATGAGCGGGGCGGGCAAGAGCTTCGCCATCAAGTGCCTGGAGGACATCGGCTTCTTCTGCGTCGACAACCTGCCGACCACGCTCATCCCGACGTTCGCCGACCTCATCGCGCGGGCAGGTCAGAAGTTCAGCCGCGTGGCGCTCGGCGTCGACGTGCGCGAGGGCGAATACCTGCCGCACCTGCTCGACGCGATCGGCGAGCTGCGCGCGCGGGGCCACAAGGTGGAGATCCTGTTCCTGGAGGCCAGTGACGAGGCGCTGGTGCGGCGCTATCACGAGACGCGGCGGCGCCATCCCCTCAGCGGCGAGGGCCACGTCCACGACGCGATCCGGGCCGAGCGCAAGGCGCTCGCCCACATGCGCGAGGTCGCCGACCGGATCATCGACACCTCGTCGCTCACCGTGCATCAGTTCAAGGAGCTGCTCGGTGATCTTCACGGCACGCCCCGCACGAGACCGGGCCTGGCCACGTCGCTGGTGTCGTTCGGCTTCCGGCACGGCATTCCCATCGACGCCGATCTGGTCTTCGACGTGCGATTCCTGCCCAACCCGCACTTCGTGGAAGGGCTCCGGCCGCTCGACGGCCGTGACGCGCGCGTTCGCGAGTACATCCTCTCGCACGGCCTGAGTCGCGACCTCCTCGAGCGACTTCAAGACTTGCTCCGCTTCCTGCTCCCGGCGTACCAGCGCGAGGGCAAGGCGTATCTGACCGTGGCCATCGGATGCACGGGCGGCCGTCACCGATCGGTCGCCTTCGTCGAGGAGCTGCGCGGCTTCATGGAATCCCAGGGATTCACGCCCACCGTGGTCCACCGGGATCTCGATCGCGAGTAGGCGAGCCGCTGGAGTAGTCCGCTCGTGAGCGACGACGTCCTCGCGCTGTGCTTCGGCGTCCACAACCACCAGCCCGTCGGAAATTTCGACCACGTCGTCGCCGAAGCGACCGAGCGCGCCTATGCGCCGTTGCTCGATCGGCTGATCGCGCGCCCCGAGGTCCGGCTGACCGCTCACTTCACCGGCAACCTGCTCGAATGGCTGCGCGAGCGAGCCCCGGCGACGTTCGACAGGCTCGCCACGGTCGTCGCGCGCGGCCAGGTGGAGCTCCTCACGGGCGGCTTCTACGAGCCGATCCTGTCGATCCTCCCCGACGGCGACAAGCGGGGCCAGATCGCGCGGCTCAGCGAATTCATCCGCGCGCACTTCGGCGTGCGCCCGCGCGGGATGTGGCTGGCCGAGCGCGTGTGGGAGCCGCACCTTCCGGGGCCGATCAGCGCCGTCGGCGTGGAGTACGTCCTCGTCGATGATCGGCACTTCGCGCTCGGCGGGCTCGATCCCGAGGCCATCGGCGGGTATTACCTGACCGAAGATCAAGGCCAGCGGCTGCGCGTCTTCCCGATCAGTCAGCGGTTGCGCTACCTGATCCCGTTTGCCGACGTCGAGGCGAGTCTCGACTATCTGGCCAGCCGCCGCGGCGCCGTCCCCGTGCTCACCGTCGTCGACGACGGCGAGAAATTCGGCGTGTGGCCGGGAACGTACACGCACGTGTACGAGCACGGCTGGCTCGACCGCTTCTTCGACCGCTTGCTGGCGACGTCGTGGCTGTCGCTCACGACGTGCTCGGACGTCGTGGACCGCCTTCCCGCGATCGACCGCGTCTACCTGCCCACCGCGTCGTATCGCGAGATGGGCGAGTGGGCGCTGCTCGCTCCGGCCGGCCGTGAGCTCCTCACCGCCAGGCGCGACCTGTCGGCGCTGGCCGACGGCGAGCGGTTACAAGGCCTGCTCCGAGGCGGGTTCTGGCGGGCGTTCCTGATGAAGTATCCGGAGGTCGCCGACACGTACTGGAAGATGGTTCGTCTGTCTCACGCGCTGACCGCAGCCGAAGGCGATCGGCCCGGTGACGGACGGCTCGCCGCCGCACGCCTCGCGCTCTGGCGGGGACAGGCCAACGACGCGTACTGGCACGGCGTATTCGGAGGCTGCTATCTCCCGCACCTGCGCCGCGCGATCAAGCAAGCCTTGCTGGAGGCCGAACGCGGCGTCGACGCCGTTGTCCAGCCTGCCTTGCCCGCATGGACCCGCGGCGATCTGAACGGCGACGGGCGCGAAGAGATCGAAGTGCGGACCAGCGATCTCACGGTCATGATCTGCCCGGAAGCCGGTGGAAGCCTCACCGAGATCGCCGCGACGAGCCGCAGGCTCGATCTCGCCGACGTGCTCGCCCGTCGCCCCGAGGCCTACCACGACGAGGTCCGCCAGCGTCTCACGAAGAGCGATGACGCCGGCGCGCACACGATTCACGACGCACCCGGGCACAAGGAAGCTGGCCTGGAGAAGTTTCTCCAGTACGACGATCTGCGCCGCGCTTCGCTGCTGGATGGACTGTGGGACGACGGCGAGGTGCTGGACCCCGTGGCCCCGTGGTCCGATGCCCGGTTCGTCCTCGGCCGCATCCCGATGGCGGCCACCGTCATGGCAGCGAGAGTCGATCGCATCAGCGGCGCCGTGACGGTCGACCTCGTGCCTGCCGCCGAGTCGTCGCCGCTACGAGTGGAAAAGCGGTTGGTCATCGAGGGCGGGAGCGTCGAGGCGCGCTACCGGCTGACCTCCCGCGGCGGCGTCGTCGGCGGACGCTGGGGGGTGCAGTGGAACCTCGCGGTCACCGCCGGTGAAGGCCGGGAACGGTATCTCGACGTGCCGGGGCGGCCCGCGCCACGCAGCGTCGGCCGCGAGACGCAGCTGACACGACTGGCGCTGATCGACGAGTGGATCGGAATCGAGGCCGAGCTCACCTGGAGTCCGGGCGCCGAGATCTCCTGGGGCCCGGTCGAGACCATCTCGGTTTCGGAGGCTGGCTTCGAGCGCATCTATCAGGGGACTGCTTTTCTGTTGGTCTGGCAGCTCGACGACGTATCCTCGGAGGGATGGGAATTCACGACACGACTCACGACGCGCGCGCGCTGATGCTCGACGACCCCGTCACCTACGAACGAGCCGACGTCCATCGAGTCCGGGACGTCCTGGCGAAGTTCCCGGCCCAGTGCCGCGCGGCGGCCGAGCTCCGTCCCGTGCCCACCCCGACGTTTCCTCGCCCGCGGCTCGTCGTCGTGGCCGGCATGGGCGGCTCCGCGTCGAGTGGCGACCTCCTGGCGGGCTGCGCGGCCGAGCGTCTGGACGTGCCGGTCATCGTGCATCGCGGCTACGGCCTGCCCACGCTGGCCGGAGGTCGAGACCTCGTGATCGCAACCTCGTACTCGGGCGACACCGCCGAATCACTGTCGGCGGCCGAGGCCGCGCTGAGCCGCGGCTGCCCACTGGTCGCGATCACCTCGGGCGGGCGGCTGGCGGCGCTGGCGCGGGAGCGCGGAGTTCCCAGAGTCACGCTGCCGGTCGGGCTGATGCCGCGCATGGCGCTCGGGTATCTGTTCTTCCCGCTGCTCGGCATCCTCAAGTCCACCGACCTGCACGTCAGCAAGGGCGGGGAAGTCGAGGAGGCGTTCGAGGTTATCGACGCGCTGGCTGACGAGCTCGGCACGGCCCGGCCGACGGCGACGAACGAAGCGAAGCGTCTGGCCCAGGCGATCGGCAAGCACCTGCCGGTGGTCTATGGCGGTCCCGTCACGGGCACGACCGCCTACCGGTGGAAGACGGACTTCGAGGAGAACTCCAAGACGTTCGCCGCGGCCGGCGTCCTGCCCGAGATGAATCACAACGAGATCGAAGCGTGGAGTGGACCGCTCGCGCGCGAGCTCTATCTGGTGCTCCTGCGCGATCGCGAAGAGGGCCCGGAGATCACCCGACGCTTCGCGCTGCTGCGTGAGCTGATCGGTCCCGGCGCCGCCGGCGTCGCCGAGGTGTCCACGCGCGGCGGTGGCTATCTCGCCCGCCTGCTGTCACTCGCCTATCTCGGCCAGTGGACGAGCTACTATCTCGCCATCGTGCGCGGCGTCGACCCCTGGTCGGTGCCGGTCCTCGACGCGCTCAAGGGACGGATGCGTACCGACCGTTGAGCGTGCTAGAGTGGGGCCAGTTTTTCCGGGAGGGAACGCATGGCGCGGGATGAATATCTGTTCACGTCGGAGTCGGTGACCGAAGGTCACCCCGACAAGATCGCCGATCAGATTTCCGACGCGGTCCTGGATGCGATCATCGGCCAGGATCCGATCGGGCGCGTGGCGTGCGAGACGCTGCTGACGACCGGCCTCGTCGTCGTGGCCGGCGAGATCACCACCTCGTGCTACGTCGACATTCCGCGCGTGGCGCGCGAGACGATCCGCCAGGTCGGATACACTCGCGCCAAGTACGGGTTCGACTACGAGACGTGCGGCGTGATCACGGCCATCGACGAGCAGTCCGGTGACATCGCCATGGGCGTGGACAATCTCGGCGCCGGCGACCAGGGCCTGATGTTCGGCTATGCGTGCACCGAGACGCCCGAGCTGATGCCGTTGCCCATCATCCTCGCTCACAAGCTCGTCATGCGGCTCAGCGAGCTCCGAAAGACGGGGGGCGCCGACTATCTGCGGCCGGATGGAAAGTCGCAGGTCACGGTCCGCTACGTGGACGGCAAGCCGCACTCGGTCGAGACCGTCGTCATCTCCACCCAGCACAGTCCCGACGTCAGCAACGATCGTCTGCGCGAGGACATCATCGAGCGGGTCATCGTGCCCACGATTCCGGCCGAGCTGCTCGATCGCCGGAAGTGCGTGTTCCACGTGAACCCGACCGGCCGCTTCGTGACCGGCGGGCCGATGGGTGACACCGGGCTCACCGGACGCAAGATCATCGTCGACACGTACGGCGGGTCGTGCCCGCACGGTGGCGGCGCCTTCTCCGGAAAGGACCCGACGAAGGTCGATCGGTCCGCGTGCTACATGGCGCGCCACGTGGCCAAGAACGTGGTCGCGGCCGGGCTGGCGGAGCGTGCCATGGTCCAGGTCGCTTACGCCATCGGCGTGGCCGACCCGGTCTCGATCATGGTCGAGACGTTCGGGACGGGCAAGGTCCCCAACCCCCAGCTCGAGCAGATGATTCGCCGCCACTTCGACTTCACTCCCGCCGGGATCATCAAGTACCTGAACCTCCGCCGGCCCATCTACAAGAAGACGGCGGCCTACGGTCATTTCGGCCGCACCGAGCCGGAATTCAGCTGGGAGCAGACGAACCGCGTCAAGGACCTGCGCGACGACGCCAGGATGTGACCGGGGAGGGAGCCTCGCCGGCTCCCTCCAACACCTTCCCCACGAGACGAGCCGCGCGCGCAGCGCCGTAGCACGAAAGGACGACCACCCTCATGGCTGAGCACGACGTCAAGGACCTGGCGCAAGCCGCGGCCGGGCGCCTCCGGATCGAGTGGGCGGAACAGTCGATGCCGGTCCTGCGTCAGGTGCGTGAGCGCTTCGCCAAGGAACAGCCGCTCAAGGGCATCCGTCTCGGCGCCTGCCTCCACGTGACGACGGAAACCGCGGTGCTGATGCTCACGCTCAAGGCGGGCGGCGCTCAGGTCGTGCTCTGCGCGTCCAATCCGCTCTCCACCCAGGACGACACGGCGGCGGCGCTGGTCAAGGAGTACGGCATTCCGGTCTTCGCTCACAAGGGCGAGGACAACACGCGGTACTACCGGCACCTCGACGCCGTGCTCGCGACCCGGCCCCAGATCACGATGGACGACGGCGCTGACCTGATCACGCAGCTCCACCGCGATCGGCGCGAGCTGTTGCCCGACGTCATCGGCGGTACCGAAGAGACGACGACCGGTGTGGTCCGGCTTCGCGCCATGGAGAAGGAGGGCGTGCTCGCCTTCCCGGTGATCGCGGTCAACGACGCCGATACCAAGCATCTCTTCGACAATCGCTACGGGACGGGCCAGTCCACCATCGACGGAATCCTGCGCGCGACCAACATCCTGCTCGCCGGCAAGACGGTGGTCGTCTGCGGCTACGGGATGTGTGGCCGTGGGGTGGCGGCCCGCGCGAAGGGGATGGGGGCGCACGTCGTCGTCACCGAGGTGGAGCCGATGCGGGCGCTGGAAGCGGTCATGGACGGCTTCCCGGTCATGCCGATGGCCAACGCCGCCGAAGTCGGCGAAGTGTTCGTGACCGTGACCGGCAACACGTCGGTGATCCGGAGCGAGCACTTCGCCCGGATGCGGGACGGTGCCATCCTCGCCAACTCCGGTCACTTCAACGTCGAGATCGATCTGGACGCGCTGGCCAAGACGGCCACCGCGCGGCGCCAGGTGCGTCCCTTCGTCGAGGAGTTCACGATGCCGGGCAAGCGTCACATCTATGTCCTGGGCGAGGGACGGCTGATCAACCTCGCGTCCGCCGAGGGACACCCGGCCGCCGTCATGGACATGAGCTTCGCCAACCAGGCGCTCGGCGCCGAGTTCATGGTGAAGCGCGGGCGGAGCCTGGAGCGCAAGGTCTACGTCGTACCGATCGAGATCGATCGTGAGATCGCGCGCCTCAAGCTCGCGTCGATGGGCGTCGTCATCGATGCGCTCTCCGCCGAGCAGGAATCGTATCTCGCCTCGTGGAGGCACGGAACCTAATCCCACCCCGGATGCAGCGCTCGCAAGCCGTCCTGTTCCTGGTCCTGGGCCTCGTGGCCCTGGGCTTGGTGGGCGAGATCGTTCCCCTCTACACCGACTGGCTGTGGTTCCAGGAGGTCGGCTACACCGGGGTCTTTCTCACCACCCTCAAGCTGCGGGGCTCGCTCTTCACCGCCGTCGCCGTGGTCGTGCTGGTGTTCCTTTATGGGAACCTGACGTTCGCCGCCCGGCGCGCTCGCCCCGATGTCCTGTGGGAGCTGGAAGACCAGCTCGGGTTGCCGGGACGCGTCGTGATCGAGCCGATCATCCGGCGCTTCCTGCCCGTCGTCCTGGCGTTCATCGCGTTCGCGTCCGGTCTGCGCGCGAGCGCGCGCTGGGAAACTCTGCTCCAGTACTCGAGCGCGGTACCGTTCGGCACGATCGATCCGCTCTTCGGCCGCGACCTCGGATTTTTCGTGTTCACGCTGCCGTTCTGGCGGATGGTCGTGGGGTGGGCGACGGCCCTCGTCATCGGCACGCTCGTGCTGACCGTCGTGATCTACGTGCTCCAGCGCAGCCTCGTCCTGACCGCGCGCGGGCCGCGCCTGGCCGCGGGCGCGCGCAGCCATCTCCTCCTGCTCGGATGCGTTGTCCTGATGCTGGCCGGCGTCGGGTTCTGGCTCGACCGCTTCGAGCTGCTCTACTCGCCGCGCGGGGTGGTCTTCGGCGCGTCGTACACCGACATCCACGCCTCGCTGCCCGTGCTGAACGCGCTGACGGTCCTCTCCGCGCTCTGCGCGCTCGCCTGTCTCGTTCAAATCACGCGCGGCGGTCTCCGGCTCATCGCCGCCGGCTTGCTGGTCCTCATCGGCGTGTGGATCCTCGGCCTCGGCATCTATCCCGCGCTCCTCCAGCGCTTCCGCGTCACCCCCAACGAGCTGGCGGCCGAGCGTCCGTTCATCCAGCACAACATCCGCATGACGCGTCAGGCCTACGGCCTCGACCGGGTCGAGGAGAAGGAGTTCCCCGCCGACGAGTCGCTCGACGCACGGGCCCTCGAGCGGAACGCGTCCACCATCAAGAACATTCGGCTGTGGGACCACCGCCCGCTCTTGCGCACGTTCGCCCAGCTCCAGGAGATCCGGACGTATTACCGCTTCGTCGACGTGGACAACGACCGGTACACCGTCAACGGCGAGTACCGCCAGCTCATGCTGTCGCCGCGGGAGCTGTCGTATCAGAACCTCCAGACACGCGCCGGCTCCTGGATCAACGAGCACCTCACGTTCACGCACGGGTACGGCGTCGTCGTCGGCCCCGTGAACCGCATCACCCCCGAAGGCTTGCCCGAGCTGTGGGTCAAGGACATTCCGCCGCAGAGCGAGGGCTTCACCAGGGTCACCCGGCCCGAGATCTACTTCGGGGAGATTTCCAACGACTACGTGCTGGTGCGAACGCGCTCGCAGGAGCTCGACTATCCCGCCGGCGACCAGAACGTCTACGCGACCTATGCCGGGCGGGGTGGCGTCCCCCTCGTGTCGTGGCTCCGCAAGCTCGTCTTCGCGGCGCGGTTCGGCGAGATCAAGCTGCTGCTTTCCAACGACCTCACGCCGGATAGCCGTGTGATGATGTACCGGACGGTGGGCGAGCGCGTGCGGACGATCGCGCCCTTCTTCCAGTACGACCGGGATCCCTACATCGTCGTCACCGACGACGGCCGCCTGCAGTGGATGCTCGACGGCTACACGACGACGGATCGCTACCCGTACTCCGATCCGGTTCGCGGCCTGGGCAACTACATCCGCAACTCGGTCAAGGCCGTGATCGACGCCTACCACGGGACGGTCACCTTCTACATCGCCGACGCCACCGATCCCATCGTCCGGGCCTACGCGCGCGCGTTTCCCGGTCTGCTGAAGCCGCTCAGCGAGATGCCGGCCGACCTCCAGCGCCACATCCGCTACCCGGAAGACTTCTTCACGATCCAGGCGCGGAAGTACGCGACGTATCACATGCTCGATCCCCAGGTGTTCTACAACAAGGAAGACCTGTGGGCCGTCCCGCGCCGCACGGTGGAAGGTCGTGAGCGTGAGATGGAGCCCTACTACACGATCATGCGGCTTCCCGGCGAGGCCCGGGAGGAATTCATGCTGCTCACGCTGTTCAATCCGGCGCGCCGCGACAACATGATCGCGTGGCTCGCCGCGCGCTCGGATCCCGGCCACTACGGCCGCCTCATCGCCTACAACTTCCCCAAGCAGAAGCTCGTCTATGGGCCACGTCAGATCGACGCGCGCATCGACCAGGACCCCGTCATCTCCCAGCAGCTCTCGCTGTGGAATCAGCGGGGCTCGACGGTCATCCGCGGCTCGCTCCTGGCCATCCCGATCGACCAGTCGCTGATCTACGTGCAGCCGCTCTACCTGGCGGCCTCCGAGCAGGGCGCACTCCCCGAGCTCCGTCGCGTCATCGTCGCCTACGGCAACCAGATCGCGATGGAGGCCACGCTCGAACAGTCGCTGGCGCGGATCTTCGGCGGCCGGCCGGTGCCGACGGCCGTGTCGGCGCCGACGCCCGCGGGCGGCGCTCCCCGCGAGGCGGTGACCGGTGCGCGCGCCCTCGTCCTGCGGGCGTGGGAAATCTGGGAGCGCTCGCAAGACGCGCTGCGCCGGGGCGACTGGGCGCAATACGGCGCCGAGCAGAAGCGGCTGGAAGAGACGCTCCGCTCGCTCCGCGAAGCCCGCTAGCGGCCGTCAGGTCCGGGCGCGGAGGAAGAGCGAGGCGCCGACGCCGAGGAAGATGAAGTTGGCGGTCCAGGCGGCCAGCAGCGGTGGCAGGAGATCGGCGCGGGCGAAGGCGCGGGCGGAGTAGTCCACCACCATGTAGGCGGCCATGATCCCGATAGCGAGCGCGATCCCGTACAGCCGCCCGCCGCGCGGCGACTGCAGCGCGAACGGGATGGCGACCAGGACCATGATGAGGTTCTTCAGCGGATCGGAGAGCTTCGAATACATGTCGACCAGGTACTTCTTGACCTGGAACCCGGCCGCCTCCAGGCGCGCTACGTAATCGCGCAGCTCGCGATAGCTCATCGCCGTCGGTGGTTTCTGGATGTCGGTGAAGTCACGGATGGTCTCCTCCAGCTCCACCGCGGTGTGACTGAAGGGAATGGTCGTGACCTTCCCGTCTCGGGCGAGCTCCCGAGCAGCGCCATCCATCAGCTCCCAGCCGGTCGGCGTCCAGTGCGCCCTCCGCGCGTCCAGTCGACTGACCAGGCGGAAATCCTGGGGATCGATCTCGAGCACCGTCACGCCGTAGAGATCATTCGTGGCGGGATTGAGCAGCTCCACCCGGTAGAAGCGACTCTCGGCGCTCCGCAGCCACAGGCGTGTCCGCGACTGGAGATGTTTGGGAAGCTGGCCCTTGATCTTGACCCGGTCCACCTCCTCGCCGCGTTCGTTCAGAACGGGGAGGACGAACTCCTGGAACATGCCGGCGCCGAGCGCGATCGCGAGCCCGGTCAGGAGGACCGGCGCACTCGCCCGGTAGAGACTCACGCCGGCCGCCTTCAGCGCGGTCAGCTCGTGCCAGCGAGTGAGCGTCAGGAACAGGAAGACGGTCGCCACCAGCATGACGATCGGAAGCCCCTGGTGGAGCGCGACCGGCAACGCGTAAACGAAGTGCTCGAAGACGTAGACGAGGGGCGGCTTGACGCGAAGGTAGCGGTCGAGGGTTTGTAACAGGTCCACCACGATGAAGAGGGCGGCCGTCACGGCGAGGCCGATGCCGATGAAGGTGAGGAACTGGCGGATCAGGTACCGGTCGATGATCAAGGTCGTATCGCGCGCGGTGGCCGTGAAGCGCTCGGCCCGGCCGGCCCGTCGGCGCGGTACCCGCTGCCAGACGACGCCGATGACGCGCCAGACCGTGCGCAGATGCGGCGCCCGCCACTCGCGCGCGGTGATGCCGAGCAGCCCCGTGCCCATCGCCCCGAACAGGATGTTGGGCATCCAGATGGCCAGCCACACGGGCATGCGGCCGCGCAGGGCGAGGCCCTCCAGCGTGGTGAGGATCAGGTAGTAGCTGACGAGGATGACCAGCGTGCCGACCATCGCCACGCTGCGCCCGCCGCGATGCGAGCGCACCGCCAGCGGGAATCCGAGCAGCACGAAGATGATCGCGGCCACCGGAAAGGCGAACCGCTTGTGGAGCTCGGCTTCGTGTGGGGGGCGATTGACGGGATCGTTCCGGTACTCCTGGATCTTGGCGACGAGCTGAGGCAGGTTCAGATCCCGCTCGGGCTTCTCGACGCGCGCTGCGGTCTTCAACGCCGACTCGAGCTGCAGGTTCATGTCGTAGATGCCGAACCCGGTGAAGCGGTAGCGCTTGGGTCCGGCCGCCCCGCCCGTCGTCTCTTCGGTCGTCACGCCCTGCGGAGGATTGGCCGGCTCGACGTCGCCCTCGTTGACGCCGCCGTTGAGGAGCCGCAGGGTGATACGTCGCGTCGTCTCGTCGGTGAGGAGCCGTCCCTCGCGGGCGGTGATGACCCGCGTGAGCTTGGGATCGCGCTCGTCGGAGACGACGAGCCCGCGGAGCCCAACCTGCGAGGCGCTGATCTCCTCGACGTAGACGACGGTGTCGCCGAAGCTCGTGTTGAACACCCGCTCCTTGAGCCCCGTCACCGCGCGTGTGCGGAGGACCTCGAAGAGCTGGGATTGAAACTCCTTGTTGGCCAGCGGGTTCAGCACCAGCGTGAGCAGGGCGGTGGCCGCGGTCACGGCGATGCCGGCCAGAAGGGCAGGCCGGAACAGCCGCAGGAGGCTCACGCCGGCCGCCTTGAAGGCGACGATCTCCAGGTCGCCGGCGAGCCGGCCTCCGGCGAGCAGGACGGCAACCAGGAGCGCCATCGGCAGCGTGTGGGCCAGGAACGAGGGCAGCATGAACACCAGGAGTTGCACGACGAGGTGGAACGGCACCCCCTTGGTGATCACGAGCTCGGTCAGGTTGTAAATGCGGTCCAGGACAAGGAAGAACGTGAACAGCGTGACGCCGAGCGCGAACGGCGACACCAGCTCGCGCATGATGTAGCGGTCGAGCACCGCGAGCGGCAGCGGTTTCACGGCTCTGTTGTAACATAGCTCTGTGAATCGCCAGGGCTGGCGGCTCGTGTTTCTTCTGGCGCCGGTCCTCCTGGGCGCCGTTGCCGCTCCCGCGCAGGACGACCGTCTCGAGCGCTTCCGGACCCTGGCCGCCACCCGCCTCGCCCTCGTCGGCACCGACGACGGCGAGCGTTCCCGCGAAGCCCTGCGCGAGATCTATGCGCTGCTCGACGAGGAGATCGTCGAGAGCCTGCAGAGCGGCAGCGTCTTCACGTCGCTCCCGTTCCTTCAAGAACGCCTCGACGGCTTCGCCGACGCCTGGGGCGGCGCCTCCTTCAAGCTCCGGCGCCTCGGCCCGCTGACCGTCGGTGCGTTTCAGCTCGTGGACAGTAGCCCCGGCAATTCGGTGAGGGTCTACGGTGAAGCGGGTGGCGAGGCCCGACTCCTGCACGCCTTCGTGCGTGACGGCCGTCCGGTGCTCTATCCGCTGGCCGGCGGCCCGGCTCCCCTCATGGTGGTCGCCTGGGAAGGGTGGCCGACCAATGCCGGCGTTCGCCCGCTCCGCCTCGAGATGCTGCGCATGCGCGGTGACGACGTGACGGTGACCTGGGATACGGCGCCGCTCTATCCGGAAGGTCTCGTCGCGCGCGACTGGAGGCTGCGCGGAAACGAGCTGCGCATCCGATACGAGCTGCACTACCCGGGCTGGACCCCGGGATGCGAAGGCCAGACCGAGCAGGAGGACGTGTACCGGTTGCCAACCGATGGAACGGTGCCCGCACGCGTGGCCCGCCGCCAGTACAACGCGTGGCACCAGGCGCTGCACCATTCGGTCTCTGGATTGTTCGCCGCGCTGGCCTCGGGCGACCGCGCGTCGCTGACGGCGTTCGTGCCCGACGCCGAGCTGCGACGTCGCCTCCCGGCAACGCTCGCGGCCGAACCCGCCTGCGACGCGCCCGACCCAGCGGCCGATCCCGACGCGGTTTCGGTCGCGGCGGTGGAATCCGAGCGACGGCCGTGGTCGCTCACCTGGCGTCGTGCCGGCCGGCGCTGGCAGCTAGTGTCGGCAACGCCGGTGCTATGATCGATTGGTGAGCGACCCGGGGCAGGTCCTCTCCGACCGCTACGATCCCGCGGCCGTCGAGGCTCGCTGGTATCCGCTGTGGGAGTCTCGCGGCTACTTCAGCGCGGATCCGAAGTCCCAGCAGAAGCCCTACTCGATCGTCATCCCGCCGCCCAACGTGACCGGCTCCCTCCACATGGGCCATGCGCTGAACAACACGCTGCAGGACGTGCTGATCCGGATGAAGCGCATGGATGGCTTCAGCGCGCTGTGGGTGCCGGGCACGGACCACGCCGGCATCGCCACCCAGGTGGTGGTGGAGCGCCAGCTCGCGGCCGAGGGCAAGACCAAGGACGATCTCGGCCGGGAGGCGTTCGTCGAGCGTGTCTGGCGCTGGAAGGAGGAATCAGGCGGAACCATCATCCGGCAGCTCAAGCGTCTGGGCGCGTCCTGCGACTGGTCGCGCGAGCGCTTCACCATGGATCCCGGCCTCTCGCGGGCGGTTCGCGAGGTCTTCGTCCGGCTCTACGAGGACGGGCTCATCTATCGTGACGACTACATCGTCAACTGGTGCCCGCGCTGCCAGACCGTGCTGTCCGATCTCGAGGTGGAGCGCGAAGACCGGGACGCGCAGTTCGTGTACATCAAGTACGGCCCGCTGACGCTCGGCACCGTGCGTCCGGAGACGAAGCTCGGCGACACGGGCATTGCCGTGCATCCCAAGGACAAGCGCTACGCGAAGTACGTCGGCCAGGTGCTCGACGTGCCGTCGGTGCAGGGCACCGCGAAGATCAAGGTGGTGGCCGACGAGGCGGTCGATCGCGACTTCGGCACCGGCGTCGTCAAAGTCACGCCCGGCCACGATCCGGTGGACTTCGAGATCGGCAAGCGCCACAACCTGCCGATCAAGACCGTCATCGGCTTCGACGGCAAGATGACGGCCGAAGCGGGCACGTACGCCGGACTCGATCGCTTCGAGGCCCGCCGCCGCATCGTCGAGGACATGCAGGCGCTCGGCCTCATCGATCGCATCGAGCCCTATCGCCACGCGGTCGGGCTCTGCTATCGGTGCAAGACGGTCGTCGAGCCGCTGGTCTCCAAGCAGTGGTACGTGAACGTGACGCCGCTCGCCGCCGAGGCGATCAAGGCCGTCCGCCAGGGCCGCATCAAGATCGTCCCGCGCGGCTGGACGAAGACGTACGACCACTGGATGGAAAACATCCGGCCGTGGTGCATCTCGCGCCAGCTCTGGTGGGGCCATCGCATCCCCGCCTGGTACTGCGAGCGCGACGGCAGCGTGCACGTCTCGCGCGAGGACGTGACGGCCTGCCCCACCTGCGGCGGCCCGGTGCGCCAGGACACCGACGTGCTCGACACGTGGTTCTCGTCGGGGCTCTGGCCGTTCTCCACGCTCGGGTGGCCGGACGACACGCCCGAGCTGAAGAAGTTCTATCCGACGTCCGTGCTCGTCACGGGCTTCGACATCCTGTTCTTCTGGGTGGCGCGGATGGCGATGCTCGGTCTGCGCTTCATGAACGACGTGCCCTTCCGCGACGTGTACATCCACGCCCTCGTTCGCGACGCCGAGGGCCAGAAGATGTCGAAGTCGAAGGGCAACGTGATCGATCCACTCGTGATGATGGACAAGTACGGCACCGACGCCTTCCGCTTCACCCTGGTGGCGCTGGCCGCCCAGGGGCGCGACGTGCGCCTGGCCGAGGAGCGGATCGAGGGCTACCGCAACTTCGCCAACAAGCTCTGGAACGCCGCCCGTCTCGTGCTCTCGAATCTCGACGGTTACGACGCTCGGCAGGCCGCCAAGACACCGGCAGGTCTGGCCGACCGCTGGATCGTGAGCCGCCTGGCTGCGACGACCGCCGAGGTGCGGACGAGCCTGCGCCGCTATCGCTTCAACGACGCGGCGTCGGCGGTGTACCAGTTCCTGTGGCACGAGTTCTGCGACTGGTATCTCGAGATCGCGAAGGTGGCGCTCTATCGGCGTGACGACGCCCCGGCGCGCCTGCGCGCCCAGCACACGCTGGTCACCGTGCTGGAAGCGACGCTGCGCCTGCTCCATCCGTTCATGCCGTTCATCACCGAGGAGCTCTGGCAGCGGCTCCCGCGTGACAAGCGCGCGCCCGACTCGATCATGATCGCCGACTATCCGAAAGCCAGCCGGCGCCTGCATGACGCCGAGGCCGAGCGCGACATGGCCGCCGTGATGGACGTCGTCACCGCCATCCGCAACATCCGGGGCGAGATGCGCATCGCGCCCGGCGTGACGCTGGCCGTCACGGCCAAGCCCGGAGGCGAGCACGCGGCGGCGCTCCAGGAGACGGCGCGGCTCGTCGAGTTTCTCGGCCGCTGTCGGTTGACCGTCGATCCCGGCGCGAGCCGACCGGCCGCTTCGGCTCTCGCCGTCGTCGGGCCGTCCGAGATCTACGTGGACCTGGCCGGAGTCGTCGATCTGGCCGGCGAGCGCGCGCGTCTGGAGAAGGAGCTGAAGCGCGCCACCGACACGCTCGCCTTCCTCGAAGCGAAGCTGGCGCGCCCGGAGTTCGTCGAGCGGGCGCCGGCCGAGGTCGTCGAGAAGGAGCGCGACCGTCTTGCCGAGCAGCAGCAGCTACGCCAGAAGCTCGAGGCAAGCCTGGCCTGGCTGAGCGAGGCGTCGCGCTGACCCCTTCGCGGATCATCAGGCTCCAGACGGTCGAGTCCACGCAGAGCGTCGCGTTCGACCTTGCCAGCCAGGGCGCCGCCGATCGAACGGTCGTCGTCGCCGAGCATCAGACGGCAGGCCGCGGCCGTCGCGGCCACCACTGGCAGGATGAACCGGGCGCGAACCTGCTCTTCTCGATCATCGTGCGTTCGTCGCTTCCCCTCGCTCGCCGCCCGTTGCTCTCCTTTGCTGCCGCCGTGGCCGTCGCCGAAGCGCTCGCCGAGGTGGCCAGGGTCGACGCGCGCCTGAAGTGGCCGAACGACGTGCTGGTCGCTGACCGAAAGGTCGCCGGCATCCTGCTCGAGTCGCGAAGCGCCGCCACGGGCAGTGAGCCTGCCGAGCTCGCTCCGACGATCATCGGCATCGGAGTGAACGTCACCCAGTCGCGCTTCGATCCCGAGCTGGCGGGACTGGCGACATCCGTCGTTCTCGAAAACGGGCGGAGCGTCCCGCGCGACGAGCTCCTCGACGTGCTGCTGGACCACTTCGATCGCTGGCGTGCGCGGCTCGAGAAGGAAGGCTTCGCGCCGGTGCGTGAACGGTGGCTCGTGCTCGCCGATACGATCGGGCGTGAGGTCCGGGTGGACGGGCAAATGGGGCTGGCCGTCGGCCTGGATGAGGACGGGGCGCTGCTCCTCCGAGACGCGGGAAGGACGCACCGCGTCGTGGCCGGCACGGCGACGAGCAGGGGCGGCGACCGCGATTGACACCCCCGATCACCGAGGCTATACTGCACCAAATCTAGTAGGTCAACGCGTGGCGATCCCTATATATGGAATCGCCCGGGCGGGGTGAACACAGCGAGCCAGGGGGTACCGCATGGGGATGTGGGTCGGGCGGGGGCGCAAGGCCAGGGTTGCCTACGGGTTCGACGACATCGCGCTGGTCCCCGGAGCCATCACGGTCAATCCGAATGAAGTCGACATCTCGTGGGAGCTCTGTGGTCGTCGCTTCGATCTCCCCATCATCGCGGCGGCCATGGACGGAGTGGTCGGTCCCCGACTGGCCATCGAGATGGGCCGATTGGGCGGGCTCGCCGTCCTCAACCTGGAAGGCGTCTTCTCCCGCTACGCCAACCCGGACATGGTGCTCGACAGGATCGTCTCGGCCAATCAGGAAGAAGCCACCAAGATCATCCAGGGCATCTACGGTGAGCCCATCAAGGAAGACCTGATCCACCGCCGGATCAGCGAGATCAAAAAGGGCGGCAGCGCGGTCGCGGTTTCGTCCATTCCCCAGCGGGCCGAGCGATTCGCACAGATCGCCCAGGAAGCCGGCGCCGACGTCTTCATCGTCCAGTCCACCGTCACGACTGCCCGCCACTTTGCGACCGAGTACACGCCCGTCGACCTGCGCAAGCTCAAGAAGCAGCTCGCGATTCCCCTCATCATCGGCAACGTCGTCACGTACGAGGCGTGTCTCGAGCTCATGGACTGCGGCGCCGACGCGCTGCTCATCGGCGTGGGCCCGGGCGCCGCGTGCACGAGTCGCGAAGTGCTCGGTCTCGGCGTGCCGCAGGTGACGGCCACGGCCGATTCGGCGGCAGCCCGCGACTTCTACTACAAGCAGACCGGACGCTACGTCCCCATCATCACCGACGGAGGCATGACGACCGGAGGCGATGTGTGCAAGGCGCTCGCCTCGGGCGCCGATGCCGTGATGATCGGCTCCGCGTTCGCGCGCTCGGTCGAGGCGCCCGGCCGCGGCTACCACTGGGGCATGGCGACGCCGCATCAGAATCTGCCGCGCGGGACGCGGATCCGCGTGGGCATCGCCGGGTCACTGGAACAGATCCTCTTCGGGCCTGCGTTCACCGAGGACGGCACGTTGAACCTCGTCGGCGCCATTCGCACGTGCATGGGCTCGGTGGGGGCTCGCAACATCCGCGAGCTGCAGCAGACCGAGCTGATCATCGCGCCCGCGATCAAGACCGAAGGCAAGATCTTCCAGCAGGCCCAGAAGCTCGGCCGCGCGCGGTAAGGGCGCCGTCGAGCATGGTGGACGCGCCCGACAAGATCGCGATCATCGACTTCGGTGGGCAGTACACGCAGTTGATCGCCCGCCGCATCCGCGAGCTGTCCGTGTATTCCGAGATCCTGTCGTGCACCGAGCCCATCGAGACGGTGCTCCGAGGCGGGTACTGCGGCATCGTGCTCTCAGGCGGTCCGGCCAGCGTCTACGAGGATGGCGCGCCGCTTCCCGCGAAGGCGCTGTTCGACGCCGGGATCCCGGTCCTGGGCATCTGCTACGGGATGCAGGCGATGGGGTATCTGCTCGGCGGTCACGTCCTCCAGTCGGAGCGCCGCGAATACGGCGCCGCCGAGGTCACGCTGCAGGGTGAGGGCCCGCTGCTGCGTGGCGTGACGCCCGACAGCGACGGACGACTGAGCGTGTGGATGAGCCATGGCGACTCCGTGACGCGTCCGCCGAAGGGCTTCACGAGCCTCGGGACGACGACGAACTGTCCCGTGGCTGTGATGGCCGACGACGAGCGCAAGCTGTACGCGGTGCAGTTCCACCCCGAGGTCGCGCACACCCCTCAGGGGATGACCATCCTGACGAACTTCGTCGAGATCTGCGGCGCCCGGCGCGCGTGGTCGATGGCCTCGTTCATCGACACGGCCGTCGAGGCGATTCGCGCCAAGGTCGGCCGTGACCGCGTCCTCTGTGCGCTCTCGGGCGGCGTCGACTCCGCCGTCGTCGCCGTGCTCGTCCACCGTGCGATCGGCGACCAGCTCACGTGCATGTTCGTCGACAACGGCGTCCTCCGGAAAGGCGAAGCCGCGGCGGTGGTTCACACCTTCCGGGACGCCTTCAAGCTGAACCTCATCCACGTCGACGCTTCTCGCCGTTTCCTCAACGTGCTGCGAGGGGTCACCGACCCGGAGCTGAAGCGCAAGCGCATCGGCGCCGAGTTCATCGCGGTCTTCGAAGAGGAAGCCGCGCGGCTCGGCGACATTCCCTGGCTGGCTCAGGGAACGCTCTACCCGGACGTCATCGAGTCCCTGTCGTTCAAAGGGCCGTCGGCGACCATCAAGACTCATCACAACGTCGGCGGGTTGCCCACGAAGATGAAGTTCAAGCTGGTCGAGCCGCTCCGCGAGCTCTTCAAGGACGAGGTTCGCGGCGTGGGCGAACTGCTGGGCCTTCCGCCTGCCGTCGTGTGGCGGCAGCCCTTTCCAGGACCCGGGCTCGCGATCCGTGTCCTCGGCGAGGTGTCGGAGGAGCGGCTCGAGCTGCTGCGCGACGCCGATGCCATCGTCCAGGAGGAGGTCCAGGCTGCCGGCCTCGAACGGGAGCTCTGGCAGGCGTTCGCCGTCCTCCTGCCGGTCCGTACGGTGGGCGTGATGGGAGATTTCCGCACGTATGCGCAGGTCATCGCGTTGCGCGCCGTCATGAGCCAGGACGCCATGACGGCGGACTGGGCGCGGTTGCCCTACGATCTGCTCGGCCGCATCTCGAACCGAATCATCAATGAAGTCAAAGGCATCAACCGCGTCGTGTTCGACGTCTCTTCAAAGCCGCCAAGCACGATCGAGTGGGAATAGGTCACCGAAGATGACGCATGCAGCATAGCGATTTCGTCCATCTCCACGTGCACTCCGAGTACTCGCTGCTGGACGGCGCCGCCCAGCTCGAGAAGCTGGTGGCCAAGGCGAAGGAGCTGAAGTTCCCGGCCATCGCGCTGACCGATCACGGCAACCTCTTCGGTGCCATCGACTTCTACCAGGCGGCTCAGAAGGGGGGCATCAAGCCCATCGTGGGCTGCGAGCTGTACGTGGCGCCGCGTGGGCGCAAGGAGCGGGGCGGGGAGGATGGCGGCTACGAAGGCGCCAACCACCTCACGGTCCTCGTCCGCAATCTCACCGGTTACAAGAACCTGATCAAGCTCGTGGCCAAGGCCTACCTCGAGGGCTTCTACTACAAGCCGCGCGTCGACAAAGAGCTGTTGGCGCAACACGCCGACGGTTTGCTCGTGCTGTCGGGCTGTCTGAACTCCGAAGTCTCGCGGCTGATCTCGGCGGGTGAGCACGATCGCGCCCGCGAGGCAGCCGGCTGGCACCAGGAGGTGTTCGGCAAGGACCACTACTTCATGGAGGTCCAGGCCCACGGCCTCGACGAGCAGACGAAGGTGACCGCGGAGACGCTGAAGCTCGCCCAGGCCATCGGCGCGCCGATCGCCGGGACCAACGACTCGCACTACCTCGAGGCGGGGCACGGACGCGCTCACGAAGCGCTGCTCTGCATCCAGACCGGCTCGACGCTCCTCGATCCGAAGCGCTGGCGCTTCTCGACCGAGGAGTTCTACGTCAAGTCGGCGGACGAGATGGCGCGGGTGTTCGCCGAGATCCCGGACGCGTGCCGCAACACCCTGGCGGTCGCCGAGCGCTGCAATCTGACGCTCGAGTTCGGGAGCTTCCACCTGCCGAGATACGTCGTGCCCGAGAACCACACGCTGGAGAGCTATCTCGAGCACGTGGCCCGCGATGGCCTCAAGCGCCGCTACGGGGCAAATCCGGGCGATGCCATCGAGGAGCGCTTCGCTCACGAGCTTCGCATCATCGAGAAGATGGGGTTCGCCGGCTACTTCCTGGTCGTGTGGGACTTCATTCACTACGCGCGCGAGCGAGGGATCGCCGTGGGCCCTGGCCGCGGCTCCTCGGCCGGCTCTCTGGTGGCGTATTGCCTGGGCATCACGAACGTCGACCCGATTCGGTATGGCCTGCTGTTCGAGCGCTTCCTCAACCCGGAGCGGATCTCGATGCCCGACATGGACATCGACTTCGCCGACGATCGCCGCGACGAGGTCATCCGGTACGTCGCCGAGAAGTACGGCCACGACCGGGTCGCTCACATCATCACGTTCGGGACGCTGGGCGCCAAGGCCGCCATTCGCGACGTCGGCCGCGTGCTGGGCATGACCTACGCGGACGTGGACCGCATCGCCAAGCTGGTCCCGGCGTTTCCGCTGAACATCACGCTCGACGACGCCTACCAGAAGTCGCCGCCACTCGCCGAGATGGTCAAGACCCAGACGAACGTGAGGGAACTCTGGGACATCGCGCGGACGCTGGAGGGCTGCACGCGCCACGCGTCGGTCCACGCCTCCGCCGTCGTCATCTCCGACGACGCGCTCGACGAGCACATTCCGCTCTACAAGGACCCCAAGCGGCCGGAGCTGATCACCGGGTTCGCCATGGGGCCGATCGAGAAGCTCGGCCTGCTCAAGATGGACTTCCTCGGCCTCCGCACGCTGACCGTCCTCGCCAACACCGTGGCCTTGATCCGCGACTCGCGGGGCGTGGCGATCGACCTCGACACGCTGCCTCTGGACGACGCCAAGACCTATGCGCTGCTCACGGACGCGCGGACGTTCGGCGTCTTCCAGCTGGAATCGGGGGGCATGCGCGATGCCCTGCGCGGGCTCAAGCCGTCGAGCCTCGAGGACGTGATCGCGATGGTGTCCCTCTACCGGCCGGGCCCGATGGAGCTCATCCCGGATTTCATCGCGCGCAAGCACGGGCGGGCGAAGATCACGTACGAGCACCCGGCGATGCAGAAGTTCACGCAGGGCACCTACGGGATCATGGTGTACCAAGAGCAGATCATGCAGATCGCCTCGGAGATGGCCGGCTTCACGATGGGGGAAGCCGACACGCTGCGGCGGGCCATGGGCAAGAAGGACCGCGAGCTCATGGCCAAGCAGCGCGACAAGTTCCTGGCCGGCTGCGCCGAGAAGGGCACGGCGGCGGCCAAGGCCGAGCGCGTGTGGGAATTGATGGAGAAGTTCGCGGGCTACGGCTTCAACAAGAGCCATGCCGCGGCGTACGCGCTGGTCGCGTATCAGACCGCCTACTTCAAGGCGAACTATCCGGTCGAGTTCATGGCGGCTCTGCTGACGTCGGAAATGGGCGACACCGACAAGATCGTCAAGTACATCGACGAGTGTCGAGCCATGGACCTCCGGGTGCAGCCGCCCGACGTGAACGTCTCCGCCGTCCAGTTCAGCGTCGCCGGCGACACGATCCGCTTCGGCCTGGCCGCGATCAAGAACGTGGGCGAGGCGGCCATGGAATCGATCCTGGCCACGCGCAAGCAGGACGGTCCGTTCAAGAGCCTCGAGGATTTCTGTGCGCGGGTCGACCTGCGCCTGGTCAACCGCCGCGTGCTGGAGTCCCTGATCAAGGCGGGCGCGTTCGACTCGCTCGGCTTGCCGCGCGCGCACCTCATGGCCGGCGTCGACACCGCGCTCGAGACGGGCCAGCGGCAACAGCGGGAGAAGGCCGAAGGCCAGGCCTCGTTCTTCGATCTGCTGCCGACGCCGGTGGCCGCGCCGAAGGCCGAGCCGATCGCCCTCGTGGCCGAGTGGGACTCCGATCAGCGGCTCGAGTTCGAGAAGGAGGTCCTCGGCTTCTACATCTCGGGGCATCCGCTCGCGCGCTATGCGTCGATGGTGGAATCCTTCGGGATCACGTCGACGAGCGAGATCGCCGCCAAGAGCGCGGGCGCGCGGGTGCTGCTGTTCGGTCAGGTGGCGGCCTTGAAGGAGACGGCGACCAAGAGCGGCAGCCGCATGGCGTTCGTCACGCTCGAAGACATGGTCGGTACCGTCGAGGTCACCGTCTTCCCCGAGCCCTTCAAGGCGGCGGCCGAGCATCTGCGGGGACGGCAACCCGTGCTCGTACGCGGCCGGATCGACGACGCCGACAAGGGGCGCGTAGTGCTCGCCGACGACATCCGCCCGCTCGAGGCGGCGCTGGCCGCCGACGGCCGGGGGGCGGTGAAGTCGAGCAGCGAACCAAACGCCGTGCGCGTACGGATTCGCCCAGCCGGTGACCCTCGAGAGTCTATCGCCGCGCTCAGGACGATCTGCGGGAATCATCCCGGTCCCGTGCCCGTCTTCGTCCACCTACTCCTGCCCGCGCAGGAGGTCGTCGTACGGACACGCGGCCTCGCCGTCGACGCCGCTCCCGACCTGGTGGCCGAGCTGAACGAGCGCTTTGGCGACGGCGCCGTGACGGTGGACCATGCCTGAGACGCTCGACTTCGAACAGCCGCTCCTCGAGCTCGAAACCCGCATCGCCGAGCTGCAGGCACTCGACGATCCTGCCCAGCGCGAAGAGATCGGAAAGCTCGAAGAGCGGCTCCAGCGTCTGCGCCAGAAGGTGTTCTCCAGCCTCACCGCGTGGCAGACCACCCAGCTCGCGCGCCATCCCCGCCGCCCGCACACGCGTGACTTCTGCAAGCTGCTGTTCGAGGACTTCCTCGAGCTCCACGGCGATCGGCTCTTCGGCGACGATCCGGCGATCGTGGCCGGCCTCGCCCGCTTCGAGGACCAGAGCGTGGTGGTCATCGGGCACCAGAAGGGGCGGGAGACGCGCGAGAAGATCACACGGAACTTCGGGATGCCGCATCCCGAGGGCTACCGGAAGGCGCTGCGCCTGATGCAGCTCGCCGACAAGTTCCGCAAGCCGATCATCACCTTCATCGACACGCCGGGCGCCTACCCCGGCATCGCCGCCGAGGAACGCGGCCAGGCCGAGGCCATCGCCCGCAACCTGCGAGAGATGTCGGCGCTGCGCGTGCCGGTCGTGGCCGTCGTGACCGGCGAGGGCGGCAGTGGCGGCGCGCTCGCTATCGGTGTGGGGAACCGCGTTCTCATGCTGCGCTACGCGGTGTACTCGGTGATCTCGCCGGAAGGCTGCGCGGCGATCCTGTGGGGCGATGCGGCCAAGGCGGCCGAGGCGGCGGAGATCATGAAGATCACCGCGACCGATCTGCAGAAGCTCGGCGTGATCGACGAGGTCGTGGCCGAGCCGGCCGGCGGAGCACACCGCGATTGGGACGTCACCGCGCTCAATCTCAAGGCCGTGCTGGCGGACCACCTGCGGTCTCTGCGAGGTAAGACCGAGGACGCGCTCGTCAACGAGCGCCACGAGCGGTTCCGGCGCATCGGCGCCTTCGAGGAGGAGTTCCGGCCTAGTTCTTGAGGACGGCCGCCGCCACGTCCTCGTCGGTGACGAGCACGTTGCAGAAGCGGCCGAGCAGGGCGCCCCGCACCGCCGTCACCTTCGCCTTGCCGCCGGCCACGGCGATCACCGTCCGATCCTCCTGCCGGCTCAGCTCGCGCAGGCGGTCGCCATCGACGGCGAGCATGCGACGCATGAGCACGCGCAGCTCCGGGTGGTCTACCAGGTGGCCCTCGACGTCGAACGGCTGGTAGTTGATCTCGCCGACCACGCCCAGCTCACGGAGCCGTCGAACGCTCACGCCGTAGGTCTCGGCCAGCGAGCAGAAGCCCGGCGTCTGCTCGGCGATCTGGCCGATGCCGACGAGCACCATGTCCACCGAGCGCGCGGCCTCGTAGATCTTCCGGACCTCCGGATCACGGAGCAGGCGCCGTCGCTCGCGCTCGATGTCGCGCAGGGAGACGAGGTGCTGGACGGGCAGGGCGTAGGCGGTGACGTGGGGCCGGTACTTGGCGGCCATCATCCCGACCAGCGTGTTGGGCGAGATGTCGACGAGCTTGAGCGTGCTCTCGCCCGACAGGGGGTAGAGCGCGAGATCGCGGAAGCGGCGCTCGTGCAGCGCGCGAATCGTCTGATAGAGGGTGAAGCCGCAGGAGATGCCGATGCACAGGCCGTTGTCGACGACCTTCTCGACGTAGGCGGCGGCGGCCAGGCCCAGCTCTTCGCGGACGTCGGCCCGCCCGCCGGCGCGGACCACGACGGCGTCGCGCAAACCGAACCGTCCGGCCAGCGCGGTCTCGAGCTCAGGCGTGCGGGGGAGATCGAGCTCGACGCGGACCAGGCCCTCGTCCATGGCCCGCTTGAGCAGACGCGAGACGGTGGCCGCCGACACGCCGAGCGCGACCGCGATGTCCTTCTGGCTGCGGCCCTGCCGGTAATAGAGCTCCAGGCACTGCACCATGAGCCGGAGCTCGCCGCCGTGACGTTCAGAAAGTAATTTCATCGCCGTAAATATCTTGCTTGACGGCCCTAGTGTACGCCGTTAGACTCGGCCTGTCGGGTTTTTTTACAGCGGCTGACGAGGCGAAGGGAGGCGTGCATGGCAGCCAAGCGCTACGGCCCCGTTGACGGGAAATCCCGGTCCGGGCTCGCCGACTACCACCAGTCCAAGGATGAACTGGCCGGGCTCCCTCAGACGGTGGCGGAGAAGATTCCCGTCACCAACACCCCGAACATCTTCTCCTACAAGGCCTACGTCTTCGCCAAGAACCCCGCGCTCGTCCAGCGCTTCATCAAGGCCACCAAGGCCGACGTGGGCGGGGTCGGTGGCCACGTCGTCGCGGCCGACGAAGTGAAGTCGATCATGGCCAAGTTTGTGCTCGACAATAACGGCTATCGCGGCGAGCCGATCTTCACCTCGTTCATCGTCACGCATACCGGCGACGACGTCGCCGTCACCGGCATCATGTCCGAAGCGACGCCCATGAGCGTGGTGGACGAGCTCATGTGGGACGCGCTGCAGGAGGGCGCCAGCAAGGCGGCCGAGCTCGGACTATACGGCCCCGGCCAGGACCTCGTGGCCGACGCCTTCACCGGGAACCTGCGCGGCGCCGGCCCCGCCACCGTGGCCTTGCCGTTCCCGGTGCGCAAGGACAACGCCTCCCAGACGGTGCTGGTGTCGTTCGCCGACAAGACCGAACCGATGGCGTTCAACTACTACGCCACCGGCGCCTACATGCTGCCTCGCTTCAACACCGGGCTCGTCATTGCGGCCTCGAAGATGAAGCGCGGCTACATCATGGACATCGTCGACCTCGACACCAAGGCTCAGGCGATCGAGGCCGGCGCCCATCCGCGTGATCAGAAGGCCCTCGACGGCAAGATGGAAGAGTTGGCCAAGGGCCTCCAGGAGAAGGTGATCCGTCTTCGGTCGCCGGAGGACCTCTACGACATCGAAGGCCTGACGCGATCGTCACGCTTCGTCGTCGCGCGCATCTGGTCGCGTGACGAGAAGGGCGAGGCGGATCAGCTCGGTTACGTGGTGTCGGCGGAGCGGCTGCACAACATCAAGACGAAAAAGGGCTTCACCTACGGCGGGAAGGACGATCCGGTGCTGCTCGCCTACGCTCAGGGGGACTGGCCAGCGCCGGGCGAGATTACATCGCCGTGGGCATCGTGCCCGATGGTCGCAGGTGACTGTCGCGGCAGCCACAACCTTCACATCCTGCCGATGCCGATCAACTCCCAGACCTCGTACTGGTCGGGCCCAATCCTGTCGGCGATCACGCTGTCGTGCAACATCCACACGGGCCGCATCGGCGCCATCTCCGACCAGTTTGCCCTCGGCACGCCCTGGGACCAGGTCCGCAAGCAGGCCAGTGAGCTCGCCATCCAGTTCAGACTCGCTCACGGCGTCAAGCAGCCGGCGACGCTGCACGAGGACGAGCTCGAGTACCAGGAGGGCTGGAAGGAGCGGCGCGCGCGCCTCGAGCGCCAGTTCCGGGTCTCGCCACCGCTCATGTTCGGCAACGGAAACGGCAACGGTCACCAGGGCGCTCGCGCGGCGAAGGCCGGCCCGGGTGCCGGTCGAGCGGACGAGATCGATTGATCTGACCTGACCGGAACCGGATTCACCGTTCACGACACGGAGGGGTCGCGAGGCCCTTCCGTTGTTGTATTGGCCGCCCGATGGTGCTCGTCCTCCACGCATTCCGTGCGCCGAAACTCCGCGTCATGGTTTGACTTGCCAGGGGGTGGGTGCTACGGTCGAAGCAACATCGAGCCCTGATACTCATGGCAAAGCTCCACCTGATCACGTACGGCTGTCAGATGAACGAGTACGACTCCGAGCGTGTCGCGGGTCTGCTCAAGGCGGACGACTACGAGCTGACCGACAGCGAGCACGACGCCGACCTCATCCTCCTCAACACCTGCGCGATCCGCGAGAAGGCCGAGGACAAGGTGTTCTCGAAGCTCGGCGAGCTCCGGGCGCTGAAGCGCGCGCGCCCCCACGTGATGGTCGGGGTGATGGGCTGCATGGCGCAGCTCCACAAGAACGAGATCCTGAGACGTGCCCCGGGTGTCGACCTCGTGTTCGGCTCACCGGCGATCGCACGAGTCGGCGAACTGGTCGCGCGCGCGCGCCGCGAGCGGCCCGTGCTGGAGACCGGCGAAGCGCCGCTGGTGAAGATCACGGCCCGGCCCGACGGCGCCTCGCGCCTGAAGTCCTTCGTGACCGTGATGGAGGGTTGCGAGAAACACTGCACGTTCTGCGTCGTTCCCCTGACGCGGGGCCGGCAGCGCAGCCACACGCCCGCCTCGGTGCTCGACGAGATCGAGCGGCTGGTCGCCGACGGGTGCCGTGAGGTGACGCTCCTGGGCCAGACCGTCGAGATGTACGGCCGGGACCTCGACCCGCCCACCGATCTCGCCGCGCTCTTGAGGGCGGTGAACGACGTGGAGGGCATCGCCCGCATTCGCTTCACGACCTCCAATCCGTTCAACTTCACGTCGCGACTCATCGCCGCGATCCGGGACCTGCCTAAGGTCTGCGAGTACGTGCACCTGCCGCTCCAGTCGGGCTCCAACCGGGTGCTGGAACGGATGAACCGCGGCTACACGCGCGAGCGCTATCTCGATCTCATCGCCGAGCTGCGTGAGGCTGTGCCGGACGTCGCGCTCTCCACCGATCTCATCGTCGGCTTCCCGGGTGAGACCGACGCCGACTTCGAGGCCACGCTGGAGACGGTCGACCGCGTCGGGTACGACAACGTGTTCGTCTTCCGCTACTCGCCGCGCCCCGGCACGCCGGCCGCCACCATGCCGGATCAGGTGCCGTTGGCCGTGAAGGCGGACCGCAACAGCCGCGTGCTGGCCGTCACTGGCCGGTCGGCCACCACTCGTAGCGCACGGCTCGCTTGGCAGACGGTCGACGTCCTGGTCGATGGCCGCGCGAAGAAGAACGGCGAGGAGCTCTGCGGCCGCACCCGCTGCAACCGCGTCGTCAATTTCGAGGCGGCGGCCGGCGTGGCCATCGGCGACGTCGTCGCCATTCGCATCACCGACGTGCTGCCGCACAGCCTGCGGGGGACCCTCGCTGCGCGTGTCGAGGAGGCCGTATGTTTGTCGAGATGAAGGTCCGCGGGCTGGCGCTGGATCCGCTCTCCAATATGCCGATCATCATCCTGCGCGACGAAGACGACAAGCGGTCGCTGCCGATCTGGGTTGGCATCTTCGAGGCCAACGCCATCGCGCTCGAGCTGGAGAAGATCTCGACGCCGCGGCCGATGACGCACGACCTCATCAAGAACATCCTGGAGGCCATCGAGGCCCGCGTCGTCAAGGTGGCCGTGACCGACCTCAAGGAGAACACGTTCTTCGCCGTGCTCCACCTTCAGGTCGCGGGCGCCGAGTACCAGGTGGACTCACGGCCCTCCGACGCGATCGCGCTCGCCCTCCGCGTGGGCGCGCCCATCTACGTCGACGAGGACGTCGTGCGCAAGGCCAAGACCCTCGACGTGGCCACGCCCAAGGAAGCCGACACGCTCAAGGCCGACGACCCCGAGCGCGTGCGCGAGTGGCTGGGCAGCATCAAGCCGGAGGACTTCGAGAAGTTCAACAAGGCCTGACGGGCGGGCCGCCGACGGTGCGCGTCGCGCTGGTCACCAACAACTACCTGCCGTTCTGCGGGGGCGTCACGACGTCGGTCGAAACGCTGCGCCGCGGCCTCGAAATCCGTGGCCACGAGGCGTGGGTCCTGGCGCCTCGCTTCCGCACTGAAACCGCCGACGGCCCCCGCGTCATCCGGTATCCGTCGATTCCGGCGGCCACCTATCCCGAGTTCGCCCTCGCCGTGCCGTTCGCCCCGCGCATCACCCGGCGAGTGCGCCGGCTCGAGGTGGACGTCTTTCACAGCCACCATCCGTTCCTGCTCGGCCCGGCGGCGCGTCGCCTCGCGCGCCAGCAGCGCCGCCCACTCGTCTTCACCTATCACACGCGCTATGACAAGTACGCCCACTACGTCCCGTTCCGGCGCAGCGTCGTGGAGGGCCTCGCGGTGCGACTCAGCACGCGCTTCGCCGCGGGGGCCGATGCCGTCATCGCCCCGTCCTGCGTCATCCGTGACGAGCTGATCACGCGCGGCGTGCGCACGCCGATCGCGGTGGTGCCGACGGGCGTGGACCTCGCGCGCTTCCAGCCCGGCGACGTGGGGGCCGCGCGCCGACAGCTCGGCCTCGACCCGCGCGACATGATCGTGCTCTACGTGGGCCGCCTCGATCGCGAGAAGAGCGTGGACCTGATCCTGCTCGCCTTCGAGCGCGTCGCCGGCACGGTGTCGCGGGCGCGGCTGGTCCTGGTCGGCGACGGCACCCAGCGTGAGGAGCTTCGGCGGCGCGCCGCGCGATCGGCGGTGAGCGAGCGCGTGACGTTCCTGGGCGTCCGTCCTCACGACACGCTGCCGACCTGCTACCAGGCGGCCGATCTCTTCGTCTTCGCCTCCGAAACGGAGACGCAGGGCCTCGTGCTGGCCGAAGCGGCGGCCTGCGGCCTGCCCGCCGTGGCCGTGGCGGCGCCCGGCTGCAACGAGGTCGTCCGCGACGGAGAGACGGGCGTCCTCACCAAGGGCGATCCCGGCGGCCTGGCCGAGGCGGTGATCGGTCTCCTCGTCGACGTCGAGCGCCGCCGCGTGATGGGCGCGCGGGCGCGCGAGGTGGCCGAGAGCGAGTTCGACGTGCGGCTCCAGATCGACCGCACGCTGGCGGTCTACGAACGAGCGCGCTCGCGCCTCGTGGGACGCCGGCGGTGAGCGCCGACGGTACTCCGGACGGCGCGCCGCCGCGACGGATCCTCGTCCGCCTGCGCGACGAGTGGGCGGGCGAGCGCGGATTGTTCGCGAGTGATCCGCGCGTGCGCACGCTGCGGCGCGTGCTCGTGAGTTATCCCGAGGTCCGGCACATCCTGCCCGACATCATCAGCCTCGAAGGCGTGGTCGATGCTCGCGTCGTCGACACGATGACCCAGTTCCTCCAGCGCCAGCAGTGGCTGGTGAAGTCCGTCGACTTCGAGTGAGCGGCCGAACCGGCGAGAGCCTGCGGCGCACCGAGGCCGAAATCGCGGCCGAGAAGGCCGCCACCCTCGGCCGGGCCGGTGAACGTCTGGAGGAGGCGCTTCGGCTCGCCCGCGCGGCCCTCGCCCGGCTCGACGCCGCCGACGGCTCGGAGGAGCGCCGGCAGCGTCTGGCCGAGTACGAGCGGGCGCGCGAGCGAGCGGCCCACGAACGCCTGATCCTCATCATCCAGCGCGAGGCCGTCGGGCTGCGCCAGCATCGCGTCGTCGATCAGCAATTCCCGGAGCCGCCGCGGCGGTCGTGATGGCCTGATCGATGATCTGGAATCCGCGTGCCGAGGCCCAGTCGCCGGGTGACCGGGCCGCGCTCCAGCTCGCACGGCTCAAGGAGACGCTCGCGTGGGCGATCGGCCGCGTGCCGTTCTACTGGGAACGTCTGGGGGCCGCGCGCGTCGAGCGGCTCGACGACCTCGCCCGCCTGCCGTTCACGCGAAAGAGCGATCTGCGCGAGCACTATCCGTTCGGCCTCTTCGCGGTGCCGCGCGAGGAGATCGTCCGCATCCACGCCTCGTCCGGGACCAAGGGCAAGCCGACGGTGGTCGCCTACACGGCCGGCGACATGGAGGTCTGGCGCGAGGTCATGGCGCGCACGATCGTGGCCGCTGGCGGCCGCCGTGGCGATCTGTTGCAGAACGCCTTCGGGTACGGGCTCTTCACGGGCGGCCTCGGCTTCCACCAGGCGGCCGAGCTGATCGGCATGACCGTGGTCCCGGCCTCGTCCGGCAACACCGCGCGTCAGTGCCTGCTCCTGCGTGACTTCAAGCCGGCGGCACTGTGCGCGACGCCGTCCTTCGCCCTCCACATCGCCGAGACGCTGGCCGAGCAGGGGAGCAAGCCGGAGCAACTCGGACTCCGCTACGGGATGTTCGGCGCTGAGCCCTGGACCGACGGCGTTCGCCGCGCGCTCGAGGCGGGCCTCGGCTGCCCGGCCTACGACATCTACGGGCTCAGCGAGATCATCGGCCCCGGGGTCTCCGGCGAGTGCGAGGCGCGCGAGGGCCTGCACATCGCCGACGACCACTTCCTGCCGGAGATCGTCGACCCGACGACCGGCGAACCGCTAGGGGCGGGTGAGCAGGGCGAGCTCGTGCTGACCACGTTGACCAAGCGCGCGATGCCCGTCGTCCGCTATCGGACCGGCGACGTCACCACGCTCACGACGGCGCCGTGCCGTTGCGGGCGGACATCGGCGCGAATGGGCCGCCTCGTCGGCCGGACCGACGATATGCTTATCATCAAGGGTGTGAACGTGTACCCGTCGGAGGTCGAGGGTGCCCTGCTGGGGGTGGCGGACCTCGTGCCCCAGTACCTGTTGGTCGTCGACCGGACCGCCACCCTGGCCCGCGTCGAGGTCCAGGTGGAGCCGGCGCCGGCGTTCCTGGAGCGATGCGGCAGCATCGAGCCCGATCACCCGGAAGTCGGCAAGCTCCGGGGCGAGGTGGCGGCGCGGCTGCGGGCCGCGCTGGGACTGAACGTCGAGGTCACGCTGCTCTCGCCGCGGACGATCCCGCGCTCGGAGGGCAAGGCCGTTCGCGTGGTGGAACGAACGTGACGGAGGACGAGCCATGAGCAGCCTCGAGCACACGATGATGGGTAAGATCACCAGCGGCGAGCGGCTGGAGTCCGCCGGCGAGATGACCGCGGAGTATCGGGACAACCTCGTGCATCTCATGACCATGCAGGCCGACTCCGAGCTGTCCGGCGGGTACGGCTACGTGCCGTGGATCATGAAGGCCCCCGGCGTGGAGGAAAAGCACGTCGTCGCCCAGATCGTGAAGGACGAGCTCCGCCACGCCGCCGTGATGTACGGCCTGCTGGCCGATCTCGGCGTCGAGGTCGACCGCCACGTGGCCGCCCACGACGAGATCCTCACGATGCGGATCGAGGCCGACCGCGACATCGGCACGCAGCGCATCACGAGCGACAAGCGCGTCAACATCTTCTATTACCCGATCGACACGTGGGCGGACTTTGTGTTCTTCAACTTCTGCATGGACCGGGGCGCCGGGCATCAGCTCGAGGACGTGCGCCAGTGCTCCTACGGCCCGTGGGTCCGTGCCATCGAGGGCATCTTCAAGGAGGAGAAGTTCCACATCCGCCACGGCGAGTTCTGGGTCAAGAAGCTCAGCGAGGACCGCGCCACCCACGACGAGGCGCAGACGACCTTCAACAAGTGGTACATCCGCACGATGAACATCTTCGGCCGGCCCGGCTCGCCGAAGAACCAGCGCTATCGGGAGCTGCGGCTGAAGCTTCGCGACAACGATGACGTTCGCCAGGCCTTCGCGCAGGAGGTGGCCAACCTCTGCGAAAAGTTCGGTCTGACGGTGCCCGAGTGGAAGCCGAAGTGGGGGGAGTTGCCGGAAGAAGCCCACATTCCGGGCTGATCTGGCGCCGGTGCTGGCGCGCTGCGCTGAAGTTTACATAATGCCTCTTATCGGCGAATCGCCCGGCTCGCGTTAACGCTGCCACGGCGCGATCCGGAGCCGCTCCCGCCACGATGCGCCGCGCGGCCTCGACGATCGCCTCCCGCCCAACCCCGTAACGCTCGAGGAGCTTCTGAGGTGGGCCGCTGCGCGGGATTTCACGGACCGCCAGCCCGTGCACGTGGACGCCGGTCACCGAGCCTTCGGCGGTCTCGCCGTCACCGAGGAGCACGAAGGCGCGGGCGTCACTATCGGCTAGACGCGCGCCCAGCGCGAGCCCGATCCCGACGCCGAGGCCCTG
>Ga0209266_1000095_pt1 | contig 73788 bp, 76 predicted proteins | sample GraSoiAngelo_132_FD_185889 | JGI IMG/M metagenome (GOLD analysis project Ga0209266, IMG submission 185889) | Grasslands soil microbial communities from the Angelo Coastal Reserve, California, USA - 14_0929_02_40cm (SPAdes) (version 2) | ecosystem: Environmental > Terrestrial > Soil > Grasslands ...
TCAGCCCCGGGCTCGAGACGGCGGGCGTCGTGGCCGCTTGCGGCGAAGGCGTGACACGGTTCTCGGTCGGCGACCGGGTCATGGCGATTCTCGCGTACGGCGGACTCGCCGAGATGGCGCTGGCCGACGAGGCCGAGACGTTTGCCGTGCCCGACGGCATGCCGTTCGACGAGGCGGGCGCATTCCCCATCGCCTACATCTCGAGCCACGTCGCCATTCGCTGGCAGGGGCGGCTCGAGGTGGGCGAGACGCTGCTCGTGCTCGGGGCGGCGGGCGGCGTCGGCCTGACGGCCGTGGAGATCGGCAAGGCGCTGGGCGCCCGGGTCATCGCGGCCGCGAGCACGGCGGAGAAGCTCGCGGTCGCGCGCGAGCGCGGCGCCGACGAGACCGTCGACTACGCCACCGAGAAGCTGACCGAGCGCGTGCTGGCGCTGACGGACGGCAAGGGCGTCGACGTGTGCTTCGACCCGGTCGGCGGCGAGCTCTTCGACGCGGCGCTCTCGTCGCTTGGCTGGGGCGGACGCATTCTCCTGGTGGGCTTCGTCGGCGGGGTGCCGCAGATCCCGGCCAACCGGCTGCTGGTGAAGCACCGCGCCGCGCTCGGCTCGTCGCTGCGCTACTTCCGCTGGCACGCCCCCGACAAGCTCCGCCGCTCGGTCGAGGAGCTGTTGGGCTGGTATGGCGAGGGCAAGCTGCGGCCCTGCATCACCCACCGCGTGCCGCTCGAGCGGAGCGTCGAGGCGATCCGGCTGCTGACGGACCGCAAGGCTCACGGCAAGGTCGTGGTCGTGCCGGACGGTCGGTAGCGATGGAGATCCGCGTCGCCCAGCACGGTCCGCACGTCGTCGTCCTCACGATCGACAACCAGCCCCGGCTGAACGCCATGACGCGCGCGATGATGGTCGAGCTCGGTCGGCTCTGGGACGAGCTGCAGGGCGGTCCGTGTCGCTGCATCGTCCTCACGGGCGCCGGCGCGCGCGCCTTCACCGCCGGCGCGGACATGAGCGGGGATCTGTCCGCCGCCGCGGAGACGGCGCGGATCGTCAACCACGCCCTGCTCAAGCTGGACGAGTTCAGCAAGCCGATCGTGGCCGCGGTGAACGGCGATTGCGCCGGCGGCGGCGTGGAGCTGCTGCTCTGCACCGACGTGCGCGCCGCCGCGCCCCACGCCCGCTTCGGACTGCCGGAGGTGAAGTGGTCCGTCTACCCGTTCGGCGGTGCGACCATCAAGCTCGTCCAGCAGATCGGCTACGTCCACGCGATGGCGCTGCTGGTGACGGCCGAGCTGATCGATGCGGGCGAGGCGGCGCGCATCGGGCTCATCAACCGGGTCGTCCCGGCCGAACGGCTGATGCCGTGGGCGCTGGAGACGGCCGAGCGGATCGCCGCCAACAGCCCCTCCGCCGTGCAGGCGGTGAAGCGGCAGATCAGCGCGACGATCGCCGAGCACGCCCGCGCGCGCGAAGCGCTCGATCAGGCGCTGGGCGATCGGGTGCGGGCGAGCGCCCACTTCCGCGAAGGCGTGTCAGCCTTCCGCGAGAAGCGCCAGCCGCGTTACGAGTGAGCACCGCGAGCAAAGAGCCACGAGGAGGAACGGACATGATGATGCGGATTACATGGGGAAAGCTCCGACCCGGCTCCTGGAATGAGTTCGAAAAGACGTACAACGCCACGGTGGCCGCAAAGGGCCGTGACGTCAAAGGGCTTCGCGGGCGGTGGCTGCTACAAGATTCGACCGACAAGGATACCGGGTTTGCCGTGAGTCTCTGGGAGAGCGCCGCAGATATGCAGGCCTATGAGCAGAGCGCCCTCTATCGACAAGAGTTCGCGCCCACGCTCCAGCCCTTTTTCGTCGGTGACTACAAGACCTATCGCTGTGACGTCAAGTACAGGCAATAGGGCGGATCGGGGGCTCAGAGCGCGCGATAGATCTCGGTCTCGAACCTCGTCAGCAGGTCGATCGCCGTGGGGTCGTAGAACGGCAGCACCTGCGAGAGGAAGACTCCGCACACGCGCTTGCTGCGGTCGATCCAGAAGTACGTGTTGGCGAGGCCCGCCCACGCCAGACTGCCCGCCGCCCGGCCCGTCGGCAATGGCGCCGTGTTGATCAGGAAGCTCAACCCCCACTTCTTGGACATTCCCGGAAACAGCTCGACGTCGTGGGAGAGCGACGGCATTGCGCTCGTCATGGCGCCGATCTCCAGGGGACCGATGTGGTTCTGTGCCATGTGATCCACGGTCTCGGCGCGGAGCACCTGGGCGCCGTTGAAGCGGCCGCCGTGCAGGATCATCTGCGCGAACGCGAGATAGTCGGGCGCGGTGCCGTTGAGCCCGCCGCCGCCCATGAGGAACTCGGGGTTCTCGGGCAGCCCGAACTCGATCGGCGCCAGCGCGCCTTTCTCGTCGCGCTGGTGCACGCTGGCCAGCCGCGCGCGCTGCGAGGCCGAGAGGCTGAACGACGTGTCCTTCATGCCGAGCGGGCCGAAGATGTTCTGCTGGAAGTACGCGTCGAGCTTCTGGCCCGAGGCCGCCTCGACGATCTTGCCGGCCCAGTCGATGTTGATGCCGTACTCCCAACCCTCGCCCGGGTCGAAGAGCAGCGGCGTGGTCAGCGCCGCATTGGTGCAGGTCGTGATGCCCGGCGTGTTCGTCGCCGCCTGGTATTTGGCGACCTCTTCGCGCCAGATCTCGTAGCCGAAGCCGGCCGTGTGGGTGAGCAGGTGACGCAGCGTGATCGGCCGCTTGGGCGCGCGCAGCCGTGGCTGCCCGGCCGCGTCGAACCCCTCCAGCACCTGCGCCTTCGCCAGACCTGGCGCGAGCTGGCTCGCGGGAGCGTCGAGCGCGAGCTTGCCGCGCTCGACCAGCTGCATGGCCGCGGTGGCCGTGATCGCCTTGGTCATCGAGGCGATCCACACCACCGTGTCGAGCGACATGGGGGCGTCCTTGCCGAGCTCGCGCCGGCCGAAGGCGCCCTCGTACAGCACGCCCTTGTCGGTGGCGGCCATCGCCACGACGCCGGGCATCTTCTTCGACTCGACGGCCTGGCTGAGGATCGCGTCGACGTTCTTCATAGCTTGTAGAACCCCCTGGCGCCGCCGCCCAGGATCTGGCGCTTGGTCTCCGGCGACAGCTCCGGCCGGTCGGCGATCAGCTTCGGCGCGCCCGGGAAGAAGCCGTCCGGGTGCGGATAGTCGGTGGCCCAGAGGATCTTGTGCGGGCCGATGTAATCGGCGAGCACGCTGAGGCTACCCTCGACGGGCTCGAAGGAGATCCAGCAGTTGCGCTGGAACAATTCGCTCGGGCGCATCGACAGGTTCGAGTCGTTGAAGCCCTCGTCGTCGAAGTGCCGGTCCATCCGGTCGAGCCACGGCGCGATCCAGCCGCCGCCGCTCTCCAGAAATCCCACGCGCACGCGCGGGAAGCGGTCGGCCACGCCCTCCCAGATGACGCTCATCGCGGCCAGCATCATCTCCATGGTGTGGGAGATGATGTGCCGCGCTCCGCGCGTCTCGAAGCGATCGACGCCGACCTGGGGCATGCCGCCGGTGGAGCCCTCGTGCAGGCCGATCGAAAAGTCGAGCTCCTGCACCTCTTCCCAGAACGGCCGGTAATCCGGGTGATGCAGCATCCGGCCGTTATAGGGATTGGGGCGCAGGAAGCCGCCGCGCATGCCGAGCTCCTTGCGGGCGAAGCGCATCTCCTCGATGGCCGCCTCGATCGACTGCATCGGCAGCGCGGCCACGCCGAAGAGCCGGTCGGGGTAGGGCTCGCAGTAGTCGGCGAGCCAGCGGTTGTAGGCGCGGCACACCGCCGCCGCGAGCTTCGGATCCTGGATCGCGCCGGCGAAGAGGCCGACGCTGGGATAGAGGAAGGCCGCGTCGATGCCGTCCAGGTCGAGGTCCACGATGCGGGCGTGCGGGTCGAAGCCTCCCTTCCGCCCATCGACGTATTTCATCGTGAGGTCGGAGACGTCGCCCTGGCGCGCGCCGATCGCCCCGAGGAGGCCCAGGCCTTTCTTGCTGCCCAGCACCTTGCCCTCGATGAGCAGCCGCTCCTTGCCGTCGGTGTCCACGATCATCCGCGGCGCGCGCTCCCGGTAGCCCGGGTCCATGTACTTGTCGAACATGTCCACCGGCTCGAGCACGTGACCGTCGGCGTCGATGACGTTGTAGGTCCGGGGCATGGGGGCCTCCTCTGCGGCGGTGGCGCTGATGAGACCACCGCGGTCGGTGGTCGTCAAGGGCGGCGTGCGGTCTGCTGTCCGGCCCGAATGGCACGCCAGACCCGCTCCGGCGTCGCCGGCATCTCGAGGTGCTCCACGCCCAGCTCCGCCAGCGCGTCGACGACCGCGTTGATGGTGGCCGCGAGCGCGGGCGTGGTGCCACCCTCGCCGCCGCCGCGCAGGCCGAGCGGGTTGGACGTGGACGGCACCTCGCTGATCTCCGTCGTGAACATCGGCAGCGTGTCGGCGCGCGGCAGGACGTAGTCCATGAAGGTCGCGGACGCCGACTGGCCGGTCTGCTCGTCGTAGTGGCATTCTTCCCACAGCGCCTGGCCGACGCCGGCCGCGATGCCGCCGTGCGTCTGGCCGTGCAGGATCAGCGGGTTCACGGCGCGGCCGCAGTCGTCCACGCAGGTCCAGCGCACGACCTCGACCGCGCCCGTCTCCGGATCGACCTCGACCTCGCACACCGCGCAGCCGTAGGGAAAGGACGGCGTGCTGATCGTCTCGTCGCCCTCGCCCGCGAGCGGACCGCCGAGCCCGTCGGGAGCGTTCGGCCGCAGCGCCGCCGCGGCCACCTCGAAGATGCCGACCGACCGGTCGGTGCCCTTCACGGCAAAGCGGCCTCGCGCGAACTCGATGTCGACGGCGGCCGCCTCGAGGAGCCACGCCGCCAGGCGCGTGCCGCGCTCGACGATCGCGTCGGACGCCTTGGCCATCACGACGCCGGCCTGGCGCATCGAGCGCCCGGAATGGCTGCCGCCGCCGACGCGCGCCACGTCGGTGTCGCCGGTGATGAGGCGCACCTGCGCGAGCTCGACGCCGAACCACTCGACGAGGAGCTGGGCGAAGCTCGTCTCGTGCCCCTGGCCCGACGAGAGCGTGCCGATGACCACGTCGATACGGCCGTCGGGCCGTACGGTGATCTCGGCGCGCTCGCGAGGCGCGCCGGTGTTCAGCTCGAGGTAGTTCGAGAGACCGATGCCGCGGTAGCGGCCACGGCGGCGCGCCTCGGCGCGACGGTCTTCGAATCCCTTCCAGTCGGCCAGCGTCAGCACGCGGTCGAGCGCGGCGGGGTAGTCGCCGCTGTCGTAGAGCAGGCCCATGGGATTGCGGTAGGGCATCGCGCCCGGCGGCACGAGATTGCGCCGCCGGAGCTGCACGCGGTCGAAGCCGTGGCGGCGCGCGGCCATGTCGATCAGCCGCTCGAGCACGTACATGACCTCGGGACGGCCGGCGCTCCGATAGGGGTAGGTGGGCGACGTGTGGCTGAGCACGGCGCGGGCGCGCACGTAGGCGGCGCGGAAGTGGTAGAGGCTCGGCAGCACGCCGACGCCCTTGCCGAGCGGGATGAACGACACGGCGTGCGCGCCGACGTTGCTCGTGTGCACGCCGCGGAAGGCGAGGAAGTTGCCGTCGGCGTCGAGCGCCAGCTCCAGGTGCGAGACGAGGTCGCGCGCGTGGAAGTCGGTGAGGAACGCCTCCCGGCGCTCGCAGGTCCATTTGACGGGGCGGCGCAAGCGCTTCGCCGCCCACGGCACCAGCGCGAACTCCGGGTAGAACGCGTTGCGCGTGCCGTAGTTGCCGCCGACCTCGCGGGCGACGACGCGGACGGCGCCGCGCGGCACGCCGAGCGTTTCCGTCAGGTCGTGCTTGATGCGCTGGCTGCCGCCCGAGCCGGCATAGAGGGTGTAGTGATCCCGCTCCGCGTCGTACACGGCGAGCGCCGCGCGCGGCTCCATCGGCACGCCGGTGACGCGGTTCACGCGGGTCTCGAGCCGGACCACGTGCGCGGCGCGGGCGAACGCGGCATCGGCGGCGGCCGCATCGCCGCAGTCGGAGTCGACGCACACGTTGGAGCCGGCCTCCTCCCAGACGAGCGGCGCGCCGGGGGCGGTCGCCTGCGCGGCGCTGATCACGACGGGCAGCGGCTCGTACTGCACGCTCACGGCCTCGGCGCCGTCGCGGGCGGCCGCCGCCGTCTCCGCGATCACCATGGCCACGGCCTCGCCCACGAGCCGCGCGCGGTCGGCGGGCAGCGGCGGGTGCGGGGCGACGAAGTGCTCGGCGCCGTCGCGGTTGTGGAGCTGGGGCTCGTACGGGTTGGCCGGAACGGGGCGGTGCGGAATCGGCTTGAGGCCGTCGGCCTCGGCGTCGGCGCCGGTGAGCACCGCGATGACGCCGGGCATCTTCAGCGCGGCCGCGCCGTCGATTCTCACGAGGCGCGCGTGGGCGTGCGGCGAGCGCACGAAGCACGCGTACGCCTGTCCCGGCGCGTTGAAGTCGTCGCTGAAGCGGCCCTTGCCGACGATCAGCCGCGCGTCTTCCACCCGCCGAACGGGCTTGCCGAAGCCCTCCGCCGCCGAGCGGGTGCGTGACTGGAGCAGGGACATCGCCGCTACTCCTTGAACTGCGCCGCCCGCCAGCGCAGCGCGGCGCCGAGCCCTTCCTTCTCCCGGATCTCGTCGAACTTCACGCCGACCTCGGTGCGGGCCGCGTAGAGGGCGGCGAGCACGTCGACGCCGGCGTGCATGGCGTTGAGGAAGCCGGCGCACTCGGCGCCGCGGTTGACGGCGAGCTTGGTGGCGGCGAGCGCCTCGGGCGACATGAGGGCCATGCGCCGCGCGATCTTCAGCGTCGCCGTCGTCAGCTCGGCGCGCGGCACCACGCGGTTCACCATGCCGTACGCGAGCGCGGTCGGCGCGTCGATCGGGTCGCCGAGGTAGAGCAGCTCGCGGGCGCGCTTGAGGCCGATGACCCACGGCATGACCATCACGGGGCCGACGCTGGAGAAGCGGATCTCCGGCTCGCCGAAGAGCGCGTCGTCGGCGGCGATCGTGAGGTCGCAGACCATCGCCAGCTCGCAGCCCCCACCCAGGCAGTGGCCCTGCACGGAGGCGATCACCGGCTTCTTCATGTTCCACGGCGTCAGCTCGAGGGTGGCGTCGTCGGTGAGCGAGGCGTGCCAGGCCAGCGCGTTGCCGCGCCGCGCGGCCCGGGCCGGGTTGGGCGAGATGTCGTAGCCGGCGCAGAAGCTGCGGCCCTCGGCGCGCAGCACGACCACGCTCGTGATCGGATCGCGATCGGCCTCGTGGAAGCGCTCGACCAGCGTCGTCTTGAGCTCGGGGCTGATCGCGTTGAGCTTGTCGGGCCGGTTGAGCGTGACGAGGCCGACGCGGCCGTCGGCGGCGTAGGTGACGAGGCTCATCGTGTCCTCCAGAGGCGGGCGGAGGCCGTGCTGCGCTTCACCGGGGTGCGCCGAGCGGCACGAAGACCGACACGCGCGGCCCGGGCCCGACCTCGCGCGTGCCGTGGCCCTGGCCCGTCAGGTCCTCGGCGATCAGGATGTCGCCGGGGCCGAGCCGGCGGACGGTACCGTCGCCGATCTCGATGTCGACGGCGCCGGAGAGCGTGAAGACGGCGTAGCGCCCCGGCGCGTGATGCCAGGGGTTGGTGCGCTTGGGCTCGAAGCGGCGGACGACGATGCCGCTGCCGGGGATCAGCTCGGCGGCCTCGGACTGGTCGCCGCGCGGCTCGAGCCTGGGCTCGATGTCCTGGAAGTGCGACGTGCCGTCCAGGCCCGTGTAGATGCGGATGATCGCCATGGGCGCCTCCTCGGGGCCCCACGGATACAGGGCCGGGCGCTGTTCGTCAAGTACGCTGGTATGACGACTCTGGCATAATGGGATGACCGGGAGGTCACGAGTGAAAACGCTCTCAGTCAAGTTGCCGGACGGGCTCGACGCCAGGCTCACGGCCGTGGCGCGGCGCCGAAAGACGACCAAATCCAGCCTGGTGCGGAAAACCCTCGAGGGCGTGCTTCGCGAACGGGGCACGCCGAAGCGCGGCTCGGCGCTCGACCTCGTTCGCGATCTCGTGGGATGCGTCGCGGGGCCCGCCGACCTCTCGGTGAACAAGGCTCATCTGAAGACCTTCGGCCGTTGAATCGGACCGTCGTGCTCGATACCGGTCCGCTCGTGGCCCTCATCAACCGCCGTGATCGCTACCACCGGTGGACGACCGAGCAATGGGCCGACGTCGAGCCCCCGGTCCTGACGTGCGAGGCCGTTCTGACCGAGGCCTGCTTTTTGCTCAGGAAGTCGTCGGGAGGTCCGGCGGCGGTGCTCGAGCTTGTCGGTCGAGGCGTCGTCAAGGTCGCGTACCACGTCGAGGCGGACATCGAGGCGCTGGGCAGGCTCATGACCCGTTATTCGGACGTGCCCATGTCGCTCGCCGATGCCTGCCTCGTCCGCATGATCGAGCGGCAACCGAATGTTGCAGTACTCACGCTCGACAGTGACTTCCGCGTCTACCGCTCACATGGACGGCGGGTCATTCCCATCGTGATGCCCTCTGACATCTGACCGTCTCGAGAGCGACAGTCCTCCGCACCGTCTGAGGCGACCCAATAGAGACTCCACCCCGAAGGTCTGCTGCTCACACGACTCCCCATCAGTCAGCTGGATCTCACATTCAGAACTATTGGCTCACGTGCTTGATGAACCGCTCCGGCGGGTTCTCGCCCCACTGGCTCCTGAACCCTTCCTCGGCCGACAGGAGATTGCTGCCGCTCTTCGCGTTGAGCCGGTCGGTGTCCGCCCAACGCTCGTGGACGCGGCCCCACGGATCGGCCCAGTAGTCGTAGACCTGGCTGCCGAGCAGGTGCCGCCCCACGCCCCACATGTGGTCGTACTTGCCGAGCCGCGTCAGGTACTCGTGGTCCTTGAACACGGCGTCCACGTCCGGCACCTCGAACGACATGTGGTTCAGCCCCGCGCGCTCGTTGTGTACGCAGAAGAATGTGTGGTGATCGACGTACTCGTCGCCACGATCGCAACGGTTGAACGAGCCGATGACGTTGCTCTTGTCGCCCGCGTACACGTCGTCAGAGCAGATGAACCCCAGCGTCTCGCGGAACCACTGCACGGTCTCCTTCACCTTCGGCGTGCCGAGCACGCCGTGGCCCATCCGCTTGATCGGCGAGGGCGACGGGCGCAGCCGCATCAGATCGCCGGCGCGGCGGAGTGGCTCGAGGCCGCTGTTCATGTGCTGGCCGGGCACCGGGATCGGCGGCAGCGGCTCGATGCCGTACACCACCTCGACCTGGTAGCCGTTCGGCTCGCGCAGCCGCACGCGCCGGCCGCCGCCGGGCTCGTCGATCGACTCCACGCCGGAGGCGCCGGGCGCCTTCGCCACGCGCTTCAGGTCGTCCTCGCTCGCCGCGTAATACGCCAGGCCGACGAAGGCGGGGTCGCCCTTCTCCGTGACGTGCAGGTGATGGCCGGGGTCGGTGCCGCGCATGTAGAGCGCGCTCGGCGTGCGCGCCGCGCGGATCATGCCGAAGTGCGTGAGGAACTCCTCCGCCGCGTCGAGGTCGGGCGACCGCAGCCGCCCGTACGCGAGGTCCTTCACCTTGATCAGAGCCATGCTCGTCCCTCCTGGGTTTACGACGGCCCTCCGCCGTCGCGGAGACCAAGATACGCCTCCTGGATACGCGTTTGCTCGCGCAATACCGCCGGCGCCCCGCCCGCCACGACGCGGCCCTCCTCGAGCACGTAGGCGCGGTCGGCGATCTCCAGCGCCCGCACGACGTTCTGCTCGACGAGCAGGATGGTCACGCCCTCGGCGTGGATGGCGCGGATGATCTCGAACATGTGATCCACCACCGCCGGCGCCAGGCCGAGCGACGGCTCGTCGAGCAGCAGCAGACGCGGGCGCGCCATCAGCGCGCGGCCGATCGCCGCCATCTGCTGCTGGCCCCCCGACAGCGAGCCCGCCGCCTGCCGCCGGCGCTCGCTCAGGATCGGAAAGAGATGGTAAACGCGGTCGAGCGTCTCCCGCCGGGCGCGGCGCGCCTCGCCGCGGTAGCAGCCGATGTCCAGGTTTTCCTCGACGGACATCCGCGCGAACAGCCGCCGACCTTCCGGCACCAGCGCGATGCCGTGGCGACACACGAGGTGCGGTGCGACGGCGCCGAGGTCGAGCCCGGCGAAACGCAACTCACCCGAGCGCGCGCGGTGCAGCCCGGCGATCGTGTTGACGAGCGTGCTCTTGCCGGCGCCGTTCGGTCCGATGACCGAGACGACCTCGCCCGCATCCACCTCCAGCGTCGCGTCCCACACCGCGGGGGCGTCGCCGTACGCGATGGCGAGCCGGCGCACCTCAAGCAACATGGGCCTTGCCGAGATAGACCTCGATGACGCGCGCGGCGCGCATCGCCTCGCGCGGACCGCCGGCGGCGATGACCTCGCCCTCGTTCAGCACCACCACGCGGTCCGACAGCTCGAGGACGGCGCGCATGAGGTGCTCGACGAAGAGAATGGCCACCCCACGCTCGCGGATCTGGCGGATCAGGTGGACCGCGCTCGCGATCTCCCCGGGGTTGAGGCCCGACAGCACCTCGTCGAGCAGGATCACGCGCGGCCGGCCCGCGAGCGCGCGCGCCAGCTCGAGGAATTTGCGCTCGTGCAGGTTGAGCTCGTGGGGCAGCGCCGCCGCGCGCCGGCCGAGCCCGGTGAACTCCAGCCAGGCGCGCGCCTCGGCGCGGGCCTCGGCGGGCGCGCAGCGCGCCGAGCCGAACGTCGCGGCCAGGGCCACGTTGTCGAGCGCGCTGAAGTGAGCGAACGGGCGCGGGATCTGATAGGTGCGCGACACGCCGAGCCCGGCGATCTCGTGCGCCGGGCGTCCGGTCAGCGTCGCTGCGCCCAGCTCGACCCGTCCGCGATCCGCCGCGTGATGGCCGCTGATCACGTTGATCAGCGTGGTCTTGCCCGAGCCGTTGGGCCCGACGAGGGCGACGATCTCGCCGGGCGCCACGCTCAGGCTCACGCCGCGCAGCGCCTGGATCCCGCCGAACGCCCTCCACACGTCGCGGCAGTCGAGCGTCGCCGGCGCTTCCGTACGCGCGCCGGCTGCCGCGAGGATCGGGGACACCGCGACGTCGGCGGCGCGCTCCCGCCGGCCGCGCGCGCGCCGGAGGACGGCGGGCACCAGGCCCTCGGGCAGCAGAAGGACGATCAGGATGAGGACGAAGGCGACCACCGCGCGGCCGAGGATGGCCTGCTGGCCGCCGGTGAACGCGTAGAGCGAGGCCGTGATGAGGGCCGCGCCCACCGCGGGGCCCAGCCAGTGGCGCGCGCCGCCGAGGACGGACATCAGCACGACGTAGAGCGGCACGGTGATCGAGAACGTGTCGGGAACGGTGAGGTAGCTCACGTACATGGCGTGGATGCCGCCGGCGACGCCGGCGATCCCCGCCGACAGCGCGAACGCCACGAGCTTGTACGCGAACGTCGGCACGCCCTCGACCTCGGCGACGTCCTCGTCGTCGTGGATGGCGAACAGGCCGAGCCCGAGCCGCGAGCTTGTGATGGTGTACGCGGCGGCCAGCGTGAGGACGGCGAGACCGAGGGCGAGGAGGTAGAAGGTGCCGGTGGGCGAGGCGACGAGGCGCGGAAGCGGCACGTTGCTCAGGTAGACGCCGGGCCCGCCGTCCAGACGCGTGTTGAGGACGATCGTCGCCAGCACGAACGTGATGGCGAGCGTGAGCAGACCGAACAGCTCGCCGCGCAGGCGCTTGACCCGGAAGACGACGGCGCCGATGCCGACGCTCAGCAGCGTAGCAACGACCGCCGCCACGGGCAGGGCGGCGAGGAACGGCGCGCCGAGGCCCGCCGTGAGCGTGGCCACCGTGTACATGCCGGCGCCGAAGAAGGCGCCGTGGCCGAAGCTGAAATAGCCGGCGTAACCGCTCAGCAGGCTCCAGCTCGTGGCGAGCGCGACCCAGTGGAAGACGAGGTAGAGGAAGGACTCGTAGAAGGCCGGCAGCCCGACCAGCGGCAGCATCGCGAGGATGAGTCCCGCGGCGAGAAGGCCGATGGCCTGCCTCACACGCGCTCCGGACGCAGCACGAGGAGCCCGATGAGGATCGAGAACGAGACGAGCGGCGCCCACGCCGGCGCGGCGACGGCCATCGTGACCGACTCGCTGACGCCGATCAGGAATCCCGCCAGCAGCGCGCCCACCGGATTGCCGAGGCCGCCGATGATCACCACCGCGAAGACCGTGCCGAGCCAGGCCCAGATCTGCGCCGGCGCCAGCGTCGAGATGAGCGCGATGAACGCGCCCGCCACGCCGGCGTAGGCCGCGCTGATGCCGGAGAGCACGAAGGCGTGGGCGCGGTGGTTCACGCCGAACGCGCCCGCCATCGCGGGGTCCTCGGCGGCCGCGCGCAGCGCCTTGCCCACGTAGGTGAAGCGCAGCCACGCCCAGGTGGCAACGGCCAGGGTGGCCGCGGTCAGGCACGCGAGCAGCTCGAGCGTCGGGACGAAGAGCGGGCCCACGCGGATGGACGCGCTCGCCCACGGCGTCTCGTAGCGCCGGTAGTCGGCCGTCCAGAACCACTGGATGAGCGACTCGAGGATCACCGCGAGCCCGAAGGTGACGAGCAGCGAGGTGAACTCGGTGACGCGGAACCGCGCGAAGACGACGTGGAGCACCACGCCGAGGGCGAAGAACGCCGGCACGATGAGGCCGGCGGCCAGCCACGGCGCCAGGTGGAAGGCGTGGCCGAGCTGGTAGGTGAGATACGCGCCGAGGAGGGCCAGGGCGAAGTGCGAGAGGTTCACCAGCCGCAACAGGCCCCACGAGAGACTGAGGCCCAGCGCGAGCAATGCGTACAGGCCGCCGGCCAGCAGGCCGGAGACGACCGACTGGCCGAGCAGCGTGAGGCTCGGCATCGCGCGCTACCCGCGCGATCCGGTCAGGGCGGGAGCAGCCGGGCGCCCGGCGCCGCGAACTCGCGGGGCCACACCACGACCCACTTGCCGTCCTGCACCTGCTTCACCCGGAAGAGATCGTCGCCGTAGTTGTTCGGGCCGTCGAAGCGCAGCTTGCCGATGATCGTGTCCACGCGGTTCTTCTTCAGCCACTGCGCGAGCACTTTGTCGTCGAGGCTCTTCGTCGCGGTCACCGCGGCCTCCAGGCACTGCCAGGCCGCCCACGAGCCGGCCACCTGCGTCTCCACGTACGGGTAGGGCACGTTCGCCTTCGTCGCGCGCTCACGGAAGAGCGGCACCAGCTTCGCGGCGCCCGCGTTGCTCATGAAGGGCGGGTGCTCCTCGAAGACGGTGACGGACAGCGCGTTCTTCGCGTCGGGCGCCAGCGCCAGCGGGCCGGGCGCGGGGAACAGGTGGAAGTGCCGCGGCGGCGTGTAGTCGAGCTTCTTCATCGCCTCCAGCATCTGGTTGCCGTCCAGGCCGAGCACGCCGATCCAGAGGAAGTCGGGGTTGGCATCCTTCACGCGCGCGGCAAGCGCGCCCCAGTCGCGATTGCCGAACTCGTATTCGAGGTACAGCACGACCTTGAGGCCGCGCTTCTCGGCCACCTCCTTCGCGCCGGAGGACTGGAATTGCGCCGACGAGAACTTGCTCGTCACGATGGCGACCGTCTTCGGCGGATTCGACGTGGCGGCGAGGGCGTCGAAGACCGTGGTCGGCACCGTGCGGTTCGGCTCGGGGCCGAAGGCCGCCGTCGGGAAGTGCATCTCGTACTTGGCCAGGTGCGGCATGCCGAACGAGTGGTGCGGGAAGACTTTCTGGTAGCGCTGCGCGACGCCCATCGCCGCCAGGATCCCGCTCGTCGCGTACGGCCCCATCAGGAGATCGACCTTGTCGACGGTGATCAGCTTCTCGTAGAGGCTGCGCGTGAGGTCCGGCTTGGACTGATCGTCGAGCAGGACCCACTCGACGGGGCGGCCGAGCAGCCCGTGGCCCTTGTTCAATTCGTCGACGTAGATCTCGCCCGCGATCTTGTGCAGCAGCGCGGTGGGCGCGAGGGGGCCGGTCAGGGCGAGCGTTCCGCCGATGCGGATCGGCGGTCCGGCGGGCGCGGCCAGCGCCGTCGCGGCGAAGGTGACGAGGATGAGCGCGACCAGCGCGCCACGGACCATGATGGGTCCCTCCGCGATGGGGGTGGGTCCCGAATCGTGCGCGCAGAGTAGAGACTGCGCGCCGCGTTGTCAATCACCCGGCGCTCAGAAGCCCTCCGAAGACGCGACGTGCGATCTTGAACGCCTCCCGCACCGTTGCTCCTGCTCCCGGCGCCGTGGGATTCGTCTCACGCCACGCCCTCAAATGGTCTTCCGACCGGAAGAAGTTGAGCGTCGTTCAGAGCGAGTCCAGGGCCCGGCCTCGATGGTCGGCCTGCTTTTCGAACCACACCATCACGCCATCCACCTCTGGCCCTGCATCCGGGGAGACCGAGAAGTTCAGAGGCGCCTGGCAGTGGTGACATTTGGTACCGATGTGAACGGACAGCCCGAGCATCGGCGCGATACCGAGCGCGTCGGTGGCGCAGCACGCGTACCGTTCCGCTCCGTCGGGGAGCCGGATGACGAAGGACGTCGGCGCGGCCGCGAACGGGTAGGCGACATCCACATGCCCGTCGCGGACCCGAATCAAGTCGTCGTCGTCGAGCGCACGGAGCGTGTCGTGGACGCTCGCTCTCGCGTTGTCGGGAAAGGTGGCGACGATGTCGTCGACGGGAATCGGCCCGCCTCGCTCCACGAACGAGCGCAGGATTCGTTGCAGCACGTCGGTCTGGCGGGCCGCTCGACGCGCGGCCCACCTCGCCTCCAGGGCGGGGTCCGCGAGCTCCTCCGCCGTCCTGATCTCTAGGGTCGCCACCGGCGTCCTCCCGTCATGTATCCGCGAAGTATCGCACGGCGGCTTGACACCTCCGCGCGCCGGCCGCAGAGTCGTGCCGTGCTGCGCGCCACCCGCGACCTCGTGCTGCCGACGACGATCACCGGCTCCTATCCGCGGCCGCAGTGGTTCGTCGAGGAATTGCGCGGGCGCGGCTTCAAGGACGCGCTCGGTGACTCGCGCTTCCGCGAGCAGTACCTCGACGCGGTGGCGTGTCTCGTCCGCGAGCAAGAGATGGCGGGGCTCGACATCGTCACCGACGGCGACTCGCGCTTCGACCTCACCGTCGGCGGCAAGTCGTGGTTCTTCTACGTCATCGAGCGGCTGCGCGGCATCACCGGCCACGTGGACCGCGCGGCGGCCGGCGGCTGGCGCGGGCTGCCGCCGGGCCACATCCTGCGCGAGGTGATGGAGGCGTACCAGCCCGCGGTGGTCGGCGAGGCGGTCAGCGGCGCATCGCTGCAATACGCAGCGCTCTTCAAGACGGCCCAGCGGCTCAGCGCGCGGCCCGTGAAGTTCGGCGCCATCACCGGGCAGTCGCTCGCCAAGATGCTCGTCAACCGCCACTACGCCTCGGACCGTGAGCTGATCCTGGCCCTGGCCGAGATCAACAACGCCGAATTCAAGGAGGTCGCGGCCGCCGGGTGCCGCGTGATCCAGGTCGAGGAGCCGCAGCACCACATCGCCGGCGCCAACGGCACCGCCACCGACAAGGATCTGGAGTTTTTCACCGAGGCCGTCAACCGGGAGATCGCGGGCGTCGACACCGAGATCTGGCTGCACACCTGCTGGGGCAATCCCAACCAGCAGCCGCTGCACTGGGACCGGCCGTCCTACGAGCGCGCGCTGCCGTACCTGTTGGCGACGAACGCCGACGTGCTGACGCTCGAATGCGCGTCCACGAAAGGGCGCGACCTGCCGCTGCTCAAGCACCACCGCACCGACAAGAAGATCGCCATCGGCGTGGTAAACCACTCGACGGCCGCCGTCGAGCCGCCCGAGTTCGTGGCGAACTTGATTCGCAGGGCGCTGGAGTACGTGCCGCCGGAGCGCCTCGTGCTCTCCACCGACTGTGGCTTCGGCCGCGAGGGGCTCGCGCGCCGCATCGCGTTCTACAAGTGCGTCGCGATCAACCTCGGCGCCAACCTCGTGCGCCGCGAGCTGAAGCTGCCCGAGGTCGAGATCCCCGCCGCCGACCCGCGCTGGACGTTCGGGGGGTAGGCGTCCGGATCTCCATGCGCCTGATCACGCCATCCTCGATGACGTAAACGTGCTGAACCATCTGATCGGTGACGATCGCCCCGGCGCGGTCGCGCACGACTTGATGGACGTCGACGACGACGCGTCCCGGCTCGACGGTGGTGAAGCGCCGCGGCTCGACGTGGGGATCGATCACGTCCCACTGGCGGGTCCAGTAGGCACGCACGGCGTCGTGGCCGTGCACGTAGCCGCCCTCCATCCCGTTCGGCCACACCACGTCCGGATGCATCGTGCCCAGCGCGGCGTCGATGTCGCGGGCGTTGAACGCCGCGTACGCATCGCGGAGTAATTTCATACTCGCCAGCCGAGCCTCCCAGGCGATGTTCGCTCGCGGCATCGGACTGTATCAGATTCTGGACATTCCGTGCGACGAGCGTGGTCGCTAGGATCGATCCAGTGAGGCGCCGCCGAATCCAGGTCGATCAGCGGTCCATTTTGCTCGTCCGCGGTCAGCGCGCGATGCTCGACGCCGATCTTGCGGCGCTCTATCGTGTACGGACAAAGGCGCTCGTCCAGGCGGTCCGAAGAAACGCTTCGCGTTTTCCTGAAGACTTCATGTTTCGACTGACTGGCCAGGAGGCTGCCCGTTTGAGGTCACAATTTGTGACCTCAAACGTAAGGCAGGGGCGCGGTGGGCGTCGCTTCCTCCCATACGCTTTCACCGAACATGGCGTTGCGATGCTCTCGAGCGTGCTCCGAAGTCAACGCGCGATCGACGTCAACATCGCGATCATGCGCACCTTCGTTCGCCGCCGTCGAATATCGCTCTCGCATGAAGAGCTCGCGCGCAAGCTGAGCGCGCTCGAAAGGAAGTACGACTCGCAGTTCGAGGCGTCTTCGACGCGATCCGGCAGCTGATGTCCACGCCCGTCTCGGGACGCTCCGCGATCGGATTCCGGCCGCGCCCGAACGCCGAGCCTACATCCGCCAGCCGAGCCACTCGCAGACGCCACGGCCCATCACCCACTCGAGGTCGTCACCCTTCAGCCACGGCTGCTCTTTCGTGAAGAGATCGACGCACTCGCGGTAGGAGCACGGCATGCGCGTGAGGTCGGTGCCCCAGAACGTGCGCTTCGGCCCGAACGCCTCCACCAACCGCTTGATCGCGTCGTGCAGGTCGCGGAACGGATATTCCTGCGTCGACAGCGACGGCATCCCCGAGGCCTTCACGGCGATGTTCGGGTGCTTGGCGAGCGCGCACACGGCGGGCAGATCCTCGAAGACCTTCGGCGCCTTCTGGCGGATGTTGAGCCCCACGTGGTCGATCACGAGCTTCAGCCCCGGATGCTTGCTCGCGATGCGGTCGAGGTGGTCGAGGGCGCCCGGCACCAGCACCATCAGCGGGACGCCGGCCTTCTCCGCGGCCGGCCACAGCCAGTCGGCGGAGCCGTCGGTCAGGAAGTGGCGGTTGTGCTCGTTGTGGAACGTGAAGCGCATGCCGAGCATGCCCGGCTGCTTTCGCCAGTCGGGGACGAGCGCCTTGCTCGCCGGATCGGCGAGGTTCAGGCGCCCCATCACGGCGAACTTGTCGGGATGCGTCCGCGCCGCCTCCAGCGCGAGATCGTTGCGGTCGCCTTCCCACGAGGGCGGCACGATCACGATGCGGCTGACCTTGGCCAGCTCCATCTCGAACAGCAGCATGTCGCGGGTGACGGGATACGGCTTCTGCGCCTCGACCCCGCGGCCGGCGGGCCACGGGCGCTGCGGCGTGTCGGCCCCCCAGAGGTGCACCTGCGAGTCCGCGATGAACATGAACGCTCCTTTCGGGCGCGGCGGGCGCTACTGGCCGCCCGTCACGTCGATGGTCACGCCCGTGACGAAGTCCGCGTCGCTGGAGGCGAGGAAGCAGATCACGCGCGCCTGGTCGACGGGCTCGGCGATGCGCCGCAGCGGCACCCGCTCGACCTCGGCCTTCTGCTCGATCGGCGACATGCCGTCCCAGCGCGGGCGCAGCCGCGGGCTCAGGGTCAGGCTCGGCGCGATCGCGTTGACGTTGATGCCGTGCGGACCCAGCTCGAGCGACAGCTTGCGCGTGAGCGCGATGATGCCGCCCTTGGCGGTGGCGTAGGCGGCGCTGCTGCTGGCGCTGAGGCCGCGCCCGGCGATCGACGAGATGTTGACGATCTTGCCCGCGGCCTGGCGCTTCATGACCGGCACCACCGCGTGGCAGAAGAGGAACGTCCCGGTGAGGTTGAAGTGCAAGAGCTGCTGCCAGTCGGGCAGCGTCAGCTCGTCGATCGGCGCCGCCGGCTTGCCGATGATCGTGCTGCCGCCGACGGCGTTGACGAGGATGTCGATGCGCTTGTGCTCCTGCACCGTTCGCCGCACGACGCTCTCGACCTGCGCGGCATCCAGCGCGTCGGCGGCGAGCGCGTGCGCGGCGCCGCCGCGCGCGCGGATGGCGCCGGTCGTCTCGTCGAGCGCGGCCTTGTCCGTGTCCACGAGGACGACCGTGCCGCCCTCGCGGCCGATGATCTCGGCGGTGGCGCGGCCGATGCCGCGGCCGCCGGCGGTGACGAGCGCGATCCGTCCCTGGAATCTCATGGTGGCGGAAGTGTACTCTACCTGCCGGCGTCAAGGAGGGCACGGTGATGGAGGTTCCGGACGGCTGGGGACTGGACGGCAAGGTGGCGCTGGTGTCGGGCGGCGGCGCCGCGGGCGACGGCATCGGCAACGGCCGCGCGGCGGCGATCCTCCTGGCGAAGGCGGGTGCGCGCGTCGTCGTGGCGGACCGCGACCTCAAGCTCGCGCGGCGGACGGTGGAGATGATCGAGTCGGTGGGCGGCCAGGCCATCGCGGTCGAGGTCGACGTCACCCGGTCGGCCGACTGCGCGGCCATGGTGAGGACGGCCGTGGAGCGCTTCGGGCGGCTCGACCTGCTCGACAACAACGTGGGCATTGGCAGCCGCGGCTCCGTCGTCGACCTCGGCGAGGACGAGTGGCGGCGCGTGATGCAGGTCAACGTCGAGACGATGTTCCTCGTCGCCAAGCACGCGATCCCCGCCATGAGGCGCGCCGGCGGCGGCGCCATCGTCAACGTCTCGTCGATCTCCGCGCTGCGCCCGCGCGGCCTCACCGCCTACACCGCGTCCAAGGGCGCGGTCATCGCCCTCACGCGCGCGATGGCGGTGGACCACGGCCGCGAGGGCATCCGCGTCAACTGCGTGGCGCCCGGTCCCGTCTACACGCCGATGGTCTACGCGGGCGGCATGACGCCCGCCGTGCGCGAGAAGCGCAAGAAGGCGTCGGTCCTGCAGCAGGAGGGCACCGGCTGGGACATCGGTCACGCCGTGCGGTTCTTGCTCTCCGACTACGCGCGCTACATCACCGGCCACACGCTCGTCGTCGACGGCGGCACCACGCTCACCGCGCCGGAGCGCGACTCGCAGTAGTCAGCCTTTCAGGCCGCTGACGCGCACGCCCTCGACGATCCGCTGGTTGGCCACGATGAAGACGACCAGCAGCGGGAGCGCGCTCAACGCGGCGCCGGCCATGATCGGCCCGTAGGACTCCGAGCTGTACGCGCTGCGCAGCAGCGCCAGCGCGACGGGCAGCGGGAACATCTCGGGCCGGTTGACGGCGATCAGCGGCCACAGGAAGTCGTTCCACGCGGAGCGAAAGGCGAAGATCGCCAACGCCGCAAGGACCGGCTGAGAGAGCGGCAGCACGATGCGCGTGAAGGTCTGCCACGGGCTCGCACCGTCGATGAGCGCGGCATCCTCCAGCTCGCCCGGCATCGTCAGGAAGAACTGGCGCAGCAGGAACACGCCGAAGGCGAACGTCATGGCCGCCTCGGGGACGATCAGGCCCTGGTAGGTGCTCAGCCAGCCCAGGCGCTGCACGAGCACGTACTGCGGCACCAGCACGACGGCGTTCGGAATCATCAGGCTGCCGACGAGCAGCGTGAACACGACGTCGCGCCCGGGGAAGCGCAGGCGCGCCAGCGGATAGGCGGCCATCGCGCTGGTGACCACGACGATGGCGACCGTCCCCAGCGCGATCACGAGGCTGTTGGCGAACGCGCGGCCGATGCGCGCCGTGCGCGAGCTGCTGAACAGCACCTCCTGGTAGTGCTCTGCCGTGACCGGCCAGGGGACCCACTCCGGCGGCAGCCGCACGATGTCGGCGGTGAGCTTCAGCGACGTCACGAAGACCCACACGATCGGCAGCAGCCACACGATGGCCAGCACGCTCAGCGCGAGCGTCAGCACGAGCGCCTGGACGCGCGGGCGCCGCACCCTCAGTACTCCGTGTGTCCGCGCAGGAGCCGGAACTGGAGGATCGAGAAGACCATGATGATCGCGAACAGCACCCAGGCCATGGCGGAGGCGGCGCCGAACTGGAAGAAGTTCTGGAACGCCGTCTCGTAGAGATGCTGCACGACGGTTCGCGTGGCGTCGCCCGGCCCGCCGCTGGTGAGCACGAAGACCTGGCCGAAGATCTGGAACGACCCGATGACATGGGTGACCACGACGAACAGGAGCACCGGACGGAGCAGCGGGAGCGTGATCGACCGGAACGTGCGCCAGCCGCCGGCGCCGTCGAGGGCCGCCGCCTCGTACAGCTCGCGCGGGATGTCCTGCAATCCCGCCAGGTAGATCACGAGGTAGTAGCCGGTCACCCACCACACGGTGGTGGCGATGATCGCCCACATGGCGGTCGCCGGATCCGCCAGCCACGAGCGCGCCGGCACGCCGAGCGCGCGCAGGTAGTAGTTGAACGGGCCCACGACGGGATCGAGCAGCCAGAGCCACGCGAGACCGACCGTCACCACCGAGAGCGTGAACGGGAAGAAGAACACGCCGCGCAGCACGGTGCGCAGCGCGCCGCGATTCAGCGCGAGCGCCAGGACGAGGGGAACGGCGAGGATCGGCAGCGTGCTGGCCACCGTGTAGAACGCCGTGTTCCAGAGGCTCACGTGGAAGCGCGTGTCATCGGCCAGGCGCGTGTAGTTCGCGAGCCCGAGGAATTGATAGCTCGCGCGCCCGAGCCGCGCGTTGGTGAAGGACAGGCGCAGGCCTTCCAGCAGCGGGTAGACGCGGAAGGCCGCGAACAGCAGCAGACCCGGCGCGAGGAACAGGTACGCCGTCCCCGTCTGCCGGCGACGGCCTCGCGTCACGCTCAGTCCGGCAGCGCGTTGATCTGGCGGGCCAGGTCCTCCATCGCCGCCTTCGCGGGTTTCTGTCCGGTGTAGATGCTCTCGATCACGGGTCGCGTGAGGTTCTCGGCGGCGACCCACTTCGGCGTGGGCTGGCCGACCTGCCAGTTCGGCGCCTGGCCGAGCAGCGTCTTGAGCACCGGATCGCCGGTGACGCGCGGATCGCCGTGGGCCTTGCGGCTCGCCGAGACCTGGCCGGCCTTGAGCGTCCACTCCGCCACGTGATCGGTCAGCCACCGCACATGCGTCCACGCCGCCTCGCGCCGGTTGCGGTCGGCGCTCTTCGGCTTCGGGAAGGCGTACTGGTGCGGCATCGACCACACCACCGGCTGCTTGAACAGCCGCGGCACCGGCGCCGCCGCGAAGTCCACCTTCGCCTCGCGCAGGCCGGTGAAGTTCCACGAGCCCGCGATCCACATGCCCAGCCGGCCGGCGATGAACGCGTCGCGACAGTTGGCGTTCGCGGGGGGCGCGATGCCGAGCGGCCCGCCGAGCCCCGCCCAGAATTCCGCGACCTCGAGCGCCGCCGGCTCGCTCACGCCCGCGCGCTTGAGGTCCGGCGTATAGATGTTGGCGCCGTTCTGCCAGAGCAGGTTGTGGAAGCCCCAGGTGTAGCGCCCCGGATTGCTGGTGCCGATGGCGAAGCCGAAGGTGTCGCCCCTGGCGATCTTCTTCGCCATGGTGACGAGCTCGTCACGGCCGGCCGGCACCTTCGGCTTTCCGTCGGCGCCGACGAGCCCCGCCTCCTTCATGACCTTGACGTTCAGATAGAGCAGGTGCTGGGGCACATCGAGCGGCAGCGAGTAGCGCTTGCCCTGGAACGTCCCGCCCTGCCAGGTCGCCGGCAGATATCCGTCGCCCCGAAAGCCCTTGCCGGTCGCCGTCGCCTCGTCGATCGCTTCCAGCACGCCGTCGTTCGCGAAGTGCGGGACCTCGACGGTGTGGATCAGCGCGAGGTCGGGCCCTTCGCCGGCGGGCACCGAGACCTGGAGCTTCGGGTAGAGATCGGCCCACGGCAGGCGCTGCTGCTCGACGCGGATGCCCGTCTCGCGCGTGAAGCGCTCGATCAGCTCGTCCATCACCTTGCCGTCGGCGCCCGTGAGGCCGTTCCAGTAGGTGATGGTGGCTTTCGACTGCGCGGCGCCGGGGCGCGGCCACGCCGTCGCCGTCGCGGCCGCCGCGGCACCGGCCAGGAATGTGCGGCGGCTCACTGGACGCTGTGCCATGGCATGTCCTCCGGCGACGCTCGCGTCGCGCCGAGACTCTATCACGGGCCGCGTCGCGTTGACACGCGCCGGCGCGTTCCCTAGACTCCGCGGGTCATGACTCGCATCTCGATCGATCTCGCGCGGCGCCTGGGCACCGTCGACCGCCGGATCTTCGGCCAGTTCATCGAGCACCTGGGGCGCTGCATCTACGGCGGCGTGTACGACGAGGGTTCCCCGCTCGCCGACGCCCGCGGCTTCCGGCGCGACGTGCTCGATGCCGCGCGACCCCTGCGCATCCCGATCCTCCGCTGGCCCGGCGGCAACTTCGTGAGCGGCTACCACTGGCTCGACGGCGTCGGGCCGAGAGACAAGCGACCGCGGCGCAGCGAGCTGGCGTGGTACGCCGAGGAGTCGAATCGCTTCGGCACCGACGAGTTCATCGAGTATTGCCGCGTGCTCGGCGCCGAGCCGTTCATCTGCGTGAACATGGGCTCGGGCACGATGGACGAGGCCCAGGCGTGGGTCGAGTACTGCAACGGCACGGGCAACACCTCGTGGGCGAATCTCCGTCGGCAGCACGGCCACCCCGACCCGTACCGCGTGCGCTACTGGGGGCTGGGCAACGAGATGTACGGCGGCTGGCAGATCGGCAACATGAACGCCCACGACTACGTGAAGAAGGCGCGCGCGTTCGCCATGGTCATGAAGCGCACCGATCCGTCCATCGAGCTCATCGGCTGTGGCCAGAACGGCTGGAGCGAGTGGGACGAGATCACCCTGGGCGGGCTCGCCGAGCTCATCGACTTCCATTCGATCCACCTCTACACCGGCGGCCCCGACCATTACGCGACGGTCTTCCAGTCGCACCAGGCGGAGCGCGCGATCCGCATCTGCTCGGCGCTGATCGAGCGCGTGCGCCACGCGCAGCGGATCGCCCATCCCATCCACATCGCCTTCGACGAGTGGAACGTGTGGTGGCGGACGCGGAGCCACGAGGACCGCGTGGGCGGCGTCGAGGAGCGCTACAACCTCTCCGACGCGCTCGCCGTCGCCACCTACCTCAACGGCTTCATCCGCCACTGCCGCACGGTGCGCATCGCCAACTTCGCCCAGCTCGTGAACGCGATCGCCCCGATCTTCACCAACCCGAAGGGACTCTTCGTGCAGACGATCTATCACCCGCTGCGGCTCTACGCTGAGCACACGCTCGCGTTCGGGCTCGACGTGCACGTCGAGGGCGAGACGTACGAGCTACGGCCGGAGCAGGAGTCGCCCAGCGGCCGCGTCCACCACGTCGCGGATCTCGGCCCCTTCACGCTGATCGACGCCGCCGCCTCGTGCGACGAGGCCGGCCGCGCCGTCTCCGTGGCGCTGGTCAACCGTGACCGGGACCGGGACCTGCCGGTGACCCTCGACCTCGGCGCCGCCGCGATCGCGGGAGCGGTGAGCGGCTGGGAGGTCAACGGCCCGGACGTGAGCGCGACCAATTCGTTCGAGACGCCGCGCGCGGTGGACGTCCGCGAGCGGAAGCTGGAGGCGCGCGGCTCCCGGCTCGAGACGGTGCTGCCGGCGCACTCCGTGACCGTGCTTCGCTTCGAGGTTCGCTGAATCGAGGAGCGCCACGGGTTCCCCGGGGCGCTCCGAGCGTTGGGGGGGTGTGGGGGGCCATATCGGGGCCCCCCACGTCAGCAGGCGCGCACGGCGTCTTCGAGCAGCTTGAGGGCCGCGCGCGTGAACGCCCACATGTTGCGCTCGCGGTCGGCGTCGCCCGTCTCGACCGTGATCACGCGCTCGACGGGGCCGGACACGGCGATGCACGCGTGGCCCGCGGCGTCGCCGTAGCGGTTGCCCGTCGGCCCGCTCGCGCCCGTCTCCGCCAGCCCCCACGTCGCGCCCAGCAGCTCGCGCACCGTCCTGGCCTTGAGCTGCGCGTACGGCTCGCTGCTCGAGCGGATGCCTTTGACCGCCTCGTCGCCCACGCGCAGCAGCCCGCGCCGCGCGGCCTGCGTGTAGATCACGCCGCCGCCCAGGAAGTACGCGGAGGCGCCGGGCACGGCGAGCAGCGCCGCGGAGATGAGGCCGCCGGCCGAGGATTCGGCGACGGCGAGGGTCTGCTTGCGCTCTTTCAGGAGGGCGCCGAGCGCGGCGGCGATGGAGAGGTCGTTCGGCATGGCGGAGAGGATAACGCGTTCAGCGCCCGATGCTAGCATCTCGCGCATGAAGCGGCTCGTTCCGGCACTGGCCGTCGGCGCGATCGTCGTCGGCGCGGTGACGCTGGTGGCGCTCACGCTGCGCCAGCCGATGGTGCCCACCTACGCGCCGACGCCGCCGGCGCCGCGCGACGCCGGCCGCGCCCTGGTCGGTCCCGTCCTCTATACGGTGGATGCCACGGCCCCCGAAGAATGGCGCTCGTTCTCGTTCCGGCTCGGCTCCGTCCTCGACGGCGGGCAGGGCGATCTCGCCTTCCGCCGCTACTCGATCGTCGCCGGGCTCGGCGCCGGCATCCGCGACCTCGGCGAGACCCGCTTCGACGACGTCCGCGCGGTGCCGGCCGACGGCTACGCGGCCAACGAGGGCCGGGCCGAGCCGCGCAACCCCGCCATCGCCGCGTGGTATCGCTACGGCTTCTTCTCGCACGTGCTGAGCCCCAGGCCGCACGTGTGGGCGGTGCGCACGGCGGACGCGCGTTACGCCAAGCTGGAAATCGTCGGATACTACTGTCCGGGCGCCCGACCCGGGTGCCTGACGTTCCGCTACGTCTATCAGGGCGATGGCTCGACGCGGGTCGAGACGCCCCAGGGAGGGTGAGTTGGCACAGCACAGGATCGCGGTGATCCCCGGCGACGGCATCGGCAAGGAGGTCGTGCCCGAGGGGCTGCGCGTCCTCGACGCGGCCGCGCGGAAGTTCAAGGTCGAGCTGCAGCTCGATCACTTCGACTGGTCGTGCGACTACTACCTCGCGCACGGCACGATGATGCCGGAGGACTGGAAGGAGCAGATCGGCCGGCACGACGCGATCTTCTTCGGCGCCGTCGGCTGGCCCGCCAAGGTGCCCGATCACGTCTCGCTCTGGGGCTCGCTCATCAAGTTCCGCCGCGACTTCGATCAGTACGTGAACCTGCGCCCGTGCCGGCTCATGCCCGGCGTGCGCTCGCCGCTCGTCGACCGCAAGCCCGGCGACATCGACTTCTTCGTCGTGCGCGAGAACACCGAGGGGGAGTACTCGAGCGTGGGCGGGCGCATGTACGAGGGCACCGACCGCGAGGTCGTCTTCCAGCAGTCGTGCTTCTCGCGCAAGGGCGTGGACCGGATCTTGAAGTTCGCGTTCGACCTCGCGAAGAAGCGGCCGAAAAAACACCTGACCTCGGCGACGAAGTCCAACGGCATCTCGATCACGATGCCGTACTGGGACGAGCGCGTGGAGGCGATGGCGAGGTCCTACCCCGACGTGAAGTGGGACAAGTTCCACATCGACATCCTGACCGCGCACTTCGTGCAGCACCCGGACTGGTTCGACGTGGTCGTCGCCTCCAACCTCTTCGGCGACATCCTCTCGGACCTCGGCCCTGCCTGCACGGGGACGATCGCCATCGCGCCCTCCGGCAACATCAACCCCGAGCGGGTGTTTCCGTCGCTCTTCGAGCCGGTGCACGGCTCGGCGCCCGACATCTACGGCAAGGGCATCGCGAATCCAATCGGTCAGATCTGGGCGGCGGCGATGATGCTCGAGCACCTCGGGCATCCGGAGGCGGGCGCGGCCATCGTGCGCGGGATCGAGACGGTGCTGGAGCCGAAGTCGGGCGCCCCGCGGACGCCTGACCTCGGCGGCAAGGACAAGACCTCAGACCTGGGGAAGGCGATCGCGGACGCGCTCTAGGCCTTTCGTCACTACAGTTGACACCAGAGTCTGTCTGGCGCGCCACAATTGCCGACAGACGATCCAACCCTCTGATTTCCCTTGCCCGCCAACGTGGCACGTGCGCTGCACACCAGCGTCGGACTGGGCCGCGCAGAGCCCGGACGGGGGAGGGGTGGGATGGACACGCGAGACTCGATTCGCTACTGGGCCGGTGCCGTCGGCGCAGCCGCACTGGTCGTGGGCATCGTGGTGATCGTGGTGATGGTACGGATGCCGACGCCAAAGTCCAAGACGGCACAAACGCAGGCCGCCACCAGGACGCCGGCCGCGGTGAAGCCCCAGGCGACGTGGAAGCCTCAGGCGGCGGTGAAGCCCCAGGCGGAGGTGAGGCCCCAGGCCGCGGTGAAGCCGCAGACCGCGTCAAAGCCCCAGCCCGCAGAGCATGCGATCTCAGCCGCCGAGCGCAAGACGTCCGAAGAGCTGTGGGCGGAGCAGAAGAAGCTCGATGCCGATAGCGCGCGCGTGATGGCCGCGACGCCCGACGGCCGCCGCCGCGTGTCGGAGATGATCGCCAAGCAGTTCAACGTTCCGGAGAAGCTGGTCAACGACCTGCGCGGCCGCAAGATCAACTACGGTGAAATCACTGCGGCGCTGGCGTTCTCACAGCAGCTGATGAAGCGCGACAAGGTCACGCGCCAGCAGGCGCTCGACAAGGTTCTCGGTGCTCGCAAGGCGGGGCAGGGCTGGGCCGCCCTCGCGCGCAGCTTCGACCTGAGGGTTGCCGACGTCCTCAGCGACGTCAGGAAGACGGACAAGCAAGTCGCCAAGCTCGTCACGCTCAAGGCCTCCGCGCGCTAAGGCCACAGCGCGCGCAGCGCGGCGAGATCGGCGTCGCCATAGCGGCGCGTGACGAGCACGGCGTCGTCGAAGCCGAGGTCGGCGAGCATGCGCAGGCGCTGGGCGGCGGTCGTGGGATCGCAGCGCAGGTGGAACTGCCCCTCCTCCGGCATCGGCGCGGTCGGGGCCTCGAGATCCACCGGGATGTTCGTGGCGATCGCGCGCTGGCCGCCGGCCTCGCGGAAGCGCTTGATGCCGTCGCGCAGCGCCGCGACGCTGCTCCGCGCGCCCGAGCCGATCCAGCCGTCGAAGTCCTTGGCCGCGCGCGGGATCCAGCGGCTGCCTGCCCACGAGCCGATGAGGAGCTTCGGCCCGCCGAGCGCGGCCGGCCACGGGTTGAGCTGCGCGGGGCCGACCTTCTCGCCCTGCCAGAGCCGGCGCATCAGCGCCAGCGCTTCCTCCATCTGCTGCATGCGCGTGTCGAAGTCCACGCCGACCGCGTCGAAGTCGGCCTTCGTCGAGCCGGCGCCGACGCCGAGCAGGAGGCGGCCGCCGCAGATCAGGTGCGCGGTGAGGATCCGATGGGCCAGCTCCACCGGCCGGCGCAACGGCACCTGGAGGATGCCGGTGCCGAGCGTCAGCCGCTCGGTGACCGTCGCCGCCACGCTCACGGCGATCAGCGGGTCGGGGATCATGGAGCCGCGGCCGATCGAGTCGAAGCACCACAGGCTGTCGAAGCCGGCGCGCTCGACGGCGCGCGTCCCGGCGATCAGCGCGGGGCCGGTGAGGGGACGGCCCTCGGGGCTCGCGTTCGGCAAGGCCAGGCCCAGTCGCATCGCCGCATTGTACGATAGCGCCCCGGGAGGTGACCGCCATGCCCTATCGGATCAACCACATCCACCTGAAGGCGCCGGACCCGCGCAAGACCGCCGAGTGGTACGTGACCGCGTTCGGCTTCAAGATCGTGAACGACGAGACGCGGGTGTTCGGCGACCGCTTCGTGCGCTGCACGAGCGAGGACGGATTCGCCGTCAACATCTCGGGCGCGCGCACGAACGAGCGGCTCGGCCCCGGCGACGCGAACCCGCACCACGGCCTCGAGCATTTCGGCTTCGACTCCCAGGACATCGAGGCTGACATCGCGCGGCTGAAGGGGCTGGGCGCGACGCTGCTCGAGGGGCCGATCCAGAACCCCCGGGGCCCGCGCATCGCGTTCATGAGGGGCCCGGACGACACACGGCTCGAGCTGGTGGAGCGGAAGACGCCGGCGGGCGGCTGCTGCTAGAGCATGTCCAACGTCGTCACCCGCCGCAGCTCGCGGCGGTACCTCGCGTCCTCGAACGGCGTGGCGCGGTGCATCGTGCAGCGGTTGTCCCAGATGACGAGGTCGCCGACACGCCAGGAGTGGCGGTAGACGAACTGGCGCTGGGTCGCGTGCTCCATGAGGTCGCGCAGCATCAGGCGGCCTTCGGGCACGGGCCAGTCGATGATGCGCGAGGCGTGCGACGCCACGTAGAGCGTGCGGCGGCCCGAGCGCGGGATCGTGCGCACCAGCGGGTGGATCGCGCCCTTGAGCGCCTCCTCCTCGTCCTTCGAGAAGTCGAAGCCGAGCGTCTGCCGCGAGTAGGCGATCGAGTGATGCACGCGCAGGCCGTCGATCTGCGCCCTCGTCGCCGCGGGCAGCGCGTCCCACGCCGCCCGCATGTCGGCGTACTCGGTGTCGGCGCCGGCGGGCGGGATCACCTTGGCGTGCAGCATCGAGTAGCGTCCCGGCGGATCCTGGAACGAGGCGTCGGTGTGCCAGAGACGGTTGCCGAGGCTGTAGGCGCGGCGGCGGTCGTCGCTCTTGAGAATCTCGCCGTCGGCACCGAGGTTGGAGATGTCGCCGAGCGCCTCGTTGCCGAAGCGGTTCTTCTGGATCGCGGCCGAGCCGAGCTTGGTGTGCAGCGCGCCGTCGAGCCGCTGCGCGAACCCGAGGTGCTCGTCGTCGGTGAACGGCTGGTCGCGGAAGACGCACACGGCGTACTCGTCCATCCCCGCGCGGATGGCCGCCAGCGTCTCGGGATCGTGCACCCGACGCAGCTCGATCGGGCTCGCCTCACCGACGAAGTGCGGATGCAGCTTCTTGAACGTCAGGCCCATGCGAGCCGAGCGTAGGATGGCGGTCGGTGCGAGTCAAGCATTCGCTCCGATAAGTGGTAGGGTATGGCCATGATGTCCGAGAGCGCCGAGAAGCTCCGGGACGCTCTTCAGCGGGAGCCGGGAAGACTGCTCTGCCTGCCCTGTGTCGGCACCGAGACCGGACTGAACGTCTACGAGGCCCGCAAGGCGGTGCGCGAGCTGATCCTGCGCGGCGGGGCGCTGGCGAGCCCCCAGGTGTGCTCCTCCTGCCAGCGGGTGGAGCTCATCGTGAGGCTTCGCGTACCGGACCGTTAGACCTCCGCGAAGCGCGCCCAGAGCGCGGGCAAGCGCGCGAGTGCAGCGGCGGACAGCGGACCCTTGGCCACCGACGCGGCGGCGTACTCCAGGTGCTCGAGGCTGGAATAGCCGAGCAGCACCGTCGACACGACGTCGCTCGTGAGCGCGAAGCGCAGCGAGGCCTCCACGAGGCTCGACGCGTGCCCTTCCTTGACGAGCGCCTCGAGCATTCGCGCGCGGCGCACGTCCACCGCGTACTCCGGCGCCGAGCCGATCGGATCCACGGTCGGCACCGCGATCGGATGCCGCGCCTCCGTGCCGCTCAGCGCGCCGGCCGCGAGCACGCGGATGACGATCACCCCGATGCGGCTCCTGGCGGCGTGGTCGAGCAGCCGCCCGAAGTCCTGCGCGGGAAAGCGCGGCGGCAGCGCGTGGGCCGCGCTCGGGTTCAAGAGGTTGAAGCACACCTGCGCCGTCTGGACGGTGGCCGCGTCGAGCACCTCGTGCAGCGCGGCCGTCTCGCCGAGCGCGGTCATGCCGTAAAAGTCGATCTTGCCCTGCTCGACGAGCCGGATCAGCGCCGGCGCGATCGCGTCGCGCATGTCCTTGACCGACACGCTGCGGCCGCTGCGCTCGCGCGTGACGAGGTTGTGGCACTGCAACAGGTCGACGCGCGGCAGGCCGAGGCGCTTGAGGCTCTCCTCGAGCGAGCGCACGACGGCGGCGGGCAGCTCGGCCGCCGGCACGTCCGGTACGCGGAACTTCGTGCCGACGTACAGGCGCGGCTTGAGCGCGCGGATCACCTGGCCGAGGTTCGTCTCCGACTGCCCGTCGCCGTAGAGCGGCGCGGTGTCGAAGTAATTGATGCCCAGCTCCAGCGCGCGGGCGACGGCGCGCTCGCGCTCCGCGGGGGTGCCGCGGATGAGCAAGCCGCCCACGTTGCCGCAGCCGAAGCCGAGGGCGCCGACGCGGAGTCCCGTCCGTCCGAGCGTGCGATAGTCCATGCGAGCGTCACCTCCGGGGGAGGATCATATAATGACGGCCATGAGCGCGCGCTCGAAGTCGGGCTACGACCTGGGTCCGCTGGCGGCGCCCGAGCGCGAGCGGCTGGCGCGCGGCCTCTCCGCCGAGGAGCGCCGGGTCCTGCTCGACCACGGCACCGAGCCGCCGTTCTGCGGCGGCCTCTTGAACAACAAGGCGCAGGGCGTGTACGGCTGTCGGCTGTGCGGACTGCCGCTCTTCCGGTCGACGACCAAGTTCGAGTCGGGCACCGGCTGGCCGTCGTTCTACGAGCCGTTCGACGCCGACCACCTCACGCTCCTGCGCGACCGCTCGTACGGCATGGAGCGCGTCGAGATCCGTTGCCGGCGCTGCGACGGTCACCTCGGGCACGTGTTCCCCGACGGGCCACCGCCGACCGGTCATCGCTACTGCCTCAACTCCGCCTCGCTGAAGTTCTTCACGGGGGACGCGCCCGCGCCCGACGCGCCCGCGTAAGTTCCTACAAGTCCCGGTCGGCGCGCGGGTGGCCCGGTCCATGCGTTTGCGGGGGAGCGGGAGGAGCGCCATGACCACCCTGAGACTCTCCGCGCACCACCACCGGCTCTCGCCGATTCTCGTCGCGGGGCTCGCGTTTGTCGTCGCGATGCTCGCCGTGGCGAGCCTGGCCGCGGCCCACGAGCCGATAGCGTTCGAGCTCTCCGTGGTGGCCCTGACCGGTGTGCGCATGTAGGCGGGCGACTCGCCTTGCTGGCTCGACATCCCACATCCGCGCAACTGGGATTCACTAACTGCCGGCGCCAGGAACGTTGCAAAGGGGCAGACAGGGCCAGGTGACGTTTTCCTACTCCTTCGCGTGTGGGCCGACGTCCTCCGTGGTGAGCGGCAGCGCGATTACTCCATCCTCACCGACTTCCTTCGCCGTCGGCCGTACGCCGTAGCTCTGTCATTTCGCTCGGCTTTGCTTTCGAGACCGTCCTGCTTGTGCAGGGTTTCGGACCGATTCGTCTGTGTCGACAACATGAATACTGGAATGTATATGTGTTGGATACGCAGAGGAGGCGTGCCCATGCCCGCTACACGAACGAAGGAGCGACAACCGCGTGATGTTGCAATCAACCTCCGCGCCAACCGGCGCCAGCGGGCGTTGATCGATCGCGCCGCCGAGGCGCTCGGCAAGAATCGCTCCGACTTCATGCTTGAGGCGGCGTGCCGCGAGGCCAACACCGTGTTGGTGGACCGCCGATTCCTTCTCGTCGATGAGAAGACCTTCAAGCGTTTCACAGACGCTTTGGATCGCTCCCCGGCGGACAACCCGAGGCTGCGCCGCTTGCTGACATCCAAGGCGCCCTGGGGGCGATGACCGGCGCCGGGGAGATCAGCCCCCCGGAACGCCTCACGCCGGACCACGATGTCGGCGCTTTCGACTCTGGAGTTGCCCCTCTCGATGACTGGCTGAAACGCCGCGCTCTCCCCAACGAAGAAGCCGGCGGCTCACGGACGTTCGTTATCGGCGCCGCTGGACGCGTTGTCGGCTATTATGCGCTTGCGGCGGGCGCCGTGGAGCAGATCTCGGCGCCTGGCCGCGTCCGGCGGAACATGCCTGACCCTGTTCCAGTGATGGTCCTCGGTCGTCTCGCCGTGGATCGCGAGTACCAAGGCCGCGGGATCGGCGAGGGACTACTCCGCGACGCCATCCTTCGCACGCTTCAGGCCGCTGAGTTCGGCGGCATCCGAGCGATCCTCGTGCACGCGATTTCAGATGACGCGAAGCGCTTCGACGAGCGTCATGGATTCAGCGCGTCGCCGATCGATCCAATGACGTTGATGATCACGCTCGCCGAGGCGAAGAAGGCGCTCAGGAAGTAGCCGCTGCTACCAAACCATCCGGAATCACGCCGATCCATCCCGTACGGCGTCAGTTCCATGTGTAGAGATCTTTGAGCTTTACATCGTCTTCGATCTCGGTGGAAATGCTCCGGAGATTACTCGACGTCAGACCGACCAGGATCGACATCTGAGCCGACGCGGGGCCCCGGTTGACACCACCGCGGGCGCCGCCGATACTCGCGCGCACACGGGAGGGGCCCATGGCACACCTGCGCGTGAGTCGGCGTCGTTTCCTGATCGGAGCGGGCACGGCGGGCGCGGCGCTGGCGCTGGGCGCGCGCGAGGCGCCGGCCCAGAAGAAGGCCGCCAGCCTGAGGCTCTGGATCCTCAAGACCTACGTCGAGCCCACCAACAAGGCCGTCGAGGCGAGCGCGCAGCGCTGGGCGGCCAAGCACGGCGGCACCGTCACCGTCGAGTACTTCACGTTCGAGGACATGCAGACGAAGTACGTGGCGGCCATCGAGAACAAGAACACGCCCGACGTCGGCCAGCTCGAGACGAGCGCGCCGGCACGCTTCGCCGGGATGGGCCAGCTGCTCGACCTCAGCGGCTTCGCGAAGCAGGTCGAGAGCCAGGTGGGCAAGCCACCCGCGAACGTGGCGCCGGTGACGATCGTCGACGGCAAGACGTGGGCGATTCCCTGGTACATCATGGCGCCCTTCTGGTACGTGTGGCGCGACGAGTTCGAGAAGAAGAAGGTCAAGCTGCCGACCACGTTCGAGGAGGCCAAGCAGGCCGCGCACGCGCTCAACCGGCCCAGGGACAACTTCTACGGCCTGGGCCAGTCGTGGAACCGCACCGCCGACGGCTACGGCGTCATGCAGAGCCTGATGTACTCGTACGGTGCGGGCTGGGCCACCAGGGACGGCAAGTACCGTTCGCTCAAGACGCCCGCCATGCAGAAGGTCATGCGGTGGGCGACGGACATCTACAAGGAAGGCATCCAGCCCGCCGACACCCTGACGTGGACGGGCTCGGGCAACAACGAGAACTTCATCGCGCACAACATCGCGCAGACCTCCAACGGGCCGAGCATCACCTTCGCGATGGAAAACGCCGTCGCCAAGGCCACCGACGCCGCGGACCGCAAGAAGAAGGAGGAGGCGCTCGCCAACCACCTGGCCCTGCCGCATCCGGCCGGACCCGAGGCGCGCCGCATGTGGGCGATCGCGATGAGCTTCAGCATCTTCAAGAACAGCAAGGACCCGGAGGCGGCCATGAGCCTGGTGGCCCATCTCCTGTCGCCCGAGGAAACGCTCGGCGTGATGAAGGACTCCTACGGGCAGTTCGCGCCGGTGCTCGACAAGGGGCGGCTGGCCTCGAAGGACTACTTCAGCAAGAACGACAACTACCGCACGTTCGGCCGCGCGGTGGAGTGGTTCGTGCCCACCGGCTGGCCCGGGCCGATCACGGCGGCGGCGGCCGAGGTGCAGGCGAGCAACGTCCTCACCGACGCGCCCGCCAAGGTCATCGTCGACAAGTGGTCGGTGGATCAGGCGATCGAGTGGGAGGACAAGAAGATCAAGGAGATCTACTCGACGCTCGGCGCGTGAGGCTGCCTCGCGCTCTTGGTCGCGATACGGGCGCGGCGTTTCTCTTCCTGCTGCCGCTCCTCGTGCTGGTGATCGGCCTGATCGGGTATCCGTTCGCGCGGGCCATCTGGCTGTCGCTGACCGACAAGCTCGTCGGCTATCCGGAGCGCTTCGTGGGCCTGCGGAACTACGAGTACTTGTGGCACGACGACACGTTCCGTGAGGTCGTCCGCAACACCCTCGTCTTCACCGCCGGCTCCCTCGTCCTCAAGGTGCTCACGGGGCTCGCGATGGCGCTCGTCCTCAACGGTGTCTGGCGCGGACGCAACTTCTTCCGCGGCCTGTTCCTGCTGCCGTGGATCACCTCCACGGTGATCATCGCGCTCACCTGGCGCTGGATGTTCGACGCCTTCCCGGGGCGCGGCTTCTTCAACAGCGTGCTGCTCGACGCGGGGCTCATGCGCCGGCCCATCGCCTTCATGGCCACGCCCGCCGGCGCCATGGCCGCGGTGATCGTGGCCAACTGGTGGCGGGCGTTTCCGTTCTTCGGCGTGTCGTACCTGGCCGGGATGCAGGCGATTCCGCGCGAGCTGTATGACGCGGCCTCGGTGGACGGCGCCGGCGCCTGGCACCGTTTTCGGCACGTCACGCTGCCGGGGCTCAAGCACGTGCTGATCGTGACGATCGTCCTGTCGTTCATTCTCACCATCAACGACTTCAACATCGTGTACGTGATGACGCGCGGCGGCCCCGGCACGGCGACGCAGGTGTTCGCGACCTACTCGTACGAGGTGGCCTTCAACCAGCTGCGCTGGGGGCGCGGGGTGACCGTCTCGATCTTCCTGGTGCCCGTGCTGATCGTGGCCATCGCGCTGGTCAGCCGGTATCTCTTGCGGGAGCGGGAATGAGCGCGCGGGTTCTCACCATCGCCGGCATCGGCGCCTTCCTCCTGATCGTGCTCGTGCCGTTCTGGTGGATCGCCAGCATGTCGTTCAAGACCTACGAGCAGATCCAGTTCGCCACGAGCATCTACGTGCCAAAGCCCTTCACCTGGGACAACTACACGGTACTGTGGACGGCCACGCGCTTTCCGCTGTGGCTGCGCAACAGCCTGGTGACCGCGGTGCTGGTGACCCTCGTCACGACGATCGTCGCCAGCCTGGCCGGCTACGCCGTCGCGCGGCTGCGGTTCCCCGGGCGCGAGGGGTTCGCGAGCCTGATCCTGGTCCTCTATCTCGTGCCGCCGGCGCTGCTCTTCATCCCGCTCTATCGCGTGCTCGCCGAGCTGGGCGCGACCAACAGCCTCGCGGCGCTCGTGCTGTCGTACCCGACCTTCACCGTCCCGTTCTGCACGTGGTTGCTGATCGGCTTCTTCAAGGCCCTGCCGCGCGAGCTCGAGGAAGCCGCGTTCGTGGACGGCGCCACGCGCGCGGCGGCGCTGACGCGCGTGCTGCTGCCGCTGGCGGCGCCGGGCATCGTGGCCTCCGCGATCTTCGCCTTCACGCTGTCCTGGAACGAGTTCCTCTACGCGCTGATCTTCATCCAGGACGAGACGGTGATCACGGTGCCGGTGGGGCTCAACCTCCTGATCTACGGCGACGTGTTCTCGTGGGGTCAGCTCATGGCCGCCTCCGTCATCACCACGCTGCCCGTGGTCGCGCTCTACATGTTCATCCACCGGTGGATGGTGGAGGGCCTGGCGGCCGGATCGGTCAAGGGCTGACGGCGTCGTTCTGGAGCTCGTAGATCGACGTGTAGCCTCGGCTGAAGTCCGGCGGCATCGGCATGTCGCCGGCGGTCCGCCGCGCGACGGCCGGGTACGTGCCCCGCACGAGGCGCCCGTAGCGCGGTGAGCCCGTCGGGTCCGCCGCCAGGGGCACCGCGTCGGCGGCCGCGTAGGCGTTGATGAGCAGGCGCCGGTCGCCGGGTGACGTGTTGGGCGCCGACCAGTGTACGAGCCGGTAGTGGTGGATGTGGATGCTGCCGGCCGGCAGCGCGAGCAGCGCCGCCCGGCTTCGATCCAGGCGCGCGATGTCCTCGGGGCGCAGGCAGCCCACGAAGCGTCCCTGCGGGTCGAAGTGGGTGTGGATCGGCCCGCGGTGGCTGCCCGGCAGCACCGCCATCGCCCCGTTCTCCGCCGTCGCGTCGTCGAGCAGCAGCCCCACCGCCAGCACGTCGTCGTTGCTGTGCGGGTAGAACGCCGCGTCCTGGTGGACCTCGACCGGCGCGCCGACGTGGCTGCCCTTGAGGTTCAGCTTGCTGTGGTGAAAGCGCAGCGCCGGCCCGATCAGCTCGGCGACGACGTCGACGATGGGCGACTCCTCCGCCAGCCACGCGTAGAGCGGATCGTGATCGGCCGGATTCTTGATGCGCCTGAGGACCGGCGCGGCCGGGGTGTGACGCGGGTCGAGGTCGAAGACGCCGTCGCTCCGGGTCACGCCACGGGAGCGCTCGACGAAGGCGTCGGTCACCCGGCGCAGCGCGTCGACGCGCTCCGCGTCGATGAGCCGCGGTATGGCGAGGTAGCCGTCGCGGTGGTAGCTCGCGATCTGCTCGTCCGTCAGGTACCGCTGGGCAGTCGTCGTCATGGCCGTCCTCCGGGCCCAGACTATCAGAGAGCGAACCAGCCTTCGATCTCGCGGCCGAGCGCCGTCGGGTCGGGGTAGCGTTTCTCGGCTTCCGCGATGAAGCGCGCGACGTCAGCGTCGCTCGGCACCAGGTCGGCGGTCGGAATCCGGAACTCGTAGGCGGACACGCCCCCCGCGGGCAGCCGCTCGTCGATGGCCAGCGCCTGCGCGTGGCGATGCGTGAGCAGCCGCTCGTAGAGCGACCGGTAGATCGCCGGATCGTACGCGGCGTCGTCGGCGGCGTCCGAGATCCCCAGCGCGCGCGCGACTCCGACGAGCTCGCGCCACACGCCGCGCAGGACGTCGGGCGGCGCGTCCTCGCGCTCGCGCGCGTGCACGGGTGCGCTGGCACGGCGCGCGCGCTCCGCCTCGAGGTGCCGGCGCAGCGAGGGCGAGGGCACCGGGATCACGAAGCGCGTCGCCGGCGAGGCGAGCAGGGGCTCGGCCGCGTCGTCGATCGGGCGAGCCAGCTCGATCAGGCGGTGGCCGACGAACGGCGTCTCGCCAATGAGCAGGTCGGAGGCCGGCTGCGCGACGTGCCAGCGTGCGAGCGCGGGCCGCGCCCAGCCGCCGACGGCGACCCGGATGAGACCGTGCGTCACGCCGGCCTCTTGCGGGTAGCGACGTCCCGCCGCGCTGGCCTCGAACGCCGGACGCGCGACGTCCCACTGGAGCAGGCGGATGCGCCGCCCGCGGGCGTGAGCGAGGTGCGCGAGCTGGTGGATCAGGAGGCTCTTGCCGGTGCCGGGCAGGCCGGCGAAGAAGACGCAGCGCGCGTCGCGCGCCAGGGCCGACAGCGCGGCGAGCAGCGGCGAGCCCTCGCTCAGAAGGACGCCTTCGGGTAAGCTCACGCCGCCCGATCTTACGGGATCTTTTCCCGGCCAGGGGCGGAGGCGTGTGATGGGAGTGCTGCTGCGGGGCGGACAGGTCGTGGATCCGGGCGCCGGGCTCGCCGGCGCGCTCGACGTGCGCGTGCGCGACGGCCTCGTCACCGAGGTGCGTGCGGGGCTCGCCCCCGAGGGCGACACCGTGCTCGACGTCACCGGGCGGCTGGTCCTGCCCGGGCTCATCGACTTGCACGCGCACTGCTTCGCGGGCGCGGCGGACTTCGGCCCGCGCACCGACGACGTGGCGCGCTCGACGGGCGTGACGACGTGGGTGGACGGCGGCAGCACCGGCGCGGGCAATTTCGAGGGCATGCGCGAGTGGGTGCTGTCGCGCTCGCGGGTGCGGATGTTCGCGTTCCTCAACATCTCCGCGATCGGGCTCACGTACCTCAAGATCGGCGAGCTGAACCACCTCGCGTACGCCGACGTGGACGCGGCCGTCGGCGCCGCGCGTGATCACGCCGACCTCATCCTCGGCATCAAGGTACGCAACCAGATCGAGGTCGTCGGCGAGGCGGGGCTGGAGCCGCTCAAGCGCGCCGTGCGGGCCGCCGACGCCATCGGCGGCCGCGTGATGCTGCACTGCACGAACCCGCCGCGGCCGCTCGCGGAGCTGCTGGCCCTGATGCGTCCCGGCGACATCGTGAGCCACTTCCTGCACGGCCGCGGCCACGGGATCCTCGACGGCAACGGCAAGGTCTCCAAGGAGATCCGTGCGGCGCGCGAGCGCGGCATCGTCTTCGACGTGGCCCACGGGCGGATGCACGTGAACTTCCCGGTCGTGCGCGCGGCGTTCGCCGAGGGCTTCTATCCCGACACGATCTCGTCGGATCTCACCAGCGGCGGCGCGGCCGGCTGCGTCAAGGACCTGCCGACCACGATGGGCAAATTCCTGAGCCTCGGCATGCCGCTGCCCGACGTCGTGCGCGCGGTGACGGCGAACCCCGCGAAGGCGATCGGGCGGGCAGGCCGGCTCGGCACGCTGAAGCCCGGCGCCGTCGCCGATGTCGCCGTCTTCGAGCTGGAGGAGGGCGCGTTCGACTACGAGGACGCGCATGGCCAGCACATCACCGGGCGCCACCGCTTCGTGCCCGCGCTCACGCTGCGCGCGGGCGAAGTCTGGTGGCGCCGCCTGGCCGCCTAGGCCTGAGCCCCACGCCATCTCGCGCGCGCACCGCGCTGGCCGTCGGCGCCGCGGTGCTCGCCATGTTGATCTACGCGAGCCAGTTCGTGCTCTCGCGCTGGAGCATGCAGCGCACGCTGTCGCTCTGGGATCTCGCGGCGCTGCGCTTCACGGCGGCCGGCCTGCTCAGCCTGCCCATCGTCATCCGTCATCGCCCTGCCGGCGCCGTCGCCGTGCGCCGGCTCGTGGTGCTCTCGATCGCCGCCGGCGCGCCGTACACCCTGATCATGTACGCGGGGCTCGTGGTGGCGCCGGCCGCGCAGGGTGCCGTCGTCATCACGGGCGTGACGCCTGTCGTCACCGCCGCGCTCGCGTGGCTCTGGTTCGGCGAGCGACCATGGCCGGCGAGGACGGCGGGCCTCGGCCTCATCGTCCTCGGCCTGGCGCTGGTCGGCTGGCCGGGAATCACGCGCGGCGGTCACGCGTGGCTGGGCGACGCGTTGTTCATCGTGGCCGGTGTGCTGTTCGCCCTCTTCACGGTGGGCGCGCGTCACTGGCGGATCGATCCGCTGCCGGCGACGGCGGCGGTGTGGGTGCTGGCGCTGCCGTACGTGCCGATCTACGCGGCGCTGGCCGGATCGCGCGTGCTCGATGCGCCGCGCGGCGAGGTGGTGTTCCAGGCGATCTTCCAGGGCCTGGGCGTGGCGATCGTCGCGCTCGCCCTGTACGCATGGGCGATCCGCGTGCTCGGCGACTCGCGGGCGGCGCTGTTCATGCCGCTCGTGCCCGTCTGCGGCGTTCTCCTCGGGGTGGCGGTGCTGGGCGAGGTGCCGGAGGCGGTGCAGGTGGCCGGCATGGCGGGCGTCGCGCTCGGTATGGCGCTGGCCGCGAGGCAACCTCGTTGACCGCGCCGGCCGGGGCGAGTAGCGTTGTCGGACACTGGGGACACCAAGGAGGTCAGCGATGAAAGCGGCGGTGCTCTACAAGGCGAACACGGGGCTCGAGGTGGTCGACGTCGAGCAGCAGGGCCCGAAGGCCGGCGAGGCGCGCGTGAAGGTGAAGGCTGCCGGCGTGTGCCACAGCGACTGGCACATCATGAACGGCGACTGGCCGCTGCCGCTGCCGATGGTGCTGGGGCACGAGGCGGCGGGCATCGTCGAGGACGTCGCGCCCGGCGTCACCAACGTGAAGCCCGGCGACCACGTCATCTTCTCGTTCCGCCCGCACTGCGGCCGCTGCCTCTACTGTTCGATCGGCCGCACGATCCTCTGCGACGGCCACAACGACACGCCGCGCTGGGTGATGTTCGACGGCACGCACCGGCTGAAGCGCCACGGCGACGAGATCAAGCAGATGGCGCGCATCGGGACGTTCGCCGAGCAGGTCGTCTGCCCCGCCGAGCAGCTCGTGCCGATCAAGAAGGAGATGCCGTGGCCCCAGGCGGCGCTGCTGGGCTGCTGCGTGCCGACCGGCGTCGGCGCCGTCACGCGCTGCGCGGAGGTCGAGCCCGGCGCCTCGGTGATGGTCGTCGGCTGCGGCGGCGTCGGCCTCAACGTGGTGCAGGGGGCGCGGCTCGCCGGCGCGGGCGCCATCGTGGCCGTGGACCTGCTCGACAACAAGCTGGAGTTCGCGAAGAAGTTCGGCGCCACCCACACGGTGAACGCGTCCGGCACCAATGCCGTCGAGTTCGTGCGCGGCCTCACCGGCGGGCGCGGCGTGGACTACGCCTTCGACGCGATCGGCGGCGAGGCGACGACGCTGCAGATCCTCGACGCCGTCCGTCCCGGCGGCACCGCGGTCATCGTCGGCATGGCGGCCATGAACGTGCGCGCGCCGATCACGCCGTACACGATGGCGCTCCAGGAGAAGTGCATCAAAGGGACGATGTACGGCTCCGTGCGGCCGAACCTCGACTTCCCGTGGCTCGTCGATCAGTACCTCGCCGGCAACCTCAAGGTCGACGAGCTGGTGAGCCGCACCTACAAGCTCGAGGAGATCAACGAGGGCTTCTCGGCCCTGCGCGGAGGTCAGGTCGCGCGCGGCGTGGTGGTGTTCTAGCGGGCCATGGGCCGGATCGTCTACGCGGCGGCGATGTCGCACGTGCTCCACCCGCCCTACTACGAGAAGAACGTGGGGCCGCACGGCAAGCGGATGGTGGAGGAGCTGATCGCCGTCGTGGGCGACATGGGGCGCGAGCTGGCCGCGCGGCGGCCCGACGCGCTCGTCGTCGTCGCCGACGATCACCTCAACGTCTTCTCGTTCGACGCGGTGCCGGCGATGTGCGTGCGCATCGGCCGCTCGGTGTCGCGCATGGCGCAGGAGGGCGCCATCGAGTTCGATCGCGCGCTCGACGGCCTCGCCGAGCGCTACCCGGTGCACGAGGAGCTGGCCCATCGCATCCTCGAGGAGGGGCTGGAGGCCGGCTTCGACTTCGCAGCCTCCTGGTCGGCGCCGCTCGACCACGCGTTCCTCTCGCCGCTGACGGCGCTCCACGGCGGGCGTCCCATGCCGCCGCTCGTCCCGTTCTGGGTCAACTGCTTCGTGGCGCCGCTGCCCTCCGCGCGGCGCTGCTTCGCGGCGGGCCAGCACATCGCGCGCGTGATCGCCAACGGGCCGTGGAACGTCGGTGTCATCGCGACGGGCGGGCTCTCGCACTTCCCCGAGCTGTCGATGGCGCGGGTGGGAGAGTCCGACCCGGAGTTCGACCGGCGCGTGGTGGGCTGGATGGAGCGCGGCGAGCACGCGAGCCTCACCGCGCTGACGGCGAAGGAGCTGCACGCGACGGGCTCGCACGAGCTGCTGAACTGGATGGTGCTGCTCGGCGCCGTGGCTCCCGCGCGGGCGCGCGTGCGCTTCTTCGGCGAGATGGGGCGCATCGATCTCGCGGCGCTCGAGTGGCTCCTGGCAGACCCCCAGGGGGGGCACGAGTGAGCCGTTACGACCTCAACGTGCTGCTGTATCGCCTCAAGAAGGACCGCGCGTTCCGCGAGCGGTTCCGGAGCGACCCCGCCGCCGCGGTGCGCGCCGCCGACCTGACCGACGAGGAGCGCGAGGCGTTCGTGCGCTGGGATCCACGACGGCTCAACGAGCTGGGCGGCTCGCTCCACCTCGTGCTCTCCATCCCGGATCTCGGCGCGCACTGAACCCTCAACGCGGAGGGCGAGATGGCTGACCTCACACGGCGGACGTTTCTCAAGGGCGCGGCGCTGGCTGGCGGCGTGGTCGTCCGCCCGCCGGCCGTCCTCGGTCAGGCGAAGCCGTTCGCCGGCGTCACCATCAGGGGCTCCTCGTTCCAGCACGTCTTCCACACCTACCTGAAGGAGTACCTCCCCGAGTTCGAGGCGAAGACCGGGATGACGGTCGACTTCGCGCCGCAGGCGTTTCCCGTGTACAACCAGCGCGCCGATCTCGAGCTGTCCACGCAGGGCAGCGCGTGGGACTTTCTCAACATCACCTTCATCTACTCGGGTCGCTGGATCGGCGCCGGCTGGTTCGCGCCGCTCGACGAGCTCGTCAACGATCGCAACCAGACTCCGCGCGAGTGGGACGCCGCCGACTTCGTGTCCGGCGCGCAGTCCTCGCTCGTGGACGCCAGAGGCGCGACGTACGGCTTCGCGTGGGAGGCCGGCGCGATGCTCATGGGCGCCGGGCGCGCCGATCTCATCGAGAAAGCCGGGCTCAAGCTGCCCGAGACGTTCGATCAGCTCCTCAAGGTCTGCGAGGCCACGAACGGCAAGGACGGCGTCGCCCCGTTCGTCGCCGACAAGCTGCACCACTGGAACTGGATTCCCTACCTCATGGGCTACGGCGGGCGCGTCTTCAAGGATCCGCCCGGCAATCTGACGCCGACACTCGACACGCCGGAGGCGGCGCGCGCCGCCGAGTACTATGCGAATCTCCTCGTCACGTACGGGCCCTCGGGGCTGCTGTCCTACACCGACGACCAGGCCATGCGCGCGCAGCTCTCCGGTCGCGCCAACATGCGAACGCAGGCGCTCGGCTGGTTGTCGCCGCTGGCCAAGCACGAGGAGAGCAAGGTCAAGAGCACCGTCCGCTACGCGCTGATGCCCGGCGGCCCCGCCGGTCAGTTTCCCGGCTCCAACAGCCACGGCTTCGGCATCCCCGTGGGCGCAAAGAACAAGCGCGCGGCGTGGGCGTTCATCTCGTGGGCGATGAGCAAGGAAACGCTGCGGCGCATCACGATCGAGAAGGGCTACACCACCGTGTGCCGGCGCTCGATCATCGACGAGCCCGCCTATCGCAAGTCGATGACGTTCAACGGGCAGGACGTGGCCGAGCTCTACCTCAAAGTGTTGAGCCTCGGTGGCAAGAGCGGCTACATGAAGTACCGGACGGTACCGGTGTTTCCGCAGGTGGGCGACAAGATCAACAAGGCCATCGAGCGCATCGCGACGAAGCAGCAGGGCGCCCGCGACGCCATGAAGCAGGCGCAGGTGGAGGCGATCGAGGACCTCAAGAAGGCCGGCGTCAAGCTCGACGCCTGACGTGGCGCGCTCCGCGGCGCTGGACCGGCGCTTTCACTGGTGGTGTCTGGCGCCCACGCTGGCCGTGCTGGCGGTGGTGACCCTCCTGCCGACCCTCTACTTGCTCGCCACCAGTCTCACGCCGCTCAACCTGACGCAGCCGCGGACGGCGTGGGACTTCTCGCAACCCGGCCGCAACTACACCTTCCTCGCCGCCGACGGGCGGCTGCACGGCTCGTTCTGGGTCCAGCTCAAGCTCTCGGCGTGGACGGTGGGGCTGCAGATGCTTCTCGGCTTCCTGTTCGCGCTGCTGCTGAATCTCCGCTCGCGGTTCCTCGAGGCCCTGCGCACGGTGTTCCTGATCCCGATGGTGCTGCCGCCGATCGTGGTGGCGATCATCTGGAAGGTGCTCTACACGCCCGACATCAGCCCGGTGCACTGGGCGCTGGCCGCGCTCGGCTGGCCGATGCCGGCGCTGATCACGCACCCGGCGTACGCGCTGCTCGCGATCATCGTGGCCGACGTGTGGGAGTGGTTTCCGTTCACCATGCTGATGATCCTGGCCGGGCTGCAGATGCTCCCTCAAGAGATGGTGGACGCCGCGCGTATCGACGGCGCCGGCGCGTGGCGGCTCACCCGGCACATCGTCCTGCCGTTCCTGCGCGGCGTCCTCCTGGTCGCCGCGCTGTTCCGCCTCATCGACAGCATCAAGGCGTTCCCGCTGATCTTCATCCTCACCGACGGCGGGCCGGGCACGGTGACCGAGGTCACGAACTACTATTCCTACATCCAGGCGTTCAACTTCTCGTACCTCGGCTACTCGAGCGCGATCACCGTCGTGCTCGTGTCGGCGACCGTCGTGCTGAGCGCGATCATCGTCCGCGCCGTCGGCTGGGGTCCGCGCAGTGAGTAGGGCCCGGTGGGAGACCGAGGAGCGCCACGGGTTTCCCGGGGCGCTCCGAGCCGCCTGGGGGGTGTGGGGGGCCATGTCGGGGCCCCCCACATGAATAGGCGAGCCTGGGAGCGCCGGCTGCTTCACGCGGCGGTGGTCGGCCTCGTGCTCGTGATCCTGGCGCCGTTCCTGTGGCTGTTGCAGATGTCGCTGAAGACCCAGGCCGACATCTTCGCGTTTCCGCCGAAGCTCGTGTTCGTGCCGACGCTCGAGCACTACCGGACGATCTGGGACACGGCCTTCCGGCGCTCCTTCACCAACAGCGCGATCGTGGCCGTGCTCTCCACGGCGCTGGCCATGCTGCTCGGCGTGCCCGGCGCCTATGCGCTGTCGCGCGCGCGGTTCCGCGCCGCCGGCTCGCTGACCCTGTGGATCCTGGTCTCCCGCATGGCGCCGCCGATCGCGTTCACGATTCCGTACTTCCTCGCCTACCGGCACCTGGGGCTGCTCGACACCCGCACGGGGCTGGTGATCGTCTACCTGACGTTCAACCTGTCGCTCGTCGTCTGGCTGATGCGCTCGTTCTTCGACGCCGCGCCGCGCTCGCTCGAGGAGGCCGCGTGGATCGACGGGGCCAGCCCGGGGCAGGGATTCGTCCGCATCGTGCTGCCGCTGTCCGGGCCGGGCCTCGCCGCCACCGCGATCCTGTGCTTCCTCTATGCGTGGAACGATTTCTTCTTCGCGCTGATCCTCACGCGCACGGAGGCGATGACCGCCCCCGTGGCCGTCGTCAACTTCATGAACTACGAGGGCTGGGAGTGGGGCAAGATCGCCGCCGGCGGCACGCTGGTCATGCTGCCGGTGCTCGTGTTCTCGTTCGTCGTCCGGAAGTTCCTCGTGCGGGGGCTCACCGCGGGCGCCCTGCGCGGCTGAAAGGAGTGGCCCAATGAAGCGGAGCACGGAGCGGTTCCTGACCACGCACACCGGCAGCCTGCCGCGGCCGGCCGACCTGATCCGGATGATGTTCGCGCGCGAGGAAGGCGTGCCGGTGGACCCGGCGGCGCTGGCCGCGCGTGTCGGCTCGGCGGTCGACGAGATCGTGCGGCGCCAGGTCGAGTGCGGCCTCGACGTCGTCAACGACGGCGAGATGAGCAAGCCGAGCTACGCGACCTACATCAAGGACCGGCTGCACGGCTTCGGCGGCGAGAGCCACCCGCTCGTCTACCAGGACCTCGCGGAGTTTCCCGAGCTGGCCAGGCGCGTCTTCGGCGATCCCGGCCGCTCGCGCCGCAAGACACCGGCCTGCACGGGGCCGATCTCCGTGCGCGACCGGCGCGCCGCCCAGTCCGACGCGGAGGTCGTGACGGCCGCGCTCGCGCGCGCGAAGGCGACGGAGGGGTTTCTCTCCGCGGCCTCGCCCGGCGTGATCTCGCTGTTCTTCCGCGACGACCACTATCGCAGCCACGAGCAGTACCTCATGGCCATCGCGGAGGCGATGCGCCACGAGTACGAGACCGTCGCGCGCGCCGGGCTGATTGTACAGATCGACTGCCCGGACCTGGCGATGGGCCGGCACATTCAGTACGCGCGGCTCGGCCTCGAGGAGTTCCGGAAGGCGGCCCGCCTGCACATCGAGGCGCTGAATCACGCGACCGCGAGCATCCCGCCCGAGCAGCTGCGCATGCACGTGTGCTGGGGCAACTACGAGGGCCCCCATCACTACGACGTGCCGCTGGCCGACATCATCGACCTCGTGTTCACGGCGCGCCCCGCCGGCATCTCGTTCGAGGCCGCCAACCCCCGGCACGGTCACGAGTGGGCGCTGTTCGAGCGCGTGAAGGTGCCGGAGGGCAAGGTGCTGATCCCCGGCGTGATCGAGTCGAAGACGAACTACATCGAGCACCCGGAGCTGGTGGCGCAGCGCATCGGCCGCTACGCGAAGCTGGTGGGACGCGAGCGCGTCATCGCGGGGAGCGACTGCGGCTTCGGCACCTGGGTCGGGCAGGCGGCGGTGGATCCCGGCGTCGTGTGGGCGAAGATGCAGAGCCTCGCCGAGGGCGCGCGGCTGGCCTCGCGCGAGTTCTGGCCCGGCGGCCGTATGTAGGACGACGCACGGCGAATAGTTCCCCGCGTGACCGCCGAACGCTGTAAGGTGCTGCCATATCCGCCCGGGGGGGGAGCCATGAGCGCGACGACCGAGATTCGAGCCTTCGTCGAGGCGCACCAGCCGTGTGGCGAGCTGATCGGCAACGGGAGCCCGGCGACCGCCGAGGGCTACCAGCTGTTCCTTCGATGCGCGTGCGGCCTCGAGTTCGAGCGCTGGGTGCCGATGGCCGAGGCGACGGCGGACATCGCGGCCCTCGCGAGCGAGAACTAGCTCTCAGCGACGCAGCGGGATGATCTCCTTCTCCTCCGTCGTGTAGCTCTTGATCCGACCGATGAACAGCGCCCCGTCCGCGTAGAGCGCCTTCGCCTCGGGCGTGGCGAGCGCCCGCATCATCGATTCGCGATCGTCGTACCAGAGCTCGGCCACGCCGTCGATCTCGACGTCGCTCGACGGGATGTCCGGCCGTGTGCGCTCCTCCAGGATGTGCGACTGCACGTACCGCCGGATCCCGGGCACCTTGAGAGCGAGCGGCCCGTGCACCTCCAGCCAGTGCCTCACGAACTGCTCATGCGTCATCCCGGGCTTGCGGGTCAGCAGCGACAGGCTCTTGATCACGGGCGTTCCTCCTTCACGGCTCGGCGGCCGCGGCCGACGTAGCCCAGCGCGCGATCCCGCGCGATGAGCGTTTTGTCGCGCCTGGCGCGCGGGCCGTAGCCACCGCCGCCCGGCGTGCTCACGAGCACGCGGTCGCCGCGCTCCAGCACGTGTTGCTTGCGATTGTCGATGCGCGTGCCGTTGATGCGGACGTCGCCGAGGCCGCCGGGCGCGCCGCCGGCGAGGCCGGGGGCGGGGAACTTCGTGCGCTCGGCCATGACGCTCAGCACGATCGGGCGCGGCGAGCGGCTCTCGATCAGGATGTCCTGGCCGAGGCCGCCGCGGAAGCGCCCGGCGCCGCCCGAGCCCGGGCGCAGGCGCTTGTAGTGGAAGAAGAGCGGGCTCTGGCGCTCGGCGACCTCCACCGGCGTGGAGGAGATGTTGCTGGGCCACGAGAGCACGTTCTCGCCGTCCTTGATCGGCGTGGCCCCCATGCCGCCGTTGAAGAACAGCACGGTCGTGTAGGGCTTGCCGTCCTCTCGCGTGCTCGACTGGCTGAGCGCCCAGAGCGGCGAGCCGACGCCGGCCATCACGCGATCGGGGATCACGCGGTGGAGCGCGCCGAGCACGAGCGCCGGCACGTAGTGCCCGGTCGTGGCTCGGCTCACGACGGCGGCCGGGAAGCGCGGATTGAGGATCGAGCCCTCGGGCGCCTCGACCTTGACGGGGCGGTACATGCCCTCGTTGTTCGGCAGCCCGGGCAGCAGCACGCAGCGCACGGCGTAGGCGGTCATCGCGAACGTGTAAGCCATCACGCAGTTGATGGCGCGCGGCTGCTGGGGTGAGCTGCCCGTGTAGTCGGCGACGATCTCGTCGCCCCTCACGGTCAGCGCGATCTTGAACTCGAACGGCATGCCGGTGCCGTCGGTGCTGAACCCGTAACGGTACGTGCCGTCGGGAACGGCCCGGATCGCCTCGCGCATCGCGCGCTCCGAGCGCGAGAACAGCTCGTCGCCCAGCGCCTCGAGGTTGTCGAGGCCGTAATCGTCCATGAGCGCGCGCACGCGGCGCTCCATCAGCTCGTTGGCGCTGACCTGCGCCCAGATGTCGCCCATCGTCTGATCCGGCGTGCGCACGTTGGCGCGGATCAGGGCGACCATCGTGTCGTCCACGCGGCCGTCGCGGACCAGCCGCGCCAGCGGGATGTGCAGGCCCTCCTCGAAGATCTCGCGGGCCTCGATCGCGCGGATGCGCCCGCCGATGTCGGGCATGTGCGAGGTCGTCGCCGAGAACGCCACCAGGCGGTCGCGGTGGAAGATCGGCTTGAGCACCGAGACGTCGCTCATGTGGCCGGTGCCCAGCCAGGCGTCGTTGGTGATGAGCACGTCGCGCGGCTTCATCGACTCGGCGCCGAGCTCGCGGATGAAGTGGCGCACGGTGGCGGGCAGGGTGCCGATGAACGACGGGATCGAGCCGCTGTTCTGGGCCAGCGCGCGCCCCCGCGCGTCGGTCAGCACGCACGCGAAGTCGTTCGCCTCGTTGGACAGCGTCGAGAAGGACGTGCGCACGATGGCCTTGGCCGCCTCGTCGACGACCGAGATGACGCGCGTCCAGAGGACCTCGAGGGTGACCGCGTCGAGCCGCGCGCTCATGGCAGCGTCACCACGAGATTGCCGCTCGTCGCCACGCGCGCGATTCCGCCGGGGCCGATCACCAGCGTCGAGCCTTCTTCTTCCACCACGGCGGGACCGCGGACTTCGTCGCCGGGCGCCAGACGCGCGCGGTCGTAGACCGTCGACTCGACGAAGCCGTGGCTCTCGCGGAAGTACGCGGCGCGTGTACCTTTCACGGCCGTGCCAGGCTCCACGTCGGTGTGCCGGGCGAGGGGGAGAGCCCCCTCGGACTCCCCCATGGCCGCGCCCGACACCGGCGCGCGGACGGCGACGCGGATGTTGATGAACTCGATCGGCACGTCGGGCGGCGTGAGCGCGAACTTCTCGCGGTACGCCGTCTCGAACGCCGCGGTCAGCCGCTCTCGGCTCGCCTCGCCGTCGCCGTAGGGGCCGTCGGGAAGGTCGACGACGAGGTCGAAGCCCTGGCCGAGGAAGCGGCCGTCGGCCAGCCGTCGCACGGTCGCCGACTCCAGCTTCAGGCCCGTGTCGGCCATCACCGCGCGCGCCTCGTCCTCGAGCCGGCGGAACGCCCTCTCCAGCGCGACGGGGCTGTCGCGATCGAGCCTGATGCCGACGGTGGCCACGCGATCCACGCGCGCCGGCGCCACGAGCAGGCCGAGCGCGGAGGCGACGCCGGCCGCCGGAGGGCAGATCACCTGCCGGAGCCCCAGCTTGTGCGCGACGCCCCAGGCGTGCACGGGCCCGGCGCCGCCTGTGCAGAGCAGCGCATAGTCGCGCGGATCGCGGCCGCGCTCGGCGATGTGCACGCGCGCGGCGGACGCCATGTTCTCGTTGACGACGTCGTGGATGCCCCACGCGACGTCCGTGGGCGACAGCCGCACGCGCCCGGCGAGCCGCTCCAGCGCGGCGCGCGCCGCCGCCATGTCCACGCGGACCTCGCCGCCGGCGAAGTAGTCGGGGTTGAGATAGCCGAGCAGGAAGTCCGCGTCGGTCACCGTGGGCTCTGTGCCGCCGAGGCCGTAGGACGCCGGGCCCGGGTGCGAGCCCGCGCTGCGCGGGCCGACCTTGAGCAGCCCGATCTCGTCGACGGAGGCGATGGAGCCGCCGCCGGCGCCGATCTCGATCAGCTCGATGGTGGAGATGCGGATCGGCAGCCCGCTGCCCTCCATGAAACGCTTCTGCCGCGCGGCCTCGAACGCGTACGCGGTGAGCGGCTCGCCGCCGTCCACGAGCGAGAGCTTGGCGGTCGTGCCCCCCATGTCGAACGCGAGCAGGTTGCCGCGGCTGTCCTCGCGGCCGAAGAACGCGGCGGCCAGCGCGCCGGCGGCCGGGCCCGACTCGAGCATCTGGACCGGCGTCCGCTCGGCCTCGGCGACGTGGGTGAGACCGCCGCTCGAGAGCATCAGGAGCAGCGGCGCGGGGATGCCGAGACCGGCCACCCGCCGGGCCATCGCGTCGAGATACTGGCGCGCCAGCGGCTTGATGTAGGCGTTGGCGACCGTCGTCGACGCGCGCTCGTACTCGCGGATCTCGGGCGCGACCTCGTGCGACGTGGTGACGGCGATCCCGCGGTGCCGTCGGGCGATGGCGCGCGCGGCCTCCGCCTCGTGCTTGCCGTTCGCGTAGGCGTGCAGGAAGACGATGGCGATCGACGTCACGCCCGCGTCGACGAGCGTCTTGGCTCCCGCGGCGACCTCGCGCGGGTCGAGCCGCCGCTCCACCGAGCCGTCGGCGCGCAGCCGCTCACGTACCTCCACGCGCCGATTGCGCGGCACGAGCGGCTCGGGCTTGACGATGTTGAGGTCGTACAGCTCGAACTTCCGCTCGCGGCCGATCTCCAGCGTGTCGCCGAAGCCGGCGGTGGTGATGAGCCCCGTCACCGCGCCGCCGCGCTCGATCAGCGCGTTGGTGAAGAGCGTGGTGGCGTGCACGACCCGCGTGAAGTCGCGCGCGGGCAGGCGATGCTGGCGCAGCAGGCCTTCGACGCCCGCGGCGACGGCGCGGGCGGGGTCGTCGTGGGTCGTGAGGACCTTGCGGTTCAGCTGGCGCCCGCGCGCGTGGTCGTAGACGACGATGTCGGTGAACGTGCCGCCGATGTCGATCCCGAGCGAGTAGCTCACCTCTTGACTTTCAGATCCTCGAAGGGCGCCGAGTAGGGGAAGCCCGGAATGAGGTTGGCCCCGCTCACCTCGACGCGGGGTCCGACGCCCCAGATGAACGCCAGGTCGTAGATGGGCACGTTCATGACGTGCTCGGTCATGATCGTCTGCATCCGGTGCACGAGCGCCTCGCGCTTCTTCGGGTCCAGCTCGCGGGCCTGGCGGGCGAAGAGGTCGTCCATCTCGGGCAGCGAGCCGTACGCGTAGATACCGTTCTTCGTCGCGTACGGCTCCAGCCGGGTGGCGGCGTTGCCCATGACGGAGGTGACGACCAGGATCACGCCGTGCAGCTTCTTCTCGCGCCACGTCGTGAAGTAGGTCGCGCGCTCCATCGTGCGCAGGCGGCTCCGGATGCCGACGGCCTGGAAGTAGCCCAGGATCGCCTCGCCCATGGAGTTGTACGGCGGGAACGGATAGAAGTCGCCGGCGTCGAAGCCGTTGGGGTAGCCGGCGTCCGCGAGGAGCTTCCTGGCCCGCGCCGGATCGTAGGCGGGCGGCTCCATGGCGATCGCGAACTGGAAGATGCGCGGAACGATGCTGCCGGTGAGGCGCGAGAACCCGAGCGTCTCGGCCTGGTTGATGGCCTGCCGGTCGATGGCATGGCTGGCGGCCAGGCGCACCCGGCGATCGTGCCACGGCGATTTCGGGTCCCACTGCTCGGGCAGCTCGAGCCAGAACGCGCCGGTCAGCAGCGGTGCCTCCAACCGGATGCCGGGCGTCTTGCGCAGCTCCTCGGCGACGGGCCCCGCGAACAGATAGGCGAGATCCACCTCGCCCCGCTTCAGCGCGGCGGCCCGCGTGGTCTCCTCGGTCATCGTGCGCATCACCAGGCGCCTGATGTTCGGCACCTTGCGCCAGTAGCCGTCGAAGGCCTCGAGGACGATCTCCACGCCGGGGTTGAAGGACACGACGCGGTAGGGTCCGGCGCCGATCGGCGCCTTCTTGAAGCCGTCCTCGCCGACCTTCTCGACGTACTTCTTCGGCACGATCCAGCCGGCGCCGGACGCGGTGGTGCCGTAGAAGAGCATGAAGTCGGGCCACGGCTCCTTGAGGACGAAGCGGACCTGCGTCGGCGAGACGACCTGGACCTCCTTGACCTTTTCCTTGAGCAGCGTCGCGGAGGCGCCTTTGTATCGCTCGAACGAGAACTTCACGTCCTCGGCGGTGACCGGCGAGCCGTCGTGGAACTTCGCGTTCCTGCGCAGGGTGAACGTGTAGCTGAGGTGATCCCTGGCCTCGCTCCACGACTCGGCCAGGCTCGGCGTGCTCATGCCGGCGGGCATCGGCTTCACCATCGCGTCGTGGACGGCGTAGAGCACCATGAACGGCGTGGTGAACGCTTCCGTCTCCGCGGGGTCCAGCCACTTGGCGGCCAGCGTGACGTGCAGGCCGTAGCGCAGCTCGCCCTCGGCGGCGACGGCGTGACCGGCGGGCGCGGCGAGAACAATGACGACGGCGATCACGAGCAGTCTCACGAGGGTCATGGTCATGGTCACCGGATGTTCGAGATGGAGTTCTTCACCGTGTCGTGCTTGGTCTTCATGATGTTCGAGACCGCCGTGTAGGCGTGGTTCTCGTTCTGCATCTGGCTCTGCAGCTGCAGGTACTGCAGGTTGAACGACATCTGCCGATCCGGCGCGTCCTTGCCGGCGCCGAGCGCCCGCCGGCCCTCGGCCACCAGCTTCTCGGCGCGCTCGCTCTGCAGCGTGAGCCAGCGGTCGTAGCGCGCGAGCTCTCCGCGCGCTTTCGGATCGGTCGGCGGCTTGGCCGGCTGCTGGCCGGCGGCACGCTTGAGGGTGGCCCCGAGGCGCTGCAGCGCTTCGACGCGCCGCTGCGTGCAGGCCGCCAGCGTCTGCTCGCCGCACCGGACGGCGGTGGAGGCGTGGCCCGGCGTGTCGAGCGAGCTTCCGGCCTCGGCGGCGCCGGCCACCAGCACCAACGTGAGCGCCCAGCGGACGCTCACGCGCTCACCCTCTTGCTCACGCGGCCACCCTGGATGTGGTTGTTCACGTAGCCCTTGGATTGATTGCGGCCGGCATCGCCGGCGACGAGGATGCCGATCTTCTCGGGCTGCACGAACACCGGCACCGGACGCTCGGGATCGCTCGACGTCGCGTACGCCGCCGGCAGCACCCCGGCCTTCACGTGCGCCTCCAGCGTGTAGGCGGTCGCGCCGACCTGGAGCGCGTACGTCTCGGCCTCCCGCGCCGTGATCGTGACGTGCTCGTGCAGATAGCGGCGCAGGTCGTCCTTCGACCAGCCGTCCTCGGCGATGACGCGCGCGATCGACGGGCCGAGGACGAGCAGCGGCTCCCAGCGCGCGTACTTCATGCCGATCGACGACCAGTAGCCGCACGCGCCGCCGAACACCTCGGCCAGGATGCGGACGTGATCGAGCGCGCGCGTGCCCGCCGAGTAGATCGGCGGGCTGATGCTCACCACGCTCTGCACGGTGACCACGCTGTCCGCGCGCGTGAAGCCCTGGTCGACGCCGAACGTGGACCAGCCCAGCGCGGCCGCGGCGTCTTCGTCCTCGGCGAGCGCCACGTTGAACGAGCCCGCGATGCTGCCCTTGTCGCCCGCGCCCGGCGGGATGCGCAGCCCGGCGACGTTGCGCAGATAGAGGCGCAGGAAGCGGCCGAGGCTCGAGTTGGCCTGGCGGCCGACGCGCATCACGCCCTGACCGTGGTTGAGGTCGAGACGGGTCGCGATCGGTCCGCTCACGATGACGAGCGGCTCCCAGCCCGGCGTCGAGCCCGCGTCCTCCACGCGGAAGATCGGCTCGGCGATCGCCTCGACGATCGCGAGCAGCACCGGCATGTACTCGGGACGGCAGCCCGCCATCACGGCGTTGACCGCGATGCTCCACACGGTGGCGGCGCGGTTCTCCGGCAGCAGGCGGCCGATGACCTCATCCGGCTGTCGCCGCGTGTGAGCGAGGAAGCGCTCCACGCGCGCGAGCGTGGGCGGGATCACGGGCAGGCCGTCACTCCAGAGGTTCTTGTGGAAGAGCTCCTGGATCTCGTCGAGCGTGCCGCGATGCACGACGTCGCGCGGTCCGGGCTCGGCCGCCGTCGGACACCCGGTATCGCGCGCCCCGGCGAGTCCCGCGACGAGCTGGGGCAGCAGCGCTTCGACCTTCCTCGCGACGGCGTCCGAGCCGTCGGTCATCGGCACGCCGGGATACTCGGCGATCGGCAGCGACGGCAGCCCGACGCCCCTGGACACGACGCCCGCCTGCTGCATGAACGGCGTGGTGACGATGGACACGCTCGGCACTCCGGCCCTCTCGGCGATCGCGGCGGCCCGCAGCACGGCGGGCGTGCACGACCCTCAGGCGCCGACGGCGGAGATCACCGCGTCGCAGCCGTGCTTGCGCAGGAGCCCGGGCAGCGTCGCCGCCAGCTCCTTCTCGTCGCGGCCGTGGATCGAGCCGAACGTCTCGAACTCGACGAAGCGGATGCCGGGATAGCGCGTCTCGAGCGCCTTCCGGATGAGCGGGAACATCTCCTCGCCCTTGAAGAGGTAGTCCCACAGCTCGCCGACGGTCTTGCCGCTGAGGTCGGCGGAGCGCGCGGCGAGCGATCCCGCCGGCGCGGCGGAGGGGGCGAGCGGCCACACGACGTCGTAGACGGGCTCGGGGGTCGTCATGGCCCCGACTTATACCATCCGAGGCCACGGCGTGCGACTTCCCGGCTCAACGGCCGGCCTGCCGGCGTGCCGTCACCTCGATTTCGATTCGTATCCGGGGGTCGGCCAATCCCGCCGAGATCATCGTCGCGGCGGGTCGCACATCGCCGAAGTATTTCTTGAGGATCGGCCAGCATTGGGGGAAGTCCTCGGCCTGGAAGAATGTACGTGACCCGGACCACGTCCCGGAGACCGGTCCCGGCCTGCTCGAGGGCAGACGTGATATTCCGCAAACACTGCTCGGTTTGCTCGAGCAGGTTTTCCGAAATTCTCATCGACTGATAATCGAACCCTGTCGTGCCCGAGACGAAGACCCACTCCCCATCGACGACCGCCCGCGAATAGCCGATCTCTCTCTCGAACGACGAGCCGGAGCTGATGAGCCGACGATTCATCTGCGTCTCCTTTCTATACCGGGTCGGCGGCGGACCGGCGGGCCAGGGCCAGGACGGCCGGCGCCACGAACGCCACGGCCGCCGCGGCCAGCATGACGGCGGCGGGGCCGGAGGCCCAGAGGCCAGAGACCTCGCCGCGCGCGATCGTGAGCGCCTGCAAGAACGCGCGCTCGAGCACGGGGCCCAGCACCAGGCCGAGCACGAGCGGCGCGGGGTTGAAGCCGAGCGCCCGCATCGCCCAGCCGATGATGCCGGCGCCGACGACCACCCAGACGTCGAAGAGGTTGTTGTTGTCGGCGTACGCGGCGACCACGCAGAGCACGAGCACGCCGGGCATGAGAAAGCGCGGCGGAACCGTCGCCACGCGCGCGAAGACGCCGACCAGCGGCAGGTTGAGCACGAGCAGCATCACGTTGCCGACGTAGAAGGACCCGATCACGCCCCAGAAGACTTGCGGGTGATCGCGCAGCAGAAACGGCCCCGGCGTGACGTTCATGAGGAGCATGCCGCTCAGGAGCACCGCGGTGGACGGCGTGAAGGGCAGGCCCAGCGAGAGGAGCGGGATCATGCCGCCGCCCGCCGCCGCGTTGTTGGCGGCCTCGGGCCCGGCCACGCCCTCGATGGCGCCGGTGCCGAGCTCGTCGCGGTGCCTGCTGATCTTCTTCTCCACGCCATAAGAGACGAAGGACGCGATGGTGGCGGCGGGGCCGGGGATGAGACCGACGAGGAACCCGAGCACGGTGCCGCGCAGCATCGGCGGCACCGAGCGCCGCAGCTCCTCGCGGTTCGGATAGAGCTCGCGGAATCGGACGCGGGCGACGGGCGTCGTCGACGCGGGGTCCGCCATCGTGGCGAGGACCTCGGCCACGCCGAACAAGCCGGCCGTGACGGCGACGAAGCTGAGCCCGGCCTGCGCTCCCGCGAGGTCGAAGGTGAAGCGCACGGTGCCACCGAGCGGGTCCATGCCGACCGTCGAGAGCATGATGCCGAGGACGACCATGGCCAGCGACTTCGCGCGTGAGCCGCCGGTGAGGTTGGCCAGCAGCACGACGCCGAGCAGCGCGAACGCGAAATACTCCGCGGGGCCGAAGGCCAGCGCGGCGCGCGCCACGAGCGGCGCGGCGAGCTGGAGCGCGACGACGCTGAAGGTGCCGGCGACGAACGAGGCGATGGCGGCCACCGCCAGCGCCGCCCCCGCGCGTCCCCTGCGGGCGAGGCGATACCCGTCGATCGTGGTCACCACGCTGGCCGCCTCGCCCGGGACGTTGACGAGGATGGAGGTCGTCGAGCCGCCATACATCGCGCCGTAGTAGATGCCCGCCAGCATGATGAGTCCCGCGGTCGGCCCGAGCTTGATCGTCAGCGGCAGCACGAGCGCCATCGCGGCGGCCGGGCCGAGCCCGGGGAGCACGCCGACGACGGTGCCGAGCACGGTGCCGATGAAGCAGGCCAGGAGATTCGGCGGCGTGAGGGCGACGAACAGATCGCTCACGGCAGCGGGACACCGAGCCAGCGCGCGAAGAGCAGATAGGCGACGCCGGTGACGCCGAGCGCGAGCACCGCCGGTCGCCACCAGCCCTCCAGTCCCATGAGCCGCGACGAGACGACGACGAGCGCGACCGACGAGCCGAGGAAGCCGAGCCGCGGCAGCAGCCCCGCATAGAGCACGAGCGCACCGCACATGAGCAACGCCGTGCGAGAGCCCGGGCGTTGCGGAGCCGATTCGGTCGGGCATGTCGGAGCCACGCGGATCTCGGGCAGGCCACCTGCGGCATGAGCCGGCCTCACGGACCCCGCTACAATAAACAGCCACACGGCGAGGGCGAGCAACGCGAGCCCCGAGCCGAGTGGCGCGATCCCCGGGCCCGGCGTGGTCAGCGTGTCGAGCGGGTAGCGCCGAGCCGCGAACAGGTAGCCGATCGCGAGGAGGGCGAGGCCGGCCGCGCTCCAGCGATCACGGCCCACGGCTACTGCTTCCTGAGGCCGATCTGCTCCATCAGCGCCGCGATCTCGCGGTCGTCGCGCGCCATGAACGCGTCGAAGTCCTTCGCCCCCCGCACGTCGACGACGGCGCCCATGCGGGCGGCGAAGTCCCGGAACTCCGGGCCGTTGGCGGCCTGAGTGAACGCGCGCTCGAGCCGCGCGATCGCCGTCTCGGGCGTGCCCTTGGGCACGGCGACCCCGCGCCAGAGCGTCATGGTGAGATCGACGCCGGCCTCCCTGAGCGTCGGCGCGTCGGGCAGGGAGACCAGCCGCGTGTCGCCGCTGACGGCGAGCACGCGGACCTGGCGGCCGGTGACCTGCGCCATGATCTCCGCCGGCAGCTGCACGCTCGCCTCGATCTTGTCGCCGAGCACCGTCGTCACCGCCAGCTCGCGGCCGAACGGGACGTGGGTGAGCTTGACCCCGGCGCGGTTCTCGAGGGCGACGGCGACGAGATGCGTGAAGCTGCCGCGTCCGGAGTTGCCGAGGCGCACGTGGCCGGGGTTTGCCCTCGCGTGCGCGAGCAGCTCGCGCGCGTCCTTCCACGGCGCGTCGGCCTTCACGGCGAGCGAGACCGGCTCGCTGGTGAGCGCGGCCACGCCGGCGAACGCGGTGTAGTCGAGCTTCATGTTGCCGGCGTGGTAGGCGGTGCTGATGCTGTTGGAGTTCCACACCAGCGCGTGGCCGTCGGCCGGCTGGCCCTTCACGTACGTGTAGCCGAGCGCGCCGCCGGCGCCGGTGCGGTTGACGACGGTCACGGGCTGGCCGAGGTCGCGGCCGGCCAGCTCGGCCAGCTTGCGCGCGAGGAGATCGGCCGCGCTGCCGGCGCCGAAGAGCACCGTCAGCTCGAGCGGCTTGTCGGGAAACGCGGAGGCCGGTGCCGCCGCCGCGAGCACCAGCGCGACCGCGAACGCGAGCCGATGCCTCACGGGTTCAGGACGACCTTGAGCGGATCGCCGATCCGCTTCTCCAGCACCTCGAACGCCTCGTGGACGCGGCTGAGCGGGAACTGGTGGGTGATGAGCGGCTTGGCGGTGAGGCGGCCCGCGGCCAGCAGCGCGAGCGCGCGGCCGACGCTGGTGCCGCCCTCACCGCGCTCGGTGTAGATGGTGACGTTGCGCCGCACGGCGTGGCTCACGTCCGCGGTGACCGGCCCGTGATAGAAGGCGACCAGCAGCACCTTGCCGCCCGACTTCACCATCTTCAGCGACTGGTCGAACGTCTCGTCGCCGCCCGCGCAGTCGATGACGAGGTCGGCGCCCTTGCCTCCGGTCGCGCCCATCACGGCCGCGATGGGCTCCTGCTCGCGGCTGTTGACGACGACGTCGGCGCCGAGCTGGCGCCCCATGGCCAGGCGCGAGGCGCGCGTGCCCGTGAGGATCACGCGAGTGGCGCCGAGAGCCTTCACGAGCTGGATCGCCATCAACCCGATCGGGCCGGGGCCGAGCACGGCCACCGTCTCGCCCGCGAAGTAGCCGCCCGCGTTCTCCAGGCCGAAGAGCGGGCTGCCGGAGGTCATCACCACCGTCGCCTCCTCGTAGGAGACGCCCTCGGGAATGCGATACAGCGTGTTGACGTGGTTCACCGCGTACTCGGCGAGCCCGCCGTTGGTGGTGAACCCGTTCGCGCGATGCCCGCGCGTGCGGTTGCCGTAGTTCAGGCATGCGGTGTAGAGCCCGCGGATGCAGTTCTCGCAGCGGCGGCAGCCCATGTGCGCCTCGACGACCACCCGGTCGCCGACCCGAAACTCGTCCACCGTCCGGCCCACCGCGACCACGTCGCCCGCGTATTCGTGCCCGAAGATGAACTCGCCGTAGGGCGGCATCTGGGGCATGCCGGTGTGGATGAGCTTCAGATCCGTACCTCAGACGCCGCAGGCGCGCACGCGGACGAGGACGTCTTCGTCGCCGGGCACCGGCACCGGGCGCTCCTGCAGCTCGAAGCGGTGCGGCGCGACGAGGACCGTCGCCTTCATCGTGCGTGGAATGTCCATGAGGCCCCCTTTCGCCGAGACTCTAGCATCGATTGCCGCCCTCGCCGCCGCTGGCTATACTCCGGCGACCCACAGCGAGGTGACGCGATGGAGCTGCTCGAGGCGCTCTACACGACGCGCGCGATGCGACGGATGCAGCCGCGGGACGTCCCCGACGAGGTGATTCCGCGCCTGCTGGACGCCGCGATTCGCGCGCCGAGCGGTGGCGCGCCGCCCTCATCAAGTCGGGTGAGAACGCGATCTGGCCCGGGGGCTCGATCTACCCGTCGGTCTGGAGCCTGCAGCTCGCGGCCCGGGCGCACGGACTGGGCAGCGTCCCCGTGGGCAGTCTCGCGCGGCATCAGGCCGAGATCTTTCCGCGGCTCGGCGTGCCGGCCGACGAGGGGTGGATGCTCGCGAGCATCGTGGCCCTCGGGTACCCGACGGGACGCTGGGCGGTGGCGCCGCGGAAGCCGGCGCACGAGGTGACCTTCGTCGAGCGATTCGGCCAGCGGCCGGCGTGGACGCTCTCGAAACCGCTCTGGCCAAACGACGTGTGAGGAGAGATCATCATGCTCACCATGACGCCCGCCCGATGGCTCCTCGTCCTCTCGCTCGCTCTTTCGCTCCTGGTCGTCGGCCCGCCGCCGGCGGCGCACGCCCAGGCCGGCGGGGTCACGCTGAACCTCGTGTCGTGGAGCTACGGCGTCGAGATCGTGCGCGACAACCTCGGCAAGTTCCAGCAGCGATACCCGGGCGTCAGCGTCAACTACAGCGATTTCTCGTGGGCGACCTACCACGACGCCATGGTCGCGCGCTTCGTGAGCAAGACGCCCACGGACGTCCTCTATTCCTCCGACCACTGGCTGCAGGAATGGGCGGCCGCGGGGTGGATCATTCCGATCGACGAGTCGTTCCCGCAGGTGAGGCCGTACCTGTCGGAGTACTCGCCGTTCGTGCGCGAGGCGCTCACGTACAAGGGCCGGATCTACGGGACGCCGTACTACGCCGACACCTTCATCTTCGTCTACAACACGGACCACCTCCAGCGCGCCGGCTTCACGGCCCCGCCGGCCACGCTGGACGAGCTGACGAAGCAGGCGGAGGCGATCAAAGCGAAGGGCATCGCCGAATTCCCGATCGTGCTCGGCTGGGGGCAGCAGGATCCGTTCTCGATCGAGAGCTTCACGGCCCTCGTCTTCGCGCAGCGCAACGGGTTGCTCTTCGACAAGGACCTCAATCCGGTGTTCAGAGCGCCCGGCAGCGCCGCCGAGAAAGTCGTGACGTGGGCGGCGGACGCCCTCGGATCGAAGAAGATTCTCAGCCCCACGTCGCTGCAGGCCGCGAACGTGGACCAGATCAGGGCCCTGCAGTCGGGCGCCGCCACCTTCGGCATCATTCCGTCCTACTCGCTGGCGGTGCTCAACGATCCCGGGCAGACGCAGCAGGCGGGCAAGTTCAAGATCGGCCTGATGCCGGGCGAGAGCCGCGCCACCGTGGGGTTCATCCGCTTCTACGCGATCAGCTCGCAGGTGCCGCGTCGGGGCAAGGAGGCGATGACCGCGGCCTGGAACTTCCTCGACTACTTCGGCGGGAAGACCGACGGTGAGTACCGGATCACCAAGCGCTGGTCGCTGGAAAAGGGTCTCGGCTTCGCGCAGACCGCGCTCTTCGCCGACAAGGACATTCGCGCGGCCTTCGGCAAGTGGGCCGACGTCGACATGCTGCAGAAGCAGGCGCAGCTCGCGCGCGCCAAGGAAGGCATGACGCCCTACTACGGCACCTGGGACGTCTTCAGCCGCGCCGAGCTGCACAAGGCGTATCTGGGCCAGCAGAAGCCGGTGGAGACGCTCGCGAACATGGCGAAGAAGTGGGAGGAGCTGAAAGCCAAGGCCAAGTGATCTCGGAACGATCCTATCCGTACGCGACCGTCCTGCCGGTCATGCTGGTGGTCGCGTTGTTCACCGTCTACCCGCTGCTCCACAGCGTGTACCTCAGCCTGCACGAGAACGTCCTCACGCGTCCGCTCGACAACGACTTCGTCGGGCTCCAGAACTTCCGAGAGGTCGTCACGGGCTATTACTTCTGGCGGTCGCTCTGGTCCACCGCGGTGTTCGCGGTCATGGCGGTGGCCGCGGTGACGCTGTACGGGCTGGGCGTGGCCCTGCTCCTCAACCAGGTCGTGCTCGGCAGCGCGCTGCTCAAAGTCGTGGTGCTGCTGCCGTGGGCGATCCCCGCCGTCATCAGCGGGATCATCTGGCGCTGGATCTTCGACGGCGACTACGGCGTGCTGAACGGCCTGCTCCTCGTCACCGGCATCGTCGACCGGTACGTCCCGTGGATGAGCCAGCCGTTCAGCGCGCGCCTCTGCATGACCGTCGCGCACGTGTGGAAGCAGGGGCCGCTCGCGGCCGTATTCCTGCTGGCCGCGCTCCAGGTGATTCCGGCCGAGCTGTACGACGCCGCCCGCATCGACGGCGCCGGACGCTGGCACGGCTTCCGCTTCGTGACGCTGCCGTATCTGAAGGCGACGCTGGCGCTCGTCTTGATCTACGAGACCATCGTCGCGGTCGCGACCTTCGACCTCGTCTACGTGATGACGGGCGGCGGGCCCGCCGATGCCACGGCCATCATCGGCTGGTACGCCTACACCGAGATCTTCCGCTTCCTCAACCTCGGACACGGCGCCGCCCTCGCGATCATCCTCGGCGGGTTGCTGCTGGGACTGGTCCTCGTCTACCTGCGCGCGCTCCGCGCGGAGGAGGCATGAGCGCCCGGCGGGCGCGGCGGTGGGCGCATCGGCTCGAGCCGATGGCGCTGAATGTCGCCTGCGGCGCCGTCGCGGTCTTCATCCTGGCTCCGTTCGCCTGGATGCTGGTCAGCAGTGTCTCGGGGGAGGCGGAGCTGACGCGCCGGCCGCCGATCTTCGCCCCGTCGCCGCCGACGCCGGCCAACTACGCTTTCATCTTCACCGGGCAGTTGCCGAAAGACTCGACGCGGCACGGGATCTTCGTGTGGCAGACGTCGCACGAGGTCCGGCTCCTCCTGCCGGCGCTCCGCAACAGCTTCATCGTGGCGCTGTCGGTGATGGCGGCGAACGTGGTGTTCGGCGCCCTGGCCGCCTACAGCTTCGCCCGCCTGCGCTTCCACGGCCGGCGCTCCGCCTACGCCTTCATTCTCACGAGCCGGCTGATGCCGGCGGTGGCCGTGGCCATTCCCTTCTACGCGATCGTCCAGCGGCTCGAGCTGCTCGACACCTACCGGGCGCTGATCCTCGTGTATCTCGCGTTCACGTTTCCGTTCACCATCTACTTCCTGTCGGTGTACTTCCGCTACCTGCCGATCGAGGTGGAGGAGGCGGCCCTGCTCGACGGATGCACGAGGTTCCAGACGCTCCTGCGCGTGGTGGTCCCGTGCGCGGTGCCCGGACTCGTCGCCGCGGCGGCCTTTGCGTTCATGACGGCGTACAACGAGTTCCTCTTCGCGCTGCTGCTCACCCAGACGATCGCCGCGCAGACGATGCCGGTGCTGCTCGCCGCCGTCGCCACCAATCCCGCGGTCAGTCACGCGCTGCTCGCCTCCTGCGTGATCCTCGCCATCGTCCCCCCGGGCCTGCTGGCCCTCGTGCTGCACCGCTATCTCACGCGTGGTCTGGCGGCGTCGATCGCGCGATGATCGCCCTGCCTCGATGAAGCCCGCGCCGTTCGAGTACCTCGCTCCGCGGACCGTGCCCGAGGCCGTATCCCTGCTCGCACGCCACGGCGAGGAGGCGAAGCTCCTCGCCGGCGGCCAGAGCCTCGTGCCGCTCATGAACATGCGGCTCGCGCGCCCGCGGCGGGTGATCGACCTCAACCGCACCCAGGGCCTGGCCTACATCCGCGAGGTGAACGGCGCGCTCCGGATCGGCGGCATGACGCGCCAGGCGACCCTCGAGCGCTCTCCCGTGATCGGCGGCCGATGCCCGCTCTTGCCCGAGGCGCTCGCGCTCGTCGGCCATCCCGCCATCCGGAGCCGCGGGACGATCGGCGGGAGCCTCGCGCACGCCGACCCCGCCGCCGAGCTGCCGGCGGCGATCGCTGCGCTCGACGGCCAGATCACCGCGACCGGCCCGCGCGGCGAGCGAACGCTCCCGGCCACGTCGTTCTTCCTCGGTGTGCTCACCACCGCGCTGGCGCCCGACGAGGTGCTGACCGAGATCGCGCTGCCGGCCTTGCCGCCGCGGACCGGGACGTGCTTTCTCGAGGTGGCCCGGCGCCACGGTGACTTCGCGCTCGTCGGCGTCGCGGTGGTCGTCTCGAGGCGCTCCGACGGCGCGTGCGGGCACGCCCGCCTGGTGTTCTGCGGCGTCGGCCCGACCCCGGTCCGCGTCGCGCGGGCTGAAGCGCTCGTGTCGGGCCGGCGTCCGGACGCCGCCGTCTTTGCCGCCGTCGAGGGACTCGTCCGCGAGACCCTCCAGCCGGACGGCGATCTTCACGCGTCGGCCGACTATCGCCGGGAGGTGGCCGGTGTCGTCGCGCGCCGAGCGCTCACCACGGCGTGGAGTCGGACCAACCATGGCTGAGCGCCACGTGGTCCGCCTCACCGTCAACGGCGAGTCCGTCGAGCGGCTCGTCGAGCCGCGCAAGACGCTCGCGGACTTCCTCCGCCAGGACGTCGAGCTGACGGGAACGCACCTCGGCTGCGAGCACGGCGTGTGCGGCGCCTGCACCGTGCTGCTCGACGGCGACCCGGTGCGCTCCTGCCTGTTGTTCGCGGTGCAGGCCGACGGGGCTCGCGTGGGAACCGTCGAGGGGCTCGCGCACGACGGGCTCCATCCGATTCAGGAGGCCTTTCACGACCACTTCGCGCTGCAGTGCGGGTACTGCACGCCCGGCATGCTGATGACGGTCCACGACCTGCTGCAGCGCTCTCCGAGCCCGACCCGCGAGGAAATCCGGAAGGCCCTCGCCGGAAACATCTGCCGCTGCACCGGCTATCACGCGATCGTCGACGCCGTCGAGGCCGCGGCCGCGCGACTGCGCGCGGCGCCCCCGCGAGAGGCCGCACGCTGATGGCGACGTCGGGCACGAGGCCGCGCGCGGTCGGCCGACCCGTGAAGCGGGTGGAAGACGGCCGCCTGCTCGCCGGGCAGGGCCGGTTCGTCGACGACCTCCACCTGCCACGGATGGTCCACGCCGCGTTCGTGCGGAGCCCGCACGCGCACGCGCGCGTCCGTCACGTGAGCGTGAGCCGGGCGCTCGCGCTGCCCGGGGTCGTCGCCGTCCTCACCGCCGACGAGGCGGCGCGGCTGTGCCACCCGTGGCGCGGGATTCTCACCGACTACGTCGGGATGAAGACCGCCCTGCAATACCCGCTGGCCCTCGACAAGGTCCGGTACGTCGGCGAGCCCGTCGTGGCCGTCGCCGCCGCCGACCGCTACGTCGCCGAGGACGCGTGTGACCTCGTGGAGGTCGAGTACGAGACGCTGCCGGCCGTCGTGGATCCCGAAGCCGCGATGCGTCCCGGGACGCCGCTGATCCACGAGGAGCTGGGTGACAACGTGATCTACCGCGGCGGCTTCGACAAGGGCGAGGTCGACCAGGCCTTCGCCCGCGCGCATCGCGTCTACCGCGATCGCTTCGTCGTCGGCCGCCAGACGTGCGTCGCGCTCGAGCCCCGGAGCCTCGTGGCCGCCTACGAGCCGCGTGAGGGATCGTTGAGCGTGTGGATCTCGAGCCAGGTGCCGCACATGATGCAGGCGATCTTCGCGCGCATCCTGGGGCTGCCGGAACAGAAGATCCGTGTCGTCGCGCCGGACGTCGGCGGCAGCTTCGGCCTCAAGATCCACTGCTACTCCGACGACGTCGCCGCCTGCCTGCTCGCCATGAGGCTGGGACGGCCGGTGAAGTGGATCGCCGATCGTCTCGAGTCGTTCGCGACCGACATCCATTGCCGCGAGCACCTCGTCGACGTCGAGGCGGCCGTGAGCGCCGACGGGACCGTGCTCGGCCTCCGATCGCGCGCGATCACGGGCGTGGGACCATGGTCCTGCTACCCGCGCTCCAGCGTGGTGGAGGGCAATCAGGTCATCCGGCTCCTCACGGGTCCGTACCGGATCCGCAACTACAAGGCCGAGCTGAACGTCGTCGCGCAGAACAAGGCGCTGATGTCCCAGTACCGCGCGGTGGGCCATCCGATCGCCTCGATGGTGATGGAGTCGATGCTCGACCGCGCCGCGCGGGATCTGCAGCTCGATCCGGTGGAGATCCGACGCCGGAATCTGGTGCGGCGCGACGAGCTCCCGTACACCACGGCCTTCGGCTACGTCTTCGAGAGCGGCAGCTATCTCGAGTCGCTCGAGCTCGCGCTCGACAAGGGCGGCTACGCGCGCTGGCGCGAGGAGCAGGCGCGCGGCCGGCGCGAGGGACGGCACCTCGGCATCGGGCTCTCCTGCTTCATCGAGCTGACGGCGCCGGGATCGTTTTACGGGAGCGGCGGCGCGCCGATCTCGGCCCAGGACTCGGCGACGGTGCGCGTGGAGCCGGGCGGGACGGTCACGGCGCTCATCGGCGTCACCAATCAGGGGCAGGGCGCGCACACGGCGTTCGCGCAGATCATCGCCGACCAGCTCGGCGTGTCCGTCGAGGACGTCAACGTCATGAGCGGCGACACCGCCCTCGTCCCGTATGGCGGGGGCACCTCCGGCAGTCGCGGCGCCGTGCTCGGCGCCGGCGCGTCGATCCTCGCCTGCCGGGCCGTGGCGGAGAAGGTGCGCAGGATCGCCGGCCACCTGCTCGAGGCGGCTCCCGACGACGTCGAGCTGCGGGACGGGAAGGTCTCCGTGCGAGGCGCCCCCGATCGCAGCCTCACCCTCGCCGACATCGGCTTCCGCGTGTACTACCAGTCCGACAAGCTCCCCCGTGATCTCGAGCCCTCCCTCGAGGCCACCGCGCATTACACGCCGGCGCGGCCGATCACCTGGGCGAACGGCGTGCACATGGTGGTCGTCGAGGTGGACGTCGAGACGGGGCTCGTGAAGATTCTGCGATACGTCACGGTCGAAGACTGCGGGCCCATGATCAACCCGGCCCTGGTCGCGGAGCAGGTGCGCGGCGCCGTCGTCCAGGGCATCGGCTCCACGCTCTACGAGCACGTCGTGTACGACGCCGAGGGCCAGCTGCTGACGCGAACGCTGATGGACTATCTCGTGCCGGGCGCGGCGGAGATGCCCGACATCGAGGTCCATCATCTCGAGACGCCCTCGCCCTTCACGCTGGGGGGCTTCAAGGGGATCGCCGAGGCGGGGACGGCCGGCGCGCCCGGCGCCATCCTGAACGCCGTGAACGACGCGCTCGCACCGTTCGGCGTCCGTCTCACGCGCCAGCCGATCACGCCCGACCTGATCCGGAGCGCCCTCCGCCAGGCGCCCGCGCTCAATAGAGATGGCAGGCGGTGAACCGCCCGCGCTCGACCTCCTTGAATACGGGCTCGGCCGTGCGGCATTGCGGCATGGCGTGCGGACAGCGCGGATGAAAACGGCATCCGGCCGGCGGGTTCATCGGATTGGGGACCTCGCCCGTGAGCACGATGCGCTGCCGCCGCGCCGAGGGATGCAGCGGGAGCGCCGCCGAGAGGAGCGCCTGCGTGTACGGGTGGAGCGGCCGCGCGTACACGGCGTCGCACTCCCCGGTCTCCACGAGCTGGCCGGCGTACATGACGGCCAGGCGAGTGGCGAGATAGCGGGCCGCCGCCAGGTCGTGAGAGATCATGACGTACGCGAGCCCCAGCCGTTCCTGGAGCCCTTTCAGGAGATTGAGGATCTGGGCCCGGATGGAGACGTCCAGGGCCGACACCGGCTCGTCCAGGACGATGAACTTCGGATAGGTCACCAGCGCGCGGGCGATCGCGATGCGCTGCCGCTGGCCGCCGCTGAACTCGTGCGGGTAGAGCGCGGCGCTGTCGCGCCGTAGTCCCACCAGCTGCAGTACCTCACCGACCCGGTCGCGCACGCCGGCCCGGCTCAGGCCGTTGTCGCGCGGCAGCGGCTCGGCGACGATGTGCTCCACCCGCATTCGGGGATTCAGCGAGCTGTACGGATCCTGGAACACGGCCTGGACCGCGCGGCGATACGCCGCGAGGTCGTCGCGGCCGAAGGCCTCGATCGCCTTGCCGTCGAAGCGCAGCGACCCGGCGGTCGGACGCTCCAGGAGGAGAAAGAGCTTGGCGAGCGTCGTCTTGCCGGATCCGGACTCGCCGACGATGCCCAGCGTCTCGCCCTCGGCCACCTGAACGCTCACGCCGTCGACCGCCTTGATCCAGCCGCGCGGCCGGCCGACGGCCAGGCCGCGCGTCGCGGGAAAGTACTTCTTGAGTCCGACGCCCTGGAGCATCACCGCGGCCGTGCGCCGGCGGCGACCGCGACCCAGCAGTTGGCGACGTGGCCGTCGTCGATGGACACCGCGGCCGGATACTCCGTCTCGCACCGCGGCTGGCGCTCGGAGCAGCGCGGCGCGAAGGGGCACCCCGGCGGCAGCCGCGTCAAATCCGGAGGCTGGCCGCCGATCTCGACCAGCCGCCCGCCCCTGGCGTCGATGTCCGGCAGGCAGCGCAGCAGCGCGCGGGTGTAGGGATGCGCGGGCGCGTTGAAGACGTCCAGCGTGCTCCCGATCTCCACGATCCTGCCCGCGTACATCACCGCCACCCGGTCGGCGTTGGCCGCCACGATGCCGAAGTCGTGCGTGACGAGAATGATCGCGACGCCGGTGGCCTGCTGCACCTCCTTGAGCAGGTCCAGGTACTGAGCCTGGATGGTAACGTCCAGCGACGTCGTCGGCTCGTCGGCGATGAGCAACCGCGGCGCACATGACATGGCGATGGCGCTCGACACGCGCTGCCGCATGCCGCCGCTGAGCTGGTGCTGGAACTGCCCCAGCCGCGTCTCGGCCGCGGCGATGCGCAGCCGCCGCAGCGCCTCCAGCGCCCGGGCACGCAGCGAGGCGCCGCGCAGGCCCTGATGCAGGCGCACGACCTCGCCGATCTGCGTGCCGATCGTCAGCGCGGGGTTGAGCGAGGTCATCGGGTCCTGGAGCACCATGGCGATCTGCTTGCCCCGCACGCGCCGCATCTCGGCGGGGCTCTTGCCGAGCAGGTCCTCGCCGTCGAGCAGCACGCGGCCGCCGACGATGCGTCCGGCCGGCTCGGGGACGAGCCGCACGAGCGACAGGCACGTCACCGACTTGCCCGATCCCGACTCGCCCACGAGGGCCAGCGTCTCGCCGGCGCGGAGCGTGAAGCTGACGCCGTCCACCGCTCTGGTGATGCCACGCCGGGTGAAGAAGTGCGTCTTGAGATCGTCGACGACCAGCAGGGGTGGGGTCATTTACCCTTCAGCTTGACCTCTTCGTACGGCGCCGAGAACGCGTAGCCGGCGATGACCCCGATGCCCGATTCCTCCACTCTCGGCCCGACGCCGTTCAAGCCGGCGTTCAACCAGATGGGCGCCACCATCACTTTGTCGTGGATGAGCTGCTGGATGCGGTGCAGCGTCGCCTCACGCCGTTTCGGGTCCGGCTCGCTCGCCTGTTCCTGGAAGAGGCCGTCGATGTCGGCGTAGCTGCCGTAGACGTAGGCACCGCCCGCGGCGACGAAGGCCTCGATCCGCGTGGCCGCGTTGCCGTAGGCGGCGCTGGCGCCCTGGATGAGGCCCTTGTACTTCTTGTCGGCCCAGCCCCTGAAGAAGGCCGCTCGCTCGATCGGCCGGAGCCTCACGCGGATGCCGGCCGCGTTGAGGTAGTTGACCACGGGCTCGCCGACGTTCGCGATGGCGGCGTCGCAGAAGTAGTCTCCGGCGTCGAAGCCGTTGGGATACCCGGCCTCGGCGACGAGCCGCTTGGCCCTGGCGGGATCGTACGAGTAGCCGGGCGGCTGCCAGTAGAACTCGAAGCTGCTGGGAATGATGCTCCAGGTGATCCTGGAATATCCGAGCGCGTCCGCCTGGTTCATCGCCTGCCGATCGATGGCGTGGTTCACGGCCAGGCGCACCCGCCGATCGTGCCACGGCGACTTCGGGTCCCATTGCTCGGAGAAGTAGACCCAGTGTGTGGCCTGACCGACGTTGGGCTTCAGCGTCAGCCCGGCGGTTCGCCGGATCTCCTCGGCCATCGCGCCGCGAATGTTATAGGCGATGTCCACCTCACCGCGCTTCAGCGCGGCCAGACGTGTGGCCTCGTCCGGGATCGACCTCAAGACCAGCCGCTTCACGTTCGGGGACTTGCGCCAGTACTGATCGAAGGCTTCGACGACGAGCTCGACACCCGGCGTGAAGGACACGAAACGATAGGGGCCCGCCCCGATCGGCATCTTCTTGAAGCCCTCGTCGCCGACCTTCTCGACGTACTTCTTCGGCACGATCCAACCGGCCCCGGTGGCGCCGGCGTAGAAGGTCATGAAGTCGGGCCACGGCCGCTTGAGGCGGAAGCGCACACGCGACGGATCCGGAGTCTCGATCGCCGCCACGCTCTCCTTGAGAGGCCTGGAGGCCGCGCCCCGGTAACGCTCGAACGAGAACTTGACGTCCTCGGCGGTGACCGGATCGCCGTTGTGGAACCTGGCGCCGCGCCGGAGGACGAACTCGTAGACGAGACCGTCGGGCGACACATTCCACGACTCGGCCAGAGCGGGCGCCATGGGGTTGCCCGGCAAGGGCTTCACGACCGCGTCGTGTAACGCGTAGAGCACCATGAACGGCGTGATGATCCCGGAGGTCTCGGCCGGGTCGAACCACGTCGGCGCCAGCGAGATGTGCACGGCCCAGGTCAGCTGACCCTCGGGCGCGGCGGCGGCCGACGCGGCCCCGAGCGCCAGGATCGTGAGGACGAGCCACGAAGCGACGAGGCCTCGAACGTGTCTCATAGATCTACTCCTCACGGCTCGCCGCTGGCCGCGGCGATGCCCCGGGCCGGAGTGCTTTCGGGTTGGGTCACCGCCGGTCCCAGCAGCTCGACCTGTGGGCCGACTTGCCTGAGCCTGGGATCGAGGTGATCGCGCAGCCAGTCGCCCATCAGGTTGACCGCGAGCACCGTGAGCAGCATCGCCAGGCCCGGGAAGAGCGACATCCACCACGCCGTCGCGAGAAAGCCGCGGCCGTCCGCGATCATCAGCCCCCACGCGGGATTCGGCGGCGGCACGCCGACGCCGAGGAAGGACAGCGTGCCCTCCAACAGAATGACGTAGCCCACCTGCAGGGTGGAGATGACGAGCAGCGTGGGCACCACGTTCGGGAAGATGTGACGCCGGATGATCCAGGCGCTCGAGCGTCCGGCCACGACGGCGAGCGCCACGAAGTCGTGCTCCTTGATCGCCAGCGTCTCGCCGCGCACCTGGCGCGCGAAGCGCGGCCAGAGCAGCAGCGCGATGACGAGCACGACGTTGCGGAAGCTCGGCTCCGACACGGCCACCATCACGACGGCGATGAGGATCGTGGGCAGCGAGAGGCCGATGTCGGTCAGCCGCATGAGCACGGCGTCGGTCCGCCCGCCCCGATACCCGGAGACGAGGCCCAGCAGCGTGCCCAGCGTTCCCGCCACGCCGATGGCGACCAGCGAGACGACGAGCGAGATCCGGCTGCCCCAGATGATGCGGCTCAGCACGTCACGCCCGAAGCGGTCGGTGCCCAGCGGATGCTCCGGGTTGCCGCCTTCCATCCAGATCGGCGGGATCGACTTCTTGATGAGGTCGCCCTCGGTGGGACTGTGGGGCGCCAGGTACGGCGCGAACACCGCCGCCACCACCAGTGCCGCGAGGACGAGGCCGGCGAACCACGGCAGTCGTCGCCTACGAGGAGACATGGCGAATCCTCGGGTTGAGGTAGCTGTAGAGCAGGTCCACGCACAGATTGCCGGTGAGATAATAGAGGGCGCTCAGCACCAGCACGCCGGCCTGCACGACGGGGTAGTCGCGCGTGGTGATGGACTCGAGGATCAGCCGCCCCAGCCCCGGCCACGCGAACACGGTCTCCGTCACCACCGCGCCGCCGAGGAACTGCACGAACAGGAGGACGGCGAAGGTGACGACCGGCAGCAGGGCGTTGCGCAGGCCGTGCTTCCAGAGCACCACCTGCTCGTGCAGCCCCTTGAGCCGCGCGAACTTGATGTAATCCGAGCCGAGCACCTCCAGCATCGCGGACCGCGTGAGACGCAGGATCGCGGCCGAGGTGAAGTAACCCAGCGTGAAGGCGGGGAGGACCAGGTGCAGGAGCCCGCCGCGTCCGCCGGCCGGCAGCACGCCCAGCACCACGCCGAAGAACAGGATCAGCATGAGTCCGAGCCAGAACGTGGGCATCGACTGCCCGAGCACGGCGAACACGCGCGCCGCGGTGTCCAGCACGCCGCCGCGGCGCACCGCCGAGTACATGCCGAGCGGGACGCCGATGAGCACGCTCAGGAACATCGCCACGAAGCCCAGCTCCACCGTCGCGGGCAGCCGCTCCCAGATGTGCTCGGTGACCGGCCGCCGGGAGATGATCGAGTTCCCGAAATCGCCCACGGCGACGTTCATCACGTAGATGCCGTACTGGACGGGCAGCGGCTTGTCGAGGCCGAGATGGCGCGTCAGGATCTCCTGATCGCGCTGCGTCGCGTTGACGTCCAGCAGCAGGTAGATAGGATTGCCGGACAGGCGGGTGAGCACGAAGACGATGCTGACCACCACGAGCATGCTCAGCACCGTCTGAAACGCCCGTCCGACGAGATAGCTCAAGATATCAACGTCGGGGGGAGCGGCGCCGCTCCCCCCGACACCCCCCACCGGTCATGCGCAGCGGTATCGCCCGAGAACGGATTGCGCGGGCGAAGCCCGCGCTCGAAATCCGGTCCGACACGTTTGGCTCCATCGCGCTACTTCCGGGTCACGTACTCCCAGTTGTGGAAGCCCATGTGGCCGGCGATCAACGGCCACTCTCCCACCTTGGGCCCGACGCCCGCGATGGCGTGGGCGGCGCCGATGGCGACGCCGGGGATGTAGTCGTGGAGGAAGGGCCCCATCTCGTCCCGCATGATCCGCACCCGCTCCTGGTAATTCGGCTGAACCGCCAGCCGATCGATGAACTCGTCGAGCCTGGGATGCTCCATGAACAGGTTGAGCGAGGCCTTGGTGTACGCGCCGCGGTAGAGGACCTCCCACATCTCCGGGGCCACCAGCGGCGAGGCATAGGCCAGCGTCACCCCCGAGTACGCGCGAGCGCGGAAGTCCGCGGAGAAGACCGCGCGGTCGACCGGCCGCCGCTTGACCTTGATACCCACTCTCTCCCAGTAGGTCGCCACCGCTTCGCCGACGTCGGGCAGATACCCGCGTCCCGGCCAGGCCGTGAGGTTCATCGTGACCTCGAAGCCGTTGGGATAGCCCGCCTCGGCCAGCAGCTGCTTGGCCTTCGCCGGCTCGTAGGGGAATGGCTTCTTCAGCGTCTCGCTCGCCCACGGGTCGGCGGGGTACGCGAGCCAGGATCCCAGGACGGTGCCGAGCCCGCCCAGCACCCGCTGCATGATCGCCTGCTTGTCCACCGCGAGATTGAGCGCCAGCCGCACCTTGCGGGCGCGCTCGGCGTCGGGCTGCGCCCAGGGGACCTTCGGATCGTAGGTGGCCTTGGTCGGCCACTGCCCGCCGAGGATGATGTAGACCCATGAGACGTTCGGCATGACGATGGTCCGCACGTTCACCTTCTTCAGCTCGTCGACGTACTCGCCGCCGATCTCGATGACGTCGACCGACCCGGCCCGCAGCATGGCCATGCGGGTCGCCGGCTCGGGCACCTTGCTGAACACCAGTCGCTTCCAGTGCGGCGTCGCCCGCCAGTGGTTCTCCACCGCTTCGTAGACGATGCGATCGCCGCGCACGTGCTCGACGAACTTCCAGGGGCCGGTGCCGATCGGCTGGCGTTCCGCGCCCTGCTCTCCGGCCGCCTCGATGTGGCGCTTGGACTGGATGAAGGCGCACGACGCGAACAGTCCCTGGTTCACCTTGTTGCCGAACACGACGAAGGGCTTGTCGAAGTGCACGGTGAGCGTGTGCGGATTCTCGACCTCCATGCTCTTGATCGCCCGGAACTCCGGCGCCAGGGAGTTGGCGGAGCCTTCCTTGGCGATCGAGGCGAACGTGAACCTCACGTCCTCGGCGGTCAGCTCGGCGCCGTTGTGGAAGCGCACACCCTTGCGGATGTGGAACCGCCACGTGCGGCCGCCGTCCAGGACCTGCCAGCGCTCGGCGAGCATCGGGGCCAGCTCCCCGGTCTTCGGATCACGGGTCAGGAGATTCTCGTACATCGGCTTGAGGACCACGTCCTCGGCCCCGACGTACAGGTGAGGCAGCCAGCGCTCGTTGCCGAACGTCGCCACCGCCACCGTCAGTGTCCCTTCGGGCTTGGCCGCCACGCTCGACGGGGCGGCGAGGAGCGAGAACCACGCAGTCAGGAGAGCGAGAGCGATCGCGAACGGTCGATTCATGAGCGGTCCTCCTGTGTGTAGAGGGCCGGATCTTTTCAGTACCGCGGGATGAGGTGCAGGGATGCTACCCTCGGCGGGCCAGCAAGACAATCTGTATCCGGCAGGAGGTTCCCCATGGCCACTGGCCCCCGTTCCTCCGCGGGTGGAGGAGCCCGCCGTCGGCCTGGACCCTAGCTCGCCTCAGGCCAGGAGCATGCGGGACGGCTGCAGCGTGCGGTTGAACGGATGCAGGACGAGCCCGAGGATCTCGAGCGTGACCACGCCGAGCAGCGCTTCGTCGCCCGCTTCGCCGAGGATCACGGGCGTGTGGCCTTCGCCCTGTGGGAGCCGGATGTAGCCCTCGGACACGTCGCGTTCGCTCTGGGTACCGTCGGCGAGGATGAACGTCATCCGGCGGCGCGGCGCCAGCCGGATCGCGCGCCAGTCGTCGGGCGGCAGGAGGCTGTACTTGGCGCCGCTGTCGACGAGAAACGTGACCGTGCGAGCGATGCCCGTCGGTCCCGTCACCACGCCCTCGATGTGCGTGAGTCCCATCGTTGCGGTCATTCTAACGACCCGAGTGATTCGCCGCGCGTCCAAAGTCCGATCCCGTCGATCGGTTGACGCGGGGCGTGCGCGCCCGTAGGCTGGCGCCTCGTGAGACGTGTCGCGATCGATCGTCCCCGGCGCGAAAGGAGACCC
>Ga0209266_1000097_pt1 | contig 72922 bp, 67 predicted proteins | sample GraSoiAngelo_132_FD_185889 | JGI IMG/M metagenome (GOLD analysis project Ga0209266, IMG submission 185889) | Grasslands soil microbial communities from the Angelo Coastal Reserve, California, USA - 14_0929_02_40cm (SPAdes) (version 2) | ecosystem: Environmental > Terrestrial > Soil > Grasslands ...
ACCTGTGTCAGGCCACCCACCGAGTCGCACCGACCCCGCGGCCTCCGCTGGAACGCGAAGCGTGATGAGGAACGGAGCCGGGTCGCACCTGTGTCAGGCCACCCACCGAGTCGCACCGACCCCGCGGCCTCCGCTGGAACGCGAAGCGTGATGAGGAACGGAGCCGGGTCGCACCTGTGTCAGGCCACCCACCGAGTCGCACCGACCCCGCGGTCCCCGTTACAACGTCAGATCGCCAGCTCGGTCTTGAGGTCGAAGAAGTGCGCGCGGTCGGGCGTGAGCGCCAGCCGCGTCTTCTCGTGGACCTTCAGGCGAACGGTCGGCTCGACCCGGGCGACGATCGTGCTGTTCCCCGCGCGGAGGTCGAGCAGGATCTCGGAGCCGAGCGGCTCGACGACGTCCACCACGGCGTCGAAGACGTACTCGCTCGGGTCGCTCCCGGAGGCCAATTGGAGGTCTTCGGGCCGGATCCCCAGCGTGACCTGCTGCCCCTTGTAGGGCACGAGGCGGCTCGTGTGGATAGGCGGCACCTTCACGCGCAGCCCCTGGGTCTCGGCCCAGAGGGCGCCGTTGGCGTCGGCGACCTTCACGTCGACGAAGTTCATCGCGGGCGAGCCGATGAACCCGGCGACGAACTTGTTCGCCGGCTTCCCGTACAGCTCGAGCGGCTCGCCGACCTGCTGGATCCAGCCGTCCTTCATGACGACGACCCGATCGCCGAGCGTCATCGCCTCGACCTGGTCGTGGGTCACGTAGATGGCGGTGGTCTCGAGCCGCTCGTGGAGCCGCTTCAGCTCGACGCGCATCTGGACGCGGAGCTTGGCGTCCAGGTTCGAGAGCGGCTCGTCGAAGAGGAACACCTGCGGGTGACGCACGATCGCGCGCCCGACCGCGACCCGCTGCCGCTGGCCGCCGGAGAGCTGCCGGGGCTTGCGCTTGAGGAGCTCCTGGATGCCGAGGATCTCGGCCGCCTCCTGCACGCGCTTCTGGATCTCGACCTTCGGGAACTTCCGCATCTTCAGGCCGAAGGCCATGTTGTCGTAGACGGTCATGTGCGGGTAGAGCGCGTAGTTCTGGAACACCATGGCGATGTCGCGGTCCTTCGGCGGAAGATCGTTGACGACCCGGTCGCCGATCGTGATCTCGCCCGCCGTGATCTCCTCGAGCCCAGCGACCATCCGGAGCGTCGTCGATTTGCCGCACCCCGAGGGGCCGACGAGGACGATGAACTCCTTGTCGCGGATGTGGAGGTTCACGTCCTTGACGGCGTGCACCTCGTCGTACTTCTTGTTGAGGTCCTTCATCATCACCTGCGCCATGGTGTCTCTCCCTCTCCCTTCAGCCTTTCACGGACCCGGTCAGGCCCGTGACGTAGTACTCCACGAAGAACGAGTAGACGAGGGCGACGGGGATCGAGCCGAGCAGCGCGCCCGCCATCAGCTGGCCCCAGAAGTAGATGTCGCCGCGGATGAGCTCGGAGACGACACCGACGGGCACCGTTTTCTTCTCGGGTGACGAGAGGAAGACGAGCGCGTAGATGAACTCGTTCCACGACAGCGTGAACGCGAAGATGCCGGCGGACAGGATGCCGGGCACGGCGATCGGGAAGATGATCCGGAGCATCGCGCCGAAGCGCGTCGCGCCGTCGATCCGTGCGCACTCCTCCAGCTCCTTCGGAATCGTTTTGAAGTACCCCATCAGGAGCCACGTACAGAACGGGATCAGGAAGGTCGGGTAGGTCAGGATCAACGCCCAGGGCGTGTCGCCGAGCTGGAAGGTACGGATGATGTTCGCGAGCGGGATGAAGAGGAGCGTCGGCGGCACCAGGTAGGTCACGAAGATCGAGGTCCCCAGCGTCCCCGCCATCGGGAACCGGAGCCGCGCCAGCGCGTACCCCGCCAGGAGGCCGCAGAAGAGCGAGATCGCCGTGGAGACCACCGCGATGAAGAACGTGTTCCACAGCCACTGCGGGAACGTCGTCTTCGCCATCAGGTCCCGGAAGTGCTCCAGCGTCGGCTGCAGGGTCCAGAAGGGCGTGTTGGTCGCCGCGCGCCACGAGCGGTACAGCTCGGCGTCTGGGCGGATGGCGGTGATCAGCATCCAGTAGAAGGGGAAGAGCGTCCCCACGACGAAGACCGTGAGGGGGATGTAGAAGTACACCCACCGCTTCCACTTGCGCTCGATCAGCATCGCCTACGCGCCCTCCATTCTGCGGAGGTAGCGGAGCTGCAGCCAGACGACGACGAAGAGCACCGGGAGCATGAAGAGCGAGATCGCGGCGCCCTCGCCGAGGAGGCCCGTCGCCACACCGACCTGGTACGCGTACGTCGCGAGCAGGTGCGTGGAGTTCGCCGGCCCGCCACCCGTGAGCACATAGATCAGCTGGAAGTCGGAGAAGGTCTGGATGACCGAGAAGACGACGACCACGATCGTCACCGGCTTGAGGAGCGGCCACGTCACGTACCAGAAGCGCTTCCAACCGTTGGCGCCGTCGAGCGACGACGCCTCGTGCAGGTCGGGGTTGATCGTCTGCAGCCCCGCCAGCAGCGTGATCGCGAAGAACGGCATGCCGCGCCACGTGTTGACGACGATCGCGCACCACATGCCGTACGTGCCGTCGGAGAGGAACGGGAGCTTGGTGGTGATGAGGTCGGCCCTGAACAGGAGCCAGTTGAGCACGCTGAAGGTCGGGTCGAACATCCAGCGCCAGGCGAAGGTCGACAGCACGGTGGGCACGATGAAGGGCAGGAGCATCGAGGCCCGCACGATGCGCTTGCCGCGGAAGTGCCGGTTCAGCAGGAGCGCGAGCCACATCCCGAGCGTCAGCTTGAAGAGCGTCGCCCAGAAGGTGTAGAAGAACGTGTTCCCGAACGCCGTCCGGAAGATCGAGTCGTTCCACGCCTTGGCGAAGTTCTTGACCCCGACGAACTCGCCCGCGTTCCCGACGCTCGTGCTCGACAGCGACAGCCAGACGCCCATGATGAAGGGGTACGCGATGAACGTGCCCAGGATCACGACGGCGGGTGCTAAGAGGAGAGCCGCGAGCGCGCGCTCGTTCTCGAGGAGCCGCGTGAGCCTCTGCGGCTGGGTGGTCCGTGGGTGGGGAAGCACCACCTCGAGGCCGGCGGCGCTCCCCGCTCCTCCGGCAATCGGCTTGTTCACGCCCTATCCATAGATCTTGCCCAGCTCACCCGCGGCCCACTTCACCGCGTCCTCGGCCTTCATACCCTGGCAGGCCTTGGCGTACATGTCGACCATGATGTACTTCGTGTAGGCTTCGGTCGCCCGCGCCGACGGCGGCCCCGCGTAGCCGATCATGCGCGAGGCGGCCGCCGCCTGACGGTAGATCTTCATGGGCGGGTCGACCCGCTCCCACATGGCGTGCTGCTCCCAGTACTTCGTGGCGCCGACCGAGAAGCCCTCGGCGACCTCGAACCACTTCGCGAACTGCTCCTTGCCGTGGAGCCACTTGAGGAAGTCCTTCGCCAGCTTTACGTTCTTCCCGTACCGCATCACGGCGTGCGAGAAGGCGACGTGGTAGCTGTAGGTGCCTGCGGGCCCGTTCGGGATCGGCCCGTGCTGGATGTCCTTCACCATCGACTCGCCCTTCTCGTCCTTGATCTTGTCCGCCCCCCGCTTGGCCGCGATGTAGATCGAGGCGCCGTTGAGCGTCGCCGCGATCTCGCCCGACAGGAACGCGCGGTTGTTCGACGTGTCGTCCCACGCGAAGCCGCCCTCGTCGCACGCGTCCTTCCAGAACGCCTGCATGAACTTCACGGCCTCCACCGTGGCCGAGCCGTCGAGCACGACCTTCTTGCCCGTCCGGTCCACCTCCATGCCGCCGAAGCCCCACGTGAGCGGGTAGGCCCACGCGGGCGCGTCGCCGAAGGTGTGGCCGAGCGTCTGGCCGATCGGCTTGCCTTTCTTCTTGAGCTTCATCCCGACCTGCCGCAGCTCGTCGAGCGTCTTTGGCCACGTGGTCTGCCCGACCTCCTCGAGCCAGGACTTCCGGTAGGCGAACTGGAGCCCGACGATGCCGTGCGGCAGCGCGAGCCACCGCCTGCCGTCCTTCGCCGCGGCCTCGGACTGCGCGTAGTAGGCGCCCTGCTCCGTGCCCAGCCACTCGCCCAGGTCGGTGACGTCGACGAGCCCGTTCGCGTAGAGGTGGGGCCAGTTGTGGAGCATCATGATGACGTCCGGCCCCGCGCCCGACTGGATCGCCGCGGTGATTCGCGGCTGCAGGTCGTTGGCGTTGATGAACTCGAAGACGACCTCGGCGCCCAGCGCCTTCGAGGCCTCGCCCGCCTGACGCTTGAGCTCCACGTCGCACGCGGGGACGAAGTCGACCCAGCGCAGGATGTTGAGTCGCGTCCCCTGCGCGAACGCCGGCGCCCGCCGCGCGGCGACCACGGACTCGAGACCCGTCGCCGCGACACCCGCGGCGAGGCCGGTGGATTTCAGGAAGTCTCTGCGACGCATGTGCCCTCCCGGGCGAGACCGCCCGCCTAGCCCTCGTAGATTTTCTTGAGCTCGGCCTCCGCCCACTTCACCGCGTCCTCGGCGCTCATGCCCTGGACGGCCTTGGCGTACATGTCGGTGACGATGTACTTCGAGAAGGCCTCGGTCGCCTTCGCCGTCGCCGGTCCGGAGTAGCCGAAGATCCGCGTGCTACGGGCGGCGGTCCGGAAGATCTGGAGCGGCTTGTCGACCTTCGACCACATGGGGTTCTGCTCCCAGACCTTCGTCGCGCCGACCGAGTAACCCCCCTGCGTCTCGAACCACTTCCCGTAGTTCTCCTTCTTTTGGAGCCAGCGCAGGAAGTCCTTCGCGAGCTTCGGGTTCTTCGAGTACTTCATGATCGCGTGCGACATCGGGAGGTACATCGTGAACGCGCCCGCGGGCCCGGCCGGCAGGTTCTGGTGGTCGATGTCCTGCCACATGGGCTCGCCCTTCTCGTCCTTGATCTTCTCTTGCTGGCGCTTCGCCACGATGTAGATCGACGCACCGTTGAGCGTCGCCGAGATCTCGCCGGCGTGGAACGCGCGGTTGTTGTTCGTGTCGTCCCACGCGAGGCCGCCCTCGTCGCAGCACTCCTTCCAGAACGCTTGCATGAACTTCACCGATTCGATCGCGCCCTTGCCGTTGAGGACCACTTTCTTGCCGGTCTTGTCGGTCTCGGCGCCGCCGAAGCACCACAGCATGGGATAGCAGAAGGTCGGGGCGTCGCCGAACGTGTGGCCGAGGGTCTGGCCGTACGGCTTGCCCTTCTGCTTGAGCTGGGCGAACAGCTTCCGCGCCTCGTCCCAGGTCTTCGGGTACTCGTGGGCCCCCGCCTCCCTTAGCCACGACCGCCGGTAGGCGACGGCATTGCCGATGATCGAGTGCGGCACGGCGAGCCAGAGGCCGCCGACGTGGGCCGAGGACGGCCAGACGTCGTAGAAGCCGCCCTCGGACCTCGCCAGCGAGGTCGCGAGATCGCTGACGTCGACGAGCTGGCTCCCGTAAAGCTGCGCCCAGTTGTAGAGCATGATGAAGATGTCGGCGCCCGAGCCCGACTGGATCGCGGCGGTGATGCGCGGCTGCAGGTCGTTCGCGTTGATCGTCTCGAGCACGACCTCGGCGCCGAGCGCCTTGGAGGCCTCCGGCATCTGGCGCTTGAGCTCGACGTCCGACTCGGGAATGAAGTCGACCCAGCGTACCCAGTGGAGCTTCGTCCCCTGCGCGTAGGCGGGAGCCCGGCGCGCCGCGACGATGCCCTCGATGCCGGTCATCGCGACCGCCGCTGTGGTACACGTCGCCGTGATGAACTGCCGGCGATTCAGCCTCTTGGCGTCCATGCGTGATCCTCCTTGATCAAACACAGCGGGCAATCGTCGCCGGTCGCGGCAACGCTTCCAGCGGATCGCTCAGTAACCGCGCTGAGTGGGGCTTAACCTCTGAGAAAGGCGCCGAATTTGTAGCATCCGTGCCGCGAGGTGTCAATGAGCCGTCCTCAGCCCCCGAATTGACGCACTCTAGAACACTCTCCACGAGGAATTCAAGGGGGCGGTCGTCGCTCTGGCATGTCGCGTGTCCGGAAATTCACGGGGCCGTCCGACGGGCCCGGGCGCCATGTCGCGCCCCGCCGTCCTAGGCGGCGCCTCGCACGAGGATCCGCGGCGGTCTGAAGGTGAACGCCAGCGCCATCGCCCCGGCGCCGATGGCGGTGGATGCGAGGAACAGCCAGGCGTAGGTTCCGAGGGCATCGTGGATCCAACCCCCGGCGAACGAGCCGAACCCCATGCCGAGCGTCGAGATGAGGAAGACCGCCCCGTAGGCCGTCCCCATCACCTTCTCGCCGAAGTACTCGCGCGTGACGAGGGCGTAGAGGGGCATGACGCCTCCGTACGCGATGCCGAAGACGACGGCGGCCGCGAAGAAGCTCCAGGCGTCGCGCGTGAAGAGGTACGAGAAAACCATCGCCGCCTGGAGGGCCAGGCCCGCGACGAGGGTACGCTTGGCGCCGAAGCGGTCGGCGAGGAGACCCGAGCCGATCCGTCCCGCGATCGACGAGAGCCCCGAGACGCCGAGGACGGTCGCCGCCACCATGGGGATGACCCCCTGGTCGATCGCGTGCGTCACCATGTGGAAGATCGGTCCCGAGTGCGCGGCGCAGCAGGCGAAGTGCGTCAGCGCGATCGCCCAGAACTGCGGCGCGCGGAGCACCTGGCCCGTGGAGAAGTCACGCTGGCGCGCCGCGGCGCCCCCCATCGCGACCGTCCCCATCTCGCCCGGCGCGTTGCGGATCAGCAGCGCGACCGGGATCGTCACCACCCAGGCGAGGTCGCCGAGCACCAGCATGGCCACCCGCCAGTCGTAGAGCGACGTGAGCCAGCGGGTGAGGGGCGAGAGGAGGAGCATCCCGGCGCCGCCCCCGGCGGAGACGACGCCCACGGCGAGGCCGCGGTTGGCGGTGAACCACTTCGTCGCCGTTGCGGAGAGCGGCGCCAAGAACGCGCCCGCGGCGAACCCCACGGCGACACCGAACGTCACGTTGAGCTGCCAGAGCGCGGTCGCCTGGCTCGACAGGACCAGGCCGAGACCCAGGAGCACGCCGCCGGCCACCGTGATACCGCGGCTGCCGAGCCGGTCCGAGAGCGCGCCCCAGAAGAAGGAGCCGAGCCCCATCGCGATCCAGTTCGTCAGCGCGACCAGCGAGATGGCGCTCCGGCTCCAGCGCATCGAGTCCTCGAGAGGCTTCAAGAAGACGCCGAGCGAGAAGAGGGCCCCCTGGCCGATCGCGACGATCGTGGCGGCGGCCGCGAGGACGACCCAGCCGTAGAAGAATCCGCGCTGACTCATGGGCGCGAATTACGATAACACGTCGCGCCACCCGTATCGGCCGCTCGCCGACTGCGATAGCATGGGGCGCCATGTGGGACCTGTTCCGACCCGGGCTCGCATTCGTCGCCGCCACGGTGGTGGCGCTGCTGCTCCGCGCCGTCCTGCTCTCGCTGCTCCGGCGTTGGGCCCACCCGCCGGACGGCTGGGCCTCACTCGCCCAGGCCGTCCGGCTGCCGTCGATGCTCTGGTCCATCGTGCTCGGGCTCTGGATTGCCATCGCGATCGCCGGCGAGACCGAGCGTATGTCGCGGCGTCTGTCCCAGCAGCTCGGCCTCGTCCTCGAGGTCGCGATCATCCTGTCCGTGACCATCACCGTCGCGGGCGTCGTCAGCACGCTCATCGAGCACGCGAGCGAGCGGCGGGCGCTCGGCGGCCCCGTCACCGGGCTCGGCCAAGCCGTCGCGCGCGGCGTCGTCTTTGCCGTCGGCCTGCTCGTGCTGCTCGACGCGCTCGGCATCCAGATCACGCCGATCCTGACCGCCCTCGGCGTCGGCGGCCTCGCCGTGGCGCTCGCGCTCCAGGACACGCTCTCGAACCTCTTCGCGGGCGCCCATCTCCTCGCCGACAAGCCGATCCGCGTCGGCGACTACGTGAAGATCGCGGACACGGTCGAAGGGTACGTCGTGGACATCGGCTGGCGCTCCACGCGTGTCCGCATGCTCCAGAACACGGTCGTCGTCGTGCCGAACAAGAAAGTCGCCGAGTCGGTCATTACCAACTACGACTTGCCCGAGCCGCGCCTGTCGCTCTCGATTCCGGTGAGCGTGAGCTATCGGAGCGAGCCGGACCACGTCGAGCGCGTGCTCGTCGACGAGGCGACCAAGGCCGCGGGGAAGATCCCCGGGCTCCTCGCCGAGCCCGCGCCCTTCACCCGCCTCATCCCCGGGTTCGGCGAGTCGTCGCTCGATTTCACGCTGACCTGCCAGGTCGCGTCGTTCGTGGACCAGTATCTCGTCCAGCACGAGCTGAGGAAGCGCCTCCTACGCCGCCTGCGCGCGGAGGGGATCGAGATCCCCTACCCGGTGCGGACGGTGGAGTTGCGCCAGCCGGGCGCGGGCTCGGCGCCGGGGTGAGGAAGGAGCGGGCGCGGGTGAGGAACGCTACCCGAGGCGCGGGTGCTCGCGGACGAGCGCCAGGACCAGGAGCCCGACCGCCATCGTGAGCGCCAAGCCGAGCCACGGCCCGCGGTAGCCGCCCGCCCACTCGACGCACGCGCCGAAGACCGGTGGGCCGAGCGTGACGCCGAGCGAGGAGACCGCAAGGCCGAGGCCCACGGCGGTGGTGGCGGCGCGGGGGCCCGCCAGCTCGGCCATCAGCGTGTGCTGGACGCCGTTCCAGCCGATCCCGAAGAAGCCGAAGACGACCGCGAGCGGTACCAGCCAGCGTGCGGGCGACGCCGGCCCTGTGAACGCGATCGCGATCGAGCAGAGCGTCGAGCCGCAGCCGGCGATCGTGAGTGGCGTACGGCGCCGGCCCCCGAATGTCCGGTCGGAGAGGACGCCGAACGCGATGCGGCCCAGCACGCCGCCGGCCTGAGCGAGCGCGAGATAGCGGCTCGCCGCGAGCAGCCCGAGGCCGACGACGTCCTGGAGGTAGAGCGCGAGGAACGCCATCCACACGGTCTGCATCGCGGCGAAGACCAGCGTGGCGAGGGCGACGAGCCAGAGGTCGCGCGTGAGGAGCACCGCCCGGACGGGGCCACGCTCGCCTGGCGCGCGCCGCGCGAGCGCGTCGCCGGGCGGGTCGCGGTAGATCAGCGCGCACGCGGCGGCGCAGACGACGATGAGGAGCGCGGCGACGACGACCGCGCGCCGCCAGCCCAGGCGGAGCGCGAGCATGGGAACGATCGCCGCGCCCAGCATGCCGCCGAACGGCAGCCCCACCTGCTTGAGCCCGACCACCGTCGCGCGCCGCCGGGGCGGGAACCACGACATCGCCGCGGTGGTGGACGCGGGGTTGAGCGTGCCGTAGCCCACCCCCGCCGCGACCATCAGCGCGATGAAGACGGTATACGAGGGCGCCGCGCTGGCGGCGAGGAGCCCCGCGGCGATCAGCGCCTGGCCGAGGACGAGCATCTTCGCCGTGCCCCAGCGGTCGGCGAGCACTCCCGCGAAGAGCGACATGGCGACGGGACCCAGGTAGTAGGCGGGGAGGAACGAGCCTGCCTGCGTGAGCGTGAGGCTGAGGTCCGCTTGGATCAGCGACGCGATCGCGGGGATCCCCAGTGGCCCGATGTTGGCGACGGTCTGCGCCAGCACGATGAGCGCGAGGATCACCCAGCGCCGGGCCGCCGGGTCGGCGTTCAGCGCGCGGGTCACGAGCGGCGGGGTACCAGGCGGGCTTCGGCGGCGCGAAGGTCGGCCTCCGTGTCCACGCCGAGCGTGGGCTCGTCGGTCTCGAGGACCACGATCGGGACGCCGTGCTCAAGGAAGCGGAGCTGCTCGAGCTTCTCGGCTTGCTCGAGCAGCGAGGGCGGCAGGCGATGGAACGCCTCGAGCGCCGCGCGCGTGTAGGCGTAGAGGCCGACGTGCTTGAAGCGGGGGACGCCGCGGGCATCGCGGTCGTAGGGGACCGGGTACTTCGAGAAGTAGAGCGCGTGGCCGTCGGCGGCGCAGACGACCTTGTTCACGGCCGGGTTGTCCGCCTCCTCCGGGCGGAGGCGGATCTTGAGGGTCGCCACCTGCGTGTCCGCCCGCTCGCGGAACGGGTCCAGGAGCCGCGCGATGTGGCTCGGCGTGACGAAGGGTTCGTCGCCCTGGACGTTGACGTAGACGTCGGCGGCGCGCGACTGGGCGACCTCCCAGACACGGTCGGTGCCGGACGGATGGTCGGCCGACGTCAGGATCGCGGGGACCCCGTGCCGCGCGCAGGCCTGGACGACCTCGTCGGCGTCGGTCGCCACGAACACCTCGGCGAGGTCCGGCGAGCGCCGGGCCGCCTCCCAGACGTGGACGACCAGGGGCTTGCCCGCGATGTCGCGCAGCACCTTGCGCGGCAGGCGCGTGGAGCCGAGGCGCGCGGGGACGACGCCGAGGGCCGTGAGGCGCCGACTCACGAGCCCTCCCTCACGGAAAGGCACGTAGCGTGCGGTGGAGCGCGGCCCGCGCGTCGGGCGGCGCGAACGGCACGATCACCGGCTGCGTCAGCCCGGCGCGGGCGAACTCGGTGATGCGAGCGCGACAGACGGCCTCGTCGCCGACCACGCCGAGGCCGTCGAGGAAGCGCGGCGAGACCCGCTTGACCGCGCCCCCCCGGTCGCCCGCCTTCCAGGCGGTGGTCACGGCGTCCACCTCGTCCCCGAACCCGGCCGACCGGAAGAAACTCGCGTAGGCGTCCACGCTCGCGTAGCCGGTGATCTCTCGCGCCAGCGCCTCGCGCGCCGTCGTGGGGTCGTCGGTGACACACGTGCGGACGAACGACGCGATCTCGAAGCCGTCGAGCGCTCGCCCCGCCCGCCGCGCGCCGGCCTCCAGATGCTTGATCGAGGCCGGCACGGTCTCGGGCGGGATCCAGTTGAGCACGACGCCGTCCGCGATCTCGCCCGCGAGCTCCAGCATCCCGGGGCCGAGCGCGGCGAGGACGACGCGGACGGGCTTCTCGGGAGGCGGCGCCGTCATCCGGAAGTTCTTCACGTGGTAGAACGCGCCCTCGAAATTCACGCGCTCGCCGGACGCCGCCAGGCGGATGATCTGGACGGCCTCGCGGATCTGCCGCAGCGAGTTCCCGAAGGGGAGCCCGTGCCAGTCAGAGACGATCGTGCGGCTCGAGAGGCCGAGCCCGAGGGCGACACGCCCCGGTGCCACGTGGCCGAGGCTCGCGGCGGAGACTCCCAGGACCACGGGCGTGCGGGTCTGGACGGGGATGACCGCCGAGCTCACGTGGATCCGCTCGGTGTGAGACGCGATGAGCGTCATGAGGCTGATCGCGTCGTACCCCGAGGACTCACCCACCCACGCGGTGTGGTAGCCGCGCGCCTCGGCCTCGCGCGCGACGGCGACGAACTCCGCGACGGGGCGCGTGGCGAAGGGGGAGAGGACGATGCCGAGCCGCGGCGGGCTCACGCGTCGGTCTTGACGGCGTCGCGCGCGGCCTTCGCCGCCCCGAGGAGGAATCGCTGGTCGTTCACCATCCCGACGAGCCTCCAGCCTTCGCGGATGCGCCGGTTGACCGTCTCGGGCTTGAGGCTGTGGATACCGGCGGCGACCCCGTGGCGTCGGGCCGCGGCGAGGACCGTCTGCATCGCCGCCTCGAACTCGGGATACGGCGGCTCGAGCGAGGGCTGGAGGCCCGCCGACGCGCACCAGTCGTTCGGTCCGACGTAGCAGGCGTCGATGCCGGGGACGGAGAGGATCGCGTCGATGTTCGCCACGGCGTCCACGTGCTCGATCTGGGCGATGACGAGGATCTCGTCGTTCGCGCGCCGGAAGTAGGTCGGCGCGTCGGTCTTGAACGAGAGCGCGAAGCGCCCGGCGCCGAGGCTTCGCACGCCCTCGGGCGGGTACTTGCACGCCCGGACGAGCAGCTCCGCTTCTTCGCGCGTGCGAACGTTCGGCGCGAGCACACCCCAGGCGCCGGCGTCGAGCACCCGCTTGACGTTCGCTTCGTCGAGCGCGTGGACGCGGACGAGCGGCGCGCATGGATAACGGGTGATCGTCGCGAACATCGTCGCCAGGGTCGCCAGGTCGATGGGCCCGTGCTCGGTGTCCACGAGGAGCCAGTCGAAGCCGACCGACGCCATCAGCTCGGCCACCAGCGGATCGCCGAAGTTCAGGAGGCTGCCGAAGCACGCCTTGCCGGCGGCGAGCCGCTGCTTCACGTGGTTGGGCGTCATTGGACGGCAGTATAGCGCGGGAGACTTGCCGCCGGTCGAGCCGTGCGCTAGGCTCGCCGACCATGAACACCCGAAGGGGGATGCGCCCGTGAGAGCCGGGATCTCGCTCACGAGCCGTCACGCGGTGAAGGACCCGCGTCAGGGCGCGCGCTGGATGATCGAGCGCGCGCGGGCGGCCTGGGAGGCGGGGCTCGACTCGCTCTTCCTCGGCGACCACCACGCGACCGCCGTGCCCTACTACCAGAACGTCCCCATGCTCGGGCGACTGCTCGCCGAGTGGGGAGACAGGCCCGCCGGCTGCCTCTTCCTCCTGCCGCTCTGGAATCCGGTCCTCGTGGCGGAGCAGGTGGGGACGCTGGCGGCGCTCGCGCGGGGACGCTTCATCCTCCAGTGCGGCCTCGGCGACGACGAGAGCCAGTTCGCCGCGATGGGCGCGCGCCTGACGACGCGCCCGTCGGCGTTCGAGGAATCGCTCTCGATCATCCGCCGGCTCCTCGCGGGCGAGGTCGTGTCGTCGTCCGGGCGCTTCGCCGTCAGGGACGCGCGGGTCGCGCCGACGCCGTCCGAGCCGGTCGAGGTCTGGATCGGCGCCAGCGCGGAGGTCTCCATCGATCGCGCCGCGCGCCTCGGCGATGGCTGGCTCGCTTCGCCCGAACTCTCGTTCGACGAGGCGCGCCGCCAGGCCGCATACTACCGCGAGCGCTGCGCCGTCTATCGCCGCACGCCGTCGGCGGTCGCGATCCGTCGCGACGTCTACGTCGGCGAGTCTCCGGGCGAGGCCAAGGCGGTCCTCGAAGCCGCGCTCGCCCGCGGATACCGCGGGTTCGGTGGGGAGGCGCTCGTTGCGGGTTCGGTGGACGAGGTCGTCGAGCGTCTCCGAGCGCTCGGGGCGATGGGCTACACCGACGTCATCGTCCGCCATCTCACCGACGAGCCGTCCGAGGTCCTCGGATCGCTCGCGCGTCTTCGACGCGTGCGGGCGGCGGTTCGTTAGAACCTCGGAGGGGGGCTTCGCCCCCCTTCCGAAACCTCCCCCTTGGATCGGTTGCGCGGGCGAAGCCCGCGCTCGAAACGCGGTGCCTCCGAGGCGCCGCGACTGGCCGTATCATGAGTCCCGGAGGTCGTGCGTATGGGTCTGCTCGACGGCAGAACCGGGATCATCTTCGGTGTCGCCAACAAGCGCTCCATCGCCTGGGCGATCGCCCAAGCGCTCGCGGGCGCCGGGATGCGTCTGGCGTTCACCTACCAGGGTGACCGCCTCAGGGAGAACGTCGAGGCGCTGGCCGGGACGCTGCCTGGCTCGGTGATCTACCCCTGTGACGTCGCGTCGGACGGCGAGATCGGCGCTGTCTTCGCCGGCGTCGCGCGCGACCTCGGGCGCCTCGACACGCTCGTCCACTCGGTGGCGTTCGCACAGCGTGAGGACCTCGAGGGCGACTTCGTGGCGACCTCGCGCGAGGGGTTCCGCGTGGCCCACGACGTCTCCGCGTACTCGCTCGTCGGGCTCGTGCGCGCGGCGATGCCGCTGCTCGAGAAGTCGGAGCAAGGGTCGGTGATCGCGATGACGTACCTCGGCGCCGAGCGCGTCGCCGCCGGCTACAACGTCATGGGCGTGGCCAAGGCCTCGCTCGAGGCCACCGTCCGTTACCTCGCGGCGAGCCTCGGCCCGAAGGGGGTCCGTGTCAACGCGATCTCGGCCGGTCCCGTCAACACGCTGGCCGCGCGCGGGATCCGTGGCTTCACCGAGATGCTCAAGCATCACGCGGAGAGGGCGCCCCTGCGCCGCAACGTCGAGCTGCGCGAGGTCGGCGACACCGCGCTCTTCCTGGCCTCCCGCATGGCCTCGGGCATCACGGGCGAGGTCATCTACGTGGACTGCGGCTACAGCATCATGGCGGTGTAGATGAGCGCCCCCAGGGGCCGTCCCGCCGAGCCGGTCAGGGCGCCGCGTGGGGCCGCGATCTCGTGCAAGGGCTGGGCGCAAGAGGCGGCGCTCCGGATGCTCATGAATAACCTCGACCCCGACGTCGCCGAGCGCTGGGAGGACCTCGTCGTCTACGGCGGCTCGGGCAAGGCCGCGCGGAGCTGGGAGGCCTACCACACGATCGTCGCGACGCTCCGGCGGCTCGAGGGCGACGAGACGCTGCTGATCCAGTCGGGGAAGCCGGTCGGCGTCTTCACGACGTCCCCCGACGCACCGCGCGTCCTGATCGCCAACGCCATGCTCGTCCCCGCGTGGGGCGACTGGGAGCATTTCCGGCGCTACGAGGCCATGGGGCTCACGATGTACGGCCAGATGACGGCCGGCTCGTGGATCTACATCGGGACGCAGGGGATCCTCCAGGGCACCTACGAGACGTTCGGCGCGTGCGCGCGGAAGCACTTCGGCGGAACGCTCGCCGGACGCCTCGTGCTCTCCGCGGGGCTCGGGGGGATGGGCGGGGCCCAGCCGCTCGCCGTGACGCTGAACGAGGGCGTCGGGCTCTTCGTCGAGGTCGATCGCGGCCGGATCGAGCGGCGGCTGCGCCTCCGCTACGTCGATCGGATGACCGCCTCCATCGACGAGGCCCTCGGCTGGGCGGAGGAGGCACGCGCGAAGCGCACACCGCTCTCGATCGCGGTCCACGGCAACGCCGCGGAGGTGCACCCCGAACTGGCGAGCCGCGGGGTCCGCTTCGACGTCGTCACCGACCAGACCTCGGCCCACGACATGCTGAACGGCTACATCCCCGCGGGGCTCTCGGTCGAGGCCGCGGCCGAGCTCCGCGCGCGCGATCCCGAAGCATACCTCGCGCGCGCCTACGCCTCGCTCGCCGAGCACATGCGCGCGATGCTCGAGCTCCAGAAGCGCGGCGCGATCCTCTTCGACTACGGCAACAACGTCAGACGCGAGGCCGAGAACGCCGGCGTGACCGACTTCGCCTACCCCGGCTTCGTGCCTGCCTTCATCCGCCCACTCTTCTGCGAGGGCCAGGGACCGTTCCGCTGGGTCGCGCTCTCGGGTGCCCCCGAGGACATCTACGCCACCGACGGCGCCCTCATCGACGCGTTCCGAGACAACACGCACCTGGTCCGCTGGCTCCGTCTCGCGCACGAGCGGGTTCACTTCCAGGGGTTGCCCGCCCGCATCTGCTGGCTCGGCTACGGCGATCGGGTGAAGGCGGGACGGATCTTCAACGATCTGGTCGCGTCCGGGCGGGTGAGGGCCCCGATCGTGATCGGCCGCGACCACCTCGACTCGGGCTCGGTCGCCTCGCCGAATCGCGAGACGGAGTCGATGCGCGACGGCTCGGACGCGATCGCCGACTGGCCGATCCTCAACGCCCTCGTGAACACGGCGGCGGGGGCGACGTGGGTCTCCGTCCACCACGGCGGCGGCGTCGGCATCGGCTACTCGATCCACGCGGGCATGGTCGTCGTCGCCGACGGCAGCGCGGACGCGGCGCGCCGGCTCGAGCGCGTGCTGACGACCGACCCGGGCACCGGTATCATGCGCCACGCCGACGCGGGCTACGCGGAGGCGATCGCCGCGGCCCGGCGCCACCGCCTCGACCTGCCCGGGATCACGGCGTGAGGGCGCCCCCTCGAGGGTGGGATACTACGCCAACTCCCACACCCACATGATTTTCGCCGGCTCGCGCGAGGAGGAGTACGCGCTCCGCGCGCGGCGCAACGTATGGGGAGATCCAGGTCCCGAACTGGCGATACCTCTCGTACTTCTACGGGGTGAACCACGTGCGCTGCGTCATCAAGCGCGGCCGGGTCGTAGAGCCGAGGGCCTGACGATGGGGAAGGGGTCACCCATCGCCTGCGACCTGACCGCGCTGGACCCCGCGCAACGCGCGCGCCGCGGAGCCCTCGCGGCGCGGCTCACCGCGGCTCGGGTGGAGATCCGCGAGCTCCCCGACGGCTACGCCGTCCGATTTGCGTCGGATCCGTCGATGTGCCTGGCCGTGATGGAATTCGTCACGCTCGAACGCCGGTGCTGTCCGTTCCTCGACTTCGTTCTCGAAGTCGAGCGTGACGGAGGCCCGCTGTGGCTTCGACTCACCGGGCGCGAGGGCGTCAAGCCGTTCCTCGAGGCAAGCGGCATGGCGAAGGCTCAGCGGGCATGAGGCTCGTCCCCGACCTCGTCCTCACGGACGCGGGCTGGCAGCCGGGCCGGGCGGTGATGGTCGAGGGGGGCCGCATCGCCACGATCGAGCCCGTGCACCGCCTCTGGCCGAGTGACGTGATGCTCGCGGGCAAGGCGCTCCTGCCCGGCACGGTCAACGCCCACGGTCACACCTTCCAGTCGCTCCTGCGCGGCCTCGGCGACGATCTCGACTTCATGGGCTGGCGCGACCGGGTGCTCTATCCGTTCTCGGAAAAGCTCGACCGCGCGGGGATCGCGCTCGGCGCCGCCTTCGCGTTCGCCGAGATGCTGCTCCACGGCGCGACGACGTGCGTCGACTTCTTCTACCTTCACGATTCCGGCAACGACAACGCCGGGGCCGTGATCGACGCGGCCCGCCGGGTGGGGATCCGTCTCGTCCTCGCGCGTGCGATGTACGACTGGGAAGGCGCGCCCCGGCGCTACCGCGAGACCGTCGCCGACGCGGCACGGCGGACGCGGGAGCTGATCGCCGCCCATCGAGGCGACGCGACGACGCGCGTGCAGCCCGCGCCCCACAGCCCTCACGGCGCCTCGTCCGCGATGATCCGGGCGGGGTGGGAGGTGGCGGAGGCGGAACAGGTCCCGTTCCACATCCACGTCGCGGAGGGGCGCGACGAGGGCGAGCGGACGCTCGCGGAGCACGGCGCCACGCCCATCCGCTACCTCGACGCGCTCGGCGTGCTCGGACCACGCATGATCGGGGTGCACTGCGTGTGGCTCGACGACGACGAGATCGCACTGATGGGGGCGCGCGGCGCGGCGCTCGCCTACTGCCCGAGCTCCAACATGTTCCTTGGTGACGGCATCACGCGCATCCCGGAATTGCGCTCCGCAGGCGTGCGAATCGCGCTCGGGACCGACGGTGGCTCGACCAACAACCGGCTCTCCGTCTTCGAGGAGATGCGCATGGCCTCGCTGCTCCAGCGCGTCCGCCTCCTCGACGGCTCGGCGCTCGACGCCGAGTGCGCGTTCGCGATGGGGACGCGTGCGGGCGCCTCGATCCTCGATCTCGACGCCGGCGTCATCGAGCCCGGCAAGCTCGCCGACCTGGTCGCCGTGAACCTCGACGACCCCTCCCTCCACCCGCGCACCGACCTCCTCAAGGCCGTGGTCTACGCGATGTCGTCCCGAGCCGTCAGCGACGTCTGGGTGCACGGACGACAGGTGGTCGCGTCGGGGCGCCTCACGACCGTGGACGAGCGCGAGCTCCTCGCGCGCGTCACGGAGCTGACCAAGGGATGGTCGATCTCGACGGCGGCCCGCTGAGCCTCGAGGCGGTCGAGGCCGTCGCCCGCCGCGGCGAGGAGGTTCGCCTGGCGCCCGGCCCGGCGCGCGCGCTCGTCGCGGGGCGGCGCTTCGTGGAGGGGCTCGCCGCGAGCGCGACGCCGATCTACGGCATCACGACCGGCGTCGGCAAGCTCAAGGACGTCGTCATCCCGCCGGCCGAGCGCGCCGAGCTCCAGCGGAACCTCGTGCTGAGCCATGCAGGGGGCGTGGGCGCGCCCCTCGGCGAGGAAGAGGTTCGCGCCGTCATGCTCCTGCTCGCCGCCTCACTCGCGCGCGGCGCCTCGGGCGTGCGCCCGGCGGTCGTCGAGACGCTGCTCACCTGCCTGAACCGGCGCGTGCACCCCTTCGTCCCCGAGCAGGGGTCGGTGGGCTCGTCGGGGGACCTGGTGCCACTCGCGCACGTCGCCGCGTGTCTCATCGGCGAGGGCGAGGCCTGGCTCGACGGGCGGCGCGTGCCCGCGCGAGAGGCGCTCGCGCGCGCGGGGCTCCCCGGGCTGGTCCTCGAGGCGAAGGAGGGCCTGGCCCTCCTGAACGGGACCCACCTGATGACGGCGCTCGCGGCGCTCACCGTCACCGACGCGCTCCGTCTGGTCCGCCTCGCCGACGTCGCGGGGGCGATGTCGCTCGAGGCGCTGATGGGGACGAACGCGGCGTTCGACGAGCGGATCCACCGGCTCCGGCCGCACCCGGGACAGCTCGCGTCCGCGGCGAATCTGCGCCGATTGACGGCCGAGAGCGGGATCATCGCGTCGCATCGCGACTGCACCCGCGTGCAGGACGCGTACAGCCTGCGCTGCATGCCGCAGGTCCACGGGGCGGCGCGCGAGGCGCTCGGCTTCGCGCGGGCCGTGGTCGAGCGCGAGCTCGGGAGCGTCTCGGACAATCCGCTCGTGTTTCCGGCGGACGGCGCGGTCCTGAGCGGCGGGAACTTCCACGGCGAGGTGCTGGGGCTCGTCCTCGACACGCTGGCGATCGGCCTCGCCCAGCTCACCGGCATCGCCGAGCGCCGCGTCGACCGCCTCGTGAACCCGCTGACCTCCGAGGGGCTCCCGCCCTTCCTGTCGCCGCACGGCGGGCTGCATTCGGGGTACATGCTCGCCCAATACGTCGCCGCGGCGCTCGTCGCCGAGATGAAGACGCTCGCGCATCCGGCGAGCGTCGACTCCATTCCCACCTCCGGGCTCCAGGAGGACTACAACTCGATGGGCGCCGGCGCGGCGCTGAAGCTCCGACGGGCGGTCGGCCTCGTGCGCCACGTGCTCGCGATCGAGCTCCTGGTCGCCGCGCAGGCGCTCGACCTGCGCGCGCCCCTCGCGCCCGGCCGCGGCAGCGCGGCGGCCCGCGCAGCCGTCCGCCGGCGCGTCGCGCCGCTCGGCGGCGACCGCTACCTCAAGGCCGATCTCGACGCGGCGCGCGCCTTCGTCGAGGACGGAAGCGTGCTCGCGGCGGTCGAGACCGCCCTCGGGCCGCTCGGGTGAGCGCGAGCGTCCGTGCGCTCGTCCTGGCGGCGCTGCTCGTCGCCTCGGCCGTGCGTGCGGCGCCATCGCGCGAATGGGTGCTCGGCCCGACGGGCAGAGGCGCCGCCCAGTGGACGGAGCGCGAGGGCCGGCTGATCTACCGGGGCGGCGCCACCGTCGGGTGGGCGCTCGTCAAGGACACGTCGGTCAGCAACGGGTTCGTCCAGGTGCGCTTCCGTTCCGTCGGCGGCCGCGAGGACCGCGCGGGCGGCGTCATCTGGCGCTGGCGCGACCCGCGCAACTACTACGTCGCCCGCGCCCACGCGCTGGCCGGCAACGTCCAGGCCTTCAGGGTGGTGGATGGCCGGCGCGACGACCTCGTTCCCCACGGCGGGGCGACCGGCTTCGACAGCCGCGGCGCCACGTCGCGGGCCTGGCACACCCTGCGGGTGGACTTCGCGGGCGCCGAGTTCCTGGTGTCGCTCGACGGTCGCCGACTCTTCACGGTGCGCGACGATGCACTCGAGGGCCCGGGCGCGGTGGGGCTCTGGTCGAAGGCCGACAGCGTGACCGAGTTCGAGCGATTCGAGTACAGCGCGGACTGAGACGCCGACCGGTGCGTCGGCGCTCAGCCCGGCCGTTTCAGGGAGACGACGGTGTCGCGCGCCGCGGGCGCCGCCTCGACCGAGTGGGCCTTGGTCATGCGACAGTGGCCCTCGAAGAGCACGCCCTCTTCGATCACCACGACGGGCGCCTCGACGTCACCGAAGACGCGCGCCGTGCCGCGGATCTCGACGCGCTCGGAGCCCAGGACGTTGCCGACGACCTCGCCGTTGATCAGCACGATGCCGGCACGGATCGCGGCGTTGACCACGCCTTTCTCGCCGACGATGAGGGTGTCGTTCGAGACGATCTCGCCCCGAAAGCGTCCGTTCAGCATAACGGTGCCGGTGAAGGTGTACTTCCCTTCGATCTCTGATCCCTCGTCGATGAACGCGGTGAGGTCGCTCGGCTTGCCCGCGGGCTTCGTGCGCTTCTTCCCGAACATAGTCGCTGCTCCGCGCGCCGCGGGTTACCGCTGCGCGGTCTGCTGGCCCGCCCGCTTGTCTTCGACCAGGTAGACCGGCCGCTGGGCGCTCGGCTGGCCGTTCATCTTCGTCACGTTGCCGTTGAAGAAGCCCCCCTTCGAGATCACGAGCGAGTCGGTCTGGATGTTGCCGTTGACCCGACCCGTCTCCGTGATCTCCACGTCGCCGGTGGCCACCATGTTGCCCTCGTAGCGGCCCATGATGATCGCGTCCACCGTCTTGACGTTCGCGTTGACGGCGCCCTTCCCGCCGATGACGAGCTTGACGCCGACGTTGAGCTCGCCGCCGACCTCGCACTCGATCTGGATCGAGTCCGCGATCTCGAACTTCCCCTCCATGCGCGCGTGGTCGCCGACGACCGTCAGCAGCGGGACGGGGGTGGCGGGCTTGCCGCCGTCCGGCGCCTGCGGGGCGGCCTTCTGCGGAGCCTTCTTGTCTCCGAACATCGGGGGCCTCCTGCGTTGGTAAGACCGCTCGGGTGAGCGCAGAAACTCAGAGTAGGGCTCGCGCCCCGGAGGTGTCAACTTCGGCGTGGCCTATACATCCGGTTGGGGCGACGCGGACCGAAGCACCATCGCGCTGTGGGCGGCCCGGGCGTCGGAGGCGCGGCGCGCGGGGACGCGCGTCTCGCCGTCACCTCGATTCGAGCGCCGGCTCCGCCGGCGCAACCGATCCTGGGGGGAGGGTTCGGAAGGGGGGCGAAGCCCCTCTCCGAGGCAACTAGAAGGACCGGATCAGGCGCTCGACCCGTTCGTCGTGCGACTGGAACGGGTCCTTGCAGAGGATCGTCTCGCGCTCCGGATCGTTGAGCTTGAGGTAGACCCAGTCCACCCGGTAGTCCTTGCCCTTGAGGTTGGCCTGCCGGATGAACTCGCCGCGGAGGCGCGCGCGCGTGGTCTGCGGCGGCACGTGCTTGGCCTGCTCGATGGTCTCGTCATCGGTGATCCGGTCGACGTGGTCGTTGGCGACCAAGCGGTAGTAGACGCCCTTGTCGGGGCGGATGTCGTGGTACTGAAGATCCAGGAGCGAGACCTTGGGGTCACGCCACGTCAGCCGGTGGCGGTTCATGTAGTTCTCGATGAGCTGGCGCTTGATGACCCAGTCCAGCTCGCGGCCGAGCTGCATGGGGTCCGTCTCGAGCTTCCCGAGCACGTCGGTCCAGCGCGCCAGGACGTCCTTCGTCGCGGGGTCGGGACTGATCGAGTCCACGTACCGCGTCGCGTACTCGAGGTACTCGAGCTGCATCTGGAGCGCGCTGATCGTCCGCCCGTCCTTGAGCTTGATGGCCTCCTTCAGCGTCGGGTCGTGCGAAATATCGCGGATGGCCTGCACGGGCGATTGCAGCGAGTAATCCCGGTCGAAGAATCCATCTTCGATCATGTCCAGCACGAGGGCGGTCGTTCCAATTTTTAGATACGTCGCGACTTCGGACATGTTCGAGTCGCCGACGATGACGTGCAGCCGCCGATATCGCTCCGCGTCGGCGTGGGGCTCGTCGCGCGTGTTGATGATCGAGCGCGAGGACGTGGTCGCGCCGGAGATCTCCTGGCAGATGTGCTGGGCCCGCTGGGAGAGGCAGTAGTGGAAGCCGCGCGGGGTCTGGAGCACCTTGCCGGCGCCCGCGAAGATCTGCCGGGTGACGAAGAAGGGGATGAGCGCCTCGGCCAGCCGCTGGAAGCTCACGTCCCGGCTCACGAGGTAGTTCTCGTGGCAGCCGTACGAATTGCCCGCCGAGTCGGTGTTGTTCTTGAACAGGAGGATGTTGCCCGAGATCCCGTCCTCGCGCAGGCGCTTCTCGGCCTGGTGCAGGAGGTCTTCGACGATGCGCTCGCCCGCCTTGTCGTGAATGACGAGCTCGGCCACGTCGTCGCATTCGGGCGTCGCGTACTCGGGGTGGAATCCCGTGTCGAGATACAGGCGCGCTCCGTTCTCGAGGAACACGTTCGCGTTCCGCGCGCCCGGGATCACCTTCTCGAACAAGTAGCGCGCGACGTTGTCGGGGCTCAGGCGCCGTTGGCCGTTCAGGGTGCAGGTGAGACCGTACTCGTTCTCGAGACCGAAGATCCGACGCTTCATCGGAGGGGCGGCTCCATGCCTGCCCTCAGCCTAGCACGGCTTACCGCGCCGCGCCCAGGAGTTGCCCGAGCGCCTCCAGGGGAATGCGCCGGAACTTGCGCTGGACCTTCGTCCGGTCGAGGACCGCCACCTCGAGGTCGCGCTCGCTGAGCGTCTTGTTCTGCGTCACCGTCAGCGCGCGCACGCCGAGCCCGAGCGCGTCGCCGAGCGGGAGCCCCTCGCGGTAGTGGTCCTTGAGGAACCGGCGGATCTCGTCGGCCTGGCCGCCCATCGCCGCGTAGTTGTGCTCGTCCTCGATCGTGCCGTCGTAGAGGATGTGGTAGATCTCGTTCTTCGAGCCGTTCGCCTCGGCCACCTCGGCCACGAGCACCTCGACCTCGAACGGCTTGATGTCCTGCGTGAAGATGTTCCCGAGCGCCTGCGAGTAGGCGTTCGCCAGCGCCTTGGCGGTCACGTCGCCGCGGCTGTACGAGTAGCCCTTGACGTCCGCGTGGCGGATGCCGGCGATCCGGAGGTTCTCGAACTCGTTGTATTTGCCGACGCCCGCGAAGGCGATCCGGTCGTAGATCTCCGAGATCTTGTGGAGGAGGGTCGAGGGGTTCTCGGCGACCAGCAGGATGCCGTCGGCGTACTCGAGGGTGACGATGGAGCGCCCGCGCGCGATACCCTTGCGGGCGTACTCCGCCTTGTCTTTCATCATCTGCTCGGGGCTGACGTAGTAGGGCAGCGGCATGACGTCAGGAGCCCGTCGCGTTGCGGGCCCGGTCGGCGAGGACCGCTTCACAGACGCGGCGCACCTCGTCTTCGGGCACCTCGGCGAAGCCGGAGCGAGTGATCATCTTCACGGAGGGAAAGATGCCGCGCACGAGGTCGGCGCCGCCGGTGCCCACGTCCTCGTCGGCGGCGTCGAAGAGCGCCTCGAGCGCGACCCGGAGCGCGTCGTCGCGCGCCATGTCGCGCTTCCAGAGCTTCTTGAGCGAGTCGCGGGCGTAGTTGGCGCCGGAGCCCTGCGCGTCGTAGTTGGTCTCCTCGTAGCGGCCACCGGTGATGTCGTACTTGAAGAGCCGCCCGACGCCCGCCTTCTCGTCGTAGCCCGCGAAGATCGGCACGACGATGAGCCCCTGCATCGCCGCCGGCAGGTTCATGCGGATCATCTGACTGAGCCGGTTGGCCTTGCCCTCGAGCGAGAGGTTCTCGCCCTCGACCTTCTCGTAGTGCTCGAGCTCGGTCTGGAAGAGTTTGGCCATCTCGGTCGCGGGCCCGGCCGCGCCCGCGATCCCGACGCCGCTCAGCTCGTCGGCCTTGAAGATCTTCTCGATGCGCCGGCTCGCGACCTGAAAGCCGGCGGTCGCCTGCCGGTCACCCGCCATGATGACGCCGTCGCGGTACCGCACCGACAGCACCGTCGTGCCGTGCGGCGGCTCGTGCGGCACCTCCTGGGGCGCGGGCGACCCGCTCGGCATCAGGTGTGGCGCCTCGCGCCGGAGCAAATCCATGAAGCTCGGGTTCGAGTAGTCGTTGAAGACGCCGCGCCAGCGGTTCCCCTGGTCCATCATGCCCGTCACATCCCGCCGCTCGACCGGGAGATGTTGCGGAGCAAGTCCGCCGCGGTCGGCGACTCGGTGAGGAGCTGGCGGACGTGCGCCTCGGTGCCGCGGAGCGGCTCGAGCATGAAGATCTTCTTCAGGGGTCCCTCCTTGAGGTCGAAGATCACCGAGTCCCAGCTCGCCGACACGATCTCGTCCGCGTAGCGCTGCAGGCACATGCCGCGGAAGTACGCGCGCGTGTCCTTGGGAGGGTCGTAGATCGCCTTGGAGATCTCGTCGTCGGTGACGATGCGCTCGACGGCCTCCGCCTCCTCCAGCTTCGCGTACAGGCCCTTCCCCGGACGGATGTCGTGGTATTGGAGGTCGATCATCTGCACGCGCGAGGCGTCCCAGGCGAGCGCGTGCTTCGCCATGTAGTTCTCGATGAGCTGGCGCTTGATCACCCAGTCCAGCTCGCGCCCGAGCCGCATCGGGTCCTCGGCGAGGCCGTCGAGGGTGTGCTCCCAGCGCGCGAGGACGTCGCCGACCCAGGCCTCCTTCTCCCGGTCGCGGTAGTAGCGCTGCGCGAGGTCGAGGAACTCTCGCTGGACGTCGACGGCGGTCACGGTCCGGCCGTCTTTGAGCCGGATCGGCTCCCGGCAGGAGAGGTCCCGCGACACCTTGCGGAACGCGAGGACGGGGCTGTCGAGCGAGAGGTCGCGGTCGATGAAGTCGTCTTCGACCATGCTGAGGACGACCGCCATCGTCCCGACCTTCAGGTAGTTGGCGATCTCGCTCAGGTTGGCGTCCCCGACGATGACGTGGAGGCGCCGGTACTTCTCGGGGTCGGCGTGGGGCTCGTCGCGCGTGTTGATGATGGGGCGCGAGTGCATCGTCTCGAGGCCCACCTCGGTCTCGAGGAAGTCGGCGCGCTGCGAGATCTGGTAGTCGCAGGGGTCGGCGTTGTTCTCGGCGCCCACCTTGCCGGCGCCGGTGAAGATCTGGCGCGTGACGAAGAACGGCATCATGTGCTGCACGATCCGCGCGAACGGCACCTTCCGATCCATGAGGTAGTTCTCGTGGGTGCCGTACGAGTTGCCCTTGCTGTCGGTGTTGTTCTTGTAGATCAGAATGCGTTGTTCCGGGGGTGAGACCGCTTCGGCTCTCTGCCGCGACAGGTTCAGAATGCGCTCGCCCGCTCGGTCCCAGATCACGAGGTCTCTCGGATTCGTCGTTTCCGGGCTCGAGTACTCGGGGTGGGCGTGGTCGACGTAGAAGCGCGCGCCGTTGGAGAGGATGAGGTTGATGAGGCGCGACTCTTCTTTCGACGTGCCTTCCTTCTCTTCCATGTACTCGAAGCCGCGCGCGTCGCGCAGCGGGCTCTCGGCCTCGTAGTCCCAGCGCACGCGCGAGGACCGGTACGTCTCGTACGAGTTGATGAGCAGAAGCGAGGAGAGGATGGGGTTGAAATCCGGCTGGTTCTTGACCGTGATCCCGTACTCGGTCTCGATGCCCATGACTTTCGGGATGGCCATGCGGTTCCTCGCTCCCTGGAGAACAGAAACCCCTGGCCCGGGCCAGGGGAAGGAAGAGGGGGGCGCGCCGCCCCCCTCTCGATCGCGATTACAGATATTGTCCGGTATTGACGATGCGCTCGACGCTCCGCTGCTTCTCCTTGGACTCGCCCATCAGCGGCTTCACGTAGACGATCCGCTCACCCTTCTTCCCCGCGATCTTCGCCCAGTCGTCGGGGTTCGTGGTGTTCGGCAGGTCCTCGTTCTCCTTGAACTCCTCGCGGACGGCGGTCTTGAGGTCCTCGGTGGAGATGCCCTTCGGGCCGCCGCCGATCAGGCGCTTGAGGGCGAGCTTCTTGGCCCGGCGGACGATGGACTCGATCATCGCGCCCGAGGAGAAGTCCTTGAAGTAGAGCACTTCCTTGTCGCCGTTGGCGTAGGTGACCTCCAGGAAGCGGTTTTCCTCGGAGAGCGCGTACATCGCCTCCACGGCCGCCGTGATCATCCCCTCGATCGTCGCGCCCACCGTGCCGCGCATCTCGGCCTCGGCGATCGGGACGTCGGCGGTGAGGTACTTCTGGAAGATGTCCGTGGCGGCGCCGCGGTCGGGTCGCTCGATCTTGATCTTCACGTCGAGCCGGCCCGGGCGGAGGATCGCCGGGTCGATGAGATCCTGGCGGTTCGAGGCGCCGATGACGATTACGTTCTTGAGGCCCTCGACGCCGTCGATCTCGGCGAGGAGCTGGGGAACGATCGTGGTCTCGACGTCGGACGAGATCCCGGTGCCGCGCGTGCGGAAGAGGGCGTCCATCTCGTCGAAGAACACGACGACCGGCACGTCCTCGTTGGCCTTTTCCTTGGCCTTCATGAAGATCTCGCGGATCTTGCGCTCGGTTTCGCCGACGTACTTGTTGAGGAGCTCGGGGCCCTTGATGTTGAGGAAGTAGCCCTTGATCTTCTCCCCGCGCTTCTCGGAGATCTTCTCGGCGAGGTTGTTGGCCACGGCCTTGGCGATCATGGTCTTGCCGCAGCCGGGCGGTCCATAGAGGAGCACGCCCTTGGGTGGGGTGAGCTTGTGTTCCTTATAATAGTCCGCGTAGAGGTAGGGCAGCTCGACCGCGTCCTTGATCGCCTCGATCTGATCGGTGAGCCCGCCGATGTCGTCGTAGCCGATGTCCGGCACCTCTTCCAGGGCGAGATCCTCCACCTCACTCTTCGGAAGCTTCTCCAGCAGGTATCCGGATTTGGCGTCCATGAGGATGTGGTCGCCCGTCTTGAGCCGCTGCGAGCGGAGCGGGTCGGCGATGATCCCGACCTTCTCCTCGTCGGCGCGGAGCGTGACGACCGCACGCTCGGGATCGAGCTGCTCCTTGAGCACGACGACTTCGCCCTGGATCTCGTAGCCGGCCGCCTCGATGACGTTGAGCCCCTCGTTGAGGATCAACTCCTGTCCGGGCTTGAGCGCCTCGGGCTTGAGCGACGGGTGGAGGTTGACCTTCACCTTCCGACCTTGCGAGAGGATGTTGACGGTCCCGTCGTCGTTGAGGGAGAGGTAGACGCCGTACGTCGAGGGCGGCGCGCAGAGCTTGTCCACCTCTTCCTTGAGCGCGGTGATCTGCTCGCGGGCCTCGTAGAGGGCGTTCACGAGCTTCTCGTTCTGGTTGAACGCCTGCACGAGCTGGCGGTTCGCCTCCCGCAGCTTGTTCTCGAGGATCATGAAGTCCTTCGGGGCGTCCTCGAGCTTCTTCCGGAGGTGGACGGTCTCGGCCTCGAGCGACCGGATGTAGGCCTGGAGGTCCTGGACTTGGATTTCGTATTCCGTGAGCCGGCGGCGCGTGCTCGAATCGGACATGGAGGCGGGCAGGAACTTCGAGAACCCCTCGCGACTGGGGTTACTCTTTTTGTCGAACTCCTTCATAGCCCATCCCTTCTCACATGTGTGCGCCGCTCGTCCAGGAGCACTCGCCTCGTGCTCGAAGTATAGGCGGCTGGAAAAAAGAAAGTCAAGGTTGGCCGCTTACTTACCGTCAGTTGAATCCTTGAATTTGCAGGATTTTTTCCCCTCATGGGCCGCTCCGGGCCCGGTCCGCATGTTCGTTCGGCTACTGTCAGCTTTGGGCAGCAAGTTTCGTACCGCTCTCCCCGCTCCTCTGCCAGTCGGAACGGCTGGCAGACGCCCGGGGTTCCACGTATATACGTATCTAAGGATATCGATGCGCGTCCTGCTGGTGCGTCTGCCCGTCATCCTGTTGACGCTCGTCCTCGCGTGGCCCGCGTCCGCGCCAGCCCAGCCGCCGAGCGCACCGGGCCCGCCCAGTATCCGCCGAGAAGTGCGCGTCGGAGTGCCGGGCGTCCCCGCGGCGCTCGATCCCGCCGCGGCGCTCGAGGGGACGATCCCCCTCATCGCGCGGCAGGTCTTCGACACACTCGTCGCCTATCGCGACGGCACGACCGACGTGGAGCCGGCGCTCGCGACCCGCTGGTCTGTCTCTCGCGACGGCCTCACGTGGTCGTTCACGCTGCGGGACGGCGTGAGGTTTCACGACGGGACCCCGCTCACCGCGGCAGAGGTCGCGGGGAGCTTCACCCGCCAGTTCCGTTCCGAAGGCGCGGGGACGGCGGTGGTCTGGCCCGCCCTCTTCCGGGGGACACCCGGCGTCGTCAGGGACGTGAGGGCGGCCGACACGCGCACCGTGCAGATCTTGCTCGTCCAGCCCTATGCTCCGCTGGTCACCGTGCTCGCCCATCCGGGCCTGGGGGTCGTCAAGATCGTCACCGGGAGTGACGGCACGGCACGCCTGATCGGCACGGGTGCCTACCGCGTCGTCGACGTGTCCTCCGGACGATTGGCACTCGAGGCCGTGCCCGGCTACTGGGGGTCTCCCCCGAAATCCGAGCGCCTCGTGTTCCTCGACGTCGATGACGACGATCAGGCCGAGGCGGAGCTCGACGCGCGGACGCTCGACGTCTGGTTCCCGCCAGGACCTCCGCGGCGCACCGAGGGCGCGCTCTCGCTTCCCGGCCTCCGCGTCGGCTACCTCGCGTTCGAGACCGAGAAGGTGCCCTTCTCCAGAAGAAAGGTGCGCCAGGCCCTCGCCGCCGCGCTCGATCCGGTGGTCATCGGCGTGGCGCTCGAGCGCGCCGCGGTCCCGCTTCAGTCGTTCTTGCCGCCCGGCATGTGGGCACGGCGGGAAGGCTCGCCCGTCCTCGGCGGAAGCCGCCGCGCGGTGAAGACGCTGCTCGCCGAGGGCGGCTGGTCCGAGGGCTTGAGGCCCACGCTGCTCGTGCCGTCGGAGGCGTCGCCGGTGAACCTTGCCAAGGTTGCCGAGGCCATCCGGGCCGCGCTCGCCGCTCAGAGCATCCACCTCGCCCTCAGACTCGAGCCTCCCGACGCCGCGCGCGCGATCCTCCAGCGGGGCGACCACGACCTGGCGCTCCTCGAGGCGCCGGTGACGGGGGGCGACCCCCACCTGTTCCTGTTCCCGCTGTCGACGAGCGAAGCGGCGGTCAAGGGGCCACGCGCCCTGAACTTCTCCTTTTACCGGAACCCCCAGCTCGACGGCCTGCTGATCCGCGCCAGCCAGCTCACGTTTCGCTCCGAGCGGCAGCGGCTCTACCAGCGCGCTCAGGTCCTGCTCGCTCAGGAGCTGCCGTGGCTGCCGATCTACGTGCGCCTCAACTGGGCGCTCGCGCGGGAAGGCGTGCGTGGGCTGCGCCTGCAGCCGACGGGCTTCCACCACTTCGACACCGTCACGATCGAAGCTCCCCAGGGCAGCGGGCGCTGAAGCACTCGGAGGGGGCTTCGCCCCCCTTCCGAAGCCTCCCCCTATGGAGTCGATTGCGTCGGCGAAGCCGGCGCTCGAAGCCCGCGCTCGCGGGACAAGGTGATAGAGTGCCCGTATGCCGTCGATCGCCGACTCCGTCGTCGAGATGGTCCAGTGGGTGTTCCCCGAGCATGCGGGCGCCCCGGGCCAGATCCACGGCGGGCGGATGATGCAGTGGATCACCGAGGCGGGCACGCTCGCGGCGGGGCGCGTCGCGCGAGGCCAGGTCGTCCTCGGGGCGACGGACGACATCGACTTCCTCCACCCCGTGAGGGTCGGCCAGATCGCCATTCTGAAAGCGCAGGTCGAGTACGTCGGGACGTCGTCGCTCGAGGTCGGCGTGCGCGTCTGGGCCGAGGACGTCAAGACCGGCGCGCGCGAGGTGACGCTCAACTCCCACCTCGTGTTCGTGAAGATGGGCGAGGACATGCGGCCGCGCCCCGTCCCCGTGAAGATCGCGCCCGCGGATGCCGCCGAAGCGCGGCTCGCCGAGGCGGCCCGGCGCCGGCGCGCTGAGCGGCTCGCGCGGTTCGCGCAGAAGGCGGCGCGGCTCTCCGACACGACGACGGAGCCCGACGGCGAGGTGCGCTGGCGCTTCGAGTCGACGCGGAGCGTGTTGCCGGAGGACGCGCTGTTCGGGAACACGATGTTCGTCGGCAAGATGCTGATGGCGCTCGACGAGGCTGGCGGGATCCTGTCGATGCGGTACTGCAAGGGCCAGGTCATGACGGCGTGCCTGGACGCGCTGGATTTCTACTCCCCGATCTTCACGCACGAGGTCGTCACCTTCAGGGCCGGGCTCAACCACGTGGGCACCTCCTCGCTCGAGATTGGCGTCAAGGTCCTGAGTGAAGTACCGTGGTCGGGGGAGGTGCGCCACGCCTGCACGGCGTTCCTCACCTTCGTGCACCTAGGGCCCGACCTGCGGCCGCGGCGGTGCCCGCCGTTCACCCCAGAGACACCGGGCGAGCGGCGGCGCTGGAGCGAGGCGGTGGCCAGACGTGAGCTGCGGCTCGAGCGCGTGAAACGACTCAAGGCGGCACTCTCGAACGAAAGAGGGTAGGGCGATGTCAGGGCATTCCAGGTGGTCGCAGATCAAGCGCAAGAAGGGCAAGGCGGACGTCCAGCGGGGCAAGCTCTTTTCGAAGATCCTCCGCGAGATCACCGTCGCCGCGAGGAACGGCGGCGGAGATCCCAAGGCGAACATGCGCCTCAAGGCCGCGATCGAGATGGCCAAAGAGGCGAACATGCCTCAGGACAACATCAAACGGGCGATCCAGAAGGGCACGGGCGAGGTGCCCGGCGAGTCGTACGAGGAGGTCACGTACGAGGGGTATGCGCCCGGGGGCGTCGCCCTCCTGATCCACGTCCTGACCGATAACCGTAACCGCACCGGCCCCGAGATCCGCCACGTCTTCGAGAAGCAGGGGGGCAACCTCGGCTCCGCGGGCGCCGTCGCGTGGATGTTCGAGCGCAAGGGCGTGATCCATGTGGACGCCGAGAAGATCAGCGAAGACGACCTGCTCGCCAAAGCCCTGGACGCCGGCGCGACGGACATGCGGCGCGCCGAAAAAGTTTTCGAGATCACCACCGCCCCTGCTGAAATGGACCAGGTGCGCGAGGCGCTCCTGAGGGCGGGCGTCCCCGTGCTCGAGGCCCGGGTGACCTTCGTGCCAAAGTCGACGGTCCGGGTCGACAGCAAGGACGCCGCCAACGTGCTGCGACTAATCGAGGCGCTGGAGGAGCTAGACGACGTCCAGTCCGTGGATGCGAACTACGACATCCCCGACGAGGTCCTCGAGGCCATCGCGGCTGCCTAGCCTCAAGGTTCTGGGGATCGACCCCGGCCTCGCCGCCACGGGCTATGCGGTGATCACGCCGAGCCCGGGCCGCGCCGTGGTCGTCGACAGTGGCGTCATCGGCACGGCGTCCGACCTGCCCCTCGAAGCGCGGCTCTCCACGATCTACGACGTCGTGGACCGGCTCCTGGTGAGCCACGCGCCGTCCGTGCTCGTCCTCGAGGACGTCTACACCGCGTGCCGGTTCCCGCGCGCGGCGCTGCTGATGGCGCACGCCCGTGGTGTGGTCTGCCTCGCCGCCCGCCAGCACGAGGTGACGGTGCTGACGCTCAGCCCGGCGGAGGTCAAGCGCGCCGTGTCGGCCAACGGCGCCGCCTCCAAGGGGCAGGTCCAGCGCTCGGTCGGACAGCTCCTCGGGCTCGCGCGCCTCCCGACGCCCTCGCACGTCGCCGACGCGCTCGCCCTCGCGCTCACGGGGCTGTCGCGGATGGGCCAGAGGATCCAGTGAAGAGCGACATGCGGACGGCAGCCGGGACGCGTGACGGAATGCAGGGCGACTTGAGGAATGGAGCCGGGTCGCACCTCGTCTCAGGCCACCCACCGAGTTGGCGGGCCTCACGGACCCCGCGTGGAATGAGACGTGCCATGCGGAACGGAGCCGGGGCGCCCCTGGGGCAGGCCACCTACCGAGTCCCACCGGGCGCGCGGCCCCCGTTACAATGATCGCGACTCTGTCGGGGCTCGTGAGGAAGAAACTCGAGGACCGCATCGTGCTCGAGTGTGGTGGCGTCGGCTACGAGGTGCTCCTGTCGCCGATCACGATCGCCCAGCTCGAGCACGTCACGGCAGGGCGTGGCGAGAAGGCGAGCGAGCTCGAGCTGGTCGTCTACTACCACGCGACGCGCGATCAGCCCCGTCCCGTCCTGATCGGGTTCACGTCGGACCTCGACAAGGAGTTCTTCGAGAAGCTCATCACCGTGAAGGACGTCGGGCCGATGGTCGCCGCCCGCGCGCTCGCCGCGCCCGTCGCGGAGGTGGCGGCGGCGATCGCCCGCCAGGACGAGAAGTACCTGCGCGCGCTGCCGGGCATCGGCCAACAGAAGGCGAAGAACATCGTCGCGCAGCTCCAGGCCAAGGTCGCGAAGTTCGCCCTCGCGCGGCCGGGCGTCTCCGCGGAGCCGGTCGCGGCCGCGCCCGCCACCGCCGACGCCGATGGTCTGCGCGAGCTCGTGTGGGAGGTGCTCGTCAAGCAGCTCGGCCACCGCCCGTCCGAGGCCTCGCAGCTCGTCACCGACGCGCTCCGGCGCCGGCCCTCGATCGCGACGCCCGAGGAGCTGTTCGACGAGATCTACCGCGGACAGAAAGCGTGAGCGCGGCGGCGGACGAGGGCCGGATCCTGAGCCGGGAGGCGGCGCCCGAGGAGGCGCAGTTCGAGCGTCAGCTCCGCCCGCGCTCGTTCGAGGAGTACGTGGGCCAGGAGCAGACGGTGGCGAGCCTGCGCGTCTCCGTCGAGGCCGCCAAGCTTCGCCACGAGTGCGTGGACCACGTGCTCCTCTACGGCCCACCCGGGCTGGGCAAGACCACGCTCGCCGGCATCATCGCCAACGAGATGGGGACGACACTGGTCACGACGTCGGGCCCGGCGATCGAGCGCGGCGGGGATCTCCTCGGCATTCTGAGCAATCTGAACGAGAAGGACGTGTTCTTCATCGACGAGATCCATCGCCTGCCGCGGGTCGTGGAGGAGCTCCTCTATCCGGCGATGGAGGACTTCGCCGTCAACTTCGTCATGGAGAAGGGCCTGCACGCGCGATCGATCAAACATCGCCTCGCGCCGTTCACGCTGGTCGGCGCGACCACGCGACCCGGGATGTTATCGGCACCGCTGCGGGAGCGGTTCGGGATCTTCCACCACCTCGACTTCTACTCCGAGACGGAGCTCGCGCGCATCGTCACCCGCTCGGCGGACATCCTGGAATCGCCCGTCGACGCGGCGGGGGCGCGCGAGATCGCGCGCCGTGCCCGCGGAACGCCGCGCATCGTGAACCGTCTGCTGCGCCGCGTGCGGGACTACGCCCTCGTCCACGGCCACAAGGTGATCACCGACCCGGTGGCGCGCTCCTCCCTCGACCGGGAGGGCGTCGACGCGCGCGGGCTCGATCAGCTGGACCGGCGGTTCCTGACGGCGATCATCGATCACTACGGCGGGGGGCCGGTGGGCATCGAGGCGATCGCCGCGACGATCAACGACGAGGCGGAGACGCTCGCCGAGATGGTCGAGCCCTACCTCCTCAAGATCGGCTTCGTCACCCGGGCCGGAACCCGCGGCCGCCGCGCGACGCGCGAGGCGTATCTCCACCTCGGCAAGGAGCCGCCCGCGTCGGCGGGACAGGCGGGCCTGTTCGAGTGAGCGGCGTGCACGACATCGGCCGGATGCTCGTCGTCTTCGGGCTCCTGATCGCGCTCGTCGGCGTCGCCCTGGTGCTCGTCGGCCGGGTGCCCTGGCTCGGCCGGCTGCCGGGCGACATCCACATCCAGCGCGGCAACTGGACCTTCTACTTCCCGCTCGCCACGTCACTCCTGCTGAGCGTGGTCCTCACCTTGATCCTGTGGATCCTGGGCCGGCGGTGAGGACCGTCCGTGCGGTCCTCATTGCAATCCTCGGGTTCGCTGCTCTCCCCGTCCCCCCGGCGCACGCGTCGGGCACGATCCGCGTCGCGATCGTCGAGAACGCGCGCGGCGTCGAGTTGCACGGGGTGTCCATCGTGGTGAACGAGCTCGGCGGCTCGGGCACCGACGCGAGCGCGTGGCGGACGGGCGTCGTTCGGGCGGTCGCCGCCGGCCCGAGCGTCGAGATCGATGGGCGTCGGGCGCGCGGCTTCCGGCTGACGAGCGAGCGCCCAATCCAGCTGAACGGGCGCGAGTACCCGGCGGCGCTCGAGGTCGTCAAGAACGGCGAGGGTCTCGCCGTCGTCAACGAGCTGCCCCTCGAGGACTACCTGGTCGGCGTCCTGCGCGCCGAGGCCGGCGAGCGATGGCCGCTCGAGATGCTGCGCGCCCAGGCGATCGTCGCGCGCACGTACGCTGCATACCATCGCATACTCAACGCGCTGAAGCCATACCACATCGTCGCCTCGACGGTCCATCAGGCCTACGTCGGGCTGGTGCCGTCGTCCTCGCCCGTCTGGGACGGCGTCCGCGACACGCGCGACCAGGTGCTCCTGTGGGAGAGGGATCTCTTCCCGGCGTTCTACCACTCTACGAGCGGCGGGTATACTGAGGACCCGCGCACCGTATTCGCGGCGCGCAACATGCCCGCGCTCAAGGCGGTCCGTGACGAGTTCTCGACGGGCGCGCCGTACTACGCCTGGAGCCTCGACCTCCGCCTCACCGACCTCTCGGAGATCCTGCGGCGCAACGGTGTCAACATCGGGTGGGTCAAGGCCGTGGAGGTGACCGAGCGCACGCCGTCGCTCCGCGTCTCGGCGCTCACGGTCCACGGCACGCGCGGGCGGGCGCCCATGCGCGGCAACGACTTCCGTCGCATGGTCGGCTACGAGATGCTCAAATCCACGCTCTTCGCCGTCGCCGTGGACGGTACCTCGGCGCACTTCGCCGGACGCGGCTACGGTCATGGCGTGGGCATGTCGCAGTGGGGCGCGAAGGCGATGGCGGAGCGCGGCTATCGGGCGGAGAAGATCCTCGAGTATTACTACCCGGGCACGACGCTCGGCGTGCTCGACGACCAGGCGCGCGCCGCGCTCAGGTCGCCCACCCTGGTCCCCGCCCCGCGGCCCCCAGCTGAATAGGCGGACGTGACGGCTGGTGAGGTACGGAGCCGGGGCGTGCCCCTGTCGAGCCATGAAGTGTCGCAGCCTCGCGGGCGTCGGTGGAATGAAGGGCGACGGGCGGAGCGGAGCCGGGGCGCGCCTTGTCTCAGGCCACCCACCGATGGCGCCGGCCTCGCGGGCGTCGGTGGAATGAAGGGCGACGGGCGGAGCGGAGCCGGGGCGCGCCTTGTCTCAGGCCACCCACCGATGGCGCCGGCCTCGCGGGCCCCGCTACAGTGACCATCGCCTGGGAAGACTTCGAGAAGGTCGACATGCGGGTGGGTGTCGTCACCGACGCTCGCGCGTTCCCCGAGGCGCGGCGTCCGGCGTACCGCCTCTGGATCGACTTCGGCCCGCTCGGCGTCAAGCGCTCGAGCGCGCAGATCACGGTCCACTACCGGGCCGAGGAGCTGATCGGCCGGCGGGTGATCGCGGTCGTCAACTTCCCGCCGAAGCAGGTCGGCCCGTTCGTCTCGGAGGTGCTGGTGCTCGGCGCCTACGACGAAGGAGGCGAGGTCATCCTGCTCCGCCCCGATCAGGCCGTGGTCCCGGGCTCGAAGATCGGCTGAGGGCGCCGCTCGCTGGCGGCGCGGGGGCGGGGCTCCGCGCTGGCTGGCTCGGTCGGTCCTACTTCGTCAGGATGAGCTTGTCGGCTCGCGTGATCCGGATCGTGCGCCGATCGCGCGCCGTCCGCCGAAGAAGAGCGCTCCGGCGGTGATCAGGTACAGCGTGTAACCCGTGACCTCGACGAGCGTCGGACGCGCGCGGTAGCCGACGAGCCCCGTCGCAAACCCGCCGACGAGACCGTGATCGCTCAGCAGCGCCGAGCTGTCCCACAGCGCATCGGTGACCGGCAGCACGCCAAGCGCTTGAAGCTTCCCGAGACCCGTGCTGAAGAGCCCGGCCGCGATCAGCAACAGCACGACGGACGTTGCGGCAAAGAAGTGCCGGACGCTGAGGCGTGTCCCGCCGCGGAAGACCGTCCAGCCGAGCGCCGCCGCCGTGAGGACGCCGAGGACGCCGCCGGCGAGGCCCCACCAGCTCGCCCCCTCCGCGGTCTGGGACATGAGCCCCCAGAGAAAGAGGACGGTCTCGGCGCCTTCGCGGAACACCCCCGTGAACGCGATGAGGCCGAGGACCGAGAGCTGGCGCGTGGCCTCCGCCTCCGCCACCCGTCGCTGGACGTCGCTCCGCATGGCGTGCGCGTGGCGGCTCATCCACCAGCCGTGCCAGGTGAGGAGGCCGACGGCGGCGAAGATCACGGCGGCGCCGACGAGGTCGGGACCGAGGTCCAGCAGGGGGCCGGACAGGAATGTGACGGCGATTCCCATCAGGATACTGGCGACCAGACCGAGCGCGCCGCCGAGCGTCACCCAACGGTAGTGCTGGCGCGCCCCGAAGCGGTCGAGGCACGCGTACACGATTCCGAGGAGAAGCGCCGCCTCGAACCCCTCGCGGAGGGTGACGACGAAGGTCGCGGCCATCGGCTACTCGGCGATGATTCGGCCCTTCGCCGTTTTCGCGTGGTACTCGCCGACGATGGGGTAGGTGCCGGCTTTGAGCGCGGGCATCCGGAGCCGCACGGTCTTGCCGGACGGGATCACCTTCTCGATGCGGAGCTCGCGACTCTCGAACTCCTCCGGGCCGGGGTCGCGGTTGGTGACGACGAGCACGAACGGCGCGCCGGCCTTGACCCGGACTTCCTCGGGCTGGAAGCGGTTCGCCTCGATGACGAGCACCACCTCCGATTGCGGGTCGGCGGCCAAGGCGACGCCCGGGGCGGCCACAAGGGCGCTGAATGCGAGTGCTGCCGCGAGAGCTCCCATGCCGACCTCCCCCCGGTCCAGGCGTGGACCGTGGAGGTTAGGTGTACCTAATTGCTAAAGGACTGTCAACCTTAGTTTTTGAGAGCCGCTCGGCCTTCCGGAAAATGCCCGCGGCGCCGTCAGGGCTCACGTCGGCGGAGCCTCGATGGCGGGCTCGGGCGAACCGGGAGGCGAGGCCGGCCGCCGACCATGTACACTGACGGGTCGTGGATCTGATCGAGTTCGACTACGCGCTGCCGCCCGACGCGATCGCCCAGGCGCCCGCCGACGCCCGCGACGCCGCGCGACTCCTCGTGATCGATCGCGCCCGGGGGGCGCTCGAGGACCGCGCGTTCGTCGAGCTCCCGGACCTGTTGCGACCGGGCGACTGTATGGTCGTGAACAATTCACGGGTCATCCCGGCGCGCGTCCTCGCCCGGGATACCGACGGGCGCCCCGTGGAGCTGCTCTTCTTCGCGCGCGAGGACGAGCGCCGCTGGCGGGCGCTGGTGCGCCCGGGACGGCGCTGCCGGGTGGGCGCGGAGCTCTCCGTCGCGGGTGAGCGGTTACGCATCGTCGGCGCCGACCCCGACGGCCCGCGGCTCGTCGAGTGCCTCGACGGGACGATCGCGGAGCTTATGGGGGCACACGGGCTCCCGCCGCTGCCGCCCTACATCGAACGGTTCGCGACGCCGACCGCGGACGATCGGGAGCGCTATCAGACGGTGTACGCGCGGCCACCGGGGTCGGTGGCGGCGCCGACCGCCGGCCTGCACTTCACGCACGCCCTGCTCGATCGCCTGCGCGCGCGGGGCGTCGAGCTCCACGAGGTCACGCTGCACGTCGGTCCGGGGACCTTTCGTCCCATCAAGACGGCGACGGTCGAGGACCACCGGCTCCCGCCCGAGCGCGTGTCGATTCCCCAGGCGGTCGCCGACGCGGTGAACCGCGCGCGCGTCGAGGGCCGGCGCGTCCTCGCGGTAGGGACCACGACGACGCGCGCGCTCGAGAGTGCGGCCCAGGCGGACGGGCGGGTGCGGCCGCTCGAGGGTGACGCCGACGTCTACATCACGCCGGGCTACCGCTTCCGGGTCGTGGACGCGCTGCTGACGAACTTTCACCTGCCGCGCTCCTCGCTCCTCGTGCTCGTCGCGGCGTTCGCGGGCCGGGAGCTGATCTTGAAGGCGTACGCGCACGCGGTTCGTGCGGGCTATCGCTTCTACTCCTACGGCGACGCGTGTCTGCTGTTGTAGCGGGGTCCGCTGTCGCGGGGTCCGCGAGGCCGGCGCCATCGGTGGGTGGCCTGGGACAAGGCGCGACCCGGCTCCGTTCGGCCAGCCACTTCCCATTCCACGCGGTGGAACGGTGGATGGACTGAGACCAGTCTTCTTCGAGGTGGTTGCGACGGACGGGGCCGCGCGCTGCGGGCGCCTCACGACTAGCCACGGCGTGGTCGAGACGCCCGTCTTCATGCCCGTCGGCACGCGCGGCGCCGTGAAGAGCCTGGCGCCGGACGACCTCCGTGCGGCGGGCGCCCAGCTCGTGCTCGCCAATACGTATCACCTGTTCCTCCGGCCCGGGCACGAGCTGATCCTGGCGCTCGGCGGGCTCCATCAATTCATGGGCTGGGACGGACCGCTCCTCACGGACTCCGGTGGCTTCCAGGTCTGGAGCCTCGCGAAGCTCCGCCGGATCACCGAGGAAGGCGTGGCGTTCCGGTCGCCGATCGACGGGGCGTCCCACTTCTTCTCACCCGAGCTGGCGATCGAGATCCAGCGAGCGCTGGGCGCCGACGTCATCCATCCTCTCGACGAGTGCCTGGCGTACCCGGCGACGCACGAGGCCACCGAGCGGTCGCTCGAGCTCACCCTTCGCTGGGCGGCGCGCTCGAAGGCGGTTCACGTCACGGCCCCGGCTCAGGCGCTCTTCGGGATCGTGCAGGGCGGCACCCACGAGGACCTGCGCCGCCGCGCGGTGAGCGCGACGGTGGCGCTGGGGTTCGACGGCTACGCGATCGGCGGCATGGCGGTCGGCGAGCCCAAGCCCTCGATGTACGACCTCACCGAGCTGGTGGCCGGCCTCTTGCCCGCGGGCGCGCCGCGCTACCTCATGGGCGTCGGCAAGCCCGAGGACCTCGTGGCGGCGGTCGCGCGCGGTGTGGACATGTTCGACTGCGTGCTGCCGACGCGCAACGCGCGCAACGGCCAGTGCTTCACCGCCGACGGTCCCCTCACGCTCAAGCAGGCCCGGTACGCGAAGGATGCGTCGCCGCTGGATCCCGAGTGCGCGTGCTACGCGTGCCGCACCTTCTCGCGCGCCTACCTGCGCCACCTGTTCATGGCGGACGAGCTGGTCGCGTACCGTCTTCTCTCGCTCCACAACGTCCACTTCTTCCTGTGGCTGATGCGGGAGATGCGCGCGGCGATCGTCGCGCGGGCGTTCGAGCCATTCAAGGCTCGGTTTTCCGCGCGTTATGCAGTATCATCCGTGGATGTTTCGCGCGACTGACTGACTGCTCCGGAGGCTCGACGTCCGATGAACGCCGCACACGCCGCTGACCTCGCCTTCGCTGCCTCGTCCTCGCCTGGCGGAGGCGGATCCACCGCCGTCGCCACGCAGCTCCTGTTCTTCGCCGCGATCTTCGCGATCTTTTGGTTCCTCCTGATCCGTCCTCAGCAGAAGCAGAAGCGCGAGCGCGAGCAGATGCTCGCCGCCCTCAAGCGCGGCGATCGCGTCGTCACGTCGGGCGGATTGCACGGGACGGTCACGAGCCTCGACGAGCACAAGGTCGTGCTGCGCGTCGCGGACCAGGTGCGGCTCGAGTTCGACCGCGGCGCCGTCGGACGGGTCCTCGAGCCGCAGGACGACAAGAATGCCTAGGAACCTCTGGTCGCGGGTGACCCTCGTCGCCGTCATGGTTGTCCTGTCCGGCTGGTACCTCTATCCGCCGAAGCGGACGATCAACCTCGGCCTCGACCTGCAGGGCGGCACCCATCTCGTGCTCGGTGTCGAGGCCGACAAGTACGTCGCCAGCCAGACCGACCGCGCGGCCGAGGATCTCAAGGCCACGCTCGAGCGCAAAGGGGTCGCGGTCAAGCGTATCGCGCGCGAGGGCGACGCGACGGTGGTCGTCGAGCTCGCGAGCCCGCAGAGCTGGAACGACGCCCTGACCGCGGCCGCCGAGCTGCAGAACTTCGAGCGGCGCGACGAGAACCAGGGGGCGGGGCGGTTCAAGCTCGTGATGAGCGAGCGCGTGGTGAGCCGGCTCCGCGACGACGCGGTCCGCCAGGGGCTGGAGACGATCCGCAACCGCGTCGACCAGTTCGGCGTCGCGGAGCCCACCATCACGCGGCAGGGGAGCGACCGGATCCTGATCCAGCTGCCGGGCATCCACGACGTGGCGCGGGCGAAGGCGCTCATCGGCAAGACGGCGCTCCTCGAATTCAAGCTGCTCGACGAGCGCGTGTCGGTCGAGGAGGCGCTCAAGGGCAACCTGCCGGACACCGACGAGCTCCTCTACCAGCGGCGCGTGGACAAGGAGACGAAGACGGAGCGGAAGACCCCGTACGTCGTCCAGAAGCGGGCGCTCCTCACGGGCGCGGAGCTGACGCGCGCGGAGGTACAGGCCGACCCGAACTCGCCGGGGAACTGGCAGGTCTCGATCGAGTTCACCGCGACGGGCACGCGGATCTTCGGCGAGGTCACCGAGCAGAACGTGGGCAAGCACCTCGCGATCGTTCTCGACGGCAGCGTGTACTCGGCGCCCCGCATCAACGAGCGCATCCCCGGTGGGCGCGCGGTCATCACGGGCCAGTTCACGGTGGACGAGGCGCGCGACCTCGCGATCGTCCTCCGCGCCGGCGCGCTGCCCGCCCCGGTCACGATCCTCGAGGAGCGGACGGTCGGTCCATCGCTCGGCGCCGACTCGATCCGGCAGGGGCTGATCGCGATCTCGGCGTCGGCGGCGGTGGTCTTCGTGTTCATGCTCTTCTACTACCGGCTGTCCGGGCTGATCGCCGACGTCGCGCTCGGGCTCAACCTCCTCCTCCTCTTCGCCTGCATGGCGGCGATCGGGGCGACCCTCACGCTGCCGGGCCTCGCGGGCATCGCGCTCACCGTGGGCATGGCCGTCGACACCAACATCCTGATCTTCGAGCGAATCCGCGAAGAGCTACGGTTGGGGAAGACGCCGCGAGCGTCGATCGAGGCCGGATTCAGGCGCGCGCTTCGCACCATCATCGACACGCACCTGACCGTCATGGGGACCGCGGTCATTCTGTTGAGCTTCGGGACAAGTTCCGTCAAGGGCTTCGGAGCGTCGCTGTTCATCGGGCTCGCCGCGAGCCTGTTCACGGCGTACTTCTTCACGCGCCTCCTCTTCGACGTGGTCTACATGGGTCGCCGCAAGGTCGACGCGATTTCGATATGACGCCCCGCACGTGGCACCTCGTCTCAGGCCACCCACCGATCGCGCCGGCCCCGGGGACGCCGCTACAATGATCGAGCTGTTCAAGAACCCGAACTACGACTTCATCGGCAAGCGCAAGTGGGCGTACTACGTCTCGATCGCGTTCACCCTGATCGGGCTGACCTCGCTGGTGGCCATGGGTGGGCTGCGATACGACATCGACTTCACCGGGGGCACGCTCGTCCAGGTCCGCTTCGAGCAAGCGCCGTCCGTCGCGCAGATCCGCTCGAGCCTATCGACGATCCATTTGGGCGAGTCGGTCATCCAGCGGTTCGGTGACGAGCGCGAGTTCATCATCCGCCTGCCGCTCGCGGCCGCGAGCTCCGAGGAGGTCCAGAAGCGCGTCCAGTCGGCGCTGTCGGCCGGCGGGCTCGGAAAGTTCGAGATACGCCGCCTCGAATTTGTCGGGCCTCAGGTTGGACGCGACTTGCAGCTGCAGGCGGTATACCTCGTGCTCGTCGGCCTCGTGTGGATCACGATCTACATCGCCCTCCGGTTCGACCTCAGGGGCGGCGTCGCGGCGGTCATCGCCGTCGTCCACGACGTGCTCGTGTGCCTGGGCGCCCTCTCGATCACGAACCGCGAGTTCTCGCTCCCCGTGCTGGCGGCGCTCCTGACCATCATCGGCTACTCCGTCAACGACACGATCGTCGCCTACGACCGGTTGCGGGAGAACCGCGGGAAGATGGTCCCGAAGGGCCGCACCTTCGCCGACCAGATGAACGACGCGGTGAACCAGACGCTCTCGCGGACCATCCTGACCTCGCTGACCACGTTCTTCTCGGCGGCGGTTCTGCTCTTCTTCGGGGGCAAGACGCTCGAGGACTTCGCGTTCGTCCTCTTCGTCGGGGTCATCACCGGGACGTACTCGACCACGTACGTGGCCGCGGCGATCGTCGTGGACTGGACCCGGTACGTGGAGGGGCGGCTCCGGCGGTCCAAAAAAGCGGTGGCGAAAGCCTGAAGGCCGCGTAAGATTGTATGTTTAACACGAGGGTTTCGCACCGTGACCCAAATTCAGGCGCTGCTCGAGGAGATCCCGAAGTACCAGCCCGGGGCTGATCTCAACCTCCTTGCCCGCGCGTACGAGTTCTCCGCGGCGTCGCACCGCGGTCAGCAGCGCGCCTCCGGCGAGCCGTACCTCAGCCACCCCCTCGAAGTCGCGACCCTCCTCGTGAACTTCAAGATGGACGTCACGACCGTGACGGCGGGGCTCCTGCACGACGTCCTCGAGGACACCAAGGCCACGAAGGAAGACCTCGAGCGCGAGTTCGGCGCCGAGATCGCCGAGCTCGTGGACGGCGTGACGAAGATCGGCAAGCTCGCGTTCTCGTCGCGCGAGGAGCGTCAGGCCGAGAACTTCCGCAAGATGCTCGTCGCCATGGCGCGCGACCTGCGCGTGCTGATGATCAAGCTCGCCGACCGCCTGCACAACATGCGAACCCTCGACTATCTGTCTCCCGACAAGGCGAAGAAGATCGGGCAGGAAACGCTCGACATCTACGCCCCCCTGGCGCACCGGCTCGGCATGGCCAAGGTGAAGGCGGAGCTCGAGGACCTCGCGCTGCGAACCCTCAACCCGGAGGACTACGTCGACCTCCAGAAGCGCGTCGCCAAGCGTCGCCTCGAGCGCGAGGCGGACATCAACCAGGTGATCGCGATCCTCCAGCGGAAGCTGTCGGAGGTCGGGATCGAGTCGCAGATCCGCGGCCGGCCGAAGCACTTCTACTCGATCTGGAAGAAGATGCACGACCAGGGCCGGGAGTTCGACGAGATCTACGACCTCACCGCCGTCCGTGTCATCACGATGTCCGTGCGCGACTGCTACGGCGCCCTCGGCGTCATCCACTCGCTGTGGAAGCCGGTGCCCGGCCGCTTCAAGGACTTCATCGCGATGCCGAAGGTGAACATGTACCAGTCGCTTCACACGACGGTCATCGGGCCCAAGGGGGACCCGGTCGAGATCCAGATTCGCACGCGCGAGATGCACCGGATCGCCGAGGAGGGCATCGCGGCGCACTGGCTCTACAAGGAGAAGAAGTCGGGCAAGGACAAGCTCGACGAGTCGCTCCTCTGGCTGCGGCAGCTCATCGAGACGCAGCAGGACATGAAGGATCCACGCGAGTTCATGGACACCGTGCGCGTGGACCTGTTTCCCGACGAGGTGTACGTCTTCACGCCCAAGGGCGACGTGAAGGCGCTCCCCGAGGGCTCCACGCCGATCGACTTCGCCTACGCCGTCCACACGAAGGTCGGGGAACACTGCGTCGGCGCGAAGGTGAACGGCAAGCTCGTGCCGCTGCGCAACACGCTCCGCCAGGGCGACATCGTCGAGATTATCACCGCGCCGAGCCAGCATCCGAGCCGCGACTGGCTCAAGATCGTCAAGTCCACACGCGCCAGATCGAAGATCAACCAGTGGCTCAAGGTCGAGGAGCGCGCGCGCTCGATCGAGCTGGGCCGCGAGCTCTTCGAGCGCGAGGCCAAGAAGTACCGGCTCAATCCGACGGCGCTGCTCGCCGGCGAGGAGATCAAGAAGGCGGCGGCCGACCTCGGGTACGCGACCGGCGACGACCTGCTGGCGGCGCTCGGCTACGGCAAGAGCTCCGTGCACCAGCTCCTGAACAAGCTGGCACCCGGCGCCCTCCTCGAGCCGCCGGAACGCGCCAGGACGGTGACGGCGGCGCCGCGCCCGAAGACCGACCAGGGCGTCCGCATCCGCGGCGTGGACGACCTGCTCGTCCGCTTCGCGAAGTGCTGTAACCCGCTCCCGGGCGACCAAATCGTGGGCTTCATCACGCGGGGGCGCGGGCTCACCGTCCACGGCCGTGACTGCCTGACCGTCGCCAAGAGCGTCCTCGACCGGGAGCGGCTGATCAACGTCGAGTGGGACGTGGCGGAGCCTGGCAAGCGGCCCGTCAAGGTCGCCGTCTATATCGGCCGGGATCGCCCGGGACTGCTGGCCGAGATCACCGGAGCGATCTCGTCGCGTAACGGCAACATCACCAAGGCCGAGGTCACCGTCACCGATGACCGCCGGGGCATCAACCACTTCGTGATCGAGGTCGCCGACCTTCACCAGCTCCAGGACATCATCGGGGCGATCCGCGAGATCAGGGACGTCATCAACGTCGAGCGCGTCCGCGGGCTCTAGGGGCGGCGAGGCGGGGCAGGGTCGATGCTCAGAAAACCCCACTTCGCCCTGACCCTGCCCCGCCTCGCCGCCCCGGGACCCCTGGGCACGCTCGGGCCTCGGACGGGATGACGCGGCGGCAGTTCGAGGCGCTGGTGGACCGGGCGCTCCGACGCCTGCCCCGGAAGTTCAAGGACAAGCTCGCCAACATCGCGGTCGTCGTCGAGGCCTGGCCGGAGGACTCGACGCTCGCCGAGCTGGGCATCGAGCCTCCCGACACGCTCTACGGGCTCTACCGGGGCGTCGATCTCACGCGCCGCGACTCGAGCTACGGCAACGTCCTCCCCGACACGGTGACGATCTACCAGGGGCCGATCGAGGAAGACTGCGTCGACGAGGAGGAGATGGCGGAGCTCGTGCGTGAAACCGTCGTCCACGAGCTCGGTCATTACTTCGGCCTGGACGACGAGACGATGGAGCGCATCGAGGACCCGGACGCCTAGGGGGCCCGTGGGAGGGACCGTGTTCGAGCGCCGGCTGGCGGGCCGGCGGCTCGTGGACGCCCTGGCCGCCGTCGCGTCTCGCTACGAGCCCGCCGCGCGGAAGGAGAAGCTCCGCCTGCTCGACGCGCTCGCCGGTCGGCCCGTCGGGCGGCCAGGGTCGCTCGCGCGTCTCCACGAAGCGTTGTGTTTCCTCCAGGCATACCCCGACGATCCCGAGGTCCTCGAGCGCGTCGACCGCGCGCTCGAGGAATTTCCCCGGCGCGTGGCGCGGCTCCGGGCCGCCGCCCGCCGGCGCCTCCACGACTCCGGCATCGCGAATACGACGCTCGATTACCCGTTCGGCTTTCCGATGGCGCGCTGGCTCGCCAGGCGCCTTCCGCACGACTGCGAGGTCGCCTGGGCCCGCTTCGCGGACACGGAGCGGCTGGACGAGACCCTGTCGCTCCTCGCGACCGCGGGGGAGGGGGACGCGTTCAGCGAGGGCGGGATGGGCTGGCGCGCATGGCTCGGCGTGGCCAAGGGTGGCCGGCCGATGACAGACCTCCAGCTCCTCCTCGAGGTGTTCGAGCGGACGGGGCTCCCCGAGGAGACGCGCGACTGGCTCTACGAGAGCCTGGCGCTTCCCGTCGTGTGGCGCCCGCGGGGCGTCGGCGCCTCGCGCACCCTCGCGCGGATCCCGCCCGCGCGCGTGTTCTTCCACGCGGACGGGCTCGAGCGGCGGGTGGCGTCCCTCGTCGACGCGCTCGCGCGACCGCTGCCGCCGCTGCGGCGGGCGCCGCGTGCCCTGGCCGAGGCGTTGATCGAGGCGGCCCATGTGGCGATGGCCACGCGCCAGCGCGAGCTCCACGCCTTCTCCTATCCGAACCCCGACGACGTCCTGCTGGTGGATGTCGATCGCGGTGTCCGGCTCGCGTTCGTCGGGATCCTTCCGGGCTTCCGTCTGCCCCTCGAGGGCTACTACGCGTTCCTCGCGCTCAAGAACGGGATTCCGGTGGCGTACGGCGGCGGCTGGGAGCTCTTCGGCACGCTCGACTTCGCCGTCAACGTCTTCGCGTCGTTCCGCCAGGGTGAGTCGGCGTTCCTCGCGACCGAGCTCCTCCGGGCGTACCGGCGGATCTTCGGCATGCGAACGATCGTCGTGGACCGCTACCAGCTCGGCCACGAGAGCGCGGAGGCGCTCCGCTCGGGGGCCTTCTACTTCTATCACCGCCTCGGCTTCCGGCCCCGCGACCCGGCGGTGTTGCGCGTGCTGGAGGCCGAGCAGTCGAAGATCGCCGCCGACCGGTCGTATCGCTCCCCCATCCCCATCCTCAAGCGGCTCGCGGGGGCCGAGGTCTATCTGGCGCTTCCTGGTGGCCATCGCGAGCCCGAGAAGCGTCTGCGGGCGACGGACGTCTCGGGGCTCATCGCCCGCCTCATCGCGCGCGACTTCGGCGGTGACCGCGGCGTCGCCGTGAGGGAATCGACGGCCCGAGCGCGGCGCGAGCTCGGCGTGACCGGGTGGACCGCTTGGCCGACGGCCGAGCGACGCGGCTTCGCTCAGCTGTCGCTGGTCGCGGCCCTCATCGGAGATCTCGAGACGTGGCCGTCGGCGGAGCGTCGCCGACTTGTGCGCGTCTTCCGCGCGAAGGGGCGCGGAAGCGAGCGCACCTACGCCAACCTCCTCGATTCCCATCGTTGGCTTCGACGGAGTCTCGAGGCGCTGGTCACGTGAGGCGCTGGTCACGTAAGTTTTCTCTTGACAGCTACTTTCATTCGTCCTTATGGTTTCAGCAGATGCTGAAAGACTCGGAGCCAGAGAAACATGCTCAAATCCGAGGAGATCCGGCGACAAGTGGCTCAGCGCCTTCGGGAGCTCCTTCCCAAGGCGAAGTCGTGGGAAGAGCAGACCGACGTGAAAATCGCCGGACACGCCGCGGGTTTGGTGGTGCGGTTCCGCCTCGTCGACCAGGAGCACACCGTGGTCCTTGAGGTCGCCTCGCTGGGGCAACCTCGGCAGATCCGGGCGGCCGTTACGCGACTCGCCGACATCCGTCGCGAGCTTCCGGGGGCGTATCCGGTCGCCGCCGCGGTCTACATCGGCCCTCAGAGCGCGCGGATACTCAAGAGTCACAACCTCGGGTATGTCGACCTCTCTGGCAACTGCTCCCTCGCCTTCGAGAACGTCCTGATCGAGAAGGACGGCAAGCGCAACGTCCGTCCCTCGACGCGTCCGCTGCGCTCGCTGTTCGCGCCGCGCGCGACCCGGGTCGTGCGCGTGCTCCTCGTCGAGCCGGCACGGGCCTGGCGGCTCGAGGAGCTGGCGCGCGCGGCCCAGGTGAGTCTCGGACACACCCACAACGTCGTGAAGCGGCTCCAGGAGCTCGCCTGGGTGGAGCACGACGAGAGCCAGCGGATCCGGCTCGGGAAACCGGCCGACCTCCTCGAGAGCTGGTGCGAGTCGTACACCTACCGGGCCAACGAGATCGGCTCCTACGCCGCACCCGAGCGCGTGACCCGCGCGTTCCTGAGCGCGATCGCGCGCGCGGCAACGGCCGAGGGACGCCGCTACGCGTTCACCCTCAACGCCGGCCTGTCACTGGTGGCCCCGAGCCTCCGCGTGCCGGCCGTGCACTGCTACCTCGAAGGGGACCCGGCCCCGGTCGCCGCCGCGCTCGGGCTCCGCGCGACAGCCGAAGGGGACGGCGCCGTGCACTTCCTCGCGCCCTACGACCCCGGCGTCTTCCACGCCCTGCTGGAGAAGGGCGGGCTCACGGTGGTGTGTCTGCCACAGCTCTACGCCGACCTTCTGCGCTACGAGCGGCGGGGGCGTGAGCAGGCCGAGCACCTCCGTCGCGAGGCGATGGGCTACTGACGGCGCTGGCGCGGTGAATCCCAGAACGAGAGGAGGTGAGACCCGAGATGAAGAAGAAGGCGACGAAGAAAAAGAAGAAGAAGTAAGTGTTGCAGGTCTGCGGTGGGGGGTGGCGGCCTCCCACCAGGTGCCAATCGGGAGGGGGCGTCGCCCCCTCCCGTTTGTGCGTGTGCTTAAATGACCTTGGTGACCTTGCCCGCCTTGAGACACCGGGTGCAGACGCGCACGCGCCGGGTCGTTCCGGCGAGCTTCGCCCGCATCGAGACGAGGTTGGGAAGCCACCGTCGCTTCGTCAGCTTGTGCGCGTGGCTGATCGTATGACCCACCGAGGGGCCCTTCCCGCAGATGTCGCACCGCTGCGCCATGCACGCTCCTCGGAATCGATTCGGGTCTCGGGAGACGCCCGCCCTGTATAGCACGGGCACGCACCCGAAGCAAACGGCGACCGCGGACCTCCGGACGCCCCTCCAGTTCCTGAAGGGTGTCGGGCCCCGGCGCGCGGCCCAGCTCGAGCGGAAGGGGCTTCGCACCGTCGAGGACGCGCTCTTCTTCCTGCCGCTCCGCCACGAGGACCGCACGCGCCTGGTGCCCTTCCGGTCGCTCCAGCCGGGCCAGGTCGCGACGTGCTCGGGGACGATCGTGGGGCTCTCGCCGCCGCCGCCGGGACGGTCACGAGCGCCGTTGGTCGTCATGCTCCGCGACGAGAGCGGCTACGCGCAGGCGAGCTGGTTCCACGGCGCCTACCTCGCGCGCGTGTTTGAGCGCGGCCAGCGCCTCGTCCTGCACGGCAAGGTCACGCGTTTCAAGGGGGCGGTCGTGATCCAGCAGCCGGACTACGAGATCGTCGAGAGCGGCGACGACGAGCGGCTACACACGGGCCGGCTCGTGCCCGTGTACTCGCTGACCGAGGGGCTGGCGCAGCGCGCGCTGCGCGCGCTCCTGTGGCGCATCGTCGACACCTTCGCGCGGGACGTGCCGGAGGCGCTGCCCGACGCGGTGCGAGCGCGACGCAAACTCGTCACGCTCGCGCAGGCGCTGCGCGACTGCCATTTCCCCGACACCGACGCGGCGCTCGGTACCGCCCGCCGTCGGCTCACGTTCGACGACTTCCTGCTGCTCCAGCTCGGCCTCGCCATCCTCCGCTCGCGGACGACCCGCGCGCGCGGCGTCGCGATGAACCCGCGCGGCCAGCTCGTCGCCCGGCTCCGCGGGTCGTTGCCATGGCCGCTCACCGGCGCGCAGGAGCGCGTGTGGAACGAGATCCGTCGGGACATGGCGGCGCCGTTCCCGATGCACCGACTGCTCCAGGGAGACGTCGGCTCGGGCAAGACGATCGTCGCGGCGCTCGCCGTCCTGACCGCCATCGAGGCCGGCTACCAGGCCGCGGTGATGGCGCCGACCGAGATCCTCGCCGAGCAGCACGTCTTCACCTTCCGCCAGCTCCTCGAGCCGCTCGGCGTGCCGGTGACGCTGCTCACCTCGTCGCTCAAGCCGCGCGAGCGCGCCGCGCGCCGGGCGGGGATCGCCGCGGGGGACGTCGCGTGCGTCGTCGGCACGCACGCGCTCGTGCAGGAAGGTGTGGAGTTCCGCCGCCTCGGCCTCGCCGTCGTGGACGAGCAGCACCGGTTCGGCGTCGAGCAGCGCGCCCGGCTCCGCGGCAAGGGCGAGCACCCCGACCTCCTCGTGATGACGGCCACGCCGATCCCAAGAACGCTCGCCCTGACGCTCTACGGCGACCTCGACGTCTCGGTCCTCGACGAGCTGCCGCCGGGCCGGCGCCCCGTCGTCACCGTCGCGCGAACCGAGTCGAAGCGCCGCGAGATCTACGCCTTCCTGCGCGACGAGATCGGCCGCGGCCGCCAGGCCTATGTCGTCTACCCGCTCGTCGAGGAGTCGGAGGCGCTCGACCTCAAGGCGGCGACGGACATGGCGCGGCACCTCGCCGAGGACGTCTTCCCCGACCTCCACGTCGGGCTCATCCACGGGCGGCTCGGGTTCGAGGAGAAGGACGAGGTCATGCGACGGTTCAAGGCGCGCGAGATCCACATCCTCGTCTCGACGACCGTGATCGAGGTCGGGATCGACGTGGCGAACGCGTCGGTCATGCTCGTCGAGCACGCCGAGCGCTTCGGGCTCTCGCAGCTCCACCAGCTCCGCGGGCGCGTCGGGCGGGGCCCGTGGAAGTCGGTGTGCATTCTCCTGACGAGCGGCCGGCTCACCGAAGAGGCCAAGCGGCGCATCGACGCGATGGTCGCGACGAACGACGGCTTCAAGATCGCGGAAGTCGACCTCGAGCTGCGCGGGCCCGGCGAGTTCTTCGGCACCCGGCAGTCGGGACTCCCCGAGTTCCGCACCGCCGACCTGCTCCGTGACGCCGCCATCCTCGAGGAGGCGCGCCAGGAGGCTCAGGCGATCATCGCCGCCGACCCCGAGCTCCGCGAGCCGGCGCACGGCGCCCTGCGCGCGAGCCTCCTGTCCCGGTGGCGCGGCAAGCTCGCGCTCGCCAGCGCGGGCTGAGCGGGCGCGTGCGCGTCATCGCGGGCTCCCTCAAGGGGCGTCGTCTCGTCGTCCCGCGCGGCACCACGACTCGCCCGACCGGCGACCAGGTCCGCATCGCGCTCATGGACACCCTGACGCCGTGGCTTCCGGGCGCGCGCGTGCTCGACCTCTTCGCCGGCGCGGGCGGCGTCGGCTTCGAGGCGCTCTCGCGGGGCGCCCTGGACGCGACCTTCGTCGAGCACGAGGCGCGCGCCGTCGCCGCGCTCGACGCGAACATCGCCGCGCTCGGCGTCCGGACCCAGGCCCGCGTGCTGCGCCTCGACGCCGGCCGCGCCCTCCGGCGGCTCGCCGCGGACGGCGAGCGGTTCGGGATCGTCTTCCTCGACCCGCCGTACGCGACCGACCTCGCGACCCGCACGCTCGAGGCGCTCGGGGCGGGCGGCGTCGTGGCGCCCGGCGCGATCGTCGTCGCCCAGCACCTGACCAAGCGCGCGGCCGCGTCCGAAGTGGGCGTCCTGAAAGCGTTCCGGGCCCGTCGATTCGGAGAGACAACCTTGACTTTCTTTCGAGCCGAAGGGTAGCCTGAGGGCCGTGGCCAAGCGTGCGGTCTACCCGGGCATGTTCGATCCCGTACACAACGGCCACGTCGACGTCATCCAGCGCAGCCTCCAGATCTTCGACGAGCTGATCGTCGCGGTCGTCGCGAATCCCTCGAAGCAGCCGCTGTTCACGGTCAAGGAGCGCCTCGAGATGATCGACGAGGCGACGGCCGGGCTCAGCAACTTCCGCATCGTCGCGTTCGACGGGCTCTTGATCGACCTGGTCGCGCGCGAGCGCGCCGACTGCATCGTGCGCGGCATCCGCGCCGTCTCGGACTTCGAGTACGAGTTCCAGATGGCGCTGATGAACCGGAAGCTCCGGTCGACCGTCGAGACGGTGTTCCTCATGCCGCACGAGAAGTACACGTACATCTCCTCGCGCCTCATCAAGGAAGTCGCCAGCTTCGGCACGTCGGTCACGGGGATGGTGCCGCCGATCGTCGAGAAGCGGCTCGCGGAGAAGTTCCCCCCCAAGTAACCCGGCGGGCCGCCGCCGAAGGAGCCGCACACCGTGCTGGCCGAACGCGTGAAGACGCTTGCGCCGTCGTCGACACTCGCGGTCCAGGCGAAGGCCAAGGCGCTCCGCGCGCGGGGCGTCGACGTCATCTCGTTCGGCGCGGGCGAGCCCGACTTCGACACGCCCGAGCGCATCAAGGCCGCCGCGGTGGAGGCGATGCGACGCGGCCAGACGAAGTACACGGACGTCGCCGGCGTTCCCGAGCTCCGCGCGGCCGTGTGCGCCAAGCTCAAGCGTGACCATGGGCTCGCGTACGAGCCCGACGACGTGCTCGTCTCGTGCGGGGCCAAGCACACCCTCTTCAACATGGCCGTCGCGGTCCTCGATCCGGGCGACGAGGTCCTGATCCCGAGCCCGTACTGGGTCTCGTATCCGGAGCAGGCGCGCCTCGTCGGCGGAATGCCGGTGGAGGTCCCGACGCGCGAGGCGACGGGGTTCGACCTCGACCCCGAGCGCCTCGCCGCCGCCGTCACGCCGCGCACGAAGGCGATCGTGCTCAACAGCCCGAACAACCCGACGGGCGCCGTCTTCTCGGCCGAGGCGCTCGGCAACGTGGCGCGACTCGCGGTCGACGCGGGCTTGCTCGTCGTGTCCGACGAGTGCTACGAGGCCCTCACGTTCGAAGGCCGTCACGTCTCCATCGCCTCGCTCGGCCCCGAGATCAAGGCGCGGACGCTCGTCATCAACACGTGCTCGAAGGCGTACGCGATGACCGGCTGGCGCATCGGCTACGCGGCCGGGCCGCGCGCGCTGATCCGCGCGATGACCGATGTTCAGAGCCAGGTGACCTCGAACGCGTCGTCCGTGGCCCAGTGGGCGGCGGTCGAGGCGCTCCTGGGGCCTCAGGACGAGGTGCGGGTGATGGCGGCGGAGTTCGATCGCCGGCGCCATTTGATCGTCGACGGGCTCAACCGGCTGCCCGGCGTCTCGTGCATCACGCCGAAGGGCGCCTTCTACGCGTTCGCGAACGTGGCGGGGCTCTTCGGCCGGAGCTCCGCGGGCGCGGCGGGGACGACGCGGCTCGACGGGTCGCTCGACGTCGCCGCGTTTCTGCTCGAGGAGGCGCGCGTGGCCGTCGTGCCGGGCGTCGACTTCGGCTCCGACGCCCACGTGCGCCTGTCGTACGCGACCAGCGACGCGCTCATCCGGGAGGGGCTCGCGCGCATGGACGCCGCGATCCGCAAGTTGCGTTAGACTACCCGCGCCCCCTCCGATGAACGAGGGCCCACAGAGGAGAGAGGAATGAAGCTCGAAGGCTCCTACGACGTCTCGGCGCCGCGCGCGAAGGTCTGGGACGCCTTTCTCGACCCCAAGCAGCTCAAGAAGGCGATCCCCGGCTGCGAAAAGCTCGAGGCCCTCGGGAACGACGAGTACAAGGCGACGCTGAAGATCGGCGTGGCGGCGGTGAAGGGAACGTTCGAGGGCAAGGTGCGCCTGGCGGACAGGAAGCCGCCGGAGTCGTACCGCCTCCTGGCCGAGGGCAGCGGCGGCCCCGGCTTCGTCAAGGCCGACACGCTCATCACGCTCACCGAGATCGACGGCGGCACGCGCGTCTCCTACAGCGCCGACGTCCAGGTGGGCGGACTGATCGCCGGGGTCGGCCAGCGGATGCTCGGCGGGGTGTCGAAGATGATGGCCGACCAGTTCTTCAATCGCATGAGCGACTTGCTCCAGTCCTCCTGACCCCGCCCTCCATGGCCTCCCGCTACCTCGAGCCACGCCGGGAGCGCGCCTCGCGCGGTGAGATGAGGCGACTGCAGGCGCGGCTGCTCAGGGCCGAGGTTCGGCACGCCTACGCGCACAGCCCGTTCTACCGGAGGAAGCTCAAGGCGGCGGGCGTCACGCCCGACGCGGTCCGGACCCTCGACGACTTGTGCACGCTGCCGTTCACGACCAAGGACGAGCTGAAGGAGAACCAGGCGGCGAACCCACCGTGGGGCGACGTCCTCGCCGTGCCGTTCGCCGACGTGCTCCGCGTCCACATGACGTCGGCGACGACGGGCCGTCCGCTCGCGGTCCTCGATACCCGGGAGGACTGGTACGGCTTCTACCACTCCTACGCGCGCTCGCTCTACGCGTACGGCGTCCGCAAGTGCGACGTGGTCATGGCCGCGTTCTCGTACGGGCCGTGGATCGGGTACTGGTCGGGCTTCTACGCGGCCCAGGACCTGGGCTGCCTCGTCTTCCCGGTCGGCGGGCTCACGACCGATGCGCGGATCGACGCGCTGCTCGCCTACCCGATCACGGTGCTCGGCTGCACGCCGTCCTATGCGCTCTTCCTCGCCGAGGTCGCCGCGAAGAAGGGGATCGACCTCGCGAAGCAGACGAAGGTCCGAATCACGTGGCACACGGGCGAGCCGGGCGCCTCGATCCCCGCGACGAAGGCGAAGATCGAGGCGGCGTTCGGCGCGAAGGCGTTCGACCTTCCCGGGCTCACCGAGATCGCCGCGTGGGGGTTCGAGTGCGACGCGCGCGCCGGGCTCGTGCACGTGCACGAGGACTACTGCTATCCCGAGGTCCTCGACGACGCGGATCGGCCGGTCGGCGCGGGCGGGCGCGGCGAGCTGGTCTTCACGAGCCTCTACCGGAAGGCGATGCCGCTCCTCCGGTACCGCACGCGCGACGTGGTCCAGGTCGCCGAGCGGACGTGCCCGTGCGGCCGCACGCTGCTCGCCTTCGAGGGCGGCGTCCTCGCGCGGCTCGACGACATGAAGAAGATCCGTGGGGTGATCGTCTACCCGCGGCGCGTCGAAGAGCTGGTACGGCCGCACAGTGGCGTCGACGAATTTCAAATCGTCTTCAGGCGTCACGCGGGACTCGACGACGTCCTGGTCCGCATCGACCCCTCGCCGTCCCTGTCGCGCGCCGAGTGCCTGGGGCTCACGGCGCGCCTCGCCGACGATCTGCGCACCGGGCTCGGGATCCGCGTGACGGTCGAGGTCGGCGAGCCGGGGTCCCTGCCCCGGTGGGACCACAAGGCCAGACGCGTGAAGGACGAGCGCACCGAGGTGCCGTTCTGAGAGGAGGCCGCGCGTGAGAGCGGCGTTCTTCAAGGAGCACGGAGGCGCCGAGAAGATCCTGTACGACGACTATCGGGACCCCGCGCCGGGGCCCGACGACGTCGTCGTGCGCGTGCGGGCGTGCGCGCTCAACCACGTGGACATGCTCCTGCTCGACGGCCGCTTCCCACCGCCCGAGGGGCTGCCCCACGTCAACGGCTGCGAGGTGGCCGGGACGATCGAGACGCTGGGCGCCGGGGTGAAGGGGCTCGGGCGGGGCCGGCGGGTCATCATCTTCCCGGGGTTCGCGTGCGGGGGCTGCGAGTACTGCGTGCGCGGCGAGCGGACCGTCTGCGTGAAGTACGGCTACCTCGGCGCGCACAAGGATGGCGGCTACGCCGAGCTCGTGAGAGCGCCGGCCGCCAACATCCTGCCGCTGCCCGAGGCGATCGCGTTCGAGGCGGGCGCCGCGCTCCCGCTCGCGATGCTCACCGCCTGGCACGCCCTCGTCGCCCGGGCGGGGCTCGGGCCCGGCCAGACGGTGCTGGTCCAGGCGGCCGGCAGCGGCGTCGGCAGCGCCGCGATCCAGATCGCCCGTCTCGTGGGCGCGCGGGTCATCACCACCGTCGGCAGCGACGACAAGGTCGAGTTCGCGCGAGCCCTCGGGGCCGAGCGCGTCGTCAACTACCGCACCCAGGACTTCGTCGACGCCGTGCGGACGTGGACGGACAAGCGCGGCGTGGACGTCGTCGTCGAGCACATCGGGGGCGAGACGTTCGAGAAGTCGGTGTACGCGCTGACGCGCCTCGGGACGCTCGTGACGATCGGCTCGCACGACACCCACTGGGGGCGCCTGGACCTCCGGCACGTCTACTCGAAGAACCTCCGGGTCGTCGGGACCAACCTCGGGTCGATCCTCGAGCTCCGCACGATCCTCGACTACGTGACGGCGGGCCGGCTCGAGCCGGTGATCGACCGCGCGTTCCCCCTCAAGGACGCGCGCGCCGCCGTGCAGTACGTGCTCGACCGGAAGAACAAGGGCAAGGTGTTGCTGATCCCGTGACCCTCGGGGAGCTCCTCACCCGCGCCGCGCTCCGGCGCCCCGAGGCCGAGGCCGTGGTGGACGGCGCTCGTCGGCTCTCCTACGCCGAGCTCGACGCGCGCGCCGCGACCGCGGCCCGCGGCTTTCGGCGCCTGGGCGTCGGCAAGCGCGACCGGGTGCTGATCGCCCTCAAGAACCGGCTCGAGCACGTCGTGGCCTACTGGGCCCTCCAGAAGCTCGGGGGTGTGCCGACGCCCGTCAATTTTCGCTTCGCTCCTGCGGAGCTCGGGTACGTGCTCGAGGACTCGGGCGCGAAGGTGGCGCTGTTCGAGGAGGCCACCGCCCCGGCGGTGACGGAGGCGGCGCGCGGGCGCTCGGCTCGCCTCGTGTACATCGGCGCGAAGCCACCAGAAAGGACGCTCGCCTTTGAAGAGATCGGGGGCGAGGGGGGCTCAGGGGCGAGTGGGGTTCTGAGCCATCGAGCCCCCCTCGCCCCCGATGTCTCCGAGGGCGACCTCTCGCTGCTGCTCTACACGTCGGGCACGACCGGGCGCCCGAAGGGCGTCCCGCGCACCCACAAGAATCATTACGCCGGCGCCGTGGCGCACGTGATCCAGTGCGGCTACACCTGGAGCGAGCGCACGCTCGGGGTCATGCCGCTCTACCACACGATGGGGATCCACTCGCTCACGAGCATGGCCGCCGTGAACGGCTGCTTCGTGTGCCAGCCCGACTGGTCGGCGGCCGGCGCGCTCCGCCTCATCGCGGAGGAGCGGCTCACGGCGCTCTACCTGATCCCGACCCTCTACTGGGATCTCGTGCACGCGCCGGGCCTCGCGCAGGCGGACGTCGCCTCGGTCCGGAAGCTCGCGTACGCGGGCGCGCCCATGCTCGCGCCCCTCGCCGAGGCGTGTGCGAAGGCCTTCAGGCCGGAGGTCTTCGTCAATCACTACGGCTCGACCGAGATCTACACCTTCTCGGTCTATCCCGACGTGAGGCTCAAGCCCGGGTGCGCAGGCCGGCCCGGGATCCACTCGGAGCTGCGAGTCGTCGTCGCGAGCCCCGAGCGTCGCGTGGGACCCGACGAGGTCGTCCCGTCGGGGACGAAGGGCGAGGTCATCGCGCGCCTCGCCTCCGACGAGGCCTTCGCGGGCTACTGGAACCGCCCCGACGCCGACGCGACGGCGCTCCGCGACGGCTGGTACTTTACCGGCGACATGGGATACGTCGACGCCGACGGCGACCTCTACGTCGCCGGGCGCGTCGACGACATGATCATCAGCGGCGGCGAGAACATCCATCCGGTCGAGGTCGAGGAGGCTCTCGCGCGCCACCCCGGCGTCAAGGACGTCGCGGTCGTCGGAGAGGCCGATGAGAGGTTGGGCGAGCGCGTCGCCGCCTTCGTCGTGCCGGGCGCCGGCGTGACCGCCGAGGAGCTCGATCGCTTCTGCCGCGAGAGCCCGGACCTCGCGAGCTTCAAGCGGCCGCGGCGCTTCGTCTTCGTCAAGGAGATCCCGAAGACCGCGTCGGGTAAGATCCTGCGTCGGCTGCTCCGGGAGGGTCGGTACACGGAGGGTCATCCATGAGCGAGTTCCTGAGGGTGGAGCGGGCGGGCGCCGTGGCGACGATCTGGATCGACCGCCAGCCGAAGATGAACGCGTTGACGGTGGCGATGCGCAACGAGTTGCCTCCGATCTTTGGGGGCCTCGACGCCGACGCGACGGTGCGCGTCGTCGTCGTCCGTGGCGCGGGGGGCCGTGCCTTCAGCGCGGGCGGGGACGTCGCCGAGTTCCTCACGCTCGCGCCGGCCGATCTCGAGCTCTGGGGAGACACGCTGACCTCGGCGGAGCGCTGCCGGAAGCCGGTGATCGCGGCCATCGACGGGTACACGATGGGGGCCGGTCTCGAGCTGGCGGTCGCGTGCGACTTTCGCATCGCGACCGAGCGATCGGAGTTCGCGTTTCCCGAGGTGCGGCTCGGCATGATCCCGGGGAGCGGCGGCTCGCAGCGCGCGCTGCGCCTCGTGGGGATGACGCGCGCGAAGCTCTTCATGATGACGGGCCGGCGCATCTCGGCCGCCGAGGCGGAGGCGTGGGGGTTGATCACCCAGGCCGTGCCCAACGACAAGCTGGACCAGGCCGTGGGGGCCCTCGTCGCCGAGCTCGCCGAGCGGGCGCCGCTCGCGCTCCGTACGCTGAAGATGGTCTTGAACCGCGGGGCCGAGGCGCCGCTCGAGACCGCGCTCGAGCTGGAGCGCAAGGCGTACGCGTGGCTCCGGTCCACCGACGATTACGCCGAGGGCGTGGCCTCGTTCCTCGAACACCGCCCGGCGAAGTACACGGGGAGATAGGGCGTGGCGCCCTCGTTCGGGCTGATCCTGGCGAACCGCGCCGTCGTGCTCGGCGCGATCAAGGTACCCGAGCTCCTGGACCTCGCGGTGGAGGCGGAGCGCGCCGGCGTGTTCGACGCCGTGTGGGTGGGCGACAGCCTCCTCGCCAAGCCGCGCCTGGAGTCCGTGACGCTCCTCTCGGCGCTCGCCGGCATCACCTCGCGGGTGAGGCTTGGGGTCGGATGCCTCGCGACGTTCGTCCATCGCCACCCGGTGCTCTTCGCCCAGCAGTGGGCGAGCCTCGACGTGCTGTCGCGCGGGCGCGCGTGGCTCGTCGTCTGCCTCGGCGGGCCGAGCGACGCCAATGCCGCGCAGGCGGCCGAGCACGCGGTGATGGGCGTTCGCTCGAGCGAGCGCGTGGCGCGCCTGGAGGAGGGCGTCGTCATTCTCCGCACGCTCTTCCACGAGACGAACGCGTCGCACCGCGGTCGCTTCTACGCGTTCGACGGCGTCACGCTCCTGCCGCGGCCGGTCCAGAACCCGTGCCCCGTCTGGATCGCGTCGAACCCCACGGGCCTCACCTGGAAGGGCGGTGCCAGCGCCTCCCAGGCGGCGGTGGAGCGCGCCTATCGCCGCGTCGCCCGCTTCGCCGACGGCTGGATGACGAACAAGCTCTCGCCCGAGGAATTCCGCGCGCAGTTCGCGCGTGTCCGCGCGATGGCGAGCGAGGACGGGCGCGACCCCTCGCGGCTCGGGAGCGCGCTCTATCACAACGTCAACGTCAACGAGGACCGCCGGACCGCCCTCGAGGAGGCGAAGGCGTTCCTCGAGGCCTACTACACCACGACGTTCAGCCCGGAGTTCGTCGAGCAGTGGACGGTCGCCGGGAGCCCACGGCAGTGCGTCGCCGACCTCCGCGCGTACTTCGACGCGGGCGTCGGCCACATGGCGCTCCGTCTCGCCTCCTGGGACCAGCAGGGTCAGCTCAAGCGCTTCCTCGGCGAGGTCGCGCCGGCATTCGGAGGACGCTGACGCTCAGAGGCATCGACCACATCGTCATCGCGGTTCCCGACCTCGCGGCCGCCCGGACGAGCTACGCGGCGCTCGGCTTCACGGTCGTGCCCGGCGGTCGCCATCCCGTCGGCACCCACAACGCCCTCATCGCGTTCGGCGACGGCTCGTACGTGGAGCTGATCGCGTTCTACGAGGACAATCCCGCGCACAAGTGGTGGACGCCGCTCCAGGCGGGCGGCGGTCTCGTGGACTTCTGCATGCAGACCGACGACCTGCGCGGCGACACGGAGGCGTTTCGGAAGGCCGGGGTGTCGATCGACGATCCGGCGCCCCTCTCGCGCGTCCGCCCCGACGGATATCAGCTCCGCTGGGTGCTCTCGATCCCGCGCGGGGACCACCGCGGCGTCGCGCCGTTCCTGATCCAGGACGAGACGCCGCGCGAGGAGCGGGTCCCGCGGGAGACGGCTCACCCGAACGGCGTCACCGGGATCGGCACCGTCACGGTCGCCGTGCGGGACGTGCCACCGGTCGCGCGCTGGTACGCCGACGTCCTGCGCCGGCCGGGACGGGACCTCGAGCGACCGGAGCTCGATGCGGCCGGCGTGCGCTTCGCGGTCGGATCACACACGCTCGACTTCGTGGCGCCGCGGGGGCGCGCGGGCCCGCTCGCGGAGTGGCTCGTCGCGCGCGGCGCCTCGCCGTACGCCGCCACGTTCCGCGGGCCGACGCCCGGGACTCTCGATCCGGCGAACACCCTCGGCGCGCGCCTCACCCTGGTCGCCTGATGTCGTTCACGGACCTGCGCGGGTGGATCACGCGGCTCGAGAAGGAGGGCGAGCTGCGCCGGATCACGGCCCAGGTGGACTGGGACCGTGAGCTCGGAGCCATCACCCGCCGCGTCCTCGAGAAGAAGGGCCCCGCGCTCCTCTTCGAGAACATCAAGGGCTACACGACGGGGCGCTGCACGAAGCTCTTCACGAGCGGGCTCGGCAGCCGGGCCCGGCTGGCGCAGGCCCTCGGCTTCGGGAAGGACGCGTCGAACGCGGCGCTCGTGCAGCACGTGATGAAGAAAAACCGCGAGACGATCCCGCCGCGGCGCGTGGCGACCGGCCCCGTCAAGGAGGTCGTCGTGCGCGGGCGGGACGTCGACCAGACGGAGTTCCCCGTTCCGAAGTGGCACTACCTCGAGGGGGGCCGGTACATCCACACCTTCTCCGCGGTCGTCACGCGCGATCCCGACACGCGCGTCATGAACGTCGGGATCTACCGTGGCATGATCGGCAAGCCGAACACGACGCCGTTCCTCCTGGTCAAGGGCGGCCAGCACTGGGGCCAGCACTTTCTGAAGTACACGGCCCGCGGTGAGCCGATGCCGGTCGCGTGCGTGATCGGCTGGGACCCGATCATGCCCTTCCTCGCGGGCTCGCCGATCCCGGTGGGTGTGTGCGAGTGGGACGTGATGGGGGCCTACCGCGGGGAGCCGGCGGAGCTGGTCCGCTGCGAGACCGTCGACCTGGAGGTCCCCGCGAGCGCCGAGATCGTGATCGAGGGGCTCATCACCGACGATCCGGCGACGTACGAGATCGAGGGACCCTTCGGCGAGTTCACGGGCTATGTCTCCGACATTCCCACGCCGCGGCCGGCGATGCAGATCACCTGTCTGACGCACCGGCGCGACCCGATCTTCCGCGGCACGCTGGAGGGCACGTTGCCGGGGTCGTACAGCGAGAACAGCGTGATGTCCTCGGTCCAGCGCGCCGCGATCGCGTGGAACATCCTGACCGCCGCCGGCATCCCGGGCGTGCGCGACGTCTACGTGCCGCCGATCACCAACGGGGTGAACCTCGTCGTCCAGATCACCAAAGCGTACCAGGGCCAGCCCAAGCAGATCGCCGCCGCGCTCTGGGGCTCGAGCGCGGCGCACTTCCGCTACAAGCACGTGACGGTCGTCGAGGAGGACATCGACCCGTCGTCGTACGAGCACGTCGACTGGGCCTTCGCGCACCGGGTGAACGCGGGCGAGGGCGGCATCGTCGTCTTCCCGGGCATCTTCGGCTCGCCGATCGACCCGAGCACGCCCCTCGAGGATCGGAACGTGGCGCAGCTCGGTACCGGGCTCTGGAACCGCGTGCTCATCGACGCGACCCGGTCCTGGCGGTTCGAGCGCCGTCCGGAGTGGGGCGGGGAGCGGTTCCCGCCGACCGTGCGTCCGGCCCCGGAGGACGAGGCGCGCGTGCGGGCCCGGTGGGACGAGCTCGGGCTCGGAGACCTCGCGTGAAGATCACCGGCGTCGAGGCGATCCCGCTCGCCGTCCCGCTGCGCGAGAGCACGCCGCCGTCACCCTGGGCAGCGGCGACGGCCAAACAGATCCTGGTGCGTCTCACCACGGACGAGGGCCTCACCGGCTGGGGCGAGTGCTTCGCCTACGGCGCGACCCTCGCCGTCGCGAGCGTCGTCGAGGAGGCGCTCGCGCCGATCGTGCTCGGCCAGGATCCGACGCAGATCGCCGAGCTCGTGGACCGGATGCACCGGGCGCTCATGATCTGGGGGCGGCGCGGGCTCGCGATGATGGCGGTGAGCGGCGTGGAGCTGGCGCTCTGGGATCTCTGCGGCAAGACGCGCGGCGTGCCCGTCTACCAACTCCTGGGCGGGCGCTGCGCGTCGCGTCCCCGCGTCTACGCGAGCCTCCTCAGGTACGACACGCCGGCCCACCTCCGGCAGGCCGTGTCGGCGGCGCTCGTCCTCGGGTACACCGCGATCAAGCTCCACCAGATCGACGTCGAGTCCGTGGCCGCGGCGCGGGAGGTCGCCGGCGACGGGATCGAGCTGATGCTCGACACGAACTGCCCGTGGACGGTCGAGGAGGCGATCCGCATCGGCCGAGCGCTCGAACGCTTCGACCTTCGCTGGCTCGAGGAGCCGGTCTGGCCTCCGGAGGACTACCCCGGCCTCGCGCGCGTGCGCGCGGCGCTCCGGATCCCGCTCGCGTCCGGCGAGAACGAGGCGACGGTCGTCGGGATCCGGGCGATCATCGACGCGGGAGCAGCCGACATCGTACAGCCGAGCGTGACGAAAGTCGGCGGGATCCTCGAGATGAAGAAGATCGCGACGCTCGCGGCCGCGACCGGCGTGACGTTCGTGCCGCACTCCTACTACTACGGGCCGGGGCTCGCGGCGACGCTCCACGTCGTCGCCTCCACGCCCGGCGTCCCCTACCTCGAGTTCCCGCCGGGGGAGCTCGCGGCGTCGATCCTCGCCGAGCCGATCCGCGCCCGCGGCGGCGCCGTCACCGTGTCCGACCGACCCGGGCTCGGCGCCGATCCCGACCCCGACGTGATCGCGCGCTACCCCTACCGCCGCGAGGCGGCGCGCCCCTTCTACCTCACGTAGTGCCGTGTCCCAAAAGTTCGACCCCAGGGTAGAGCAACCATGAGAGAGCCTAGCGCGCCAAGGGGTGCAAGACGTCGATTGCCCAGCCCACGTCCAGGCGCTCCCCCAGCCACCCCGGGGTGGTGGTCCGCGCGTTCAGGGCAAGCCTCTCGGCATCGTGCTGTGCTCGCAGGATCTTGAGGGATCGCCGAGCACCTCCAGAGGAGGCGGCACCTCGGGCAGAGGCCGCCCGTCCGGGCGGCGAAACCGAAGCTCGCCGTCGGGCTGTCGATCGAGCTGGTAGCCCTCCTCGTGAACGGCGCGGTGGTGGCGGGGACAGAGCAAGGCGAGATTCGAGAGCGTGGTGGGGCCCCCTTGGGCCCAGTGACGGAGGTGATGGCCCTGGCCGAACCGGCGCCCGCAGCCTGGGAAGCGGCAGCCGTGGTCGCGGTGGTGGAGCGCCCGCCGTAACGCCGGAGGGATCGTGCGGGTGCGCGCAGCGACCTCCACGACCCGGCCATCGCGACCGTGCCGCATCACCACGCGGCTCGCGTCGCACGCCAGGCGCCGAGACGTTTCCGCGGAAACGTGGGTGCCATCCGCGAGGACGGACTGGCCGGGCTGATCGGGATCGGCGAGCGCTGGGGCGTCGACGTGGACGACCACCTGGTATCGCTCTCCTGACGCGCCGGGGTCGATGCCGTGGCGGAGGGCCGTCTCCGCGACGAGGGCCAGCGCATCGGCTTGTTGCTGGGCCATGGTGGGCGCCTCCGCGGGAACGTCCCCCTGATTCAAGGCCTCACGCGCCGCGGCCAGCGCCTGCACGAGGACGGCGCCGACCTCGGGCGCCAGCCGCCCTCGGAGAACGACCATGCCGTTCTCGTCTTGATACACGTGCAGCGCACGGCTCTGGTGTCGTCGGGCCTCCGCACGCGCCTCGGCTATCCGGTCCACCCGGCGCCAGCCGCGCACGATGCGTTCGACATGGTCCGCCGTGCCGGCGCGCCCGACCGCTAAGAGCCGCTCCTCGGTCTCTGGCGTAGCCACGCGGGTCAGGGCCCGGACCTTGGCGTACGAGAGCTCGCCACGCGCCAGGGCCTGGGCCAGCCGCGGCAGCGTCTCCAGTGCGCGCGCCACCCGAACGCGTTCGCGGGCGGCTCCTGGATCGAGCCCCACTCGCCAGCTCAGCTAGAGGGCGCAGGAGCGAAAGCCGGTGTTCCAGCCTTCTCGGGCGTCGAACTCGCGGATGAGATCGAGGAGGCGGGCGGTCGCGGCGTCGAGGTGAGCCGACAGCTCGGCGATCTCGTCACCCAGTCGGTCCAGTGAGCGCGTGTCCATGGCGAGTCCCCTTCTGCTGGGGCGACTCTACACCCGAGTTTCGGAGCCATCGGGGAGGCGCGCCAAGCGGCGATCGCCGGCCGATCGACAGTTTTGCGACGAACGCATCCGCGATGGCTTCTCCGGGTTTCTGTGGACCGCTGGCGCGGTGTTCACCAGGTGTTGCTCACACGCGGCGACTGCCTACGCAAGGAGCTGTCAAGCGAAAAGTGCAGGCGAGACGCCCCTTCCCCCAACCGCTTCCTCGAAGAGCGAGGCCGTATGCACTCGGGTTAGCGGGCGCGCCTCACGCCGTCGCGCTCGGGCGGCGTGGGACCGCCCGCCAGATGCGCTCGGGGCGCAGCGGCATGTCGAGGTGCCGCACGCCGAACGGCCGGAGCGCGTCGACGACGGCGTTGACGATCGCCGGCGTCGAGCCGATCGTCGCCGCCTCGCCGATGCCCTTGGCGCCCATCGGATTGTGGGGAGTGGGCGTCACGGTCGCGTCGGTCGTGAACGAGGGCAGGTCGTCGGCGTGGGGTATCGCGTAATCCATGAGGGTGCCCGTCGCGAGCTGGCCGTCCTCATCGTAGACGAGCTCCTCGAGGAGCGCCTGCGCGATTCCCTGGGCGATCCCGCCGTGGACCTGGCCCGCGACGATGAGGGGGCTGATGCGCACCCCGCAGTCGTCCACCGACACGAAGTCGCGGACCCGCACGCGTCCGGTCTCGGTGTCGAGCTCGAGCACCGCCACGTGGGCGCCGAAGGGATAGACGAGCTGGGGCGGCCGGAAGAACTCCGTCGCCTCGAGCCCGGCGTCGAGGTCGGGGGGGAGCTCGCCCGAGTAGGCGCGGGCGGCGATCTCGGCGAAGCCGAGCGCGCGATCGGGCACGCCCTTCACCTGGTAGCGGCCGTCGGCGTAGACGACGTCCACGGGCGCCGCCTCGAGCATGTGGGCGGCGATGCGCCGCGCCTTGTCCTGGACCCGGAGGGCGGCCTGGAGGATGGCGGATCCGCCGACCGCGAGGCTGCGGCTCCCGCCCGTGCCGTTGCCCATCGGCGTGTTGAGGGTATCGCCGTGGCGGACGACGATTTTGTCGAAGTCCACCCCGAGGTGGTCGGCGATGATCTGGGCGAACGTCGTCTCGTGCCCCTGACCGTGCGCCGAGGTGCCCGTGGTCGCGGTCACCGTGCCGCCGGGCTCGGCACGCACGACGGCGCTCTCGAACGGGCCGAAGCCGCACATCTCCACGTAGCACGACGCGCCGATGCCGAGCAGGTGGCGGTCGCCGCGCGCGATCCGCTCGCGCTGCTCTTTGCGGAGGTCGGTGTAGCGCGCGAGCTGGAGGGCTTTCGTCAGGGCGCGGTCGTACTCCCCGCTGTCGTAGTTCTGGCCGGTGGGCGCCTTGTAGGGGAACGCGCTGGGCGGGATGAAGTTCTTGCGGCGCACTTCCTCGGGCGCCTTCCCGAGCTCCAGCGCCACGATGTCCATGAGACGCTCGAGGTAATACGCGGCCTCGGGGCGGCCGGCGCCGCGGTAGGCGGCGACGGTCGTCGTGTTGGTGAAAACACACGTGGACTGGAGATCGATGTTCGGGATCTTGTAGACCCCGACCCCCATCATGAGCGTGAGGTCGGGGATGAAGGTGAAGACCGCGTAGGCGCCGATGTTGGCCGTGACGCGCATGCGGAGCGCCGTGATCGTGCCGTCGTCCTCGACCGCGGCCTCGAGGTCGGCGACCTGGGCGCGCCCGTGCGTCGTCGCCAGCATGTGCTCGACGCGCGTCTCGACCCAGCGGAGCGGCATCCGGTAGAGGCGGGCGAGCACGGCGAGCGTCGCGTCCTCGGGGTAGAGGCCGAACTTCACCCCGAAGCCACCGCCGACCTCGGGCGCGATCACGCGGACGAGGTTCTGCGGCAGGCGGAGCGCCGTCGCGAGATCGTTCCTGAGGCTGTGGGGCGCCTGGGTCGTCGCCCACAGGACGATGCCGCCCGTGGTCGGATCGAGCGCCGCGACCGTGGCGCGCGGCTCGATCGGCACGCCGCAGAGCCGCTGGCTCACCATGCGCTGCGTGACGACCCGGCGGGCGCGCGCGAAGGCGCCGTCGGAATCGCCCGCCTTGATCGCGTTCTTGTGCTCGACGTTCCCGGGCGCGTCGTCGTGGACCTGCGGCGCGCCCCCCGCCATCGCCGCGAACGGGTCGGTCACCGCGGGCAAGGGCTCCCAGTCCACCACAATCTCGGCGGCGGCGTCCACCGCCACGGCTTCCGAGGTCGCGACGACCGCGGCGACGGCCTCGCCCACGTGACGCACCCGGTCCACGGAGAGCGGGTAGTGCTTGCGCCCGATGTTGTCGCCGCCGGGGCCGCTGCCTTCTGCGCTGGCACCTTCGAGCGGCAGCGGCGCGCAGCGGGTGCGGATGTCCTCGCCGGTGACGACGGTGAACACGCCGGGGCGCCGCGTCGCCGCGGAGGCGTCGATCCGCCGAATGCGCGCGTGGGCGTGAGGGCTCCGCACGAACGCGACGTGGTGCATGCCCGGCAGCACGACGTCGGTGACGTAGGTCGAGCGGCCGGTGATCAGCCGCGGGTCTTCCTTGCGCTTGACTTCCGCGCCCATGAGTCTCGGAGTCGCCACCCTTACACCTCCCGCCCTTCCAGCCACGCGGCGTCCGCCAGATCCTTCGCGCGCCCCGTCGCCTTCTTGTTTCGAATTAGCTCCGCCCGGCCGATCACGGGAATATCGATGCCGCCGACCCGCGTCATCGTCCGCGCGGCCCACGCCTCGTCGAACTCGACGCCGTCGATCGACGTGAGCACGTCGATGCGGCGTGGCGCGACGCCGATCTGGAAGACCGTTCCGCGCGTGACCAGGTCCTGCTCAGACAGGTTCCCGATCGGGGCGCCGAAGCGGGCTAGCGCGGCTCGGACCCGTCGCGCGTTGTCACGCGTCGGTCGCACCCACAGGTCGATGTCACCCGTCGCGCGTGGAAGTCCATGGACGGCGAGCGCATACGCGCCGACGACGAGGAATTCAACGCGCTCCTCTGAGAACGCGGACAATATGTCGAGGAAGTCTGGGTTCAATGACGGGCTCCCCCATGAACTCCCAGGCGTCGAGGGCCAGCGGCCACATCATCGCGAGACGCTCCTGCGGGGTGAGATCACGGACGGGGTCGCGCGGTTCCGGGTCACCCGGCCGGATGACTCGGATGGCGACGCGACGAGGGCTCACGGGCAAATCTTACCACCCGTGGCCACAGCGCGGAGCGCGGCGAACAGCCGCGCGCTCGTCACCGGGACCTCGCGGACCACCACGCCGAGGTCGGCGACCGCGTCTTCGACCGCATTGGCGATCGCCGCGGCGCCGGGGATGGCGCCGCTCTCGCCGACGCCCTTGACGCCGAGCGGGTTGATCGTCGAGGGGTGCGCCTCGAGGGCGACCAGGAGCGGCGGGAGGTGATCGGCCGTGGGGATCGCGTAATCCATGAGGCTCGCGGTCAGGAGCTGGCCGTACTCGTCGTGGACGACCTCTTCCATGAGACCGGCGCCGATCGACTGGGTGGCGCCGCCCTGGAGCTGGCCCTCGACGATCGTCGGATTGATCGCGCGGCCGGGGTCGTGGACGATCGCGTAGGCGAGCAAGCGGACCAGGCACGCCTCCACGTCGACCTCCACGACGGCCGCGTGCGTGCCGAACGCCCACGTGACGGTCTCGGGATGGAAGTAGGTGCAGGCGTTGAGCCCGGGCTCGCCGAGGGTACGGAGCGCCTTGGACTTGATCGCCGCGTGGGCGAGCCTGCCCAGACCGACGCCGCGGGTCGGCACGCCGGCGACGAAGGCCCGGCTCGCCTCGATCCGCACGTCTTCGGGGGCGCACTCGAGCAGCTCGGCGGCGACGCGCGCGGCCCGCGCGCGCACCTCGCGCGCGGTGCGTGCGACGGCGGGCCCGGCGTTGGCCATGACGCGGCTCCCGCCCGTGCCCATGCCGAACGGGAAGAGCGTCGTGTCACCCGCGCTCACGACCACGTCCTCGAATGCCGCCCCCAGCTCGGACGCCGCGATCTGAGCGAGCGTGGTCGCATGACCCTGACCTTGCGACGCGACCCCGATCAGAACGTACACCTTGCCGCTCGGGTCGACGCGCACGGTCGCGCCCTCGTAGGGTCCGAGCCCGGTCCCCTGCGCGTAGCAGGCGAGGCCGAGGCCGATGCGGCGCGCCGTGCCGGCCTGGGCGGTCTGGCGCCGTCGCCAGTCGTCGTAGCGAAGGAGCCCGAGCGCGCGTTCGAAGGCGCTCGGGAAGTCACCGGGATCGTAGGCGATCGGGACGCCGTCCTTGTAGGTGAGACCGGGGCGGTAGGGCATCTCGTCGGGGCGCACCAGGTTACGCCGCCGGATCTCGGCGGGATCGAGGCCGAGGCGTCGCGCGCCGAGATCCATGAGCCGCTCCATCACGAACACCGCCTCGGGGCGGCCCGCGCCGCGGTACGCCGCGTTCAGCGTCTTGTTGGTGACGACGTTCGTGCCGACGTTTCGGTAATGCGCGACGCGATAGGGCCCGGGGAGGTGGTTGACCGTGTTCGCGGTGAGCCCGGCCTCCTCCGCCGGGTAGGCGCCGACGTCGGCGAAGAACCGATCGTCGAGGGCCACGATCCGCCCGTCGCGCGCGAACCCGATGCGGACCTCGTGCGACTGCGCGCGGTCCTGGCCGAGGCCCGCGAAGCTCTCGCGGCGGGTCTCGACCCACTTCACGGGGCGGCCGAGCCGGAGCGCCGCGGCGGCCACCAGGATCTCCTCGGGATAGACGGAGCCCTTCGGCCCGAACGCCCCGCCCACGTCCGGCACGCGCACCCGCACGTGCTCGACGGGCAGCTCGAGCGCCGCCGCGACGATGTCGCGCAGGCGGTAGGGACTCTGGGTGGACGACCAGACGACGAGCGCGCCCGAGTCGCCGTCGCGATACGCGAGGACGCCGCGTGTCTCGATCGGCACCGCGGCGAGCCGCGGGTGCCTGAGCTTCTCGTGGACCACGACGTCCGCGGTCGCGAGCGCCCGCTCCGCGTCGCCGACGGCCCCGCGGACCGTGAGGGCCGCGTTGTCGGGCCAGCCGTCGTGGACGCGCGTCGTGGAGGCGAGCGCGGCCTCCACGGTCGCCAGCGCCGGGAGCGGCTCGTAGCCCACCTGCGCCAGCTCGAGCGCGTCGGCGACGCGGTAAGCGCTCTCTGCCACCAGGACGGCGACGGGCTCGCCCACGTAGCGGACGACGTCCTTTGCGAGGATGGGCTGGCCCCAGGGGCGGCCCGTTTTGCCGACACCGTACGCACCCGGCATCGCCCGGGCCGCCTCGGGCAGCTCGGCGGCGCTCCACGCGGCGACGACGCCCGGCAGCGCGCGCGCCTCGTCGAGTGCAAGCTTGGTGATCCGCGCATGCGCCTCGGCGCTCCGCACGACGCCGAGGTGGAGCATGCCCTCCCGCGTCAGGTCGTCCACGTACCGGCCGGCGCCCGTGAGCAGCCGACGGTCTTCCTTCCTGGGGGGCGAGGCGCCTATCATGGCGAAGAGAGTGTACATGGTCGGGCTCGATCGTGTGCGCCGCGATGCGGAGACGCCGCGTCTCCGATGGAAGCTGACCGCCGCGAGCGTGCCGGCGAACCTCGCCGGGGCGCTGGTCGCGTTCTCGTACTTCCACTTCATCGACTCCCAGGCGCTCCCGGCGGTGCAGGTGAAGGGGAAATCGGTGGACGTCGAGGTCTACGAGCTCAAATGATCGAGACCGTCCGCGGCTGGATCGACGCGGCGGAGCGCGTCGTGGCGCTGACGGGTGCCGGGATCTCGACCGACTCCGGGATTCCCGACTTCCGCGGACCGCAGGGGGTGTGGACCCGGAACCCCGGCGCCGAGAAGCTCGCGACGCTGCAGCACTACCTCGCGGACCCCGACGTCCGGCGGCGCGCCTGGCGGAGCCGGCTCGAGTCGCCCGCGTGGCAGGCCAAGCCGAACGCCGGGCACCTGGCGCTCAGGGCCCTCGAGCGGCGAGGCAAGCTCCACGCGCTGATCACCCAGAACGTCGACGGGCTCCACCTCGCGGCGGGCTCCTCCCCCGAGCGCGTGATCGAGATCCACGGGACCCTTCACGAAATTGCGTGCCTCGCCTGCGGCGAGCGGGCGCCGACCGAGCGCGTCCTCGCGCGCGTGCGGGCGGGTGAGGAGGACCCGCGCTGCCGCTCGTGCGGCGGGATTCTGAAGACCGCGACGATCTCGTTCGGTCAGGGCCTGGTGGCCGAGGACCTCGCGCGCTCGGAGCGCGCGGCGCGGAGCTGCGATCTGATGCTCGCCGTGGGCACGAAGCTCTCGGTGTGGCCGATCGCGGGCGTCGTGCCGGTCGCCAAGGAGGCGGGTGCCCGGGTGGTCATCGTGAACGCCGAGCCGACCGAGATGGACGAGCTGGCCGACGCCGTCCTGCGCGGTTCGATCAGTGAGCTCTTGCCCCGCGTCGTCGGGGCAGGCGGCTGACCCTGCGCCGGCCGGCGCTCAAAAGGAGAAGAGGATGCCGACCTCAGGCGCAAAGTCTGGGGCCTTGGAGGTGAGGCCGAATCCGCTGTTCAGCTTGATTGTGATGTTGGGCCTCAGCTTCCACTGAATTTCCGCGATCGCCGAAAGCTCGTCCTGCTCGCCTTCGATCGCCAAGACCAGGCGCCACCGGTCGCTGAGCCTCTTCACGTACTCGATCCCGTACTCGCCGAACTCGAAATCCCCTTCTGCCGCCGAGTACCCATAGGATCCCTTGAGCATGAGCGTGCCCCAGGGGAAGCCCTTGGTGAGGTTGACGCCGAGATTCAGCTCCCAGTCTTGGGTCCCGATCACGTGCTTGTTCTTCTGCAGGGGGAAGACGACTTCGAAGAAACTGATGAGCTCTGGCCTCACCTCGGTTTCCTCGAACCAGCGATAGCGGATCTGGGCTTCGGTATCCCCCAGGCCCGATTCGCGAAAGGTCTGGGGCATCGACGAAAAATCGTCGCGAGACTTGCTCTGGCTGGCGGTCGTGTACACGGCGGATTCGAATTCGACGGCGAGGCTGTCGGTGATGCCGTAGGCGGCGAAGATCAGGGCCTCGTGGTCCTCCCGCTTCCCCCTGAAATCCCTGTCCAGCCCGAAGCCGAGCTCGCTGGGCTTGTACTCGGCGTCGCGGTTCCGCGTGTACTCGTAGAAGAGATAGACCAAGAGCTCATTCTTTCGGACGTAGGTTCCGAAGAGCGAGGTGTGGATGCCGTCGCCACGGTCCGCGAGATAAGGACGGGACTTCCACTCCTCTGACTGGGCGCGGGCTTGTGCCGTCGCCGTCCCAGCCGCGCCCTCGCCAGCATCCCTCCCGAGCCGGAACACCTTGTCATCGAGTGTGAGCGCTCCCCGTGTCTCGACCGGCTCGCCCCAGTTGAGAGCGAAGGGGTTCCGGGTCGCCGCCTCCTGCCCCGAGGCGGCGGTCGCGAAGAGGACCAACGTGAGCGGTCCAACCACGTGGTGGATCTTCATGACGATCCCCCTCGCGCGGCGGCGGATCTCCGTGGGAGGTGGCTACAGATACTCGGAGCGTGGCCGCGATCGGCCCGCGAAGCAACCCGGTGAACTCCGGATTTCGGCTTCGGAAAAGACCGGCCGGTTCCGGAATTCTGGCCCGGGCTCAGTGCAGGACGGCCTCGTGTCGGGCGCCGACTGGTGCCGGCGCGCATCCCGAGCGCGTTCCGCGGGTGGACTACTCGCTCGCGTTATTTGATGGTGTCGTGCAGCCCGAGCTCCGCGAGCTTCGTCGCGGTCGGCTCGCCCGTCTCGGGGCTCCAGCCCGCCATCTCGTAGTACGTCCGCCGCGCCGCGAAGAATTCGTCCGGATCGATCTTCTGGCCCTTCAGGGCGCCGTTGCCGATGCCCTCGTGGAGCCGCTGGGGCAGCACGTCGTCGGCGGGCGTGAAGCCCTCGCGGCAGTTGAACAGGCGCGCCAGCGTGTTGTTGCGCTCGCCGACCTTCATCAGCTCGTAGAGACTCATGTTCCAGCCGGTGACCGCGTTGATGTAGTCGACCATCGGTTGGAGCTCGAGCCCGTTGAGCGGCGTGCCCACGAAGTCGCACATCCCGACCGAGTTGTAGGCGCTCCACACCTTCTGCGTCTCGAAGAACGCGCGCACCTTCTTGGCGTCGAGCGCGAGTGGATCGAGCGGCTCGATGAGGCCGAGCACCCCGAGCGGGTGGCCCTGCGGGTGGAAGCCGGCGTAGAGCGGGTCGTGCGGCGCCTCCATGTGGTCGGCGCCGGTCGGCGAGAGCGCGTAGGCGAGCGAGAGCCCCTTCTTGCCCCGCGGGTCGTGCATGGGCAGCTCCTGCCCCTTGACGTGCAGCGCGAACCGCTCGGCGCCGCGACCGAGCTCGCGGGCGGCGCGCTTGACGCCCTCGCCGAGGAGCTTGCCGAGCCCCTCGCGCCGGCCGATCAGGTGGACGAGCTGGACCACGGCGTCGGCGTTGCCCCACGTGAGCTCGACGCCCCCCGTCATCCCCGGGGTGATGATCCCGTGCTCGTAGCACTCCATCGCGAACGCGACCACCGCGCCCGTCGAGATCGAGTCGAGCACGTACTGGGCGTACAGCTGGTTGATCAGCGCGAGCGCGTTCAGATCGCTCACGCCGCAGAGGGACCCGGAGGCCGCGAGTGTCTCGTACTCGGGCCCGCCGTACTTCGGCGTCACGCCGAGCTCCTTCACCTCGACCTCGCGCTTGCACGCGACGGCGCAGGCGTAACAGGTGCCGCGGTTGACCAGAATGGTATCGCGCATCGTCTGGCCGCTGATGGCGCGCGCCCCCTCGAACGAGCCGTCGCGGAAGTTGCGCGTGGGCAGGATGCCGCTCGCCTCGAGCGCCAGCACGGCGCTGGCGGAGCCGAGCTGGTGGAAGCGGTCCTTGGCGCGGTCGTAGTGTTCCTTGAACCAGACGAGCTGGCCCTTCGCCTTTTCCTTGTCCGCCGCGGCGGGGGGCCTCGAGCCGCGGGCGACGATCGCCTTGAGGTTCTTCGCGCCCATCACGGCGCCGAGGCCGCCGCGGCCGTGGAAGTGCTTGAGCTGGTTCACGATCGCCGCGAACCGCACACCACGCTCGCCAGAGATTCCGGTCTGCAGCACGCGGATCCGCTTGTCGCCGAGCTCGGCCTCGAGGCCGTCCTGGACCTCACCCGAGAGCTTTCCCCAGTACGGCTGGGCGTCCCGGAACTCGACCTGGCTGTCTTTGATCCAAAGGTACGTCGGCTTCTCGGACCGGCCGCGGACCGTCACGCCGTCGAACCCCGCTGCGCGCAGCTCGGGCCCCCACCAGCCGCCCGCCTCGGACTCCCCGTAACCGCCCGTCAGGGGCGACTTGGCCGCCGCGGTGTAACGGTTGGTGCCGGAGAGTGACAGGCCGTTGATGACGCTGGTCATGAAGACCAGCATGTTGTCGGGGCCGAGGGGATCGACACCGGCCGGCATGTCGCGAAGCAGCAGATGGCACGCCAGGGCGCCGCCGCCCAGGTATTTCCGGATCGTGACCTCGGGGATTTCCTCGACACGGGTCTGACGGGCGCTCAGATCGACGTGCAGGACCTTCGCGGTGACGCCGGACGCCATAGCCGTCTCCTCCTCGTGGGGCGAACTCTCCGGCAGGCTATCACGCGACGGGCCTCAGGTCCACG
>Ga0209266_1000100_pt1 | contig 72533 bp, 69 predicted proteins | sample GraSoiAngelo_132_FD_185889 | JGI IMG/M metagenome (GOLD analysis project Ga0209266, IMG submission 185889) | Grasslands soil microbial communities from the Angelo Coastal Reserve, California, USA - 14_0929_02_40cm (SPAdes) (version 2) | ecosystem: Environmental > Terrestrial > Soil > Grasslands ...
GTCGGCACGCCGCGGAGCGCGTAGCTCTGGCGCACCTTTCCCTTCTGGTCGAGCAGCACCGGGAACGGCATCTGGAGCTCGACTGCGAATCTTCGCACGTCGCTCATGTGCTCCTGATCGGTCAGGTTGATAGCCAGCACCTGCAGGCCCTGATCCTTGTGCCCGTTGTACGCGGCGATGATGTCGCTCATCTCGCCGCGGCATGGTGTGCACCACGAGGCCCAGAAGTTCAGAAACACAGGATGGCCCCTGAAAGCGGACAGGCTGAGGGTGTCGCCAGCGAACGTCTTGAGGGTGAAATCGGGTGCACTGGAGCCGGGTGCCTGGGACGAAAGCACCGCAGCGGCTGTCGTCAGCGCCGCACACGCAATCGACGTCGGACGCGAGCAAGCCCTCACATCGGTCCCCAAGAAGAAACGCCGAGCTTCCATTTCGGGAGCTCGGCGATCGTGCCCGGGTGTGTCTCGAAACAGGGCTCGTTCTAGCTTGCAGCCCGGAATCGAGCCCGTCAAGAGCGGGACGTTTACAGGGTCGCCCGGTACCGCTCCCACTGCGCCTTCAGCTCGCGCAAGAAGGCGACAAAGTCGGGATCGTCGCGGATCTTCGCCAAGTAGGGGTCGTTCGCGAAGCATGGGTAGCAGGGCAACCCTTCGGTCGCCGCCTGGCGCAGGAACCGCACTGCAGGTCCAGGCCGGTGGAGCAGAGCGTACGCGGTGGCGATGCTGACGGCCGCGTGGTGAAAGTGGATGAACCCTTCTCCCTTCGTCACGGCCGTCTGGATGTCGGCCTCCGCCCGGCGCGTGTCGCCTCGCTTAGCGAACAAGACCGCCCGCTCACTAGTGACGAGACCCCCCGGATCCATGGGATTCTTGCGCAAGTACTCGTCAATGAGGCTCGAGGCTTCACTGTCCCGGTCGAGGTAGAGCAACGCCACGGCTTTCCGGTGGCTCCATAGGGCCGGATTGAATTCGGGCGGCACCTGCTGGAACGTCTGCAACGCCTCCGCGAAACGTCCCTGGTACAGGAGTGCGATCCCGATGCGTTCTTGCGCGAAGCGGTGGCCGGGGTCGATGGCGAGCGTCTTCCGCAGCTCGGCGGCAGCCTCCTCGAGCAGACCGAGGTGCAGGTAGATCATGCCCAGGTGGTGATGAGCCTCGGCGAGATTCGGGTTCAGCGCCAACGCGCGTCGATCTTCTTGAACCGCCAGTTGGTGCGAGAATCGGCCGCCCGGACCCCACAGGAGGAACGCTCGGGCAAAATGACCCTCGGCGAGATCGGGGTTGAGCCGGAGTGCCTTCTCGGCGGCCACCTGCGCGCGCTCCAGCGCAACCGTGTCTTCACGCACCAGCTGCTGTACCCGCAGCGCATAAGCGTGGCTCAGTTCCGCGTAGGCCGCCGCGAAGTCGGGGTCGAGCGCGACCGCGCGCTCGAACAAGTCGATCGCGACGGGGTTGTCCTGACGGGACTCGTGCCGCACGCGGATCCGGCCGCGCAGGTAGAAGTCGTAAGCCTGAAGATTCTGCGTTGGAGCCGCGCGGAGGCCACGCTGCTCGGCAGAACTCAGGGGTAGCTTGAGCGCGGAAAGAATTCCCGACGCGGACCGGTCCTCCAGCGCGAACCGTTTGTCCACGGGCTCTTCGAACCGGTCGGCCCAGAGTTGATAGCCCGAAGCGGCGTCGACCAACCGAAGGTCGACGCGCACCCGACCTCCCGATACCTGCAAGCCACCCTCGACCACCGCGTCGACCTCAAGGCCGCGCGCGATGTCCGGCAGGCGCTTCCCCTTGTAACGAGCGGCTGCGTCGCGGGACACCACCCTCACCACGCGCAGCCTGCCGAGGTCGGTGGTCAGGGCCTCCGTGAGTCCGTCGGCATACCAGGATTCGAGTGAGTCTCCCGAAAGATTCGTAAGGGGTAGCACGGCGAGCGAGCGGATCTGCCCGGTCACCGATCTCGGCCACAGCCTGCCGCGCCGGTCGCTCGGCTGGGAAAGCACGAGCCCGACCAGAGCGGCAGCGATTGCCAGGGGCCACACGACGTGGCGCGTGCGTCGCCGCTCCACCTCCGGTGTGGGCGGGCGGGCATAGCCGAGCGCCGCGCTCGGCAGTTCGACTGGCGCGGCGGACTGGCGCGCGCGCACCGCCGCCAGCAACGCTTTGGTCTCGGCGGCGGGCTCCGTCTCGAGGTCCGCTGCGAGCCGCTTGGCGAAGTCCTCGTAGGCTTCCACCGCGCCCGCGCGATCGCCGAGGCGGTCGAGCAACGCGATCAGCCGGCGCAGCGGCTCCTCGTCGTGCGGGCTATGTCGCACCGCCCGGCGGGCCCACTCTGCCGCGGTCGACAGATCGCCCTCGGTCTCGCACCGCTTGACCAGCGTCTGCGCGCCGCGGGCGGCAGCCTGCTGCAACCGAGCCCGCTCGCTCTCCTGCCAGTGCTCGAACTCCCCCGCGTCCGGGATGAAGAAGCCCTCCAGCAGGTCACCCCGGTAGAGGTCGAGGGCCTCGCTGAACTGTTCCGCCGCGACGGCGCGGTCGAAGGCGACGACATCGCACCACATCAGGTCGAAATCGAGCGCGACCTCCTCATCCCCACGGGTCACGATCACGTCGGCGCCCAAGGCGTCCCGCACCACGTGGAGCGCCTGGCGCAGTGCCGCGCGCGCATGCTCCTGGTCGAGCTCGGGCCAGAACAGGGCGAGCAGGCTATCACGGCGGTGGAGGCCCCTCGGAGTGGCGGCGGCGAGGTAGGCAAGCAGGGCGAGGCGCCGAGGTCGGGTGAGAAGGCTCTTCACCTCGCGTCCCGCAGCGTCGATCAGATGCAGAGTCCCGAGCAGCCGGAACTCAATCATGCGAGGTCCCTCAGCGCAACCAGGCCGCTGCCGTCACCGCGAGCGGTGACGGTGCGGTCACAGCGTGATGACGCACCCGACTGATACTGGCCGTGCAGACCGAAGCTACCCGTTGGTCGAGGCGGAGGCAAATAAACACGGAGGTGGACCATGAAACCGAACGAAAGAATCATCCTGTTGATGGGATTCGTCGCCCTGGCACAGGCCTGCAACGCAGACAAGGGCGTCGTGGGCCCGGGAGGCGTGACCAGAATCGCGGCCGATGCTGTGGAGCGGCCGCTCTACTCGGACTGGTCCGCGCCGGTCAACCTCGGCCCGGTCGTCAACTCGGGCTCGAACGAGCAACATCCCGCCATCTCGAAGGATGGCCTGAGTCTTTATTTCGCGTCAGATCGCGCGGGGGCTGGTGGAATGGGCGGACTCGACATCTATGTGTCGCACCGAGAGAGCCTCGACGCCCCGTGGGGTGCACCGGTGAACCTCGGCCCGAACATCAACTCGGCCGGCAACGACCTCGCGCCGACCTTCTCTCCCGATGGGCACCTCCTCTACTTCCACAGCAACGGACGAGGCGGCTGCGGCGGCGCCGACCTGTTCGTCTCGCGGCGCCACGACAAGCGGGATGACTCCGGCTGGGAGCTTGCCGAGGACCTCGGCTGCGTGGTGAACTCGCCGTTCAACGATGCGGGACCAACGATCTTCGAGGACGAGGCGACCGGCATCACGACTCTGTACTTCACGGTGCAAAATAACCCGCCCAGCTCCGACCAGGGCTTCGACATCTACGCGAGCACGCGGACGGGGGACGAAGGGGCGTTCGGACCTCCCGTCCTGGTCTCGGAGCTCAGCACCCCGTTTCGCGACACCCGCACGGCGATTCGGCGCGACGGCCTCGAGATCTTCCTCTCTTCTGGGCGCCCGGGAGACGACATCGTGGGCCGTTCCGCCGGTAGCGAAGACCTCTGGGTCTCGACGCGCGCGACGGCCAGCGACGCCTGGTCGCCGCCGTTGAATCTCAACCTGGTGAACCAGCAGCTTGGCGGCCCTCCCGTCAACAGCGCGGCCTTCGACGGTGCCCCGGCGCTCTCGTTCGATGGCACGACGCTGTACTTCTTCTCCGAGCGGACGGATCTCGGCGGCGTCGGGAAGCGGGATCTCTACGTGACGACGCGCACCCAGCTCCGCGGGCCGGACGTCGCCGAGCATGCCGGGGTCCAAAAGCACCACACGGGAGAGGCTCACGAGTAAGACGTAGCGGCCACGACGGCGGGCGTGCGACCCAGCGCCCGCCGTTGACCCCGGCTTCCCCCGGGTTAGCTTCCAAGTCTGAGATGAGCCGGCCCGAACGGACCACCATCCTGGACGCCCGCGCTGTGTCGCGGGCGCTTCAGCATATGGCGGTCGCAGTGCTCGAGCTCGCCCACGGGACCGACGACCTCGTGCTGATCGGCATCCAGCGACGCGGCGTCGAGCTGGCCGAGCGGATCGCCAAGCTGATCGAGCAGCAAGAGGGCGTGCTCGTGCCCCGCGGCGCCCTCGACATCACCCTCTATCGCGACGATCTACAGACCGTGGGCCCGAAGCCCGTAATCGGGGAAACCCGGCTCCCGGGCGACCTCACGGGCAAGCACGCCGTCGTCGTGGACGACGTGCTCTATACGGGCCGCACCGTGCGCGCGGCGCTGGACGAGCTGGCCGACTTCGGGCGACCCAAGCGCATCTCCCTGTGCGTGCTGGTGGACCGCGGCGGCCGGGAGCTGCCGATCCAGGCGGACATCGTCGGTAAGGTGGTCAAGACGGGGCCGGGGGATCGGGTGGATGTGATGGTCCAGGAGTTGGACGGGAAGGATCAGGTGGACCTGGTGAGAGGGGCGAGGCAGTGACCGCCGCCTTGGGCAAGGATCTGATCGGCCTCGAGCGCCTCTCGCCCGACCAGATCCGCCTCATCCTCGACACCGCGGAGCCCTTCAAGGAGGTGTCGGAGCGTGTCATCAAGAAGGTCCCCGCGCTGCGCGGCAAGACGATCGTCAATCTCTTCTTCGAATCGTCCACCCGCACTCGCATCTCCTTCGAGTTCGCCGAAAAGCGCCTCTCCGCGGACACCGTCAACGTGGCCGCCACAGGAAGCGCGGTGCAGAAGGGCGAGACGCTCGTCGACACGGCCAAGAACCTCGAGGCGATGCGCATCGACATGGTCGTGATCCGCCACGCCTCCTCCGGCGCGGCGCAGTTCCTGGGCGACCGCATCCGCTCCAACGTCGTGAACGCCGGGGACGGCAAGCACGAGCACCCCACCCAGGCGCTGCTCGACCTGCTCACCATCCGCGACAAGCTGGGGCGGATCGAGGGCGTGAAGGTGTGCCTCGTCGGGGACATCCTGCATTCGCGCGTCGCGCGCTCCAACATCTGGGGCCTCACGAAGCTCGGTGCCCAGGTCGCCGTGTGCGGCCCCCACTCGCTCATGCCGCGCGGCATCGCCGACCTGGGCGTCACCGTGCTGCGCCGGGTCGAGGAGGCGATCGAGTGGGCGGACGTCCTCAACGTGCTCCGCCTGCAGCTCGAGCGAATGGAGGCGGGGTTCATCCCATCGTTGCGCGAGTATTACCGGGTGTTCGGCGTGACCGTCGAACGGCTCGCCAAGGCGCCGCGGGCGCTCACCGTCATGCACCCCGGGCCGATGAACCGCGGCGTGGAGATCGACTCCCGCGTGGCAGACGGCCCCCACAGCGTCATCCTGGACCAGGTAACGAACGGCGTGGCCGTGCGCATGGCCGTGCTGTACCTGCTCGCCGGCGGCAGGCCCGAGCTCGCGGACGCGGCCAAGGGGCCGGCGGCCGGAGGCACCGACTGATGGCGGCACCGCTGCTGCTCAAGGGCGGCCGGGTGGTGGACCCGAGCCGCGACTTGGACGAGGCCGCTGACGTGCTGATCCAGGACGGCCGCATCGCCGCCGTGGGCCCGGGCCTCGGCGCACCGGACGGAGCCACCGTGCGCGACGTGCGCGGCACGGTCGTCGCGCCGGGACTCGTGGACGTCCACGTCCATCTGCGCGAGCCGGGCAACGAGGACGAAGAGACCATCGCGACGGGGGCGCGCGCGGCTGTGGCGGGCGGGTTCACGGCCGTGTGCGCCATGCCCAACACGGACCCCGTCACCGACAACCAGGCCGCCGTCGGCTTCATCGTGCGCCAATCGCTGCGCGCCGGGTTCGCCCGCGTCTACCCGATCGGCGCGATCTCGGTGGGCCAGCGCGGCCAGCAGCTCGCGGAGTTCGGCGAGATGGTAGGGGCGGGGGCGGTCGCCGTCTCGGACGACGGCCAGCCCGTCGCCTCGAGCCACCTGATGCGCACCGCGCTCGAGTACGCCCGCACCTTCGATATCCCGGTCGCCGACCACTGCGAGGAGCCGTCGCTCTCCGCCGGGGGTGTGATGCACGAGGGCCTGGTCGCGACCAAGCTCGGACTCAAGGGAATCCCGGCCGCGGCGGAGGAGATCATGGTCGCGCGCGACATCCTGCTCGCCGAGCTCACCGGCGGGCGCCTGCATCTCTGCCACCTGTCCACCCGGGGATCGGTCGAGCTGATGCGCCGCGCCAAGGAGCGCGGCCTGCGGGTGACGGCGGAGGTGACGCCGCACCACCTCAGCCTCACCGAGGCGGCCTGCGAGCGCTACGACACGCATGCGAAGATGAACCCGCCGCTGCGCGAGGCGGCGGACGTCGCCGCGCTACGCCAGGCCTTGCAGGAGGGCGTGATCGATTGCGTCGCCTCGGACCACGCCCCGCACGCCTACGACGAGAAGGAAGCGGCGTTCGACGACGCCCCCTTCGGGATCGTGGGGCTCGAGACCGCGTTCGGCGTGGCGTACACGGAGCTCGTCCAGGGCGGCGCGTTGACGCTGCCGCAGCTGATCCTCCGCATGAGCACGGTGCCGGCGCGGGTGTTCGGGCTGCCCGGCGGCACGCTCCAGCCGGGCGCTCCCGCTGACGTCGTGGCGCTCGACGTCACGGCGGGGTGGTGCGTCGACGCCGCCCGCTTCCACTCGAAGAGCCGCAACACGCCGTTCGCCGGGCGGTCCCTCACGGGACGCGCGGCCTTGACGCTCGTGGCTGGCGAGATCGTGCATGACGCCCCGGCCGCGGCGCAGGCGTGACCCAGGTGCAACGCCACAACCTGCCGCCAGCATTGAACTTAGACCGCTATGCCTTACATTTGTAGGCCACGACGTATGTTCCAGGACGCGGATGCCTAAGGGATCCTCGAAGAGCACCGCCCAGATCCAGCGCCTGCTCGAGGAGCGCCGCCAGTACGAAGCCTGGCTCGCTCGCCTCAGCGCGGCGGCGGATGCCACCCCCGACCAGGTGCGGGGGCGGGTGCGCGCCGACTACGAGGCGCGCCTCGAGGCGGTCATCGAAGAGCTGAAGGTGCACGCCGCGAGCGCGCGCCAGGCGATCGAGCAAAAGCAGCACCACCGCACCGAGCTGCAGCGGAAGGAAGCGAGCGTCGCCGAGAAGCTGACGGAGACCGAGCTGCGACATGCAGTCGGCGAATATGACGAGGCGCAGTGGAGCCAGGTCCACAAGGACGTGCTGGCCGAGCTGGTGTCGGTGCGCGAGGAGCTGCAGGCGATCGACGCGGACATCGACAAGCTGCAGGAGCTCGATGCCCTGGTGCACGACAAGCAGCCCGCGAAGGCCGGTGGCGCGGCCAAGCGCAAGACCCCGCTCGACGAGATGGCCTTCATCAAGTCGGTGACCGAGGACGACAAGGGAGCGGCGCCATCACCCACGCGCGCGAGTGGCGCGCAGTTTCAGCCGGTCATGCCCACCGAGACGCCCCGCGCCCCGAGCTCCGTGCGCTCCGCCACTCCCTCTCCCGCGCCCATCCTGCCGCAAGCCGGCGACGGAGACGAGGAAGGGGTGAAGACGCTGAAGTGCAAGGAATGCGGGACGATGAACCTGCCGACGGAGTGGTACTGCGAGAGTTGCGGCGGCGAGCTCGCGACGCTGTAAGAGCCTTACCTACGCTTTTGTCTTGAGGAACTTCGCCAGCCGGCTCTTGTGTCGCGCCGCGTTGTTGCGGTGGATGAGCCCCTTGCGCGCGGCGCGGTCGAGCAGCCGCACCGCGAGGGCATAGGCCTGTGCGGCCGCGGCGGCGGTTGCGGCCTGCCGCACGTGCTTCAGCGCGGTGCGCAGGGCGGAGCGCTGCGCCCGGTTGTGCGTGAAGCGGGCACGCGCCTGGCGCATGGCTTTCTTGGCGGACTTGATACGCGGCACTCTGGGCCTCCTGGTTGGGCGCGGAAGATAGAGGGTAAGTTGAGGCCGGTCAAGGCGCTACGCTGTTGACCGGGGCCCGGCGCGTGGGTTATCTTGGGGCCGGTCCCGACCCCCGAGCCCCGCTATCTCGTTCAACATCCTCGTCTGGGCCCCTGTGCTGCTGTTCTCGATGGTGGCCCACGAATACGCGCACGCCGAGGCCGCCTACCGCCAGGGCGACAACACCGCCTACATGCTCGGGCGGCTCACCTTGAATCCCGTCAAGCACATCGATCCCTTCATGACCGTGCTGCTGCCGCTGATGCTGTGGTTCGCCTCCAACGGCACGTACACGTTCGGCGGGGCCAAGCCGGTGCCCGTGAACCCGCGCAACTACCGCAACTTCGTGCGCGGCGACGTGATCGTGTCGCTGGCCGGGATCGCGGTCAACCTGGCGCTGTTCGTCGCGTGCGTGGGGCTGTTCGCGCTGATCGGGATGCTGGCGCACGCGCTCCCCGGGCTCACGGTGTCGCTCGGCATCCTGCAGCGGATGGCGTTCTACGGGATGTGGCTCAATCTCGTGCTCGCCTTCTTCAACCTCATCCCGATCCCGCCGCTCGACGGCAGCCACGTCTTCTACCACCTGCTTCCCCCGGGCGCCGGGCTCAAGTACCGGCAGCTCTACATGTTCGGGTTCCTGCCCATCCTCCTCGTTTCCTGGGTCGCTCCCGGCGTGATCGCCGTGTTTCTGTGGCCCGCCCACCGCTTGCTGGATCTCGGGATCGCCATCGTGGGCGGACTCGCCATTCCGGGGGCGATGTGACGGCGGTGCCCGTGGCGCCGGACCGGGGTTTCGTGGTCGAGCTGGACCAGTTCTCGGGGCCGCTCGACCTGCTGCTCCACCTGATCCGCGAGGACGAGGTCGACATCACCGACCTCCCGATCGCAAAGATCGCCGACCAGTTCCTCGCCGTGATCAACGAGCTGGGGCTGAACCAGGCGGCGGATTATCTCGAGATGGCGGCCCGGCTGCTGCGCATCAAGGCGCAGCTGTTGCTGCCGCGTCGCGCCGGGGACGACGAGTGGGAGGATCCGCGGGCGGAGCTGGTGCGGCGGCTGCTCGAGTACCAGCAGATCCGGGAGCTGGTGGACTGGATGCAGCGGGCGGCGGCGCGCCGCGCCGAGCAGTTCGGGCGCGGCTTCGCTCCCGAGCCGGCGGCGGCACCGCCCGCGCCGCTCGTGATCGAGCTGAACGAGCTGCTCGCCGCGGCCGAGCGAGTGATCGCGCTCATTCCTGAGCCGATGCTGCACCGGGTGGTGCCGCGCCCTCTCGACGTGGAAGGCGCGACGGCGAAGATCGAGGCGCTGCTGGCCGGGCGCGAGCAGCTCGCGTGGCGGGACGTCGTGGGCGCGCGCGCGACGGTCGTGGACGTGCTCTCCGCCTTCATCGCGCTGCTCGAGCTCGCCAAGCGCGGCGCGCTCACGCTCCACCAGGACGGGAAGTTCGGCCCCATCGTGATCCGCCGTGAGCCCGCTCGCGAAGCTGCTTGAGGCGGCCCTGTTCGCCGCGTCGCGCCCCCTCACCATGGACGAGGTGTGCTCACTCGACCCGCAGGCGGGTGAGGGGACGGTCCGGGCGGCGCTGAGCGAGGTGCGGGAGACGTACGCCACGGGGGGCCACGGGGTGGAGCTGGTCGAGATCGCGCAGGGCTGGCAGTTCCTGTCGCGGCGCGAGTACGCCGAAGCGATCGACCGGGCGCAGTTCGCGTTGCGCCCGCGCCGCCTCTCCCCGGCGGCGCTCGAGACGCTCGCCATCATCGCCTATCGCCAGCCGGTGGGCCGGCTCGAGGTGGAGGAGATCCGCGGCGTCGATTCGGGCGCCGTGATCGACAAGCTGATGGAGCGCGGCCTCGTCGAGGTCGTGACGCGCGGCGAGGGGTTGGGCCGCCCGCTGTTGTACGGGACCACGCCGCAATTCCTGGAGGTCCTGGGACTGCGGGAGCTGGACGAGTTGCCGCGGCTCGACGAGCTGTCGGTCGCGCTCCGTCCCCCCGCGCCCGCCGAGCCCGAATGACGGCAATGCGCCTGCAGCGCGCCCTGGCGCGCGCAGGCGTCACCTCGCGGCGCAAGGCGGAGGACCTGATCCGCGCCGGCCGGGTGCGCGTGGACGGCGCCGTGGCCGAGCTGGGCTCGAGCGTCGATCCGGCGCGCCAGCGCATCACCCTGGACGGGCGGCCCGTGCGTCTCGCGCCGCTGACGTGGCTCGTCCTCAACAAGCCGATCGGCTTCGTCGTCAGCCGCGCCGACCCGCAAGGCCGGCGCACGGTTTTCGACCTCCTCCCGAAGGTGCCCGGCCTCACGTACGTTGGACGGCTGGACGTGATGACCTCCGGCCTGCTGCTGCTCACCACCGACGGGGCGGCGGCGCACCGGCTGATGCATCCCCGGTTCGCCGTGCCCCGTACGTACTGGCTGCGCGCGCACGGCCTCTCGGCGCCCGAGGTCGAGCGGGCCCTCGGCGGCGCGGTCGTGATCGACGGCCGGCCGGTGCGGATCGTCCGGCGGCGCGTGCGCGCGGTCGCGCGCGGCGTCGAAGTGGAGGTGACGCTGGCCGAGGGCCGGCAGCGCATCGTGCGCCGCCTGGCGGAGGCATTGGGCCTGAAAGTCGAGTGGCTGCACCGCGTCGCGTACGGTCCGGTGCGGCTGGGCCGGCTCGCCGAGGGGTCGCACCGGCGTCTGACGCCGCGCGAAGTGGAGGCCATCGAGCGACTCAATGGAACTCCGTGATCGCACGGTGATGATCCTCGGCGGCAGCGGGCTCGTCGGGCTGGCGGTGGCCCGGCGGGTGCTGGCGGCGTCGCCCCGGCGTGTCGTCCTCGTGGCGTTGTTCGAGGAGGAGGTGCAGGCCGCGGCCGTGTCGCTCGAGCCCCACCGCGGCCGCGCGGCCATCGCCGTGGAGTGGGGCGACGTCTTCCTCCCCGCCGCCCTGGCGAAACTGGGGCGCGGCGCCGTGGTGGCGAGCGCCGAGCATCGCGCGGTGCTGCTGCACGACCTGCTGAGCGAGCTGACGGAAGACGTGCTCGGCCGCAGCTTCCTGGCCCAGCTCCTGATGAAGTACCGGCCCGACGCCGTGGTGGACTGCATCAATACCGCCACGGCGTTCGCGTATCAGGACGTCGTGCAGGCCGCCCGCGAGCTGCTCGAGCGGGCGGCGCAGGGGACGGCGGACCGCGCCGCGGTCGAGCAGCTCACGCTGGTGATCGCGTTGCCCCGGCTCATCCGGCACATGCAGATCCTGGCCGAGGGCCTGCGGCGGGCGGAGACCAAGGTCTACGTGAAGATCGGCACGAGCGGCACGGGCGGGATGGGGTTCAACATCCCCTACACGCACTCGGAGCAGCGCCCCAGCCGCCCGCTGCTCATGAAGTCCGCCGTGGCAGGGGCGCACTCGTTGCTGCTGTTCCTGCTGGGACGCACGCCGGGCGCCCCCGCCACGATCGAGATCAAGCCCACGGCGACCATTGCCTGGCGCGAGATCCGCTTCGGGCCGGTGCGACGGAAGGGCAAGCCGATTCCGCTCGTGGACTGTCCCGAACCGATCCCCGTGGCGCGGGCCTTCGGCCCGGACGCCCGCGCCTGGCGCGAGCTCGGCAGGCCGCTCGAGGGGGTCTTCATCGATGTGGGCGAGAACGGCCTGTTTGCGCGAGACGAGTTCGAGACGGTGACCGCGCTTGGCCAGATGGAGTTCATCACCCCGGAGGAGGTGGCCGACTACGCGGTGATGGAGATCGAGGGCAGGCCCACCGGGCGTGACATCGTGGCGGCGCTCGACGCGGCGACCGCGGGCCCTACCTACCGCGCCGGCATCCTACGGAGCCACGCCATCGAGCGGCTGCGCGCGCTCGAGGAACACAGCAACACGCGCTCGGTGGCCTACGAGATGCTCGGGCCGCCGCGCCTCACGAAGCTCTTGTTCGAGGCGTTCCTGTGCTCGCGCCTGCGCCCCACGGTGCGGGCGCTGGCGGAGGCGCAGGCGAAGGGGCTCGCCGCCGAGGCCCACGCGCTGGTGCAGGGGGACGGCGCGCTGCGGAGTCATATATTGTCCGTGGGCATCCCCATCCTGGCGCCGGATGGCGAGCGCCTGTACCGCGGCAGCCTGGTGGTCGTGCCGGGCGAGCAGCCCGACCCGCTGGGCGCGGCGCCGCGCGGCTGGGTGGACCTGCGGCCCGAGCAGTTCGGCATCTGGATCAAGCGGGCGAAGGAAATGGTGACGCAGGCGGAGCGGCGCCGCCTCGTCGCGGCGGACTCGGGCAGCGACTACGACTGGACGGGCATCGGCCCGGACGAAGCGATCGCGCCGTCCCGCTTCGCTACCTGGGTGTTCCACTACGAGGACCGGGGGGAGCGGATCAAGCGGTAACGCCCGCGCTATGGACACCGCCGGACTCGAACGCGCGCTCGGCGCCATCGCCACCACCTTCCGGCTCGCGCGGCTGTATCCGCCGACGCACCCGGCGGTCGTGGAGTCGATGCACCAGGTCACGGCGGCGTTGCCGGGGCTCGCCGAGCTCGGGCCTGTCGAGTGGAGAATCACCGCCACGGGACTGCAGTGGCAGGGCCAGCAGCTCCTGGCCGGCGACGCGCAGGTGGCCGAGCTGGCCGGCCTGTTGTACGCTCGGGGCATTCGCGGCATGCACGTGGACCCCGGGCTCAGCGGCGATCACGTGCTGGCACTGTTCGGCGTCGCACTCGGTATGCTCCCCCCGGACGACGCGCGCCTCGGGTCGTTCACGCTGACCGTGGGGGGGCGCAGCTCCCAGCGGCCTGCCGCGGACCGAGGCAGTGTGGGGGCTGGGCCCGTCGAACCGAACGTCGAGCGCCGAGCGCCGGTGGCGTTGAAGCTGGATCAGCTCCCTGCGGACGTGGAGACGAGGCGCGCGGTCGCCGCGCTGTCGCCCGGTGTGTCGCCGGAGCAGCAACGGGCGGCCGTCGACAAGCTGATCGAGCTTGCCCCCGCGCTCGTGGCGCAGCGCGACGTCGTGAGCGTGGCCGAAGCGATCGCGGGACTCGACCGGCTGCTCGCCATGACCCAGGAGCCCGCGCTGCTCGAGGCGATCGACCGCGCGGCCTCGGCGCTCACCGACCCGGCGATCGTGCAACGCATGGTGGCGCGGCTGGGGGAGCCGCGCGTGCCCCCCGACGAGCGCGAGTCGTTGGTGGCCGCCGTGGGGGCGCTCGCCGCGGTGTCGGTCCCGCTCGTGATCGACGCGTTCCTCGCCACGCCGGTCGACCTGCGGACCCCGTATCGGGCGGCCATGCGCCGGGCGGGTGACCGGGCGATGGAGCCGCTGCAGGGCCGCCTGGCGGACCGGAACCCGGAAATCGCGGCGGTAGCGGCGGAGTTCATGGGGCTCACCGGGGGTCACCAAGCCGTGGCGCTGCTGCTGCCGCTGCTGCGCCACCGCTCGGAGTTCGTGCGCGAGGCGGCGTTGGTGGGGCTGGCGGAGGCGGGGGGGCGCGAGATCTCGCGGCCGGCGATGCCCTCCCTCAAAGACGAGAGCGTGCTCGTCCGGGCGGCGGCGGCGCGCGCCATCGGGGTGGGCGGCGAGGCCGCCTCCACCACGGTCCTGGTGCGACGCTTGGAGCAGGAGGAGGACGAAGGGGTACAGGCAGAACTCCTGCGCGCCATCGGGCGGCTCGGGGCGCAGGAGGCGCTCAAGGTCCTGGCGCGCTTCGCGGACCCGGGCGGCGCCCAACAGCGGCGCAGCCCGCTGGTGCGGGCGGCGGCGATCGAAGCCATCGCCCGCCTGGGTGTGCCCGAAGCACGGGGTCTGTTGGAACTCTACAGTCGAGACAAGGAGCCGGCGGTGCGCAAAGCGGCCGAGTTGGCGTTGCGATGACCACGCGGGCGGCGAAGACGAGCGACGCAGCCCTCTCCCAAACCATCACGCGGGAAGTGGCGAAGCGCGTGGTGGGCCAGGAGGTGATGGTGGAGCGGCTGCTGATCGGCCTGCTCACGGGCGGCCACGTCCTGCTCGAAGGCGTCCCCGGTCTGGCCAAGACCCTCGCGGTGCGCACGGTGGCCGAATGCCTGCGGATCGCCTTCTCTCGGATCCAGTTCACCCCCGACCTGCTGCCGGCGGATGTGATCGGCACGATGGTGTTCGACCAGCGCTCGCAGGAGTTCTACCCGCGGAAGGGTCCCCTCTTCGCGAACCTGGTGCTGGCCGACGAGATCAACCGGGCGCCCGCCAAGGTGCAGTCCGCGCTGCTCGAGGCGATGCAGGAGAAGCAGGTCACCATCGGGGGCGAGACGTTCTATCTGGGGGAGCCGTTCCTCGTGCTCGCAACCCAGAACCCGATCGAGCAGGAGGGCACGTATCCCCTGCCCGAGGCGCAGCTCGACCGCTTCATGCTGAAGGTACGCGTCGGCTATCCGACGCGCGACGCCGAGAAAGAGATCGTCGCCCGGATGGCGTCGGGCCGGCCGATCGAGGTGCAGCGTGTGGCGGAAGCGGACGACATCCTGGCGGCGCGCAGCGGCATCGCCGAGCTGTTCATGGATCAGAAGGTAGTGGATTACATCGTGGACGTGGTGCGGGGCACGCGCGAGCCCCAGAGCCTCGGCCTGCCGGAGCTGAAGCCGCTGATCGCGTTCGGGGCGAGCCCGCGGGCGTCGATCTACCTGGCGCAGGCGGCGCGGGCGCACGCGTTCCTGCGAGGCCGCGCCTATGTGGTGCCCGAGGACGTGAAGGCCATGGCATTCGACGTGCTGCGGCACCGCGTGCTGCTCACCTTCGAGGCGGAGGCCGAGGACATGGACTCGGACCGTGTGATCGGGAAGATCCTGGAGGCCGTGGGCGTGCCGTGAGGTACGAAGGCGAGGATCGTCGGCGCGTCGAGGCGTCCCCGCTGCGCGCGCGCCGACGGCTCGTGACCCCCGAGGTGCTGCGGCAGGTCAAGGGGATCGAGCTGCGAACGCGGACCCTGGTCAACTCCCTCTTCACAGGCGACTACCGGTCGGTGTTCCGCGGACAGGGCATCGAGTTCGCGGAGGTGCGCGCCTACCAGGAGGGCGACGATTTCCGGGCGATCGATTGGAACGTGTCGGCGCGCATGGGCCACCCCTTCGTGAAGACCTACCACGAGGAGCGCGAGATCACGCTGCTCCTCCTGGTGGACCAATCCGGCTCGTGCCAGTTCGGGCGCCCCCACACCAAGGCCGGTCTCGCGGTCGAGGTCGCGGCCGTGCTCGCGCTCGCGGCCGCACGCCACAACGACCGTGTGGGCGCCTTGATGTTCGCCGACAAGGTGGAGTTCGTCGTGCGACCCGCGAAGGGACGGCCGCACGCGTTGCGCGTCATCCGCGACCTTGTCGCGTTCACCCCGCGGGGCCGCGGCACGAACCTCGCCGAGGCGCTGCGCTACGCCGCGAAGTTGCTGCGCCACCGGGCGATCGTGGTCGTGCTCTCCGACTTCCGCGCGGACGGCTGGGAGGAGCCGCTGGCGCAGCTCGCCGCGCGGCACGAGATCGTGGCGATCACGGTGGACGATCCCCGCGAGCTGGAGCTGCCGGACGTGGGCTGGGTGGACTTCGAGGACGCGGAGACGGGGCGGCGCGTCCTGCTCGATACGAGCCACACGCCGGCGCGCGGCCGCGTGCGCGCGGCGGCCGAGCGGCAGCTGCAGGAGCGCACCCGTCGGCTGGTGCAGGCGGGTGTGGACCGGGCCGCGCTGCGCACCGACGTGCCCTATGCCGGGCCGCTGCGCCGCGCCTTCCACGAGCGCGCCCGTCGCCTCAAGCGATGATTCGCCGTCACACCACGCCGCCACGCCACCTCGCGGGAGGCGTCCGCAGGGCAGTCTGGTTCGCGATTCTTGGCGTCGTGGCAGGGTGGCGTTTGGCAGCGGGGCAGGGGGGTGCGGGGTGGGTAGCCGCTCCCGATCGCCCCACCGTCGGCGACACGGTGTGGCTCGAGCGTACCGTGACCGCGGCGCCGGGGTGGCGGGTGCGCGCGGGCAAACTCGAAGCGGGCGAGCGGGTGGAGCCGCTCGGCGACCCCGTGGTGCGGCGCGCTTCCTCCCCCGACGGCTGGGTGGTGCGCTATCCCGTCGCCGCCTGGGCGCCCGGGGCGCACACCGTGAGCGTGCCGCCCATCTGGCGCCTGGGCCCCGATGGCCGCGCCGACTCGTTGCCCGGCGGCAGCGCCGCCTTCGTGATCACCAGCGTCATCCCCGACACGGTGCGGCAGCCGGAGCCGAGGGCGGCGATCGCCCCGATCCGGTCGACGCGGCGGTACCCGCTGGCGGCGACCTTGGCCGTCGTCTTGTGTGCGGGACTCCTCGCGGCCGGGGTGCGGTGGCGTCGACGTCCGCCACGACCCCCCGGCGTGCACCCTCACGTTCCAGTGGAACCTGAGGTGCCCGACGCCCGCTGGCTCGCGGCTGGGGAGCCCAAGGCGGTCGCGGCGCGGGCCGTGCTCCAGCTGCGCGTCGCCATCGCGCACACGGTCCCCGGGGCGAACCTCGCGCTCAGCACGACCGAGTGCCTGGCGGCCGTAGAGCGGGCGCGCCCCGACGCCCCGCTGCGCGAGCTGCGCGCCGCGCTGGAGCAGCTCGACCGCGTGGAGTTCGCGTCGGCCCACGGCGCGGACGTGGCAGCGCTGGCCGTGCGGGCGCGTGCGCTCGCTCGGGAGTTCTTGCCGTGAGCTTCGCCCGGCCGCTGGTGCTGCTGTTCCTGTTGGCCCTGCCGGCCTGGTGGTGGCTGCGCGCGCGGCGGCTGGGGCTGCTGCGGGGTGTGCGTATGAGCGACGTCCGGCCGGCGGCAGCCACGGCGGAGCGACTCTGGATCGCGCGGCTCCCGGTCACGCTGCGCAACGTCTGCCTCGGCGCCTGGGTCTTGGCGGCGGCGGGTCCGCGGCTCGGCTCGGCCAGGATCGAGGCGCGCAGCGAGGGCATCTCGATCGTGCTGTGCGTGGACCTGTCGAGCAGCATGCTCGCCGAGGACTTCGCGCCCGCGAACCGGATCGACGTGGCCAAGGCGACCGCGATCGACTTCGTGCGGGCGCGGCGGTCCGATCGCATCGGCCTGGTCGCGTTCGCGGCGCAGGCGCTCACCCAGGTGCCGCTCACGACGGACTACGCCGTGCTGGAGGCGGCGTTGCAGGGTCTCCGCATCGGGATGCTGGAGGACGGCACCGCGATCGGCACGGCGATCGCGACCGCGGCGAACCGGCTGCGGCGCGCGCCGGGAAAAAGCAAGGTGATCGTGCTGCTCACCGACGGCGTGAACAACCGCGGCACGGTGGATCCGCGGACCGCGGGCCAGGCGGCCGGGGCGTTCGGAATCAAGATCTACGCGATCGGCGTCGGGAGACAGGGCGAAGCGCCGGTGCCGACGGGTCAGGCACCGGACGGGACCCTGCGCTACCAGAGCATGCCGGTTGAGATCGATGAGGCGCTGCTGACGGACGTGGCGCGGGGCACGGGCGGTCGCTACTTCCGCGCGACCGATACCGAGTCGCTGCGCCACATCTTCGCTGAAATCGACCGCCTCGAGAAGTCGACGGTGGAGCAGGTGGTGTACCGCCGCTTCGAGGAAGCCTACCGCTGGCCGCTCGCGCTCGGGCTGATCGTGCTGGCGCTCGAGATCGTCCTTTCGGGGACGTTCGCGGTGCGGGTGCCCTGATGAGCTTCGACGCCCCGTTCGTGCTCGCCCTCGCGCCGCTGGTGGCCGGTGCCGCATGGTTCGGGGCGGCGTGGGCGCGGCGGGTGCGGGTCCGGCGCGCCGCCCGGTGGTCGCAGGAGGCGGTGCGGACGGCGCTCGGGGCCGGCCGCTTCGGTCCGACGGCGCTCTCCCTGGCGGCGTTCCTGGGTGTCGCGGCGCTCGCGGGCCCCCGCTGGGGCGAAGAGAAGATCGTGGCCGAGACGCGCGGCCTGTCGCTGGTGCTCGCGGTGGACATCTCGCGCTCGATGCTCGCCGAGGACGTGAGCCCGAGCCGCCTGGCGCGCGCGCTGCGGGAGGCGCGCCGCCTGGTGCAGGACCTCGACGGCGACCGCCTCGGACTCGTGGCGTTCGCGGGCTCGAGCTACATCCTGTCACCGCTGTCGGTCGACGGATCGGCCCTGGGGCTGTATCTCGACGCGCTCGATCCGGACGTCGCCTCCGAGGGCGGGACCTCCTTAGCGGAGCCCCTGGCGCAGGGCGGCGAGCTGCTGCGGGCCAGCTCGGAGCTCGCCGACCGCGTGCTGGTCGTCTTTACCGACGGGGAGGCGCACGACTCCGTCGCCCGCAGTGTGCGCCAGGCGCAGCGCCTCAACGCGCTCGGGATCCACCTCATCCTGGTGGCGGAGGGGGGACGGGCGCCGGCCCGCATTCCGCTGCGCGACGAGCACGGCACGCTGCTGGGCCAGCAGAAGGACGACGGCGGGGACGTGATCGAGACCCGGCGGCGGGACGACGTGTTGGGCGCCGTGGCGGACGCGTCGCAGGGCACCATCGTCGGTGCCGAGTTGCCCGACCAGGCGGGCGCGGTGCGCGACCTGGTCGCGTCCTACAAGCGGGCGCGGGCGAGCGAGACGCACACGCAGCGCGGGCGACCGCGCTCCTGGATCCCGCTCGTCCTCGCCGTGGCGCTCCTGTTCGGGCAGGCCGTGAACCGGCGGACCGCGTCGCTCATCGGACTCGCCCTGCTCGTCGGAGTGCCGCTCGCCGCCGCCGCGCAAGAGGCCCGCCGCCCCCGCACGGCGGCGGAGCGGGCCTGGGACCGGGGGGACGTCACGCGGGCCCTCGCCGCCTACCTCGCCGAGCTCGCGGGGCGGCAGCGCGACGACACGGCGTGGTACAACGCCGGCACGGCGGCGCTCGCGGCGAGTGATTTCGAGAGCGCGCGGGCGAACCTGGGCCATGCCGCTGCTTCGGTCGATCCGGGGATCCGGTTCCGCGCGCTCTACAACCTCGGCCTCGTCGCCTTGCGCGAGTCGGTGGCCGACAGCAGCAACCGCGACGCGCACCTGGCGGACGCGGAGCGTGCGTACCGGGAGGCCCTGTTGCTCCATCCCCGCCAGCCGGCGGCGAAGTGGAACCTGGAGCTCGCGGTGCGCCGCCGCGGCGGCGGTGGGGCGAGCAGGAACGTCCCGCCGGCGGGAGGCGGCGGTGGTGGCGGAGCACCGCCGAGCGAGGCGGAGGCGGGAGGTGGGGGAGGGGCCGCGGGGGAAGGACAGCAGGGCGGGGGCGGCGGTGGCTTGACGCGGGCCCAGGCCGACCAGATCCTCCGGTCGATCGGCCAGGAGGAGCTCGCCACGCGGAGAAATCGCACGGGCCGCGTGCGGCGGGCCGAGGAACCGGGCGTGAAGGACTGGTGACGCCGTCCCTGGTGGTGCTGCTCGCGCTGCAGGTCGCCGCAACGCCGCTCGACGTCACGGCGCGCGTGGATCGCGCTCGGGTCGTGCTCGGTGATGAGATCGGGCTCACCGTGCGGGCGCGCGCTCGCACGGCGGAGCCGGTCAGCTTGGAGCTGCCGCCGCTCGCCGGTTTCCTGGTCCTGAGCACCCATGAGGTGATTGACGTCAGCGTCGGGGGCCCGGGCGCGCCGGTCCGCACGACCGTGCGGGAGCTGCAGCTGCGCGCGACCAAGGTTGGCACGCTCTTGATCGGAGCCGTGCACGCGCGGCAGGGCCGGGTGATCGTCGCGACCGACCCGATCGTGGTCACAGTCGACAGCGGGGCGGCGGGGGGGCCGCCCGCGCTCACACCGCTGGCGCGCGCCCTGGTCGACGCGGCGCCGCCCCCGGAGCGCACCGACCGGGTGGCGCTCACGGTCGTCGTGCCGACCGACACGGTGCTCGCGGGTCAGCAGCTCGACGTCGTGGCCACGGCCTGGTTCCCGCGCGAGCTCCGGAACCGGCTGCACCGCCCGCCCCAAGTCACCATCGAGACCCCGCAACGCGTGTGGGCGTACCCCGCCGCGCGCTCGAGCGACGTCGCGGCCTCGCGGCTGGTGCGCGGGTCCTGGCTGGACCTGTACGTCGCCCATCAAGTGGTCTTCCCGCTCGCCGCGGGCCGGGTCGTGATCCCCCCCGCGTCGGTGGAGTTCGCCGTGCCCACGACCTTTTCCTTTTTCAGTCGGGAGGAGCGCTACGCGTTGCAGAGCGACTCGGTGACGATCGTCGTGCTGCCCCTGCCGGTGGAGGGGCGCCCGGCCGACGACCAGCGGGTGACGGGGCGGGGGCTCGTCCTCGCGCTGGACGTGCAGCCGGCCGACGCGCGCGTCGGGGAACCGCTCGAGGTGACGACCACGGTCGCCGGTGTCGGCAACGTGGCGCTATGGCCGGAGCCGGCGTTGCGCTGGCCGCCGGGGTTCCGCCCCTACCCGGCGGAGCCCGAGGCGCGGATCGACTGGCAGGGCGGCCGGATCTCGGGGAGCAAGGCGTTCCGCTATCTCGTGGTCCCGGACTCGGCGGGCACGTTCGTCCTGCCCGAGCTGCGCTACCCGTACTATGACATGGGCCGGGGCGGCTATACCGTGGCGGGAGCGGCACCGCGGACGCTCGTCGTTGCGCCGGGTGCCGAGCCGCGTGCGGCCCGCTCGCTGCCACCGCTCGCGCCCGTCGACGGTGAGGCGTGGGCGAGCGCGGTCGCCCGCGATCTCTTCCCCTGGGGCTGGGGCGCCCTCGTGTGCGCGCCGCCGCTCGCCGCGCTGTTGTGGCGCCGCCGGTCGCGCCCGCGCGGCGGGCCGGAGCCCGCGCCCGCGGTCGCGCCGCAGGTCACGCGGCTGGGACGGCTGGAGCGGGAATTCCACGTCGTGCTCGCGAGTCATGTCGCCGATCCCGTCGCCCGCGACGGTGACGGCCTGGCTCGCGCGCTGCGCGCGGCCGGCATCGAGAGCGCGGTCGCGGACCACATCATGCGGCTGCGCGACCGGCTGCGGGCCGCGCGCTACGGGCCGCGCGGCCTGGGCGACGCGGCGGAGCTGGCTGCCGAGATCGAGCAGGTGCTGGGGGTACTGGGGGCGGAGCCGCACGGCGGGCGGCGGGTCCGCCTGTTCTCGACGCTGTGCTGCGCGGCGCTGCTCGCGCCGCGCGGCAGCCTCGCCCAAGGGCCGAGCGCCGAAGCGCTGTATGCCGCGGGGGCGCTGCGGGCGGCGGCGGACTCGTTCGCCGCCCGGGCCGCGGCCGAACCCCGCACTGCTGCGCACTGGTACAACGTGGGCGCCACCCTGTACCGGGCCGGCGCGGACGGCAAGGCTGCCGCAGCGTGGGCCGTCGCGGCGCGCCTTGCCCCGCGCGACCGCATGATTCGACGCGCCCGCGAGCTCCTCCCGGCGCCGGACGCGACGAGCGAGCGCCTGCTCGCGGTCGGCGTCGGCGCACCCGGTGAATGGGGCCTCGTGGCCGCGGCGTGCTGGGTCGGCTTTTGGGCGGCGCTGGCCCGGCGACGCCGCTCGCGCGCGTGGCTGCTCGGGCTCGCGGTGTGCGCCGCCGCGGCGGGAGCGCAGGGCGCGCGCGAGGCGCTGCGGCGCCAGCAGGCGCTCGCGGTCGTGGTGAGCCCGGCCACGCCGGTGCGGGTGGCCCCGTACGGCGGCGCCAGCGCCGTCGCCACCGTCGAGGCGGGTGCCGCGCTGCTCGTGGAGCGGCGCGACGGGCGCTGGCTCGAGGTGCGGCGGCCGGACGGCATCCACGGCTGGCTGCTCGAGCGCGAGGCGGTGCGGCTGCCGCAAGATCCCCTGTGACGAAGATCGCCGTGCTCGCGGCGCAGGTGGCCGACCAGATCGCCGCCGGCGAGGTGGTGGAGCGCCCGGCGTCCGTGGTGAAGGAGCTGGTCGAGAACGCACTCGACGCGGGCGCGCGCACCATCCGCGTCGGCATCGAGAACGGCGGCAAGACGTTGATCCGGGTGAGCGACGACGGCGAGGGGATGAGCCGGGAGGACGCCGAGCTCGCGCTGGCGCGCCATGCGACGAGCAAGATCCGCGGCGCGGCCGATCTGATCGGGGTCGGCACCTTCGGGTTCCGCGGAGAGGCGCTCCCGGCCATCGCGTCGGTGTCGCGCTTCGAGCTCGAGACCTCGCCCGACGGCCGGAGCGCAACCCGAGTGCGGGTGGTGGGCGGCAAGGGCATGGCCGTGGAGGACGCGGTGCGCCAGCGCGGCACCACGGTGACGGTGCGCGCGCTGTTCTTCAACACGCCCGCGCGGCGGAAATTCCTGCGTGCCCAGCAGACCGAGACCCGGGCGGTGGTGGAGGCGTTGACCGTGCTCGCGCTCGCGCGCCCCGACGTGGCCTTCGCGCTCGAGAGCGACGACCGTGCGCTCCTCGACGTCGGGCCGGCGGCGCGACCCATCGACCGCGTACACGAGCTGTGGGGGCGGGAGCTCGCCGACACGCTGCTCCCCATCGGCCACCGCGAGGGCCCGCTCGAGGTGCGGGGCTTCGCGCAGCGCCCCGCGCAGGCGAAGCCTGCGGGACGCAAAGGCTACGTGTTGGTGCGGGGACGCCCCATCCGCGATCCCTTCATCCTGCGCGCGGCGGAGGCGGGGTACCGTTCGACCATCGCGCCCGGCGACCGCCCGACGCTCATCCTGTTCCTGGACCTCCCGGGAGACGCGGTGGACGTCAACGTCCATCCCACCAAGCTCGAGGTGCGCTTCCGTGACAAGTTCTTCGTCGAACGGGTGGTCGAGGAGGCGGTGCGCGGGGCGCTCGGGCCACTCGCCGCGGCGTCCCCGCTAGGTGTGGGGGGTGAGGCGTCGGGTGTCGGGGGGCCCTGGGCCGGTCTCGGTGCCGTGATCCCCGGCGTGGCCGCCGCGGAGCTCTTTTCCCGAGAGTCCCTCACACCTGACGCCCGACGCCTGACACCCCCGCTGCTTCAGGTGTTTGACACGTACATCGTGTTTCAGACGGACACCGCCGTCGCCATCGTGGATCAGCACTCGGCCCACGAGCGCGTGCTGTACGAGACCGTGATGCGCCAGCTCTCGGGCGACGGCGCGCCCGCGCAGCGCCTGCTACTGCCGCTGACGCTCGACTTCTCGCCCGCCGAGCTCGAGGCCGTGGACGCGCACGGGGAGCTGCTGCGGCGCGTCGGCTACGAGATCGAGCCGTTCTCGGGCCGCTCCGTCGTCGTTCACACCGCTCCCAACCCGCATCCGCGGTTCGACGCGACGCGCTGCCTGCAGGAGCTCGTGGCCGATCTCGCGGGCGGCCGCTTCGGCGGCTGGGCGAACCGGCTGGAGCGCTTCGCCGCCAGCTTCGCCTGCCGCGCCGCGATCAAGGCCGGCCAGCGGCTCGAGCCGGACGAGATGCGGGAGCTCGTCATCCGCGTCCTCGGCGCCACCCTACCGGCCCACGACGTGCACGGCCGGCCGACCATCGTGCAGCTGCCGAAGGACGAGTTGGAGCGGCGGTTTGGGAGAGCCTGACCGCCCCCTGGTACCGGTACTCGTCGGCCCCACCGGCGTCGGCAAGACCGCCGTCGCGGCGGCGCTCGGTGTCCGCGCGCCCATCACCGTGATCTCAGCCGATGCGCGGCAGGTATACCGCGGGCTCGACATCGGCACGGCAAAGCCGCCGCCCGAGCTGCAGGCGCGGGTTCCCCACTTCGGCCTCGACCTGATCGAGCCGGGGGAGCGCTACAGCGCGGGACGGTTCGCACGCGATGCTGCCGGTTGGCTGGGGAGCGTCCGGGCCGGCGGGCGCGAACCGGTCGTCGTCGGTGGAACCGGGTTCTACGTGCGAGCACTGGCGGAGGGGCTGTTCCGCGAGCCGCCGCTCGACGCGGCGCGGCGCGAGCGACTACGGATCTGGGGTGAGCGGCTGCCCGCCGCGCGACTCGCCCATTGGGCGGCGCGGCTCGACCGGCGCTTCGCGGGCGGCGGACGCCAGCGCGCGGCGCGCGCGATCGAGGTGGCGCTGCTCAGCGGTCGGACGTTGAGCTGGTGGCAGCGCGAGGCGCGCGAGACCGGGATTATGCGACCGTGGTACATTCATCTGACGCTGCCGCGCGACGCGCTCCACCGCCGCATCGCGGAGCGGGTGGACCGGATGCTCGCGGCGGGCCTCGTCGCCGAGGTGCGGACCCTGCTCGCCCGCGGCGTCGCGGCGCACGCGCCCGGACTCGACGGCGTGGGCTATCGCGAGGTCGTGGCGACGCTCGAGCGGCGGCTGCCGGAAGCCCGGCTGCGGGACGCCGTCGTCGCGGCGACGCGGCGGTACGCGAAACGGCAGGAGACGTGGTTTCGACATCAACTGCGACGTCAGACGTCAGACGTCAGACATCAGTCGGACGACGTTTGGACTATCGACGCGACAGCCCCGCCCGAGGAGCTTGCCGCCATGATCCATAGGCGCTGGTGCACCACGCGTGCTGACGTCTGATGTCTGACGTCTGAGGTCTCATGCGTATCGGCATCACCTGCTATCCGACCTACGGCGGCTCCGGAGCCGTCGCCACCGAGCTGGGGCTCGAGCTCGCGCGGCGCGGCCACGAGGTCCATTTCATCTCGTACGCCAGCCCGTTCCGGCTGCGGGGCGGGTTCGCCGAGCGCGTCACCTTCCACGAGGTCGTGACCGCCGACTATCCGCTGTTCGAGCACTCGCCCTACGCGCTCGCGCTGGCCGTCAAGCAGCACGAGGTCGCGCTGCGCGAGGAGCTCGAGCTGATGCACGTGCATTACGCCATCCCTCATGCCGCGACGGCCTGGCTCGCCAAGCAGATGCTCAAGGCGGAGCGCGACCTCAAGCTCGTCACCACGCTGCACGGCACCGACATCACGCTCGTGGGGCAGGATCCCTCGTACTTCACCATCACGAAGTTCTCGATCGAGCAGTCCGATCGGGTGACCGCCGTGTCGCAGTACCTGCGCGACGAGACCTATCGCGCCTTCGGGTGCACCGGCTGCGACGTCCAGGTGATCCCGAACTTCGTGTCGACCGCGGAGTACCATCCGGCCCGCGATGCGTCCTGCCGGCGCGCGCTGGCCCCTCCGGACCACAAGATCCTGACCCACGTCTCGAACTTCCGTCCCGTCAAGCGCGTGCGCGACGTGGTGCGCATCTTCGCCGGCGTGCGGAAGGTGCTGCCCGCCACGCTCGTGCTCGTAGGGGACGGGCCGGACCGCGACGCGGCGGAGCAGGAGACGGACCGCCTGCGCCTTGGGGACGACGTCCGGTTCCTCGGCAAGGTGGATCAGGTGGCCGACGTGCTGCGCGGGAGCGACCTGTTCTTGCTTCCCTCCGAGACCGAGTCCTTCGGCCTGGCCGCCCTCGAGGCCATGGCCTGCGGCGTGCCGGTGATCGCGAGCGCCGTGGGGGGCCTCCCCGAGGTCGTCGTGAACGGGGAGACGGGCTACCTCGCACCGCCGGGAGCCGTCGACGAAATGATGGAGCGGGCGCTCGCCATCCTGCGGGACGGCCCGCTGCACGGCCGGCTCGGCGCGAGCGCCGCAGCGCGGGCGCGCGACTTCTCGACCGAGCGGATCGTCCCGCATTACGAGGCGCTCTACCGGGACGTGCTCGGTGAGTGAACTGGCCCGCCTCGCGCGGCTGCCGAACCTCGTGATCGCCGCGGCCGGCGTGCTCGCCGGCGGGTGGATCGCCCTGGGGCGCATCGCCGTGCCCGCGTCGCTCGCGCTCGCCGCCCTGTGCGGCACCGCGCTCGGCGCCTACGGGTTCATTCGCAACGACATCGCCGACGCCGCGGCGGACGCGGTGAGCCACCCCGACCGCCCCATCCCGAGCGGCCGCATCCATCCTGAGACCGCGGACTGGTATGCGCGCTGGGCCCTGCTCGCGGCGATGGGGCTGCTGCTGTCGGCGCTGCGCGCGGGCGCGCCCTCCCTCGTGATGCTCCCGTGCTTCCTCGCCGCATGGGGTGCCCTGGGCGGCTACTCGCCCGTCCTCAAACGGGTCGGCCTCGGTAACGTGGCCGTGGCCCTCGTCGCCGGGTTGCCCTTGTTCTTCGGTGCGGCGGCGGTGAACCGGCCGCGCGACGGGCTCGTCCCCTGGGCCATCGCCGCGTGGATCCACGTCCTGCGCGAGCTGGTGAAGGACATCGAGGACCAGCCCGGCGACCAGGCGGTGCGCCGCCGCACCCTGCCGATCCTGATCGGGCGCACGGGGGCGGCCAGGGTCGCCGCGGCGATCGCCCTGGCGTTCGTGCCGGTCAGCCTCGTGCTCCCCTACCACGCGCAGTACGGCGGCGCCTACTTCGCGGTCGCGCTGGTCGCTCAGCTCGCCGTGCTCGTGGCCGCGGCCCGGCTCGTGGTGGGACGGATCGAGCGCGTCAGCGCCCTGCTCAAGGGAGCCATGGTGGTGGGCCTGATCGCCCTCGTCGCCGGGCGGGTCACATGACGCTGTGGCAGGGGATCCTGTTGGGGTTGGTGCAGGGGCTGACGGAGTTCTTCCCCGTCTCGAGCTCCGGCCATCTCGCCGTGGTCGAGGCGATGACGGGCGTGAAGACCCCGGGGCTCTTCGTGGAGGTCGCGCTGCATGTGGCGACGCTAGGCGCAGTGCTCGTGATCTACGGCCGGCGCTTGATGCAGCTCGCGCTGGGCGTACTCCGCGGGCGGCGTGAGGACGTGCGCTACGCGGGGCTCCTGGTCCTCGCCACGATTCCCGCCGGCATCATCGGGGTGCTGTTCCACGCGCGGATCGAAGCGGCCTTTCGGACGCTCAGTTTCGTTGGGGCGGCGTTCATCGTCACGGGCTTCGTGCTCTGGTCCACCCGGCGCCGCTCTGGTGAGGCGTCCGAGCCGACGCCGTGGCAGGCGCTGATCGTGGGCGCGGCGCAGGCGGTGGCGGTCTTCCCCGGCATCTCGCGCTCGGGCTCGACCGTGAGCGCGGCCCTGTGGTGCGGTCTCGGGGCCGAGCGTGCCGCGGAGTTCAGCTTCCTGCTCGCCATCCCGACGATCGGCGGGGCGGCGCTGCTCGAGGCGCGGCACGTCGCGACGGACGTCGCGGTGGTCGGCGCGCTGCCGCTCGTCGCGAGCTGCGTCGTCGCCTTCGTGAGCGGGGCATGGTCCATCCGGTTCCTCGTCGCGCTGTTGCGACGCGGCCGGTTCTACGCGTTCGCGCCCTATTGCTGGGCGGTCGGCGTGCTCACGCTCGTATACGCGCGGTGGCTCACCTAGGGCTCGACGGCCTGCCGGGGAACGTCCTCGCGCAGCGGTGGGGAGTGCCGCAGGTGGGGCTGTTCCGGCGTCTCGGGTCCACCCTCGATGCGATCCACGACCTCGGTGCGCAGGACGCGCCGCACGGCACCGTCGTGCTCGCCGAGGAGCAGACGGCGGGGCGGGGGCGTGACGGGCGCACCTGGCGCTCGCCCGCGGGCGGGGTGTGGCTGGGGATGCTGCTCCGGCCCGGGGACGTCCGGGTCGAGCCGGGCTCGCTCGCGATCCGCGCGGGGCTCGTGCTCGCCGACGCCGTGGACGAGGTGGTGGGCCGGCCGGTGGCGCAGCTCAAGTGGCCCAACGACGTCCTCGTCCACGACCGCAAGCTCGCGGGGATTCTGTGCGAGAGCCGCTGGCAAGGCGAGGCGTTGCAGTGGATCGCCGTCGGGTTGGGCGTGAACCTGGGGAACGAGCTGCCGCCGGAGCTCGGCGCGCGGGCGGTGGCGCTGCGCGAGGTGGCGCCCGCGGTGCGACGCATTGACCTGCTGGACCGGCTGGTGCCGGCGCTCGCGCGCATCGGCGGCCCGGGAGCCTTCCTCGCCGAGGCCGAGTGCGCGGCGTTCGCGGCGCGCGACTGGCTGCACGGCCGGATGCTCCGGTCACCGGCCGCGGGGCTCGCGCGCGGCATCCGTCCGGACGGCGCACTGCTCGTCGATGCCGGGGCGGGGACAGTCGGCGTGCGGGAGGGGCACGTGGAGTTGGCATGAGGGGAAGACCACTCGCGGCATGCCCGTTCGTCTCTACGCCCATCTGACCTGGGCGACTCTACAGCGCCAATCCTTGATCAGTCCCGCCGTGGCAGAATTCCTGCGCCGCTTTCTACCGCGGGAGGCGCAACGGCATGGTGCGAGACTGCTCGCTGCGGGAATTGTTGCGGATCACGTGCATGTAGTTGTGCAACTGCCGGCGATCAACAACATCCCGCGACTTGTGCAAGGCCTCAAGGGGCCAGCGCCCGGCTCATCAATCGGGAGGGTCTCATGCCTCGAGCACCGCTGCGTTGGGCGGAGGGCTACGATCTACGGAGTGTCGGGGTCCGGCAGTTGGGGACCGTGATCACGTACGTGAACAATCAGGCTTCCCGACACCCGGGCCAGCGTCCTTGAGGACGTCGCGTAGCCGAGCGGGGACTTCAGTCCCTGAAAATTCGCGGGTCGAGAATGATCACGTGACCGTCGCTTGGTCGCGAGTTCGGGTCCACGTGGCGGCCTGCGGGCCTGCGGCCTATACTACGCCCCGATGCTCCTCGCCACAAACATCAACAACACCGAGACCAAGGTCGGGCTGTTCCGCGGCGACAGCCTGGAGGCCCACTGGCGGCTCACGACCACGCCCTCGCGCACGCCCGACGAGTGGGCCCAGGCGCTCACGTCCTACCTCACTCAGGCGGGACGCTCTACGCAGGAAGTCCGCGCGGCCATCCTCGCCTCGGTGGTGCCGCCCGTCACCCAGACGCTGTGCGAGGCGGTGGAGCGGGCGACCACGGTGAAGCCGCTCGTGGTGGACGGCCGCTCGCGGCTCCCCATCACGCTCGACGTGGAGGAGCCCCTCTCCGTGGGCGCGGACCGCATCCTCAACACGCTCGCGGCCGCCACGCTGTTCCGCCGGGACACGATCGTCGTGGACTTCGGCACCGCGACGACGTTCGACTGCATTACGAGCGAAGGCCGCTTCATCGGCGGGGTCATCATGCCGGGGCTCCGCACCAGCGCCGACGCCCTGATCCGCAATACCGCCAAGCTCCCCGCCACCGAGCTGCTTCCCACGGAGCGCGTGATCGGGCGGCGCACCGAGGACTGCATCCGCTCCGGCGTGCTGTGGGGCGCGGCCGAGGCGGTGGACGGGCTGGTACGCCGCATCAAGGCCGAGTGGCCGAACGGGAACACGCCGAAGATCGTCGCCACGGGCGGCCTCGCGCCGCTGGTCGCGCCCCTCTCCAAGGAGATCGAGTCGCAGCACCCAGATTTGACGCTCGTCGGGCTCCGTATCGCGGCGAGCGCGCTCGGCCTCAAGTGGTAGCGGACGCGAGAACGCTCAACGCCTGGCGGCGCTGGGGGTACCGGCTACTCCCGGGCGAGCTGTTCTCCTACTTCCTGCACATGCGCCCCGCCGAGTGGCCCATCATGGCGGGGCACACGGCGCTGGGCTACGTGCTGGCCGTCGGATTCGGGGGCGTCGCCCGGGGGGAGCGGTTGGGGCAGGCGGTTGGGGGCCTGGTGATCTGGGTGGCGCTGCTCAACGGGGGGACTCTCGCGATCAACAGCGTATTCGACAAGGACGAGGGAGACATCGGCTACCTGATCGCCCCGCCTCGCCTGCCGCGGCACCTCCTCGCCTTCAGCGTGGCGCTGCTCGCGGGCGGCCAGCTCGCGGCGCTGACCCTGCCGCTGGCGTTTCAGATGGCCTACGCGATCTGCTTCGCGATGTCGATCCTCTATTCGGTGCCGCCGTTCCGCTTCAAGGCGGTGGCGGGCGTCGACTGGCTGATCAACATGTGGGGCTTCGGGACGCTGACGCCGTTCGCCGGCTGGGCCGCGACGGGTCGGCCGCTGGACTTGGGGCACGGGCTCGTGCTGCTCGCCTTCTGCCCCCTGTTCGCGGGGCTCTATCCGCTGACACAACTGTATCAATGCGACGAGGACCGGCGCCGCGGCGATCGAACGCTCGCGCTCATTATCGGGATGCGGCGCAGCCTGGACGTCGCACTCGGCTGCATCCTGCTCGCATTCGCGCTGTTGGGCTGGGCGGCCGTCGCAGTACGGGTGAGCGGCGTGCTGCTCCTCCTCCCGCTCGCGGCCTGGCTGTGGGTGGTCGTGCCGTGGCGCGCGGGGTATCAGTCATGGACGGCGGCGCGGCACCAGCAGGGAATGTATCGGGCGCTCGCCGCGTGGGCGGTCACGGATGTCGTGGTGCTCCTGGTGTTTGCCCGATGAGCGCGGCGCGCTAGATTTGCCGGGCCAACCCACAACCCCCCTGCAGCGAGGAGAGGCTGAGCATGTCGGCTAGCTTCGCCCCCACGGCAACGGATCGCTCGGATTTCCGCACCGTGATGCTGAGCGGCACGAAGCTGGGCGCCCTCACGGCGGCGGCGGTCGTGCTCTTTCTCCTGGTCGCGCGATTCGTTCCCGAAACGGGCGGCGGCCGGGGCGGGCTGGAGGCGCTCATCGTGCTGGCGGCGGCCGTGCTCGCGAGCTTCCTGCCCGGCCGCTGGACCGCGGCCCGCCATGCGGAGGGGATCGCCGGCGCGGCCGCGATCGGCCTGTGGGGCACGATCGTGTTCATGGCGTTCGACGTCGTCCTGCTGCGGCCCTTCAAGGCCTATCCGTGGACCTGGGACGCGATCGGCGGCGGGAGCAGCTGGTGGTATCTGCCGATCTGGTGGATGCTGGGCACGTTCCTCGCCTGGATGGGCGGCATCGTCACGGCCGCGCAGGCGGCGCGCGGCGAGGCGACGCTGCTGCGCACTGCGGGCCCCGCGGTCGTGGGCGCCGTCCTGCTCGTGATCGTTGCGCGACTGGCGGGCCTGCGCCTCGCGCTGCCGGTCGAGACGGCGGCGGGGTTCACGATCGTCCTGACGGTGCTCGCGGTCGTCGCCCTCGCCCGGAAGTCCTAGAGCGGGGAGGGACGGTGCCCCGCTGGCTGGCTCACCTGCTCGTCGTGCTCGGCTGGCTCGTCACCCCGGTGCTCGCCTGGGGGGCGTCGTACGCCGGTCTCTGGCTCGGGGCCCTCGTCGCGACGCGGTTCTCTCGTCCCCTGACCATGCTCGTGGTGGCGGGGCTGGGCGCGGCGCTGCTCGGGTTCGCGGCCCTCTGGACGTGGGTGCGCTTCATGCGCCGGCTTCCGCACCTCCTGTCGCATCACATGGCGCCCCGGCCGTCGCAGGAGTACACGGCGGTTGCAGCGGCCGACTGAGCTCGGGTGGCTCCCGCTCGCGCTCTGCATTCCTGCGGTGCTCGCCGCCCAGGGTCGCGACTGGGAGTTCCACCGCGGCCGCTGGTACAACGGTAACCGCTCCGACAGCTACGAATTCCGCACCAGCGCCCGCTGGGGCGGGCCGTTCACGCACGGCTTCGGGGCGCAGGTGTTCCTCCACGATTCGCTGGGCCGCCGCCGGGCCTTCTACGGGCTGGGCTACGAGCTGCAGGCGTTCCGGGGCCGCCGCGCGCTCGGGCCGTACGCGCTCGCCGGCGTCGCGCTCGGCCTCTCCACCGACACCACCACTCAGGAGCTCGCCGCCCAGTGGAGCGTCGGCGGCGGCATCGAGTGGCGGCCGCTTTCGCGCTTCGCGCTCGGCGCCGAGGCGCGCTACCGGGTCGAAGACCGCGGGCCCCGCGGCTTCTGGCGTACCTCCGACGCCCGGACAGGCCTCAGCGGCGCGGTCGGGATCACGCTAAGGCTGGGGAGGGGGGAAGGGGGACGGGGGAGCGGTGGCTACGGCTCGCCGCCGCGGCCGCCTCCCGAGCCGCCGGCCACGATCACCGGGAGCGCGGCGGACATCGTGCGTACCGCGCTCGACGCCTTGGGAACCCCATATCTGTGGGGCGGCACGGCGGGAAACGGGTTCGACTGCTCCGGGCTCATCCAATACGCCTACGGCCAGCATGGCATCCGGCTGCCGCGGATGGGCCGCGCCCAGGCCTCGGCCGGGGCGGAGGTGGCCCCCGTGATCGACGCGCTGCGGCCCGGGGACGTCCTGCTCTTCTCGGCGGCGCCCGGATCCGGGGTGACCCACGTGGGCATGTACGTCGGCGAGCTCAAGTTCATCCACAGCTCGAGTAATGGAGTGAAGCTCTCGCTCCTCGAGGTCCACGATCCCGATGGTGCCTACTGGATCAATCGGTGGGTGGGAGCGAGGCGCATAATTCCATGACGAGTCGCCAGCCGCCAAGAGGCTACGTCATACGAGTGCTACGGCTTAGCGCCTTAGCGTCCGGCGTCCTTGGGTTGTGCTGCGCTACGGGTTCCGCCCGCCGTGCCCCCGCGTCCCTGCGCGGCTACGACATCCTGATCACGAACAAAGACTCTCTCAGCGACGGACTGGCCCTGGCGCTGCGGCGCCGAGGGTTCACGGTGCGGCGCAAGATCCGCGGCGGTGGTGCCCCCACGGCCGCCGTGATCATGTTCAACTCGAAGGACGACGAGCCGCCTGAGACCCACTGGTTGCACCTGCGGCTCGCGGACACGCGCAACGGGGTCATCGTGGCGGCCGTCTCGGTACCGCAGGATTCGCTCGGTCCCAGCGCGGAGTCCCAGGCGCAGGCCCTGGCCGATTCACTGCGGAGCCAGGCCGTCCTGCGGCGCCCGATTTCCCCCCCTTGACACGCCGGCCGGACGCGGTGAAATTCCTGCGCGTTCTTAGCACTCACGCGTGCTGAGTGCTAAGGTTGTGCGGTAATAGCGTTATTTCTCAAAGAGTTAGCTGACCCATCTGTTGGAGGTTGCGCGTCATGGCAACGGCAACGGCGAGCAAGACCAAGCTCAAGATCTTCCCGCTGGCGGATCGCGTCGTGATCCGGCCGCTGGAGGAGACGGAAACGATGAAAGGCGGCCTCTACATCCCGGACACGGCGAAGGAAAAGCCGATCCAGGGGGAGATCGTGGCGGTCGGACCCGGACGGCGGGAGAAACACGAGCTCGTGCCAATGGAGCTCAAGGTCGGGGACCGGGTGATCTACGGAAAGTACAGCGGCACGCAGGTGGAGCTCGATGGTGAAGAGCTCATCGTCATCAAGGAAGCCGACGTCTTGGCGAAGCTCAGCTAAGCGCGAGGAGGAGAGGGGCAATGGCAGCGAAATACCTGGAGTTCAGCGTTGAGGCCCGGGCGCGTCTCAAGCGGGGCGTGGACAAGCTGGCCGACGCGGTGAAGGTCACGCTCGGTCCCAAGGGCCGCAACGTCGTCATCGACAAGAAGTTCGGAAATCCCACCGTCACGAAGGACGGGGTCACCGTCGCGAAGGAGATCGAGCTCGAGGACGAGGTCGAAAACATGGGCGCCCAGATGGTGAAGGAAGTGGCGACCAAGACCTCCGACCTCGCGGGCGACGGCACCACGACGGCCACCGTGCTGGCGCAGGCGATCTTCCGCGAAGGGTTGAAGTCGGTGACCGCCGGGTCGAACCCGATGGCGCTGAAGCGCGGCATCGACAAGGCGGTGGAGACGGTCGTCGAGGAGCTCAAGAAGATCTCCGTCCCCACGGCCGGCCGGAAGGAAATCGCCCAGGTCGGCACCATCTCGGCGAACAACGATCACGAGATCGGGAAGCTCATCGCCGAGGCGATGGAGAAGGTCGGGAAGGACGGGGTGATCACGGTCGAGGAGGCGAAGGGCCTCGAGACCACCCTCGAGACCGTGGACGGCATGCAGTTCGACCGCGGCTACCTCTCGCCCTACTTCATCACCGACCCCGAGAAGATGGAAGCGGTGCTGGAGGATGCCTACATCCTGGTCCACGACAAGAAGATCGCGTCGATGAAGGACCTGCTGCCGGTGCTCGAAAAGGTGGCGCAAGCCGGCAGGCCGTTGCTCATCATCGCCGAGGACGCCGAGGGCGAGGCGCTCGCGACGCTCGTGGTCAACAAGCTCCGCGGCACGCTGAAGGTGTGCGCCGTCAAGGCGCCCGGCTTCGGCGACCGGCGGAAGGAGATGCTGCGCGATATCGCGATCCTGACCAACGGGCAGGTGATCTCGGAGGAAGTCGGCTTCAAGCTCGAGAACACCACGCTCAACGACCTCGGTCAGGCGAAGCGCATCGTGATCGACAAGGACAACACCACGCTCGTGGGTGGCAAGGGTAAGCGCGACGCCATTCAGGGCCGCATCAACGAGATCAAAGCCGCGATCGACAAGTCCACGTCGGATTACGACAAGGAGAAGCTGCAGGAGCGGCTCGCCAAGCTGGCCGGCGGCGTCGCGGTGATCAACGTCGGCGCGGCCACCGAGACCGAAATGAAGGAGAAGAAGGCGCGCGTGGAGGATGCGCTGCATGCGACGCGCGCGGCGGTCGAGGAAGGCATCGTGCCGGGCGGCGGCGTGTCACTGTTGTGGGCGCAGAAGACGCTCGACCGGGCCAAGGGGTCCGACGAAGACGAGAAGATCGGCGTCGAGATCGTGCGCCGGGCGCTGGAGGAGCCGCTGCGCTGGATCGCCCAGAACGCAGGGCAGGAAGGCTCCATCGTGGTCGAGAAGGTGCGCCAGGCCAAGGACAAGAACTTCGGCTACAACGCCCAGACCGACACGTGGGAAGACTTGGTCGCGGCCGGCGTCATCGACCCGACCAAGGTGACCCGGACGGCGTTGCAGAACGCCGCCTCCATCGCGGGCCTGCTGCTCACGACGGAGTGCGTGGTGGTCGAGAAGAAGGAGAAGGAGAAGGCTCCCCCGATGCCGGGCGGCGGCATGGGTGGGATGTACTAAGAGCTAGAACGCACAGCCGCACAGAGCGTCCCGGAGAGCGATCTCCGGGGCGTTCTTGCTTTGTCGGGGGTATCTTCCTTACATGACCCGCTTGCCGCTGCTGCTCGCGGCCCTCGTGGCCGTCACCACTCCGCTCGCCGCCCAATCGACGGCACCGCGTCACCCCCGACTCGAGGGCACTTGGCAGGCGAAGACCGAGGACGAGATCCGCAACATCACCGTGCGGACCGACAGCTCGGCGCAGTTCGGCGAGCAGGTCGCGCGCTGGCGCGTGGTCGCGGACAGCCTCTGGATCACGGTGGGCGACGGCGTGTGGCAGGTGTATGGGATGAAGCTGGACGGCGAGAAGCTGACCATTTCGGGCGGCGATCTCGAGAAACCGGTCACGCTGCGGCGCATCGGGCCGGCGACGGCGCGAGCCGACTCGGTGGCCATCCCCGCGCCCCCGCCGCCGACCGAGCGGGCCTGGTGAGATGTAGGGGCGCAGCATGCTGCGCCCCTACGCCCCCCTCAGCGGCAGCTGGTCACGCAGCGCACGCCGCCGATGCGCCAGCCCTCCGGCGTCTTCGTGAAGCTCATTACCAGCCGTGGCCGGTCCTGGCGCAGGCCGCCCCCACCCTCCGGCACATACCTGTATTCGGCCTGCACGAGCGCTCGCGCGCCCGTGCCGCGGGCCGAGAACTGCTGCACCCGGTAGCTGGCGGCGAGGTGGGTGCGGTGCTGGAAGTAGGCCTCCCATTCCGTCGTACTCGGCGGCTCCATCGACGGGCTCATGAGGACGCGGAGGTTCGCCACCCGCTCGCTCCCCACGGCGCGCTCCAGGTCGCGCAGCAGCACATCGATCGCCGCCCGGGGGTCGGCCGGCTGCGTAGTGGGCGGGGCCACGCCGGCCACGAGACCCGCCTGCTCGGCATCGAGCGCCGCAATCTTCGCGAGCGGGTAGTCCATCGTGCTGAACAGCGATTCCGCCCGCGCCAGTGAGGTGCCCGCCCGCGTCGCGCCGGGGCCGGTGCCGAGCGCCAGCACGACTGGACGCGTGCGCCCGATCACCGCCTCGGCTTCGCGGCGCAGCGCCTCCGCTTGGCGTGTCGCTACCATGTACTGGCCGATGGCCGCGAGGTAGCTGCTCGTGGCCTGGGCCAGGTCGCCCACGCGGACCCCGCGCTCGGCGTTCTGGAGCGCCGCCTCGGCCAGCGCCAGGGCGGGCACGCTGTTCTTCATGGCGCCGGCCTGCTGCGCTCGGCCGCGCGCCGCCAGGGCCGAGTCGCGCGGCTGCAGCAGCGCGGGGCTGAGGCCGCCGGGAAGCGGCTCGGCGATAAGCTGGTCCAGCGTCGCCGTCGGCGGCGCGAGCGGTGCCGCCGGCGCGGGCGGCCCCGAGCTGCGCGAGACTAAGAGGGCGACCACGAGCGCGAGGGTGGCCAACACCACCACCCGCCACCGCATCGGCGCGTGGCTGATGAGGCGCAGCACCGGCGCGGGGAGCGGGGTCCAGCGTGGCCCCAGCCGCTCGGTGGTCTGCCCCGCGCCCGACAGCGCCGCGCGGATCGCGACCAGCGCCGACTGCATCTGCTGCGCGCTGTCGTAGCGGTCTTCCGGGACCTTGTTCATCGCCTTCGTCACCACCCGCTCCAGCGCCGCGGGGATCGAGGGCGCCATCGTACGCAGCGCGGGTGGGTCCGTCGTCAGCACCTGGTACAGCACGCCGTGGATCGTCTCGGCCTCGAACGGCTTGCGGTAGCCCAGCAGCTCGTACAGCAGGCAGCCCACGGCGAACAGGTCGGTGGCCGGGCCGATCGGCCCGTTCGTGATCTGCTCGGGCGCCATGTAGCTCGGCGTCCCCACGATGGCGCCGGACCCGGTGAACTCCGCCGACTGCAGCCGCGCGATTCCAAAGTCCATGATCTTGATGCCGCCGTCCGTGGCGATGCGCACGTTCGACGGTTTGATGTCGCGGTGGATCACGCCGCGGTTGTGGGCGTACGTCAGGGCCTCGAGCACCTCGATCACGATGTCGAGCTTGCGCTCGAGCGGCAGCGGGTCGTGCCCGCTGATGATCGTGCTCAGGTCCCGGCCGTCCACCAGCTCCATCGCGATGAAGAGCTGGTTCTCGGCTTCGCCGAGGTCGTAGATCGTGACGATGTTGGAGTGTTGCAGTACGCCGGCGGCGCGCGCCTCGCGCAGGAAGCGCTCACGGATGTCGCCGGTGCGGCTCACCTTGGCAGGAAGGAGCTTGAGGGCGACGTAGCGTCGCAGGACGGAGTCGTAGGCCTTCCACACGACGCCCATGGCGCCCTCGCCGATGAGCTCGTGCAGCTCGAACTTGCCGAGGCGCCGGTACTGCTTGGCTTGGGTCATCCGACCGGGTTTTGCACGGGACGTGCATAATGCGTGGCGGCCCCGGCCGGGGCAACGGGGTCAGCGTGTCGCCCAGTCGTACAGGCGCGCGAGACAGGCGCGGGCAGCCTCGTCTACGGGCACGTCGCGCCGCGGCAGCACCCGTTCCGCGACCCTGAGGAATCCGTCCCGGCGCATCCGCTCCGGCCCGCTGCCGCCCCAGGCGAAGGGCGGCACGTACTTCGGAGGCCGCACCGCGTCGAACACGTTGGCTCCCGCGCCGATCACGGTGCCCGTGCCGAGCAGCGTGCCGATCGCCGTCTTGGCGTGATCGCCGATCAGGCTGCCCAGGAACTGCAGCCCGGTCTCGAGCGCGGTGCCGTTCACGTCCAGGCGCACGGGCCCGTAGGTGTTCTTCAGGTCGGAGGTCACGGTGCCGGCGCCGAGGTTCACCCAGCGGCCGATCACCGAGTGGCCGACGAACCCGTCGTGGGCCTTGTTGGCGTAGCCGAGGAACACGCAGGTCGAGACTTCGCCGCGGATTTTGCAATACGGACCGATCGCCGAGGCCCGAATCGGCCCGCCCAAGAGCTGCGTGTTGGCCCCCACCCACAGCGGTCCCTCGAGTCGCGTCCCCGACTTCACGGCGACGCCGCTCTCCAGCACGATCGGCCCCGCCGCCGTGTCGAACACCACGCCGGGCTCGACGGCGGTCGCGTGCAGCGCGAGCCAGGCCGGCTCGCCGATGACCGTGCTGCCGCGCGGGATCGCGTCGCCGCCCTCGAGCCGCGTCGCGAGCTCTGCGCCGAGCAATCGCTCGAGCGCCGGCACCAGGTCGAACACGCCGCGCAGCACGAGTCCCGCCACCTCGAGCGCGGGGCCCGCGTCGCTGGGTCGCGTCCAGGTGGAGCCCGGCCCGACCACCCAGCCGACCGTGCGCCCCGCGTGCGTGAGCCGGATGTCGCCGGCCGGGAACGCCGGTGCGAGCCCGCGCGGGGCGAACGCCGACGCGCCGATCACCGCGGGGCCATCGACGGGACGCAGTGCCGTGACCACGGGGACGCCGGGCTCGCGAAATCCGGCGAGATGCGGCAGCGCGAAGATGGCCGTGGTCTCCGCACCCACAAACGCCTCCCAGCTCTCGCGCACCAGCGCCGCGCCGACCCGTAGCTCCGACAGGGGCCGGATGCCGGCGAACGGCGCCCAGGCCGGCGTGGGCTCCGGATCGAGCAGGTGCAGGGTGTGCGTCACAGCCGCTGCACCAGTTCCTTCAGGCGGTCCGCGTGGCCGGTCGGCATCACCAGGGTGTGGCCGTTCGCCCGCACGACGATCGTGTCCTCGAGCCCGATGACCGCGAGATGCTCGCTCTCCGCCCAGATGACCGAGCGCCGCACGTCGTCGGCCACCGTGGCGTTGCCCACGACGACGTTGCCGCGCGCGTCGGCCCGCCGGATGCGGAGCAGGGCGTCCCAGGATCCGATGTCGTCCCAGCGGAACGTACCCGTGACGACCGCGAGGCGCCGGGTGCGCTCGAGGACGGCGACGTCCACGGCCACGGGGCGCGCCTTGGCGAAGAACCCCGGGACGTCCCCCGCCGAGAGGGCGGGCCAGGCGTCGTGCAGCTCGCGCGCGTAGGCCCCGGCCTCTCCCAGGAACCGGGCGACTCCCCAGGCGAACAGGCCCGTGTTCCACAGCGCGCCCCGCCGCCGCAGCAGCATCGCGCGCGCCGCGCTCGGCTTCTCGACGAAACGACGCACCGCGCGGGCGCTGCCCAGCGACTTGCCCGGCACGATGTAGCCGTATGCGGTCTCATTGCGGCTCGGCTTGACGCCGACGGTCACGAGGACGTCGTACTCCGCCGCGACGCCCAGGGCGTTGCGGGCCGCGGCGCGGAACGCGCGGTCGTCGCCCACGGCCCAGTCGGCGTGCAGCGACAGCATCTGCGCCCCGGGGTCGTGGCGCGAGATCCACTGCGCCGCCCAGGCGAGCGCCGGGGCGGTAGAGGCGGCGCGGGGCTCGACCAGCACCTGCGTGCGCGGCACCTGGGGCACGAGCGCCGCGATCCGCTCGGCGAGCAGGGCCCCGGTGATGATCAGGATACGCTCCGGCGGCACCAGGCCCTCCAGGCGCTCGACCGCCTGCACCACGAGGGGGCGGTCGCCGGCGAGCGGGAGCAGTTGCTTGGGGCGCTCGGGCGTGGAGAGCGGCCAGAAGCGCGTGCCCGAGCCGCCCGCCACGATCGCCGCCCAGGGAGTCATGCGGACTCGCCCCCGCCGGGCGGCGCGTCCCCCAGCATCGCGGCGATGCGGGCGGTGAGCTTGGTGGGGCTGAAGGGCTTGGTCAGGAGCGCGGCGCCCAATCGCTCCGCCTCGGCGAGCACGCGCTCTTCTCCTTCGGCGGTGAGCACCATGACCGGCAGCGCCCGCGTACCGGCGGCGCTGCGCAGCTCCCGCAGCAGGTCGAGCCCGGAGCCGTCGGGGAGATGGAGATCGAGCAGCAGGCCGTCGGGCGGCCCGTCGCGGCCCGAGAGCGAGCGGCGCGCGTCGGCGAGCGTGCGCGCCAGACTCACCCGATAGCCGTGGTGCTCGAGGTGCGGACGGAGCAGGAGCCCGATGTGCGGCTCATCGTCCACGACGAGGAGGTGCCGCGGGGAGGAGGCCACCCGGCGCTCCGGTCAGAGCAGGCCGGCGATGGCGGAGCGGTGACGGCGGAGGTCGTAGAGCAGCGCGCCCACGTTGGTGGACGGCTGGACCAGCATCACCAGCAGCGCGTCGGCGTTGAGCACCGAGACGAGGGCGATGCCGGCGCCGAATTCGAGCACTCCCGTGCCGAACTCCCCGCGTCCACCGGCCTGACCCAGCTGAGCCATGCTGGTGATCACCGACGGTAGCAGCGCGGCGAGCCCGTCCGCGTCGACGCCGTCCTTGGTGCGCGAATCGATCGGCAGCCCGTCCCGACGGCTGACGACCACCACGGCGTCCACGCCGGCGCGGCGGCTGAGCGCTTCGACCACGTCGCGGATCGTCGCCATACGGCGGCCAAGCTAGGTTTCGGCGAAAGCGAAGTCAAGCAGCCACCGTGGGTTGACCCACTCGGACGCGCGCCAGTATCTTCCCCGGCACCGCATGCCTCCCCACCACCGGTTCGCCGCGCGCGCGCTCGCCGGCGCCGTCCTCCTTGCGCTCGCCGCGTGCAGCGAGCCGCTGGGGTTGCCCCCGCCGGTGCTGTCGAACGTCGTGGACCAGATCTCTCTGTTCGCCCTCGAGGGGACGCCGCTCACGACGCCGTCCGCCTACAAGTTGAGCGGGCGGCAGCTCGTCCGCACCGACCAATCGGCGGACTTCGATTTCGCGTTCAACATCGACGCATCGAACCGCCCCGTGCTGTTGCCCACGGGCGCGGTCGGCCTGCCCCAGGGCTCCGGCATTCAAGTCGCCACGCAGGGCTTCGACGCGCTCACCGTCGCGCCCACCGGCGGTTACGTGCTGGATCAACCGGTCGCGGTGGACGTCGACGTCGTGGCGCTGGTGCGCTCGCGCACCTTGGGCTGCTCCTTCGGTCTGAGCGTGCCCCTGTACGCCAAGCTCCATGTCCTCACCGTCGATTTGGTCGCCCGCCGCATCGATTTCGAGATCCTGGTCGACCAGAACTGCGGCTACCGGGGTCTTGAGACGGGTTTTCCCCTGAAGTAGCGCCGTGATCGACCTCAAGCTGCTGCGCGCCTCACCCGACCAGGTGCGGAGCGCGCTCGCCCGCCGCGGCGACACCGGCGTGACCAGGCTGCTCGACGAGCTGGAGGCGCTCGACATGCGACGGCGCGCGCTCGCGGGTCAGCTCGATCAGCTCAAGGCGGAGCGCAACGAGGCCGCGAAGGCGGACGGCCGCATGATGAAGGAGAAGGGCGCTCTACCGGCGGACGTCGTGGCCCAGCGCAAGCGGCTGGGCGAGCGCATCGGCGCCCTCGAAGCCGAGCTGCGCGACGTCGAGACGGCGCTCGAGGCGAAAGCCCTGTACGTCCCGAATCTCCCGCTCCCCGAGCTGCCGGACGGCGACGCGTCCCATAACGCGGTCGTCCGCAGCTGGGGGGCGCCCGCGGAGGGAGGAGGGCGCCCGCACTGGGAGATCGCCGAGCGGCTGGGGATCCTCGACCTACGGCGCGGCGCGCTGCTCTCGGGGTCGGGGTTCCCGGTGTTCGTCGGCCAGGGTGCGCGCCTCGTCCGAGCGCTCGTCCAGTTGATGCTGGACCTGCATACGCGCGAGCACGGCTACATCGAAGTGGAGCCGCCCGTCCTGGTGCGGCGGGACATGCTGCAGGGCACGGGACAGCTACCGAAATTCGAGGAGGACGTCTACAAGACCGTGCCGGACGACCTGTTCCTCGTGCCCACGGCCGAGGTGCCGCTCACGAACCTGCATCGCGACGAGATCCTCGACGGCGCCAAGCTGCCGCTCGCCTACACCGCGTACACGCCCTGCTTCCGGCGGGAAGCCGGTGCGCACGGCAAGGACACGCGCGGCCTGCTGCGCGTGCACCAGTTCGACAAGGTGGAGCTGGTGCGCTTCGTGCGCGCGGCCGACTCGGCGCGCGAGCACGAGCTGATGACGGGCCACGCCGAGACGGTGCTGCAGCGCCTCGAGCTGCCGTACCGGGTGGTGCTGCTCGCCGCCCGGGACGTTGGGTTCACCAGCGCCAAGACATACGATCTCGAGGCGTGGGCCCCCGGCGTGGGGCAGTGGCTCGAAGTGTCGAGCTCGAGCAGCTTCACCGATTACCAGGCGCGCCGCGCCAACATCCGCTGCCGCCTCAAGCCGGGCGACAAGCCGGAGTTCGTCCACACGCTGAATGCGTCGGGCGTGGCGCTGCCCCGCACCCTCGCCGCTCTGCTGGAGACGCGTCAGCAGCCAGACGGCTCGGTCACGATTCCGGCCGCCCTGGTGCCCTATCTCGGAACCGACCGTCTGGTTCCCCCCGGTGGCGGATAGCGACCTGCGCCGCCGGGCGGGCCCCCGCGCGGTGGTGGTGCTCGCGCTGCTGCTGGGCGGCATCACGGTCGGCTACACGTGGGTGGTGGCGCGGCACCTGCGCGACGACGCGCGCGACACGAGCCGCCTGTTGGGGCGCGTGTTCGCTGGCCTGAACGACCCGCGCCCCGACGCCGCGACCGACGCGCTGCTCGACCTCGCCGCGCAGGTACGGGCGCTCGGCATCCCCATCGCCATCACCGACGCGGCGGGGCGGGTCACGGCGATGGACAACGTGCCGCCCCACATCGCCGGGCCGGACGACACGGCGGGGCTGCGCGACTGGATCACGCGGCTCGACGCGGTGAACGCGCCGCTCGTCCAGCCCGGGGTCGGCACCATCCACTACGGCCCGCTCCCCGTGGCCATGCAGTTCACCGAGCTCGCCGCGCTCCAGGGCGCCGTGTTCCTGTGCCTGGGGTGGCTCGCGGCGTGGGCCTACCGCCAGCGCCTCGCCGCCACGCGCGATCGCCTGTGGGTGGCGATGGCGCGCGAGTCGGCGCACCAGCTCGGCACCCCGCTCATGAGCCTCACGGGATGGATTGCCTACCTGCGGGAACATCCGGGTACCACGGGTGGGGAGTTGGTCGAGCATCTTCAGGCCGACACCGAGCGGCTGGAGCGTGTGGCCAAGCGGTTCGAGCGCATCGGGCGCCCCGTGCGGCAGGAGCCGGTGGGGCTCGGCGCTGTGGCGGAGCGCGTGGTGAGCTATTTCCGGCCCCGCCTGCCCACGCTGGCGAACGCGGTCCGGCTGGACCTCGTGGCCACGGGCCCCGGACCGACGGCGCTCGGTGACCCCGTCCTGATCGAGTGGGCCGTGGAGGCGCTCGTGAAGAACGCCATCGACGCGCTGAGCGGGCGCGGCGGGCGCATCGAGGTGCGCGTGGAGGCACACGACCGCATCGCGCGGGTGCGGGTGCGCGACGACGGTCCCGGCGTGCCGGCGGCCGTGCGGCCGCAGCTGTTCGAGCCGGGCGTCTCCACCAAGCCGGGGGGGTGGGGGATCGGCCTGGCGCTGGCGCGCCGCATCGTCGAGCAGCAGCACCACGGCCGCATCCAGTACCAACCCGCCGCCGCCGCGGCAGGGAGCGAGTTCGTGCTCGAGTTTCCGCTCGTGGCGACGCCGTGACGTTGGCGCTCAATCCCCAACAGGAAGCCGCCGTGCGCCATCCTGGAGGCCCGCTGCTCGTGCTCGCGGGGGCGGGATCGGGGAAGACGCGCGTGCTCACGGCACGCATCGCCCACCTCATCCGGGACCGCGGGCTGGCGCCGCAGCGGATCTTCGCGGTCACCTTCACCAACAAGGCCGCAGGGGAGATGCGGGCCCGCGTCGCCGCGCTGCTCGGCGCCGATCCCCGGGGCCTCTGGATCGGGACCTTCCACGCGCTCGCGGCCCGCCTGCTGCGGCGGGAGGCGGCCCACCTCGGCTTCGGGTCCAACTTCACGATCTACGACGCGGACGACTCCGAGTCCTTCATCAGACGCCTGCTGGACCAGCGGGGACTGTCGCCCAAGGCCAATCCACCGCGCGCCGTCCACGCCTTGATCTCCGCCGCCAAGAACCGCATGATCGCGCCCGAGGAGTTCGCCGTCACCGCCGACGGTCCGCTGGTGCGGGCGGCGGCCGAGGTGTACGCGGCGCTCGGCCCCGCACTCAAGCAGGCCAACGCGATGGACTTCGACGACCTGCTGCTGCATCCGCTGCAGCTGTTCCGCGAGCACCCGGATCGCCTCAGCTACTGGCAGCACCGCTTCGAGCACGTGCTGGTGGACGAGTTTCAGGACACGAACTCCGCCCAGTACCGGCTGGTGAAGCTGCTCGCCGCCCCGCACGGGAACCTGTGCGTGGTGGGCGACGACGATCAGGCGATCTACGGCTGGCGCGGCGCCGACGTGCGCCACATGCTCGCGTTCCAGCAGGACTTCCCCGGCACGACACTGATCAAGCTGGAGCAGAACTACCGCTCGACCCAGGTGATCCTCGACGCTGCGAACGGCGTGATCGCCGGGAACGTGCAGCGGCTCGGCAAGACGCTGTTCACGGCGAAGCAGGGCGGCGAGACCGTCACCCTGCTCACCGCCGCCGACGAGCGGGACGAGGCCGAGTGGCTCGCCGCAGAGCTCGTGCGGCGAGCCGCGGAGACGGACGTGCCGCACGAAGGGATGGCGATCCTCTACCGCACCAACGCCCAATCCCGGGCGCTGGAGGAGACGTTCCGCCGCCGCGGCATCCCCTACCGTCTCGTGGGCGCGGTCAGCTTCTACGAGCGCCGCGAGGTGAAGGACCTGCTCGCCTACCTGCGGCTCGTTGCGAATCCGGCGGACGACGAGGCCTTCCTCAGGGTCGTGAACGTGCCCCGGCGTGGGATCGGGGAGGCGTCGCTCGCTCAGCTGATCCGCACCGCGGCTCAGTGGGGCAAGCCGCTGCTCGCCGTCGTCGCCACGGCCGAGCGGGTGCCCGATCTGCGCCCCAACGTGCGGCAGGCGTTCGCGGGGGTGGCGCGGCTGGTCGAGGAAGTGCGCGCGCGCTTTGGCGAAGCAGACCCGGCGACCGTGCTCGAGGCAGTGATCGACGTCGTGGGCTACGAGCAGTACCTGGCCGAGGAGGGGGCGGAGGGGATCGAGCGGCTGGACAACGTGCGCGAGCTCGTGGCCGGGGCCGCGGAATGGGCGGAGGAGGCAGCCACCGACGGTGATGAGGCCGGGGAAGACGGAGCCCTAAAGGACTCCCTGACGGTCGGGGGGGAGGGGGGGACTACTCTGCTCCAGCGTTATCTCACGCAGGTCGCGCTGGTCACACCGGCCGACGACCGCGGCAGCGGGGCAGCGAACGGAGTGACGCTGATGACGGTCCACATGGCGAAGGGGCTGGAGTGGCCGGTGGTCGCGCTCGCCGGGCTCGAGGACGGTCTCTTCCCGCTCGGCCGGGCGAGCGGCGAGCCGGGCGGGCTCGAAGAGGAGCGGCGGCTGTGCTACGTGGGTCTCACGCGCGCGCGCGAAAAATTGTATCTCTCATGGGCGCGCACGCGGTACCGCAACGGTCGCTTCGAGCTGGCCGAGCCGTCGCGGTTCCTCGAGGCCGTGCCGGCGACGGTCGTGGAAGAGCGGACCACGACGCCCCGGTGGGATCGGGCCGCCGCGTTCGCCCAGCGGGCGGCGCGGGCGCGGCGGGTGCCGCTCGAGCCCGAAGAGCCCGCGTGGGCAGTGGAGGCGGTGTCGCAGGACGCGCCGCGCTACGTCGCGGGCGAGCGAGTCCGGCACCGGAAGTTCGGCAGCGGCGTGGTGCGCGCCGTGTCGGGCTCCGGCCGCAGCCTGAAGGTCACGGTCGCCTTCGACGACCAGGAGATCGGTACCAAACAGCTGCTCGTCGCGTACGCGGGCCTCGAGCGGGACTGGGAGAGCGCATGAGCGTGACGCGGGATGACGTGTTGAAGATCGCCCAGCTCGCGGAGCTCGACGTGGACGAGGCGACGCTGCCCCTGCTGGCGGAGCAGATGTCGCGGATCCTCGATTACGTCGCGCAAATCGGCGCCGTGGCGGCGAGCGAGGGCGCACGGCCCTTCGTTCCGGGTCCCGACGCCGCGCGCTTCCGCCCCGACGAGGTGAGGCCCTGGCCGCTCGCGTTCGGCCCCCAGAAGCTCGCGCCCGCCTTCAAGGACGGGTTTTTCCTCGTGCCGAAACTGGGCCAGTTCGAGGAGGCACAGGGGCTCGAGTGAGCGATCCGGCGGAGGCGCTCGCGAGCGCCAAGGCGGCGGCCGACCGCATCGTCAAGGCCAAGCGCCTCAACGCGATGCTGACCCCGCCGAAGGAGCTGCGGAAGTCGCTGGACCAGCAGGCGAAGGCCGCCCACCCGTCCGGCGTCCTCTATGGCATGTCGGTCGCCGTGAAGGACAACATCTGCACCCTCGAATTCACGACGACCTGCGGCTCCAAGATCCTCGAGGGCTACCGCTCCCCCTACGAGGCCACCGCCGTCGCGAAGCTCAAGGCGGCGGGCGCGCTGGTCGCGGGGAAGACGAACTGCGACGAGTTCGCGATGGGCTCGTCCACGGAACACTCGGCATACGGTCGGGTGCTGCACCCGCTCGACAAGCATCGCGTGCCGGGGGGCTCGTCCGGCGGGTCCGCGGCCCTCGTGGCGGCGGGCGCGGTGCCGGCGGCGCTCGGCTCGGAAACGGGCGGCTCCGTGCGCCAGCCGGCGTCGCTGTGCGGCGTGGTCGGCATCAAGCCCACCTACGGGCGGGTGTCGCGCTACGGGCTCGTTGCCTTCGGCTCGTCGCTCGATCAGATCGGGGTGATGGGGCGCAGCGTGCACGACGCCGCGCGGGTGCTGTCGGTGATCAGCGGCCGGGACACGAGGGACGCCACGTGCGAGGACCGCGATCCGCTCCGGCTCCCCACCGTCCCCGAGTCGCTGCAGGGGTTCGTAATCGGGATCCCGAAGGAGTACTTCCCCGCCGATCTCGACCCTGCCGTGCGGCGCGCCTGCGACCGGGCGATCCGCCTGTTGCGGGAGCTCGGGGCCGCGATGCGCGAGGTGTCGCTGCCGCACACGCCGTACGCGGTCCCGACCTACTATATCATCGCGCCGGCGGAGGCGTCCTCCAACCTGGCGCGCTACGACGGCGCGCGCTACGGGCCGCGCTTCGACGGCCAGGTCGATGTGCGCGCGCTATACCGGGGCACGCGCGGCGCCGGGTTCGGGCCCGAAGTGCGGCGTCGAATCCTCGTGGGGACCTACGTGCTGTCGTCCGGCTACTACGACGCCTATTACCGCAAGGCGCAGCAGATGCGGGCGCTCATTGCCCAGGACTTCCGCAACGTGTTCGACCGCGGCGTGGACCTGTTGTTTACGCCGACGACGCCCACGCCCGCCTTCAAGGCCGGGGAGAGGCTTGCCGACCCCGTGGCGATGTACCTGTCCGACATCTTCACGGTCACCGCGAACCTCGCCGGCTTGCCCGCGCTGTCGCTGCCGATCGGCCGCATCAAGGGCCTGCCGATCGGCGGGCAGCTCATCGGTCAGGCGTTCCTCGAGGACGAGATGATCGAGGCCGCCTACGCGATCGAGCGCGTGTTCCCGGCGGCGGAGGAGGCGTGATGGGGGGGGCGAACGCGTGGGAGACGGTGATCGGGCTCGAGACGCACGTGCAGCTGCGCACCAACTCGAAGATGTTCTGCGGCTGCTCCGCAGCCTTCGGGGCGCCGCCCAACACGAACGTCTGCCCCGTCTGCCTGGGGCTGCCCGGTGCGCTCCCGGTGCCGAACGAGCAGGCGATCCGGCTCGCCGTACGCGCCGCGCTCGCCTTGAACGGCACCGTCCACCCGAAGAGCGTGTTCGCCCGCAAGAACTATTTCTATCCGGACCTGCCGAAGGGCTACCAGATCTCGCAGTTCGACCAGCCCCTCGCGACGGACGGCTCGCTCGTGTTCCTCTCGCCTGACCGCGGCGTCGTCACGGTGTCGATCGTGCGCCTGCACGTGGAGGAGGACGCCGGCAAGTCGCTGCACGACCGCTTCCCGAAGCAGACGGCGGTGGATCTGAACCGCTGCGGCGTGCCGCTCGTCGAGATCGTGACCGGGCCCGATCTGCGCTCGCCGCAGGAGGCGCGCGCCTATCTCCTGACGCTGAAGCAGGTGCTCGAGTACACCGGCGTCTCCGACTGCGACATGGAGAAGGGGAGCTTGCGCGTGGACGCGAACGTCTCCGTGCGCCGCGTAGGGGAAACGGCCCTCGGCACCAAGGTCGAGGTGAAGAACATCAACTCCTTCGCCTACGTCGAGAAGGCGCTCACCGTGGAGCGCGATCGCCAGATCGCGCTGCGGGAGGCGGGCGGCACCGTGGTGCAGCAGACGATGCTGTACGACGCCAAGGAGAACGCGGTGCGACCGCAGCGCTCCAAGGAGGAGAGCCACGACTACCGCTATTTTCCGGACCCCGACCTGCCCCCGCTCGTGCTCTCGACCGAGCTCGTGGCGGAGCAGCAGGCGACGCTCCCGGAGCTGCCGGCGCGCAAGCGCGACCGCTTCGTCGCTCAGTACGCCCTGTCGCAGCAGGACGCGAGCGTGCTCACGGCGAGTCGCGCGGTCGCCGACTACTACGAAGCCGTGGTCCACGCCGGCGCGGACGCGAAGGCGGCGGCCAACTGGGTGATGGGCGAAGTGCTGGCGGACGCGAAGGCGCATGACGACCAGCTGCGCGCCTCTGCGGGCGCGCTCGCCCAGCTCATCGGGTTGGTGCGGGGCGGGACCCTGTCCCACCAGGCTGCGAAGCGCGTCTTCGGCGAGGTGGCCGATCGGGGCGGCGACCCGCGCAACGTGGCCGAGGCGCTTGGCCTCGTGCAGGTGGCGGACGCGGGCGTTCTCGCCGGCTGGGTGAGCGACGTGCTCGCGAGCCAGCCGCAGGAGGTTGCGCGCTACCGCAGTGGGGAGACGAGGCTGCTGCAGTTCTTCGTGGGGCAGGTCATGAAGGCCTCGCGCGGCAAGGCCGACCCGAAGCTGGCGCAGCGGGTGCTGGAGGAGAAGCTAACCGCCTGAGCGGTCGCGCCACGGCCGCTGCGCCTGCGACTCCTTCCAGTACGCGAGCGCCGGCGTCGGCAGGCCGAAGTGCTGCTCCGCCGTCGCCTCGAGCCGCTCCGGCTCGTGCCCCGCGCCCTCGTGCAGCGCCTGGCGCCGCATCCGCTTGGCCAGGAGCAGCGCCTGGTGCCCGGCCGGGTCGAGCCGGCGCGCCGCCGCATCCCGATCGCCCAGCGCCTCCATCACGTACTCGAACGCCACCGCCATATGGCGCTCCACGTCCGCGTCCGGGAGATCCCAGCGGCTGTTCTCGAGCATCAGCTGGAACGCCCACTGCCAGCTCTGGCTCTCCGTGAGCCGCACCATCCCGCGGAACAGGCGACGGCTGGTGCGCACGCTGAACAGCGTCGGCGAGATGATGGCGTCGAGGTGCGCGTCGCTCACGGCGTGGTCCTGCAGAATCAGCTGCTTCGCCTCGGCCGGGTAGGCCGTACCCAGGTGGGTCTCGAAACGGCTCTCCCAGTAGCTGTGGCCGAGGGCCGCCGTGCTCGACGTGAGCACGAGCTGGCGCGGCACGAAGAAGTTGTGGGCTACGCTGTCCGCGGCGAGGTGGGCGAGGTAGCCGTGCCCGAAGGCGCGTAACGGGTCGGTGGGGGCGAGGTCGAGGATCTCCTGCCCCACGTGCCAGGCGTGGCAATGGCGCCCCACGGGGGCGTACTTCTTCGCCATGGACGTGTCGGCCGCGATGTTGCCGTACAGAAAATCGTACGGGAACGCCCGCAGCAGGTCCGCGATCGCGGTCGGGAGCTGGTGCAGATTGGCGAGCACGGACTCGCCCAGGTAGACGTGCGTGCCTGGCGTCCAGGCGTGCGCCGCTCCCGGGAACAGCGCCAGCGCGACGAGCGCGAGGGCTAGGGCGCCGAGCGCGCGCCTCAGTGCTTCCTCCGCCCGCGCTTGAGCGCCCGCCGGCCCCAGTCCACGAGCGCGATCCCGCGCCGCACGCCGCGCAGCGTGGCGGCGACGTCCAGCACCGCCGACTCGACCTCCTCCTGGACGACGTCGAGCAGGGCGTCGAGATCCTGCAGCCGCGCTTCGGCCGCGTCTGCGGCCTTGACGATGCGGGCCCGCAGCTCCCGCGAGGTCCCCGCCAACCCTTCCGCTTCGGTGCGGATCGTCGCGACGAGCTGGCGCACGTCGCCCACGGCCGGGCCCGCGAGCTGCTCCAGCAGGCGGGCGAACTGCTCCAGCCGGCGCGCCGCCACGAGATGCGTCGCCGCCAGGACCACTCCGGCGGCCGCCAGCACGGCGAGGCTCAAGGCCCCCAACACGCCCACCCAGGTCGGCATCGCGGCTCAGTCCACGGGAGATTCGGCCGTAAGCTCGGGGCCCGGCGCCCGCTCTGTCAACGCCGTCGGCCGGAGCGCGAGGCGCATCAGGGGCGGGGCCGCGAGCTGCGCCAGGACCACGCCCACCACGATGGTCGTCAGGAGCGGGCGTCCCGTGCCCGACGTCGCGCCGTCCCCGAGGAGGAAGCTCGCGCCCAGGGCGACCGCGAGACCGCCCTGCGCGGTGGTCGCGAGGCCCAGCTGGGGCGGGATCGCGCCCAGCTGGAGCGGGTCGCGAGCGTAGCGCACGACTGCCCACTTCGCCGCGGTCCGCAGCGCCCACAGGATCGGGGCGGCCGCGAGCACCCAGACGGTGGGGAGGGCGAGCACGGCCCCGGTGATGATCAGGAACAGACCGTAGATGAGGTGCTCCCCAGCCGCGAGCAGTCCCCGCACGCGCCGCCGCAAGGGCGACCCGTTCACGATCAGCGCGGCGGCGAGGCCGCACACGACGAGGGGCGAGAGGTCCGCGGCGTAGCCGATGCCCGCGGCGAACAGCATCGCGCCGAGCAGGGCCACGCCCACGTGCTCGGGGTCCGGGCGGAGCCGAGTGAAGGAAAGGAACAGCATCCCCACGAGCGTCCCGCTCCCGATGGTCAGCGCAAGCCAGGCGAACCAGCCGTGCGTCGCGCCGCCCTCCCCGGACCCGCGCAGCGGGGAGATCGTGAGCGCGAGCGTCAGGGCGAGCGTGGCCCAGGCCGTCGCGAGCGTCGCCGCGAGCCCGAATACGCGAGCCACGCTGCGTCGCACCCCCAACGTCCGGGCGGCGAGCGCCACGGCTCCGGGCCCCGACGCCGCGGCTACGGTGCCGAGGGCGAGCACGGCGGGGAGGCGCGGCGTCCAGGCGGCGCCGAGCGCCGGGCGGGCGCGCGCCAGGAGCCAGGCAGCGAGCCCCACCACGAGGAGGACGGCGACCGCCTCGAGGCCGCTCAGGAGCCAGAGGCGGCGTGGAATGCGCGTCACGTAGCGGCGCTCGCAGCGGGCGCCGAGCAGCGCGCCGAGCCAGCCGAGCGTCAGTGCCGTGACCGGCGACAGGGCCCGCAGCGCGGCGGTGTCGAGCAGCTCGATCCCGGGCCCGAGCACGATGCCGAGCAGGAGGAGGGGCGTCCCGGCGGCGAACAGCACGTCGAGCGAGCGGGGCCGACGGGGCGGCAGCCGGGGCAGGCGTGTGGCGAGAACCCCGACGACCGCGAGCAACCCGAGCGCGAGAACGGGGCTCACGCGCGAACGTTCGCGCGCGCTTGACGCGAGCGCAAGCGCCGCCGTAGCTTGGCGGCCTATGGCTCCGGCGTTCTGCGTGACCGGCGGGCGTCCGCTCAAGGGAACGATCCGCCCGGCGGGGAACAAGAACGCGGCCCTGCCCATCCTCGCGGCCACGCTGCTGGCCGATGCGCCCTGCCGCATTGATAACGTCCCCAGGATCGGTGACGTGGAGACGATGCTCGCGCTGCTCGCCCATCTGGGCGCGGAGGTGCGCTGGACCGGCGATCACGCGGTCGAGATCGATCCCGCGCACGCCGCACCGCGCGAGCTCGACCCTGCATTGTGCGCCCGCATCCGGGCCTCCATCCTGCTCGCCGGGCCGATGCTCGCCCGCTTCGGCCGCGTCGCCCTGCCGCCCCCGGGCGGCGACGTGATCGGGCGCCGGCGCGTGGACACCCACCTCCTCGCCTTGGAACAGATGGGCGCCGAGATCACCGTGGGCGACAGCTACAAGTTCGAGGCACCGGCTCGGGGCCTGCGGCCGGCGGACATCTTCCTCGACGAGCCCAGCGTCACGGCCACCGAGAACGTCCTCATGGCTGCGGCGGCGACGCCCGGGACCACCGTGCTGCGCAACGCCGCGTCCGAGCCCCACGTGCAGGACCTGGCGCGGTTTCTCACCGGGCTCGGCGCCCAAGTGGAAGGAATCGGCACCAACACGCTCACCGTGCATGGCGGCAAGCTGCGGGGGGCGCCGGGTGTCGTCGGGCCCGACCACATCGAGATCGGCTCGTTCATCGGGCTCGCGGCCGCGACGAACGGCGCCATCACGATCGACGGTGTGCGCGCCGAGGACTTGCGGGCTACGCTGCTGGCGTTCGACCGATTGGGCGTGCGTCCCCGCCTCGACGGCGCCCAGCTCGTCGTGGACGACAACCAGGAGCGGCGCATCCGCGCGGACCTGGGCGGCCACGTGCCGGAGCTCGAGGACGGGCCCTGGCCCCAGTTCCCCGCGGACCTGATATCGATCGCGATCGTCGTGGCCACGCAGTGCGAGGGGCTGTTGCTCGTCTTCGAGAAGCTGTTCGAATCGCGGCTCTTCTTCGTCGACAAGCTCATCGGCATGGGGGCGCGCATCGTGCTGTGCGATCCGCACCGCGCGGTCATCGCCGGGCCCTCGCCGCTGCACGGCCAGGTCGTGGACAGCCCCGACATCCGGGCTGGCATGGCGATGCTGCTCGCCGCGCTCGCCGCGCGCGGCGACTCGGTGATCCACAACATCGGGCAGATCGAGCGAGGGTACGAGCGCATCGACGAGCGGCTGCGCGCCCTGGGGGCGCAGATCGAGAGAATCGAGGACGGCGGTAAGGCGGCTGGGCGGTTAGGCGGATAGGCGGTCAGAGTGCACGGCTCGACTAGCCGCCTAACCGCCTATCCGCCTAGTCTCCGCGAGCAGCCCGTCGCCGACCCCGCCGTCCCCCGTATGGAACTCGTCGACTGGGCGGAGCGCTACGGCCTCGTCGCGGGCATCACCACCCGCGAGCACGGCTTCAGCCTGGGCCTGTGGAGCGAGGAGAACGTGGGACAGGTGATGACCCGCTGGCGGGCGTTCCGTGCCGCCTTCCACGCGGCGTTTCCCGTCACCGTGCTGAGCCACCAGATCCACGGCAGCGCGGTGAGGTGGCACGACGAGCTCTCGGACGGGTGGCTGGTCCTGGACGGCGTGGACGGGCACGCCACACGGGCGCGCGGCGTGCTGCTCACCGTGACCGTGGCCGACTGCGTCCCCGTCTATCTCGCCGCGCCGACGACGGGCGCCGTGGCGCTGGTGCACGCGGGCTGGCGCGGCGCGTCGGCCGGGATCCTGGCGCGCGGCGTGGAGGTCTTGAAAGCGCGAGCGTTCGTGCGGGCCCAGGACATTATAATGCATTGTGGAGTTGGGATTTGCGGGCCGTGTTATGAAGTAGGTTCTGAAGTGCTGAGCCGCTTCACGGCTCGCACCGAGTCGGCGTCCGGCCACGTCGATCTGCGCGCGGTATTGGCGGGACAGGCAGGTGAGCTCGGGATTGAGCAGGTGACCGTCTCGCCGTGGTGCAGCGCGCACGACCGGGAGCACTTCTTCTCGCATCGGGCCTCGGATGGCCGCGACGGGCGGATGGTGGCGTACTTGGGCCTGCCCCGCGCTTGACACGAGGGGTCCGCCGGCTAGATTCCGGGCCGGTGAGCGGGCGAAGTTCGGCCCGCGCTTTTTTTTGCCATGCTCTCCGACAGTCTCGTCGAGCAGTTTCGGGTCCGCCTGGCAGCCTTGGGACTCGAGCTCGCTGACCTTCGCATCGGCGGCACGCCCAATCGGCCGCTGGCTCAAGTGCGCATCGAGTGGCCGCCGGCCGATCCGGGCACCCCTGAGCGGCGGGTGACGGTGGAGGATTGCGCGCGGGCGAGCCGCGCCCTCGAGGCGTGGCTCGACGCGGGCGGGCCGCTCGGGGGCCGCTATGTGCTCGAGGTCTCGAGCCCGGGCCTGGAACGGCCGCTCCGCTGGCATCGCCACTGGGTGCGGTTCGTGGGGCGGGACGTGCAGGCGACCGTGGCGGGGCTGGGGCGGGTCCGGGCCCGGATCGTGGACGTGCCGGACGAGCACACGGTGGTTCTCGAGCCCGCTGGGCGCGCGGCGCAAAGCGTGCGGCTCACGGACATCCGTGACGCCCGGCTGGCGGTGGACTGGTAGCCGATTGAAGAGGACGGTGTGATGGCGAATACGACAGACGTAGTCTCCGCGATCCGCGAGCTGACGAACACCAAGCAGCTCGATCGCGGCGAGCTGCTCGACCTCCTGAAGGACGGGCTGCACGCGGCGCTGGTGAAGCGCTACGGGCCCAACGTGCGGGCGGAGATCGGCATCGACGAGCTCAAGGGCACGATTCGCATCGTCGTCCTGCGGACGGTGGTCGAGACCGTGGAGGATCCCGGCTCGCAGGTGTCGCTGGAGGAGGCGCGGTTCGAGGACCCCGAGTTCCAGGTGGGGGACGTGCTGGAGGAAGAGGTCCCCTTCGAAGTGTTCGGGCGCACGGCGGTGCAGGCGGCCAAGCAGCGCATCATCCAGCGTGTGCGCGAGGGGGAGCGCGCCCGCATCCGCGAGGAGTTCTCGGGCAAGGTGGGCGAGCTCCTGTCGGGCGAGGTGCAGCAGATCGAGCGCGGCAAGATCGTGGTGATGCTCGCGAAGTTCCGCGAGGCCGAGGCGATCATCCCCTACCGGGAGCAGAACCACCGCGAGCACTTCCACCAGGGGGACACGATCCGCGCCGTGCTGAAGCGGATCGAGGAGACGCCCAAGGGGCCGCGCCTCATCCTGTCGCGCGCCGACCCGCTGTTCGTGAAGGCGCTGTTCAAGCTGGAGGTGCCGGAGATCCAGCAGGGGGTCGTCGAGATCCGGGCCACCGCCCGGGAGGCGGGGAGCCGGACCAAGATCGCCGTCTCCTCGCGGGACGACGCCATCGATCCCGTGGGCGCGTGCGTCGGCCTGAAGGGCTCCCGCGTGCAGGCGGTCGTGAACGAGCTCGGCGGCGAGCGCATTGACATCGTGCCGTGGTCGCCGGACCCCGAGCGCTTCGCCAAACTCGCGCTCGCCCCCGCCCGTGTGGCGCGCGTGTTCTCCGATCCCGACTCGAAGACCGTCCAGGCCATCGTGGACGAGGACCAGCTGTCGCTCGCCATCGGCCGCAACGGCCAGAACGTGCGCCTCGCGTCCGAGCTCACCGGATGGAAGATCGACCTGTACTCGAGCCGCGAGTGGCTGGAGCGGGGCGGCGAGGGCCCGCTGTTCGCGCCGCTGCCGCCCGATGAGGAGGCGGCCACCAAGGTCGCCCTGCGCGAGCTGAAGGGGCTCCCCGCCGAGCTCGTGAACGTGCTGGAGCAGGGGGGACACCGCACCCTCCAGGACATCCTCGAGTTCGAGCGCGAGGACGTGGACAAGATCGCCGGGATGACGCCCGAGCTCGCCGAGAAGCTGATGGCGTTCCTCAACGAGATGACGGAAGAGGGCGGCGAGGAGGAGGCGCCCGCGGAGCCGGGCGCGGGCGATGCCGCGGCAGCGGCGCCCGCGGCTCCGCCGCCCGCCCCCGCGCCGGAGTGACGGACGCGGTGACGCGCCTGTTGGGCTTGGGGCTGCGGGCCCGGCGCGTGGTGCTTGGGGTGGCGGGCGTGCGGGCCCGGCTGCAGCGCGGCCGTTTGGCCTGCGTGGTGCTCGCCGCGGACGCGAGCCCGCGGACGCGCGACAAGGTGGAGCGGCTGGCGCTGGCGCGCGGCGTGCCGGTGGTGCGGGGACCCGCCGCCGAGCGGCTGGGAGCGGGGCTGGGACGGGCGGCGGTGCAGGCGGTCGGGGTGGCGGATGCGGGGCTCGCGCGCGGGCTCGTGGCGTCTTCGGGAGGCTGATTGGCAACGACGCGGATTCATGACTTGGCGGCGGAATTCGGCGTCTCCAGCGAGCAGCTGATCGGTATGCTCAAGGAGATGGACATCTTCGTGCGCAGTCACCTGTCGCCGCTGCGGCCGGAGCAGGTGGCCCTGATGCGGGCGCGGTGGGAGCGCGACAAGCGCAAGCAAAAGGAGCCGGCGGCGCCGCCCAAGCGGCGGCGCGCCGTCAAGATCGTGGAGCCCGTGGCGCCGGTGGTCGAGGCGCGGCCGAAGCGGCGCCGCCGCACCGCGGCCGAGGTGGCGGCCGCCGAAGCGGAGGCCCAGGTGGAGGCCGCGCTCGAAGCCGAGCGAGAGGCGACGAAGGCGCGCGAAGCGCTGGAGGCGGCGAGCCTCGCCCTGGAAGAGGAACAGAAGACGGTCTCGCTCGAGGAGCGCGCGGCTGCGCTGTTCAAGGAGCTGCCCGCGGCCGAGGAGACGCGCGGGGAGCCCCCGCAGGCGGCGGCCGCGGGCTCCGCCGCGCCAGCGGTCGCCCGCGGGTTCATTCCCACTCCCGTGCGGCCCAAGCCGGTGGCGAGCGCCGTCCCGGGTGGCAGCGTTCCGCCCCGGCCCGTCGCCTCCGCCGCGCCGGGCGCGATTCCGCTCGAGGAGCGGCGGCGCGAGAAGGGGAAGAAGCGCAAGAAGGGGAAGAAGTCGCTGGTGGACCAGGAGGCGGTGGCGCAGAACATCTCGCGCACCCTCGCGTCCATCAAGGGTCCCGTGGGCAAGCGGGGCGTGCACCGGCGGGAAGAGGGCCCGAGCTTCCGCGATCTCGAAGAGCAGAAGCGGCGCGAGGAGAAGGAGCGCGAGAAGACGCTGGTCCGCGTGACCGAGTTCATCACCGTCAGCGAGCTCGCCAACACCCTCAAGATCCCGGCCAAGGAAATCGTCACCTTCGCCTTCAAGGAGCTGGGGCAGATGGTGACGATCAACCAGCGGCTCGACTTCGACATGATCGAGCTGATCGCGTCGGCGTTCGGCTTCCAGGCGGTGCGCGAAGAGGAGTACGTCGCCGCGGCGCCGGAGGCGGAGCAGCAGGACCAGCCCGAGGAGTTGAAGCCGCGGCCGCCGGTGGTGACCGTGATGGGCCACGTCGATCACGGCAAGACCTCGCTGCTCGACTACGTGCGCCAGACCCACGTGGCGGCGGGCGAGGCGGGCGGCATCACGCAGCACATCGGCGCCTACCAGGTGACGCTCAAGGACGGCCGCTCGATCACCTTCTTGGACACGCCGGGCCATGAGGCGTTCACCGCGATGCGCGCCCGCGGCGCCCAGGTGACCGACATCGTGGTGCTGGTGGTCGCCGCCGACGACGCCATCATGCCGCAGACCATCGAAGCGATCTCGCACGCCAAGAACGCGGGCGTGCCGATCGTGGTCGCGATCAACAAGATCGATCTGCCCACCGCCAACGTGCAGAAGGTCAAGCAGGATCTCCTCGCCCACGGCGTGGTGCTCGAGGAGTTCGGCGGCACCACGCTCGCCACTCCCATCTCGGCGAAGAAGGGGACGAATGTGGACCAGCTGCTCGAGCAGATCCTGCTGCAGGCCGAGCTGCTCGACCTCAAGGCGAACCCGGACAAACGCGCCCACGGCACGGTGCTCGAGGCGACGCTCGACCCCGGCAAGGGGGCGCTCGCCACGATTCTCGTCCAGAACGGCACCTTGCGGCTGGGCGACGCCTTCATCTGCGGCCAGCACGCGGGCCGGGTGCGCGCGATGTACGACGAGCGCGGCCACACGGTGGAGGCGGCCGGGCCCTCGACCCCGGTCCAGGTGCTCGGCTCCGAGGGTGTGCCGGAGGCGGGGGATACCCTCCTCGTGATGGAGGACTACACGGCCGCGCGCGACATCGGACAGAAGCGCCAGCGCCTCGAGCGCGAGGCGCAGCATCGCCGCTCGGGCCGCGTGAAGACACTCGAGGACTTCATGGCCGAGCGCGCCGCGGGCGGCGCCGCGCTGCTGCGCATCATCATCAAGGCCGACCAGGGCGGGCCGGCGGAAGCCCTCGCCGACGCACTGGCGCAGCTCTCGACCCCCGAGGTCAAGGTCGAGGTGGTGCACCGCGGCGTCGGCGCCATCACCGAGAGCGACGTGCTGCTCGCCAAGGCCTCGAGCGCGATCGTGATCGGCTTCCACGTGCGGCCGGACGCCAACGCCCGGGCGTCGGCGGAGCGAGAGCGCGTGGAGATCCGCACCTACCGCATCATCTACGAGGCGGTGGAGGAGGTGCGGTCCGCGATGGAAGGCCTGCTCGCGCCGGAGAAGAAGGAAGTGATCCTGGGCGAGGCCGAGGTGCGGCAGATCTTCAAGATCGCCAAGGTGGGCACCGTCGCGGGCTGCTTCGTGCGCTCCGGCGTGATCCCCCGGACGGCGAAGGTGCGGGTGATTCGCGACGGCGTCGAGGTGTACGACGGCACGCTCGCCTCGCTCAAGCGCTTCAAGGACGACGTCCGCGAGGTGCGCGAGGGCTTCGAGTGCGGCATCGGGATCGAGAACTTCAACGACGTCAAGGTCGGCGACGTCATCGAGGCGTACAAGATCGAGGAGGTCGCGCGCTCGCTGGTGGGCAGCTGACGCCGTGGTCGTGGGACTGATCACGTGGGAGCTGCACCTCGCGGCGTGCCAGTCCCTGAAGGAGAAGCGCCACGTGTTGAAGAGCCTCAAGGACCGGCTGCACAACCGCTTCAACGTCTCCGCCGCCGAAACGGACCATCATGACCTGTGGCAGCGAGCCGAGCTCAGCGTGTGCGTCGTGAGCACCGACCGGGAGCACGCCGAGCGGGTGCTGCGCGAGGCCGATCGCCTGGTGGAGGGCGCCGCGGGCGCCCGCATCGTGGACACGGTCACGAGCTTCCTGTGAGGCGCCGACCCAGCCACCGGCCCGAGCGGGTGGGCGAGATGATCCGCCACAACGTGGCCGAGTTCCTGACCGGGAAAGCGCGCGACCCGCGGATCGGCTTCGTCACCGTCACCGCGGTCGAGGTCTCGGCCGACCTGACGCACGCCTGCGTGCGCGTGAGTGTGATGGGCTCGGACGAGGAGAAGGCGAAGAGCCTCGAGGGCCTCGCCAGCGCCGCGCGCTTCCTGCGCGCCGGCCTCGCCCGGGAGTTGCCGCTGCGCACCGCGCCCGAGCTGCGCTTCGAGCTCGATCGCGGCCAGGAGCACGCGATGCGCATCGCCCGGCTGCTGAAAGAGCTCAAGGAAGGCGCCGACTGATCTCCGGGCTGGCGCTCGTGGCGAAGCCGGCCGGGCCTACCTCGCACGACGTGGTGGACGCCGCCCGGCGCGCCTTGGGAACGAGACGGATCGGGCACCTCGGCACGCTCGATCCCTTCGCCGCGGGCCTCCTCGTCCTGGTCGTCGGGCGCGCCACGCGGCTCGCGCCGTTCGCCGCACGCTGGATGAAGTCCTACGCGGGCGTCATCCGGCTGGGGACGACGACCGCCACGGACGACCTCTCGGGCGAGGTAGTGGCGACTGCAGAGGCGTGGCGCACCCTCGACCGGGAGCGGGTCGCGGCGGTGCTCGCCGAGTTGCGGGGCGCGCGGCTGCAGCGGCCGCCCGCCTACTCGGCGGTCAAGGTCGCCGGCGAGCGCGCCTACCGGCGCGCGCGCCGGGGCGAGGCCGTGGACCTTGCTCCGCGGCCTGTCGAGGTGCGCGAACTGGAGCTCACGCGCTTCGAGCCTCCGGACGCGGGCTTCCGGGCGACGGTGAGCGCCGGCACCTACCTGCGGAGCCTCGCCCGCGAGGCCGGTGCCGCCCTGGGGTGTGGGGCGCACCTGGCGGCGCTCGTGCGAACCCGCGTCGGCCCCTTCCGGCTGGAGGATGCGGTGGGGCCGGACGCGGTGACACTCGCGGACCTGCGCGACCCGGCCACCCTCGTGGCCGATCTGCCGCGGCGGGAGCTCGACGCGGCCGAGCGCACGGCAGTGGTGCACGGGCGGCCCGTCGCACTCAAGGACTCCCCGGCGGTCGCGGGAAACGTGGCGCTGTTCGCGGGAGGGCAGCTGATCGCCGTGGCCGAGCGCGTGGGGGACGTGTTGAAACCCGGGGTCGTGGTGGCGGAGCCGTGACGGGCACCGTCGTCACCGTCGGTACGTTCGACGGGATCCACCGGGGCCACCAGGCGGTCGTGGCCGAGGTCGTGCGGAGGGCGCGGGAGGCAGGGCTCGAGGCGGTCCTCGTCACGTTCGACCCGCACCCGCTCGCGGTCGTGAATCCGGCGGCGGCGCCCCAGCTGCTCACGCTGCCCGACGAGAAGCGGGAGCTCTTGGCGCGGACGGGGCTCGACCGGGTGGAGCTGTTGCCGTTCACACCGGAGCTCGCCCGGCTCGGGCCCGAGGAGTTCGTGCGCGACGTCCTGCGGGCGCGCTACGCGATGCACGCCCTGGTGCTCGGGTACGATCACGGCTTCGGCCGCAGCCGCTCGGGGGATGTCGAAGCGGTGCGCCGGATCGGGGCGCGCGACGGGTTCGGGGTGGACGTGGTGGACGCCGTGCGGGAGGACGGGCAGCCGATTTCCTCGACCGTGATCCGGGCGGCAGTGGCGCATGGCGACCTCGCCGCGGCCGAGCGTGGGCTGGGCCGGCCCCATAGCCTGCGCGGCGTGGTCGAGCGGGGAGTGGGGCGCGGCCGCACGATCGGGGTCCCGACGCTCAACCTGGCGCCGCCCGACCCCCGCAAGCTACTGCCTCCCGACGGGGTATATGCGGTGCGGGTGGAGTGGCGCGGAGAGCGGCTCGGCGGGATGATGAACCAGGGGCCGCGCCCCACGTTCGGGATCGCGGCACGGGCGCTCGAAATCCACCTGTTCGACTTTGCCGGCGACCTGTACGGCGAGTCGGTGAGAGTGGAGTGGGTGCGCCGCCTGCGCGACGTGCAGGCGTTTCCCTCCCGCGAGGCGCTCGTCCAGCAGCTCGAGCGCGACCGGGTGGCGGCGCGACAGACCCTGAACCTCTGAGAGAGGCGCATGCGCTCGCTTCGTTGGCGTTTGATCTGGATCGCCCTCGCCACCGCGTTCGCCGTGATCGCGCTGGTCCCCCGCAACACCACTCAGCGGGTGCTGGACCAGAAGACCGGCCGCATGAAGGACACCACCGTGCGGCGCGTGCCCATCAACCTCGGCCTCGACCTGCAGGGCGGCATCCACCTCGCCCTCGAGGTGGATCAGTCGCGGGGCCCGGTGCCCGACCCGGCCGAGGCGATCCGCCGCGCCGAGCGCGTGGTGCGGACGCGGATCGACCAGTTCGGCACGACCGAGCCGGTCGTGCAGGTGGTGGGCGGGAACCGCCTGATCGTGGAGCTGCCGGGCGAGAAGGATCCCGAGCGAGCCAAGCACGTCATTCAGCAGACGGCCTTCCTCGAGTTCCGTATCACGGACATGCAGAGCAAGTTTCGCGACGCGATCCCCGCGATCGACGGCGCGCTCCGCGCGGCGGGGGTGCAAGCGCCGGGCAACGCGCCCGTGTCCGCCGTGTCGCAGCTGTTCGGCGCCGATACGGCCAAGCAGAAGAAGCAGGGCGCGAAGCAGAAGCAGCGGCCCGACACCGCTGGTCTCAATGCGCCGGGACCGCTGTCCTCGCTGCTGTATCAGGGCGCGCTCCCGGGCGAATACCTCGTCCCCGTGGAGCAGGTGCCGGTGGCCGAGAGCTTGCTCGCGCGTCCCGAGGTGCAGCGGCTGATGCCGCGCGGCCTCGAGCTCAAGTGGGGCACGCAGGACATCTCGCGCGGCGCGCGCTCGTTCCAGTCGCTGTACGCGGTCGAGGACCGGCCCATCATCACGGGGGATGAGCTCGAGAAGGCGACCGCGCGGCGCGACCAGCTCACGAACCAATCGGTGGTGGACTTCGTGCTCTCCCGGCGCGGCGGCCGCACGTTCGAGCGCGAGACGGGCCGGCACGTGAACGACTACATGGCGATCATCCTCGACGGGCGGGTACAGGGGCAGCCCCCGATCATCAAGAGCCAGATCGGCCAACGGGGTCAGATCGAGCTGGGCGCGAAGGCGCTCCAGGAAGCCCAGGACCTTGCGCTGGTGCTGCGCGCCGGGGCCCTGCCGGCGCCGCTCACGATCGTGGAAGAGCGGACCATCGGCCCGTCACTGGGGCGGGACTCGATTGCCGACGGCGTCAGGGCTGGCATCGTGGGCGTGGCCCTGGTCGTCCTGATCATGGTGATCTACTACCGCCTCTCCGGGGCGCTCGCCGTGGCCGCGCTGACGTTCTACGTGCTCCTGACGTTGGGCGGGCTGGCCGCCTTCGGCTTCACGCTGACCCTGCCGGGGCTCGCCGGGCTGGTTCTGTCGGTGGGCATCGCCGTGGACGCGAACGTGCTGATCTTCGAGCGCATCCGCGAGGAGCTGCAGCACGGCAAGCTGATCCGCACCGCCGTGGACGAGGGCTTCAAACACGCGATGAGCGCGATCATCGACTCCAATGTGAGCACGGCGCTCACGGCGGCCATCCTCTACCTCGTTGGGACGGGCCCGGTGCAGGGCTTCGCCATCACCCTGATCATCGGCATCATCGCCTCCATGTTCACCGCCATCTTCGTGGTGCGCACCTTCTACATGATCTGGCTGCAGCGGCGGCCGGACATGGCCACCCTGAGCGTCTGATGATCCGACTCTTCGCGAACGCGAACTACGACTTCATCAAGTGGCGCCGCTGGGCCATCGGCCTCACCCTGGCCTTCATCGTCCCGGGGTACGCGCTCTTCTTCGTGCGCGGCCTCAATTACTCGATCGAGTTCACGGGCGGCACGCTGATCCAGGTCACGGCCGCGCAGCCGGTCGGCACCGGCAAGATCCGCAGCGCGCTCGACGCCGCGGGGGTCCACGACGCCGAGATCCAGCAGTTCGGGGCAGCCAACGAGTACGTGATCCGGGCGCGGCTCGGCGCGGGCGGCGTGACCGCCGAAGGCAGCACGCAGGCTACGGCGCAGGCCGTGGATTCGGCGCTCGCGCGCGGCCTGGGTGCGGACCAGTACAGGATCGTCCGCACCGAGGCGGTCGGCCCGAAGGTGGGCCGCGAGCTGCAGGGCAAGGCGTTCCTCGCGATCTTTTTCTCGTTCATCGTCACGCTCGTCTACCTGGCGATCCGGTTCGAGTGGCGTTTCGGACTCGCCGCCGTGCTCGCGACGTTCCACGATATCCTCAGTACGATCGCCTTCATTCACTACCTGAATCTCGAGGTGAGCCTCGTCGTGGTGGGCGCGGTGTTGACCATGGTGGGGTACTCGCTCAACGACACGATCATCATCTTCGACCGCGTGCGGGAGAACCTGCGCAAGTTCCGGCGGCAGAACCTGTACGAGATCCTGAACCTCTCGATCAACGAGACGCTGCCCCGCTCGGTGCTGACCCACGGCACGACGATGGCGACGACGCTCGCCATCGTGTTCCTCGCCGGCGAGGTGCTGCGGCCGTTCGCGCTCGTGATGACGTTCGCGATTTTCACGGGGACGTTCTCGTCCGTCTACATCGCGGCGCCGATCCTGATGTACATCGAGAAGCGCTGGCCGGGCGAGGACGCGCGCGGCGCCCGCCAGTTCCGTCCCGGAGCGGCCCCCGCCTCCCCCGCCTCCCCCGCCCCCGGCGCGCCGCCGCGGGCCCCACAGCCCCCGCAGCCCCAGACGATGCGGTAGGTGCTGGTCGACGCCCACTGCCACCTCGGCGATGCGGCGTTCGACCGCGACCGGGACGCCGTGCTCGTGCGTGCCCGGGCCGCGGGCGTGGGGCACGTCGTGGTGATCGGCGGGACGGTGGAGGAGTCGGAGCGGGCGACCGCGCTCGCCCGCGGCGGGCCCGGTCTCTCGGCCACCGCCGGTGTGCATCCCCACGAGGCGCGGTCCTGGTCGCCGGAAGCGGCGTCCCGCCTGAAGGCGCTGCTCGCCCTACCTGAAGTGGTGGCTGTGGGCGAGACGGGGCTCGATTACCATTACGACCATTCGCCGCGCCACGCGCAGCGACGCGCCTTCGAGGCGCAGCTCGCGCTCGGGGCTGAGCTCGGCAAGCCCGTCGTCGTGCACGCCCGCGAGGCGGACGACGACGTCGCCGCGATGCTCGCCACGGCGCGTGCCGCGGTGGTGCTGCACTCGTTCAGCTCGGGACCCCCGGTCTTCGCAGCGGGGATGAGGATCGGCGCGTACTTTTCCTTCTCCGGCATGATCACGTTCAGGAACTGGGGTGCCGCGGTGGCCCTAACCGACTATCCGCCTGACCGCCTCTTGGTCGAGACGGACGCCCCGTACCTCGCGCCCGTGCCGCACCGCGGTATGCGCAACGAGCCTGCATTCGTGCGCGAGGTCGCGGTCGCGCTCGCCCGCATGCGCGGGGAGGCGCTCGACACCCTCGGGCAACGGACCACGGAAAACGCGCACCGGCTCTTCGGATCGCGCGTCGCCTCCACGCTCTAGCCCGAGAGGACCCGTGACCACGACGGCCAAGGTTCCCACCGACATCGCCATCGCCCAGGCGGCGAAGCTGCGCCCCATCGCCGACATCGCCGCGGAGCTGGGCCTCGCCGAGGACGAGGTCGAGTTGTACGGCAAATACAAGGCGAAGGTACGGCTCGGGGCGCTGGCGCAGCGCAAGCCGCGGGGACGCCTCGTGCTCGTCACCGGCATCAATCCCACGCCCGCCGGCGAGGGGAAGTCCACCGTCACGGTGGGCGTGACGCAGGCGTTCCGCCGGCTCGGCAAGAACGCGGCGCTCTGCATCCGCGAGCCCTCGCTCGGGCCCGTATTCGGCGTGAAGGGCGGGGCCTGCGGCGGCGGCTACGCGCAGGTCGTGCCGATGGAGGACATCAACCTCCACTTTACGGGCGACTTCCACGCCATCGCGAGCGCCCACAACCTGCTCTCCGCGATGCTCGACGCACACGTGCATCACGGCAACGCTCACGGCCTCGACACGCGCCGCATCACCTGGCCGCGCACCATCGACATGAACGACCGGGCGCTGCGCAGCATCATCGTCGGGCTGGGCGGGCTCAACGCGGGCCCGACACGCGAGGACCGCTTCGTGATCATTCCGGGCTCTGAGATCATGGCGATCATGGCGCTCGCGAGCGGCCTCGACGACCTGGAGCAGCGCTGCGCGCGCGTCATCGTCGGCCTCACGCGGGACAAGGCGCCGGTCCGGGCGAGCGACCTCAAGGCCCAGGGCGCGATGACGCTGCTCCTGAAAGACGCCATCAACCCGAACCTGGTGCAGACGCTCGAAGGCGGGCCGGCCTTCATCCACTGCGGCCCGTTCGGCAACATCGCCCACGGCTGCAATTCGGTGGTGGCGACGAAGCTCGCGCTGGCCCTGTGCGACGTCGTGCTCACCGAGGCGGGGTTCGGGGCGGACCTCGGGGCCGAGAAGTTCTTCGACATCAAGTGCCGCATGGCGGGCCTCAATCCCGAGGCAGCGATCGTGGTCGCGACGGTGCGCGCGCTGAAGCTGCACGGCGGCGTGAAGAAGGATCAGCTCGGCAAAGCGGACGTGGAGGCTGTGCGCCGCGGTGCGGCGAACCTGCGACGACACATCCGCAACGTAAAGCGGTTCGGCGTGCCCCTCGTGGTGGCGCTCAACCGCTTCGTCAGCGACAGCGACGCGGAGCTCGACGCCGTGCGGCGGGAGTGCGACGCCGAAGGCGCGGGCGTCGAGCTGTGCGAGGTGTGGGAGAAGGGCGGGGGAGGGGGCGTCGCGGTCGCCGAGGCGGTGCAGCAGCTGCTCGACGGGCGGCAGGCGCGCTTCAAGCCGCTGTACGACGTCCGGCGGCCCGTCCGCGAGAAGATCGAGACGATCGCCCGGGAGATCTACGGCGCGGACGGCGTGGACTTCGCCGCCGCCGCCGAGCGGGCGCTGGAGCAGCTTCCGGCGCTCGGCCTGGGCGAGACTCCCGTGTGCATGGCCAAGACCCAGTACTCCTTCAGCGACGATCCGGGCAAGCTGGGTGCCCCGACGGGCTTCCGCGTCCTGATCCGCGACATCCTGCCCTCGGCGGGCGCCGGCTTCGTCGTGCCCCTCGCCGGCGACATCATGACGATGCCGGGGCTGTCGAAGGCGCCCGCCGCCGAGAAGATTCGAGTCCACCCCGACGGGACGATCGAGGGACTGTTCTGATGCGCAAGACCAAAGGCCTGGGCATCGTGGCGACCGACGCCGCGCCCCAGGCGATCGGCCCCTACAGCCAAGCCGTCACGACCGATGGGATGATCTACACGGCGGGGCAGATCCCGATCGATCCCGGCACGGGCCAGGTGGTGGGGAAGACCACCGCCGAGCAGACGGACCAGGTGATGAAGAACCTGCGGGCGATCCTCGAGGCCGCGGGCTCCGCGCTCGACAACGTCGTCAAGACGACCGTGTATCTCGTCGACATGGCCGACTTCCCGCAGATGAACGACGTGTACGCGAAGCACTTCGGGAGGCACAAGCCGGCGCGTTCGACGGTGCAGGCCGCCGCGCTGCCGAAAGGCGTGCGCGTCGAGATCGACGCGATCGCGCTGCGCGGCTAGGGGCGCGCCCCCGTACTGCGTTGGCGGGCATGGAGATGACGGGGCCGCCGCCGTTTCTGTCACGCTGATTTCACGCTGCCGCCGGAGATTGCTTCCGGATGTCGGGCCTCACCGTGTGACATCGAACCAGGAGGCAGCATGCCCACCGGAAAGCGCATCAGCCTGAAGCTGACCCCGCAGCAGAAGGAAGAGATCATGAAGGCGACGGGGAAGAAGGCCGAAGAGCTCCAGTTCACCGTCGAGGAGCTGGAAGAGCGGATCGCGCCACTCAGGACGTACAAGTTCTAGCTTGCGAGAGCCTCGCCCCGGTGGTGTCGCTGTATCGACCCTGCGATCCGAGCCGTGGTGGGCGACGACGCTCCGGAGCAGGAGGGCCCGCTGCTCGATCGCATCGTGGTGGAGGTGATCTACACGTTCTCGCGGGCGATCGAGCACACGCCCGCGTTCCTGCACGAGGTACACAAGGTGTTGCGGCGAAACGGGATCCGGCGGCTGGATCACGCCGTGCAGCTGCTCACGTTCTGAGGCGAACGCCGTGTCACGGTGATTTCACGATGCCGCGAGATATTGTGGCTCAGATGTTCGACGTGGCACGCGACCCTATGCAACAGGAGGACGAGATGCCGACGGGCAAGCGCATCAGCCTGAAGCTGACCCCGCAGCAGAAGGAAGAGATCATGAAGGCGACGGGGAAGAATGCCGAGGAGCTGGAGTTCGGCGTCGAGGAGCTGGAAGAGCGGATCGCGCCCCTCAAGTTTGGGGCGAGCGGCGGTCTGCAGTAACCGCTGCGCGCGGCCTCGCGCGCGCCACGCCGGTGATGCGGCCTCCCGGGCCCGTCGCCGGCGGTTTTTTTACCTGCGCAGCGGCTGTGGTGGCTCCGGGGCGGCGAGGTCCAGGTCGCCGTGCTCGATCCCGCGCGCCGGCGTCGGTTTGCGGCGTGGAGTGCGCGGCGGCTCGGCCCAGCCGGCGAGGCGGAGCAGCTCCGCCGTGGAGCGGTTCACCGCGTCGGCTTCGGGGCCCGGCTGCGCGAGCGTCGAGGCGACGTCCAGCCAGGACAGCGCTTCTTCGAACGCGTAGCGCCCCGCCGCCGCCTCGCTCGCCAGCAGCGCGTAACGGTAGGCCAGGGGGCGCTCGCCCCCGCGCTCGGCATGCCGGGCGATCTCGCCGGCTACCTCGCGCAGGCCGGCGGCCGGGGTCACGGTTTCGAGCGAGAGTGCGATTGCCCGATGCAGCTCGTGCCGGCGCGCGGGGGTGAGCCCGTCGCGCACGACCTCCGCGATCATCGGGTGCGCGCAGCGGTAGACGCCCCCCTCTTCGGCCAGGAGGCGGCGCTCGACCAGCGCGTCGGCCAGTGCGGCCGCGCGCAGCCGGGACATGCCGTGCACGGACGACACGAGGTCGGTGCGGATGCCGCGACCGGCGACGGCGACCGTGGCCAGCAGGTCGCGCAGCTCGTACGGCAGCCCCGCCACACGTTCCGCGATGGCGTCGTGCACGGTGCGAGGCATCTGCAGGTCACCGTAGCTCACCCCGCTCGGCACGCTGGGCGCGACCCACTCCCCCGTGCCCGGCGCGATCGCCAGGAGCCCCTGGGCGAACAGCGTCTTGATGAGCTCGACGACGTGGAACGGGTTGCCGTCCGTGACCGCGTGTACCCGCTCCGCGAAGCGGCGGCCGCCGGTCGGCGCGCTGATCCGGCCCATCTCACGGATCAGGAGCCACACCTCGTCCTTGGTGAGCGGCGCCAGCGCGACCACGCTCGCGTGAGCGTGGGTGCGGAGGGCCCGCGCGAGCCGCGCCGCCGGGGCATCCCGCTCGAACTCGCCCAGCGTCAGCGTCGCCACGACCGCGACTGGTGAGCGCTCGAAGCGCCGCGCGAGGAAATGCAGCAGCGCGCAACTCTCGGTGTCGCACCATTGCACATCGTCGATGAACACGATCGTCGGCCGTTCCGCGGCGATCGAGAGGACGAGCTGCGCGATTCCCTCGAACAGGCGCCAGCGGCGATCCACGTCCACCGCCGCGGCGGCCTCGGGCAGCGTGGGAAAGCGCTGCCGCAGCTCCGGGAGCAGCCGCGTGACCTCCGCGAGCCACTCGGGCGCCGTGCCCGCCAGACCGGGCGTCTGCAGCACGCCCCGCAGCGCCTCCAGGAACGGGCCGTACGGGATGCCGGTTTGCGCGTCGTAGCCGCGCCCCCGCAGCACCGTGGCGCCCGCGGTGAGCGCCCAGCGCGAGAAGTCTTCGGCCAGGCGCGTCTTCCCCACACCCGCCTCGCCCTCGATCACGACGACCCGCCCCGCGTCCCGCGTGACCGCGTCCCAGACGCCCATGAGCGTGCGCCACTGTGAGTCGCGCCCGACGAGGCTCGCTTCGAAGGACGGCGCGGAGGGAGAGAGGTCCGCGGCACCCCTCCGCCGCGGGCGTTCCGCTTCGCGCTCGATGCGGCGCACCAGCTCGAGCATCGTGGCGCTCGGCGGAGCGGCGATCTCGTGCGCCAGACGGTCCCGGTACTCCCGGAAGCGCGCCAGGGCCGCGGCACCGTCGCCGGCCAGGTACAGCGACTCGATCACCAGTCTCGCGGCCTCGTCGGACAGAGGCTCGCAGGCGAGCCAGCGCTCCGCCCAGCCCAGCGCCTCACGCCAGTGCGATTGGGCGATCGCTTCGCGCGCCAGTCCGCGCAGCAGCTCGCCGAAGCGCTGCAGCAACCAGCGCCGCTTCACGCTGGCCCACTCCTCGAATACCGGCGCGTGACGCAGCGCGAATCCCGTCAGAAACCGGGGAACGTCGAAGCCCGCGGCCTCGCGCGGGGAGCGCTCCAACGCGTGGAGGAACTGGGTGACGTCGCACTCGATCGATCCCCGCACCTGCACGGCGTGGCGGTCCACGTGGAGCAGGTCGCCCACGGCCGTGCGCAACCGCTTCAGCGCCTGGCGCAGCGAGGCGCGGGCCGCCGCATCGGTGGAGTCGCCCCACAACAGGGCGGCGAGCTCCTCACGCGTGTGGGCGCCGGGCTCCAGTGTCAGATAGGCGAGCAGGGCGATGTTCTTGGCCCCGCCGATGCCGCGCGCGGGCGTGACGTGCGACCGGGCGACGGCCGGCGGACCGAGCAGGTTGAGCGCGAGGCCGGCCACAACCCCCAGCGGTTTGCGAGGTGGGACTAACCTACGCCCCCGCCGGGCGACGGCAAGGGATCCCCGTCGCCTTGACACCCGCGCGGGCAGCCCGCCTTTTCCACCGCATGGCCGACGAGTCCGGCGCACCGGCCGTCCCGGCCGAAGACCTCCGCGTGGAGCTCGAACGCCTTCGCCTGCTGCACTCGATCAGCCAGGAATTCAACTCCTCACTCGACTTCGACGAGCTCCTTCCCAAGGTTTTCGACACCGTAGTGACGGCGGTCGGCGCGGCGGGCGGCTCGCTGTGGATCGCGGAAGGCGACGTGCTGCGCTGCAAGCTCGCGCTGGGTGCCGCGAGCCAGAAGCTGATCGGGACCACGATGCCGATCGGCACCGGCTTCGTCGGCGACGTGGCTCGGAAGCAGCGCACCACGATCGTCAGGGACGCGATGCTGGACGCGCGCTTCCAGCAGCGGGTGGACCGCTCGAGTACTCTGATCACGACGACCCTGATGGCCACCCCGATGCTGACGAAGGGCATCACGGTCGGCGCGATCCAGGTCGTCAACAAGGTCAGGGGCGACGGCATCTTCGATGACCGCGACCGGGAGATCCTGGAGGGGCTGGCGGCGAGCGCGGCGGTGGCGCTCCGCAACGCCCAGCTCCACGCGGCCGAGAAGCGCGCCCGCGACCTCGCCGTGCTGCTCGAGATCAGCCGCGAGATCACCTCGACGCTCGACCTCGACCACGTGTTGCAGTCCGTGGTGAACCTCGCGTCGCGCGCGCTCACCTTCGATCAGGGGGCGGTCGGGCTGCTCGAGAAGCAACAGTGCGAGATCCGCGCCATCGCGGGCCACGAGCAGGTGGACCAGAAGGGCGAGCGGACCAAGCGGCTGGCGCGTCGCGCTGCGTGGCTCGTGGAGCGGGGCGAGACCTTTTACCTGCCGGATCGTGCGCGCCCGGCGTCCGACGTCGAGCGCGGCTTCGTCGCCGCGTTCGGCGCCGAGCTGGAGGCCGAAGAGCTGGCCAGCGGGTTGTACCTGCCGCTCAAGGACGAGGAAGGCATGCTGGGGGTGCTCTTGTTCGAGGCGAAGCGCCCCGGCTTTGCGAGCGAGACCCAGCGCGAGCTGGCGGAGATCCTCGCCAACCAGACGACCGTGGCGCTGCGCAACGCCCAGCTCTACAACCAGGTGCCGCTGGTGGACGCCCTCGGTGCGCTCGCCGCCAAGAAGCGCGCGCTCATGCAGCTGCCGCGGCGCCGCCGTCAGCTCTACGCCGGCGCCGTGGTGGCCGCCATCGCGGGGTTCACGCTGATCCGCTGGCCACTGCGCGTCGACGGAGCGAACCCGACGTTCCGTGCGTCCGCCTACGTCGAGGCGCGGACGCTGGTGCCGGGGATCGTGGAACGCGTGCTGGTGCACGAAGGGACCGAGGTGGGCCGCGGGGCTCCGATCCTGCAGCTGCGCGACGCCGAGTTGCGGGCGGAGCGCGAGGCGGCGGCGGCGGAGGCGGCCGCTGCCGAGCGGTCGGCGGCAGTGGCGGCGAGCCGCGGCAATCCGGCGGAGGAGCGGCTGCAGCGCACCCGGGCCCAGGCTTTCCGCCGGGAGGTGGCCCTGCTCGACGACGAGGTCGGCTCTACCACAGTGCGCGCGCCGGTCAGCGGCATGGTGCTCACGCCGCGACCCGAGGAGCGCCTGGGCGCTCGGCTCGAAGCCGGGGACCTGGCGGTGACGCTCGGGCGCACGGACACGCTCGAGCTCGAGTTCGGCGTGGCGCAGCGCGACATCGCTCGCGTGGCCGCGGGCCAGACCGTCCGGCTGCGCGTCGACGCGCTTCCCCAGCGCACCTTCGAAGGCCGCGTCAGCTTTCTCGGCGAGCTGCCGGTCGACTCGCTGCCGGACGTCCGCTTTCCCGTGCGGGCCAAGGTCCCCAATCCCGACGGGCTGCTGCGGCCGGGAATGGCGGCGCACGTCAAGGTGCTGACACGGTCCACGTCGGTCGCCGGCCGCGCGCTGCGCGGGCCGGTGCGCTGGTTGCGGCTCGTGTGGTGGCGGATGTGGGCGTGAGCCGCGTCGGCCTCGCCGGGCTTGCCGCCTGCGCCGGCGCGTTGCTCGCCGCCGGGTGCGGCGGGTCGGCGCGATCGGACACGCCCGACGCCGCGCGCCCGCCGGCTCCGCTCGTGGCGATCGAGAGTTCCACGGTGGACGTGCCACTGTCGCTGCCCGCCCAGGTCTACGTGGAGCACGACGCACTCGTGTACGCACGCACCACGGGTATCGTCGAATCGGTGTACGTCGAGCTGGGCGCGCCGGTCGACCAGGGCCAGCTCTTGGCGCAGCTCGAGCACACCGATCAGGAGATCGCGCTGGCGCAGTCCGACCACGCCTACCAGGCCGCCCTCCGGGAAGTGGGGCGCGCGCGCGAGCTGATGAAGGTGCGGGCCATCACGACCGCCGACTCCGAGCAGGCCGAGCTCACCTATCAACGGGCGGAGCTCGCGCAGCGGCAGACCCGGCGCAACTACGAGCTGACCCGGATCGCGGCGCCGTTCGGCGGCGTCGTGACCGCCCGCACGGTGCGACCGGGGCGTCTCGTGACGCTGGGCGACTCGCTGTTTCGCGTCTCCGCGCTCGGCCCGCTGCGCGTGTCCGTCCGCGTGCCGGAGGGCCCGAGCGCCGGACTCACGCCGGGGGCCCGGGCGGAAGTGGTGGGGCAGGACGGCGCCGTGGCCCGCGCCACGGTCGTCCGGGCTTCCCCCGCGATTGACGCGGCGAGCGGAACGCGCGAGGTGCTGGTGGAGCTTGCCCCGGGAGCGCCGTTGCGGCCGGGGGCGAGCGTCACCGTGCGGGTCGGCGCGGAGCGGCGCCGGATCATCGCCATTCCGCCGGGAGCGCTGGCCGAGCAAGGCTATGTGCTCGTGTGGGAGAACGGGCGCACCGTGCTGCGCGCCGTCACGCTGGGCGCCCGGCTCGCCGACGGCCGCCTCGAGGTCATGAGCGGCCTCGCCGCCGGCGAGCAGATCGTCAGTCGCGGCCGGTGAGCCGTCCCCGCCTGCGCTCCGATCTCGTCATGGTGGAGCAGAGCTACCGCGGCGAGCGGAGCTACATCGTCAAGGACCCCGCGACCCACAAGTACTTCCGGTTCCGGCCGCTCGAGATGATGGTGATGGAGCAGTTCGATGGGGAGCAGACGCCGGCCGAGGTGGCCGCCGTGCTGGCCGCGCAGGGCCCGCCGTTCTCGGTCGCGGCGATCGAGAGCTTCGCGCGCAAGCTCGCCCACATGGACCTGTTGGCGCGCTCGACGGCCGAGCGCTCCGTGCTTCAG